>ENA-OUNI01001266-OUNI01001266.1-human-gut-metagenome-genome-assembly--contig:-NODE-1266-length-10187-cov-3.576441_pt1 | contig 10187 bp, 14 predicted proteins | sample MGYA00242499_ERZ504580 | MGnify/ENA primary metagenome ERZ504580 (study PRJEB26092, sample SAMD00036315) | human gut metagenome | host: Homo sapiens | study: EMG produced TPA metagenomics assembly of... | reverse complement strand
GCTAGTCTTTTTTTATTGCGAGCACGAGCAACAAAATCAAAGTGAAAATAATGATGATGTACTCCATTCGCCTCACCTCCCTCCCGCACGAAACAACGCGCAAGGAGAAAGGACGCTAACTGCCTACCGCTGAGGTAGTGCCATTGGTGGCTTTCACCACGTGTCAATTATATATGATGAATCCTTATCAGTCAATATTTTACAATCTGTTTTTTCATCCATAACAGTCCAAATGAAAATAGGCAAAAACGGCCGCTGCGGGAAAGCAACGGCCGTTTTTATTACTATCGTGTTTTTTACGCCTTGCCGGCGCCTGCCCGAAGGCTCTGCAAAACCTGCTGCTCAAAAAACGTGTCCGTATCCGCTGGCAGGAGGGATTGCACCGGGCCGTCATCCACGCTGACGGATACGCCGTCCTGACCGCAGTTCCCCATGCAGAACTTGGCGCGCACCTCTACGCGCTCGCCCAATTCCTGCTTTGCAATCAGAGCTTGCAGGCGGTTAATAATATCATAAGACCCTTTCAGATGGCAGGCGCTGCCGATGCAGACATAGATCGTAGTCATCTGTAAACTCATCCTTTCACAGGCCAAAGCCTTTTGGAATCCGCAATTCGGAAAAAACGACTCATTTATTCTATTATAGCGTGTCTGATATTGATGTCAATTCCCAAACCGGATTATTCAAAATCATAAACGCTGATCGCGTCTGTCATCGTTTTTTCCTTGGCGAGCTGGCCGTATTTATCGACGTCGAGCTTATTTTTCGGCCCGTGTGTCAGGCAGGCCGCGCCGCCGATGCAGCCCGATTCGCACGCCATACCCTCGATGAAGTTTTCCTGCAAAACGCCTTGGACGCCTTGAGCAGGGCGGTGCGGCATTCGCGGATGCCGTCGCAGGAAACGGGCTTATAGCGGAAATCGCCCAGGTCATACAGGCCCTGCTCCCGAAGCGCTTGCTCGACCGCGCTGGCAAGGCCGCCGCTGCGGGCGAAGATGCGGCCGTAGTAAGAGGCGTTGTTGAGGTGCTCGTCAGGCAGGGAGGCGATGTCGATATCGCGCGCATCAAACAGGGCTTGCAGCTCCTCAAAGGTGATAACACAGTCGATATAGGGGCTGACGGTTTCCCATTTCTGCTCCATTTTTTTGGCGATGCAGGGGCCGACGAAAACGATCTTGCAGCCAGGATCGAGCGCTTAATGTGCTTTGCAATCTGCGCCATGGGGGAGAGGTTGTGCGAAACGTGCTGTGCAAGGTCCGGGAAGGCCTTGCGGACATAGGTGACGAAGGCAGGGCAGCAGGAGCTGGTTAAAAAGCCCTTTTCATACAGCTCGTTTGCCTCCTGATAGGCCACCATATCCGCACCGAGCGCCGCCTCGACCACGCTGAAAAAGCCGAGATGCTTGAGCCCCGACACCACCTGCTCCACGCGCACCTGCACAAACTGGCTCACAATAGAGGGGGCGACGACCGCATAGACATTGTATTTTGAATTGTTTTCAGACTCCTTCAGGAGTTTGATGGCTTCGAGAATATAGGATTTATCGGCGATCGCGCCGAACGGACATTTATACACGCACGCGCCGCAGGAGATGCATTTTTCGTTATCAATCTTCGCTTTTTTATCCTCGCCCATGTGGATGGCGTTGATGTGGCAGGCGCTCTCGCACGGCCGCACGCACTGAATGATTGCGTTATAGGGGCAGGCGTTGAGGCACTTTCCGCATTCCACACATTTGGATTGGTCGATCACGGAGCGGTGGTTCACAATGCTGATCGCGCCCTTCGGGCAGACGTCCACGCACTGGTGGGAGATGCAGCCGCGGCAGGCTTCGGAGACGCGCATGCCCTCGACCGGGCACTCGTCGCAGGCGATATCCAGCACCTCGACGACGTTTGGATTTTCCTTGTTGCCACCCATAGCGAGCTTGATGCGCTCCCCGATGATGGCGCGCTCCTTATAGATGCAGCAGCGCATGGTGGGCTTGGGACCAGGCATGATTTTGGCGGGGATATCGAGCAGTGCGCCGCTGTCGAGCTGATCCTCAAATGCAAGGCGGGCCACCTCGCGCAGAACCTTATATTTGAGCTTCTGCACAGCGGTATCAAACAATTTTTTCATTGTGTTTCCACTCCATTCGGGTAAAACTAGGGATATGTATTTTAATAGAAGGTTTTATCCACCCGCTTGCCGAGCCTTACCATTAGCTCCGCCAGGCGGTCGATGAGCTTGAGTTTAATGCTCAGGTCAGCGGGCAGGTTCGGGTTTTGGTGCGCGGGGTTGATCGCCGTGCCGATGAAGAGCTTTAAATGCGTGCAGTCCTCCAGCAGCAGCCGCGCAAGCATCGCCGCGCCGTTCTCTTCATCAATGCGGTGGAAGTAATAGGAGTCCGCGTCCTTTTCGCAGTATTCCTGCAAAATATCCAGCGTGCGGGTGAGCGTGAGCACGCCTTCCGTGACAAGATCCACGCCCTCGATGAAGCCGATGGGGGGGATGGAAGGGTCGGAATAGGTCAGCGACGTGCGGATTTTACGGTTCAATACGCGGGCGACGATATTGGCGCTTGTGCCGCCGCAGATGACCTTTTTGCCCTGCGAGCGCATATAATCGCGCACCATGCGCTCATCGTCCGCCTTTTCCTTCGGCGGCCCGGCGAGCATATTGACCACCCTGTGCGGCGTGACCTCTGCGACGAGCACGGTGGAATCATCGCCCGGCTTTTTCATATAGAGGTCATTGACCGTATCGGAGAGCGCGGCGGCCAGCTGGGCGCGGACATATCAAGCGCCGTGGCGTTTAAGAGCCATTTGACCACGTGCTCCCACGTCCAGCCGAAGTTGAGCGATTCGCCCACGCCTGCATAGATCACGCCGTCGCTGACGATGGTGATGACATCGCCGGGCAGGGCCTGAAAGCGGGTTTCATACACGCCCTTGCCGGAGTATTCGTTATATTCGCACTTGAACTCCATGCGCTGCCCGTCGCGGATATAAATGCAGAAGGGGTTGTCGAATTCCGCGAGATAGCCTTCGCCGCTGTCCTTAATTTCTAGGATGCTGAAGGTGGCGTAGGCCACCTTGCGCACACTGCACACGGCAGGGTGTTGACGATGGTTGAAACAACGTCCGCCACGGATGCGCCCTCGCGCACCATGGTCGCGCAGATCGTGCTGGTGAGGGTGGCGAGGATATTCGCCTTGACCCCGCTGCCAAGGCCATCCGCCAATACGGCGATGGTGGAATCCGCTGTGCGCACGGTGACGACCTTGTCGCCGCAGAGCTCCTCGCCTTTTTTATTGAGGCTTTTCCATGCAACGTCGATATGTACGCTCATCCGGAATCCCCCCTCAAGCCCGCGTGTCGTCGCGGGCGATCATATCCTTGAGCTTTGTCAGCGTGACCTTCGTCTCCGCCGTTGTCTCGCCCAGAAGGCTCGCGATTTCCTGCGCGACGACCATCTGCTTGTCGATTACCTTTTGCGCCATGTCGACCGTATCCATGCGCAGCTTCTGGCTTTTTTCCTTTAGAGCTTCCTCCTCGGTGATATCCTTGAAGATGCCCATGCAGTAGTTTCCTTCCTTGATATAGACGATGCTTTCGAGGAAGGTTTTGTGATAGGCATCCACCGTGATTTTTTTATCAAAGATCGGCTGCCTGGAATCAAAAACGGCGAGCGTATCCGCAGGGTCGAGAATTTCATAAAGCCCCTTCGTGAGCGCCGCGGCGCGCTGACGCCAAAGGCCTTTTCCGCCGCCGCGTTGTATTCGACGATGTTGAGATCCTCGTCGACAATGATCGTGATATTCGGCGTTTCCGTAAGGACAACATTGGAAAGGGATTCCGCGCGCTGACGCATGAACGGCATGCACATCGTCAGCTCCGCCTTACCCTGATAGACGGCGATCGCCTTATCGCGGCAGGTGGCATAGCCGCAGGAGCCGCAGTTTAATTCCTGTGCTGGTGAATCCTTGCCGATCTTCTGCAAAATCGAGCGGATGACCTCCTCGCTGGGGATCTCCCGCTTGTCTGTCCGATCCACGAAGCCCTTGTGCATGGGGATGACGTTGGTCAGCGCCGGATAGCCGTCGCCCGTCGTATGTACATGCTCCTTGATCCGGATGCGGCCGGTAAACCGGTCATGCGCGCTGGAAACGCGGGCCGGGCCGTTAATGCAGCCGCTGACACAGGCGTTGATCTCAATAAAGCTGCCGGTGATCTGCCCGGCACGGATGGCGTCGAGCACATCCTTGCAGTTGTCGATGCCGTCAATGCTCATGATATTATAGTGCGGCAGGTCGCCGCCCTCGCGGCGCTTGAGTGTTTTGATAATGCCGCCCGCGATGGGGTAAAGCCGCAGAATCTCCGAATCGCCGCGCAAAAAGTCTGCGGGCTCGCAGTTATTCACACAGATTTCTTCCTGCTCAAGCCACATGTGCATATCGTGGAAGGTGAGCACCGCGTCGATCTCCGTCTCATGTCGGATGTCGTCCGCCTCGGCCTTTTTGGCAATGCAGGGGCCGACGAAAACTACCTTCGCATCGTGCCCGTAGGTTTCTTTGAGCAGGCGGCCGTGCGCGATCATGGGGCTGACGACCGGGGCCAGATAGGGGATCAGCTCGGGGTAATATTTCTCCACCAGGTCGTTGACGGTGGGGCAGCAGGTGGTGATGATATTCTCCATCTCATGCGCTTTGATGAGCTTGTGGTATTCAGCCGTGACGTAGGCCGCGCCGTCCGCCGTCTGCGCCGTGCCGAAAATGCCGAGCCGTTGGAAGGCGCCCAGAAGCTTTCGCTCATCGTCAAAATCAAAGGAAGTGTAGTAGGAGGGGGCGAGGGAGAAGATTACGCGCTTGCCGTTTTTCAAAAATCCCTTTACCTTGTCGAGATCGCTCGAAAGCGTTTTGGCGTTCTGCGGGCAGGTGTTGAGGCACTTGCCGCAGAGAATACAGTCCGCCTCAATGATCTGCGCCTGCTCGCTTGCCAGCCGGATGGATTTGACCGGGCAGACCTTGATGCATTTATAACAGTTTTTACAGTTTGCCTTTTGCAGGCCGATGATGCTCATTTGGACGGCTCCTTTCTTGCGGGCAGGCTAGGCCAGCTTTTCTAAAATTTCATTTTTAAAAAAAGAGGGAACATCCGCAGGGGTGAGGGAGAATTTTTGCTCGTTTACACGCACGCAAACGCCGCCTTTGGTGCATTCGCCCATGCAGAAGGAGCCTTTGAGCTCCACCTTGTCCGTAAGCCCATGGGCGGTAACAAGCTTTTCGAGCACCTGGATCACGTCGCGCGACCCATGCAGGTGACAGGAGCTGCCAATGCAAATAGTGATCTCCACGAAAAAGCACCTCCGTAAACAGATTTCAGTCATCAGATGTCAAAGTTCAGAGATTGATTCTATCATAGTATATTTTGAAAAAATATGCTATCCCTAAATTTTCACATCTAATGCCTGTACCACAGCCGGTGGGGTAAAAGCGGGATTTTCTGAAAGAGCTGCTGCAAAATGCAACGCATTTTGCAGCAGCTCCTTTGCGGTTCTAAAACAGGATGCAGGTGCGGGGGTTATCTGCCGTAATAAGCGTCTGTATAGAGCTGCTCAATCTCAGACACCAGCGGATAGCGCGGGTTGGCGGTGGTGCACTGGTCGGCGTGCGCGTTGTCCGCAAGGCGCGGCAGGTTGTCGAAGAATACCTTCTCGTCACGCCGCACTCCTGGATGGAGCCGGGCACGTTGAGGCTTGCGCGCAGATCCTTGATTGCCTGCACAAGGTTCGCAACGCTCTCCTCTGTGGTTTTGCCCGCAATGCGAGATGCTTCGCAATCTTGGCAAATTTCTTATCCGCAACAAAGGTTTCATATTTCGGGAAGATTGCAAACTTCGTGGGCTTCTGGCCGTTGTAGGCGACGATATAGGGCAGCAGGATGGCGTTCGCGCGGCCGTGCGGGATGTGATACTCACCGCCGAGCTTATGCGCCATGGAGTGGTTAAGCCCCAGGAAGGCATTGGTAAACGCCATGCCGGCGATGCAGGAGGCGTTGTGCATTTTCTCGCGGGCCTCCTTATCGGCCGCGCCATTCTGATAGGCGCGGGGCAGGTATTCAAACACCATCTCGATCGCCTGCATGGCAAGGCCGTCCGTGTAGTCGCTTGCCAGCGTGGAGGTGTAGGCTTCGATTGCATGGGTCAGCACGTCCATGCCCGTGTCCGCGGTTGCGGATTTCGGCAGGCTCATGACGAACTGCGGGTCAATAATCGCCACATCCGGGGTCAGAGCGTAGTCTGCAAGCGGGTATTTCACGTTGCCGTTTTTGCGATCTGTGATAACCGCGAAGCTTGTTACCTCGGAGCCTGTGCCGGAGGTGGTCGGGATGCAGACCATCTTTGCCTTTGTGCCAAGCTTCGGGAATTTGACGGCGCGCTTGCGGATATCGATGAACTTCTGCTTGAGGCCGTCGAAGGAGGCGTCGGGATGCTCATAGAACAGCCACATGCCCTTCGCAGCGTCCATTGCGGAGCCGCCGCCGAGCGCAATGATCACATCGGGCTGGAATTCGCGCATGACCGATACGCCGCGCATAATTGTTTCCACATCGGGATCGGGCTCGACGTCGGAATAAATTTCACTGTGGCAGTAGTGCTCGCGCTTGCGCAAATAATAGAGGATTTTATCGACATAACCGAGCTTGACCATCATCGGGTCGGTCACGATGAATGCGCGCTCGATATCCTGCATCTTCTCCAGATACTGGATGGAATCCTCCTCAAAATAAATCTTCGGCGGGATCTTGAACCACTGCATGTTGACCCTCCTCTTGGCAAGGCGCTTTTTATTGATGAGGTTAACGGTGGAAACGTTGGAGGTCGTGGAGTTGTGGCCATAGGAGCCGCAGCCCAGGGTGAGCGACGGCGTGTTGGAGTTGTAGATATCGCCGATGCCGCCCTGCGAAGAGGGGGAGTTGACGATTACGCGACCGACCTTCATCTCCTCGCCGAAGGCCTTGATGATATCGTCGTTGGTGGAATGGATCACCGCAGAGTGGCCCAAGCCGCCCATATGCAGCATTTCAAGCGAGCGTTGGAAGCCTTCCTCCACGCCGTTTACCACAAAGTAGGCCAGCACAGGCTGAGCTTCTCGCGGGAGAGCGGGTATTCCGGGCCGACGGCCGGAAGCTTCGCGATCAGGATTTTCGTTTTTTCCGGCACCTTGATGCTGCATGCTCGGCAATCCAGTTGGCGCTCTTGCCGACAACGTCGGGGTTAACGGCCTGCTTTTGGGCGTTGATGACATAGTCGGAAACCTTCTGCGTTTCCTCCGCGTTGAGGAAGTAGCAGTTGTTCTCCTTCATGATGCGCTCAAAATCCTTGTGCAGCTCCTTATCGACGATAACCGCCTGCTCAGAGGCGCAGATCATGCCGTTATCGAAGGTTTTGGAGAGCATCAGGTCAGTGCAGGCACGCTCAAGCTTCGCGCTTTTTTCGATATAGCACGGCACGTTGCCGGGGCCGACGCCAAGGGCGGGCTTGCCCGCGCTGTAAGCGCTGCGCACCATGCCCGCGCCGCCGGTGGCAAGAATAAGGGACACGCCCGGATGGTTCATCAGCGCGGTGGTCGCCTGGATGGAGGGCGTTTCAATCCACTGGATGCAGTTCTCCGGCGCACCGGCCTTTACTGCCGCATCATATAGGACCTTTGCCGCTTCCACAGAGCATTGCTGCGCCGAGGGATGGAAACCGAAAATAACCGGATTACGGGATTTCATGCAGATCAAGGATTTGAACATTGTGGTGGAGGTGGGGTTCGTCACGGGCGTAGCAGCGGCAACGACGCCGACCGGCTCCGCGATTTCCACATAGCCTTCCAGCTCGTTTTCCTCAACAATGCCCACGGTTTTTTCATTCTTGATGGAGTGCCAGATATATTCCGTGGCGAACATGTTTTTGATGATTTTGTCCTCATACACGCCGCGGCCGGTTTCTTCAACCGCCATTTTCGCGAGCCGAGTGTGGTTTTCCTGGCCGGCGACGGTCATCGCCTCCACGATTTTATCCACCTGCTCCTGCGTCATGTCCATAAATTGTTCGAGAGCCTTGAGCGCCTTCTGCACATGGTTGTCTACCATGGCGTCCACGTCAATCTCAGGGGTTTTCTTTTCCTGTTTTTCGTTTGCCATTGCAATCGCTCCTTATCAAATATTGATCGGGTTTTCATGCTGCGAAGATTGTTTGTTAATTATTTAACGACTACAGTATAACCGACTTTTTCTTTTTTTTCAACTAGAAAAAGGCACATGTTTTTTCACATTTTTCGTGCGAAATCCCCAAATCAAATCACCCAATGGCGATAGGGGAGAAAAAGCTGGGAATCCTGCTGTTACATTCCATAAAAAATGGATAGCGAACAGCCCTGGAATAAGCATACTGGCCTATTGTCAGTATTGCCGGAAACCCATGGTAAGATTATATAGCGGGGAAAATAGCGGGATGCATAAAAACCTGCGGTAAAAAGAAAGCGATTTTCTCAGTTGGATGGGCTACAGATCCCTATGAAATGAGAAGGGCGGGCTGCCAATGCAGCCCGCACCGTGGAATAACGGTTATTTTTTTAGGATCTCTTTTTTAATATAGGCAAAAACGGCATCCTCCCCCTCATCCCGCAGACGCGCAAGCAACGCTTCCAGCAGGGCCTTTGTATGCGGATGGATCAGATAGTGATCGCGGGAATGCAGATAATAATCCAAAGGGTCGCTATCCCGATAGGCGGCGCGCGGTAGGTTTTGCTGGCCGCCATGCGATCGCAAAACATTTCCACCACATATTTAACGGGCATCTCCATGCCCGCAAGCCCGTGGCCACCCACCGGAGAATAATCGATCCAATATTCCAGATGGTGCCGGTTTCGCCCTTTGTGGTGCAGCCATGCGCTGCTGTAGCCTTTGGCGGCCCGTTCCGCTTCATTGGGCTGCGGTTTCCCTGATAATATTTTACCCCTGGAATCCATTCAACAGGGGCATATTTGGAGAGATCATGCGTCAACCCCTGCCAATAAAGGCCCACTCGGAAGCAATGCTTCCGGACAAGCGCTCTATGATGGTGGACGGTTTTCAAATGCCCAAGCCAGTTTGCCATATATGATACACCAGCGTTTCTCAATTTCTCCCTTTAAATCACGATTCCTCCGTTTACACCGAGCACTTGCCCGGTGATAAGGATGCTTTGCCGGATGCAAGAAAGGCGATCGCTTCAGCGGCCTCCCGCGCTGTGCCAATTCGGCACAGCGGCGTTTCCTCGCACAGGGCCTCCCGTGCCTCCTGCGTGAGCATGTTATTCATATCAGTATCAATCACGCCGGGCGATACGCAGTTAACAGTGATCCCGCTGGGGCCGAGCTCCTTGGCGAGCGCCTTTGTCATGCCGATCACAGCGGACTTGGCCGCTGAATAGTGCACTTCGCACGATGCGCCAACTTCGCCCCACATGGAGGATACGGTCACAATACGGCCTGCCTTTTGACGGATCATATGGGGCAGAACGGCCTGGCAGCAATGGTAAAGCCCATCAACATGCACAGCGAACATCCGGCGCCAATCCTCCGGCGTAATGTCTGTAAATAGTAACTGCTGCGCAATCCCTGCGCAATGCACAAGAATATCTATGCCGCCAAAAGCTTGTTCTATTTTATGCATCATGTTCGTTACCTGTTCCCGGTCGGCAACGTCGGCCTGAAGGATAACGCATCCGCGCCCGACGCTTGCAGGCATCGGACGAGCGCTTCCGCTTTCTCCCTTTGCACGCGGTAATGAACGGCGATGCGTATTCCCTGCCGGGCGAGCAGCAGGGCGGTTTCCCGGCCGATGCCGCGGGAAGCGCCAGTGATCAATGCAGTTTGCGCCATGAAAACCCCTCCATTCCAAATGGGTTAAAATTCGGAGAGCTGCAAAAAGCGGATCCCATCCGGTTTTGCGCTGCCCGCATACAACGCGCTGCCGTGCCGCCCGGTTTCGAGGTAATGGGCAAGCACTTGCTTTGCAGTAAAGGGCATGGCCAGATGCATCGCCTGATTGATCGGGACCCATTTCAACTCGCCCTCATTGCAGGCGGCAATGTACGATCTGCCTGTTCAACTGTGCGAAAAAGTAATAGTTCTGCCGCACCTCTCCGTTTTTCAAGCCGCAGGGTAATGTAACGC
>ENA-OUNI01001265-OUNI01001265.1-human-gut-metagenome-genome-assembly--contig:-NODE-1265-length-10188-cov-4.551039_pt1 | contig 10188 bp, 10 predicted proteins | sample MGYA00242499_ERZ504580 | MGnify/ENA primary metagenome ERZ504580 (study PRJEB26092, sample SAMD00036315) | human gut metagenome | host: Homo sapiens | study: EMG produced TPA metagenomics assembly of... | reverse complement strand
CATCTGAGGAATTAAAAAATCTGGTGAATGCGCTATATTGGTATTGGTATTATGGATATAGAAATTAAAAAGACTGCATAATTAAAACTACCGCAGAATTTAACGCTTTAACTAAGCTAAATTCCTGCGGTGGTTTCTTTTGTGCTTATCTGCTTACAATGCTAATCACGGAAGACAAGACCGCCTTTCTGACATATGTGACAAAGTAATTCACTGCTCTCTGATAAAAATATGCTGTCATTTTCTCTTAATAATGACAGTATGATGGTCTATGGCTGGACACTCAAGATTATAAATAATTGTATTTTACAGGGTAATCCGCTATACGAGATATAAGTGTAACGGGTTATTTTAGTTCTACAGAAAGAGATGCAGGGTGGTAGGTGAATAATTATAGATTCGGGTGAAGTGAATTTTTATGCAATTTTACCACTTCACCGCATTGAAATTTAATGTTTTTTTTATAAAATATGCAAAATATGACAAAAAGTACTGGACAAAATGTACTATATAGGGTAAAATGCATATATGCAATCAAGCAACACATTTGAAGGTTGTACAGATAGTATTGGGTATATTTTACGAATTGGGGGGATTTTTCATGAGAATATATCAGGCTAAGGATTATGCAGATATGAGCAGAAAGGCTGCAAATATCGTATCGGCACAGGTGATTATGAAGCCTAATTGTGTATTGGGACTGGCTACAGGCTCTACACCTATCGGTTTATATAAGCAGCTCGTTGAGTGGTTCAAGAAGGGGGATTTGGACTTCTCAGAGGTTATGACGGTGAATCTTGATGAGTACAAGGGATTAAGCCGTGAGAATGACCAGAGCTACTATTATTTTATGCATCAGAATTTGTTTGATCATGTGAATATTCCGGTTGAGAATACTCACCTGCCAAACGGCATGGAGCCGGATTCACAGAAGGAGTGCAAGCGCTATACAGAGCTGATTCAGTCTCTTGGCGGTGTTGATTTACAGCTTCTTGGTATCGGACACAATGGTCATATCGGTTTTAATGAGCCGGGCGAGTCTTTTGACAAGCAGGTACACTGTGTGAATCTTACAGAGTCTACTATTGAGGCTAATAAGCGCTTTTTTGCATCGGCTGATGATGTTCCGAAGCAGGCTTATACAATGGGCATCAAGACCATCATGCAGGCTAAGAAGATTCTTATTGTTGCAAGTGGTGAGGATAAGGCAGAGATTGTTCACAAGGCTTTCTTTGGACCGATTACACCACAGGTGCCGGCTTCTGTATTGCAGCTGCACAATGATGTTACGCTTGTAGCGGATGAGGCTGCATTGAGTTGTTTGTAGATGTTTTTTAGTTGAGAAGGTGCATGTATATGATAATAAAAAATGCAAGGGTATTTACAGAGGATGGCAGCTTCATGCAAGGCGATGTTGTCGTTAAGGATGGCCGTTTTGACAGTGTTTTGGAGAGAACAGCTGACACGGACGCGGCTAATGACAGCGAATCGCAGGAGATTATAGATGCATCAGGTCTTATCATGATACCGGGTCTTGTGGATATTCATTTTCATGGATGCAAGGGAGCTGATATGTGTGACGGTACCACAGAGGCACTTGATGTGATTACAGCATACGAGGCTTCTGTCGGAGTGACGAGCGTGTGTCCGGCTACTATGACCATTCAAAGGGATGAGCTTTTGAGTGTCATGAAAAATGCCGGTGATTATAATTATCATGGTGGTGCACATCTTGTAGGTATCAATATGGAGGGACCTTTTATCAGTCCTTCTAAAAAGGGCGCACAGGCGGCAGAGAATATCATGCGATGTGATTATGATTATTTCTGTGAGCTTCAGGATGCGGCCCATGGCTTGATAAAGCTTGTAGATATCGCTCCGGAGGAGCCGGGCGCGATTGATTTTATAGACAGGGTAAGAGGAAGTGTTGTGGTTTCAATAGCACACACAGCGGCGGATTATGACACCGCAGTAGAGGCTATTGAGCATGGTGCAAGCCATGCTACACATTTGTATAATGCGATGCCACCGCTTCATCACAGAAATCCGGGAGTTATCGGGGCTGTGAGAGATTCAAAAAAATGTCATGCAGAGCTCATTTGTGACGGAGTGCATATTCATCCGTCGGTTATCAGGGCGACATTTGCCATGTTTGGGGCTGAGCGCATGATTTTAATAAGTGACAGCATGAGAGCCACAGGGCTTGAGGATGGTGAGTATACACTCGGTGGACAGGCAGTGACGGTCAGAGGTTCGCTTGCCACACTCCATGATGGGACAATTGCCGGTTCGGCAACCAATCTGATGGATTGTATGCGTTTCACAGTAAGGCAGGCAGGTATTCCGCTTGAGGAGGCAATTATGTGTGCTACAGCCAATCCTGCTAAGGAGATTGGCATCTATGATGAAGCAGGCAGCATTTCTGCAGGAAAGAGAGCAGATTTTGTGCTTCTCAATGATGATTTGGATATTGTGAGTGTGTATATCGACGGAAAGGAGATATCATGTTAGGTTTTTTTAAGAATAAATCAAAGGGAAAGGTGATCTGTTCTCCGTGCAACGGTAGAGTGGTTCCTATTACAGAGGTTCCGGATCCTACATTTTCTGAGAAGATATTGGGAGACGGCGTGGCCGTGATTCCTTCTGAGGGCAGGTTTTACGCTCCGGCGGATGGTGAGGTGACAGCTGTATTTGATACGTTGCATGCTTTTACCATGACGACCACTCAGGGAGTCGAGCTGCTTTTGCACATTGGTCTGGATACAGTGGTACTAAAGGGGGCTCCTTTTACATCACATATTTCCGTTGGTGATCAGGTGAAGAAGGGCGACCTTTTGATGGAGGCTGACCTGGAGCAGATTAAGGCAGCAGATCTTAATGTCATTACTCCGGTTTTAATTGGCAATACTGCTGATTATAGTGAGATAAAGATGCTCAAAGAGGGTGATGTATCCGCCGGTGATGAGATTTTAAGTCTCGCGTAGATTTGAATATAATTATATAATAATAACGAACTTTATTGGAGTATCTCCAGTTTAGTATACATAATGTAAAGGAGGGGAAATTTCTTCAAAAACTGGGTAAAGCTTTAATGCTTCCCGTAGCAGTACTTCCTATCTGTGGTATCCTCATGGGTATTGGATATTTTTTATGTCCTGCAACCATGCAGGGTGGTGACATCGAGGGAGTGCGTAATTTAATAGGTCTGTTTTTAGTTAAAGCAGGGGGCGCTTTGATTGACAACATGGCCATCCTTTTTGTAATCGGCGTTGGTGTCGGTATGTCGGAAAAGAACGACGGTACCGGCGGTATTGCAGCTTTAGCTTCATGCTGATGATGACAACACTCCTGTCTACAGGCTTTGTTACAACAATCATGCCATCTATCGCTGACAGCGCTACAAAGACACTTGCATTCGACAAGATTGCAAACCCATTTATCGGTATCTTAGCCGGTGTTATTGGTTCTTTGTGTTACAACAGATTTAAGGATACAAAGCTTCCTGACTGGCTGTCATTCTTCAGTGGCAAGCGTTGCGTAGCAATTATTGCAGGTGTTGTTTCAATCCTTGTATCTGTAGTATTACTGTTCGTATGGCCATTACTTTTCGGTGCTCTTGTAGCTATCGGTAAAGCAATCGTTGGTCTTGACGTAGTCGGCGCAGGTATCTATGCATTCCTGAACCGTCTGTTAATCCCTACAGGATTACACCACGCATTAAACAACGTATTCTGGTTCGATACTATCGGACTTGGAGACCTCTCTCATTTCTGGGCAGGCGAGACATCAAAGGATGTTTCATGGAGCCTCGGAATGTACATGTCAGGTTTCTTCCCATGTATGATGTTTGGTATTCCAGGTGCTGCACTTGCCATGGTTAAGTGTGCAAAGACTGCTAAGAAAAAGGCTGCCATCGGTATCCTTGCTTCTGCAGCTATCTGTGCATTCATCTGTGGTGTTACAGAGCCTTTCGAGTTTGCATTTATGTTCCTTGCTCCTGTTCTCTATGTGATTTATGCTTTACTTTATGGTATTTTCACAATGATTACAGTAGCTCTTGGATTTAGAGCAGGCTTCTCATTCTCAGCCGGTGCGATGGATTTATTATTCTCATCTTCACTTCCGGCTGCAGCAAGGACATGGCTCATCATTCCTCTTGGAATCGCAGCTTTTATCGTATTCTACATTGTATTCTATTTCGCTATCAAGAAATGGGATCTTAAGACCCCTGGTAGAGAGGACGATGATGTTGAGGCAGAGAAGAAGGCAGTGCTTTCTAACAATGACTACACAGCAGTTGCAAAGACTATTCTTGAGGCTGCGGTGGCAAAGACAATATTGCAAGCATTGACAACTGCATCACAAGACTCAGACTTGAGGTTAAGGATATCACTCAGGTTGATGATAAGAAGATTAAATCTGCAGGTGTTGCAGGCGTTATGAAGCCTGGCAAGAATTCTGTTCAGGTTATTATCGGAACCAAGGTTCAGTTTGTTGCGGATGAGTTTTCTAAGCTTTGCGAGTAGATTTGTTCTGCAATATAGCAGTGTTGATTCACATTAGGTGATTCACATAATTTCATAATACATGATTAAAAGCCACACCGGGTGTTATGCCTGGGTGGCTTTTTTAGTTGGTTCGGGCCGTAAGCCTCGCCCGGCGGGGTGAACACGGACTCTCGTGAGACGCATAGCGAAGCTATTTAGATACTGTAGGATTATGCCCATGAAGAGCAGAAATGACTTGCCAAGAAGGCAAGTCAAGGAGAACCGCGCCATGGAAGGCGCGTTTCGACGTTTTCGTCAAGCCTAGAAAAACTCAAAGGCATAATCCGTACAGTATCTTAACAGCGCAGCGTATCGAAAACGAGAGTCCGTGTTCACCCCGCCGGGCGGAGCTTACGGCCCTTACGCTGTGAATGGAATCCGCTTAGGAGAGAGTTGCTAGTTGCACATTGTTGTAACCGGCAACGGTTTTATCTACGCCTTGATTCTACGAGGCTGCGATGGGATAAAATAAGAAAGGATTGAAAAACGAACAATTGTTTGCTATAATAAATGAAGCGAGGAAATAAAAGTATATTAGGTTTAGTAATTTAAGTATTCATTTAATTTATTGTGATTAGGGAAAATCCAATATCAATCGATTGATAGAAAGAGTGATTTTATATGAACATATGGCTAAAGTTAAGGAAAACAGCTGCAATTACACTATGTGAGTTACTTGCAATTGCTACAATTTTTACAGGCTGTGCCTCCACTGATTTATCAGGCACTGAAGGTGCCGGGCATGCCGCAGGAGCTGAAGTGGCAGGTGAGGATTCTTCCGGTGCTTTAGGCAGCAAGGATAATGCGGATGGGCCACAGGAGGATCTTGTAAACAACAATTCTTATGTTTCACTTGATGCGATTCCTGCATATGATGGCAAGGCATACGTGCTGTCAACAATAATGAGCCTTTTTTTACGGACAGCGATATGATTACCACTGCTTTTGAAAATTACAGTGATTTGGATTCACTTGGCAGATGCGGTGTGGCTTATGCCAATATCTGCAAGGATATCATGCCGACTGAGGAGCGTGGCAAGATAGGCATGATAAAGCCATCAGGCTGGCATACGGTGAAGTATGATGTGATAAAGGATAGATATTTATATAATCGCTGTCATCTTATTGGCTATCAGCTTGCCGGCGAAAATGCCAATCCGAAGAATCTTATTACCGGTACGAGATACCTGAATGTGGAGGGCATGCTTCCGTTTGAGAGTCTGGTAGCGGATTATGTAAACAATACAGGAAATCATGTGCTTTACAGAGTGACTCCGATGTTCTCGGGTAGCAATCTAGTTGCAAACGGCGTTCTCATAGAGGCAAAGTCGGTTGAGGATAACGGTGGCGGCATATTTTTTAATGTCTATTGCTATAATGTGCAGCCGGAGTCGGAATAAACTATGAGAATGGTGACAGCTGGCTGGATGGCACCACTCCGCAGCAGAGCGCTCAGACGGATACACCGCAGAATGAAGGCTCGCAGAGCAGCGCTGGAAGCGGGGCAGGAGAATCCGGCTCTTCAGGCAGTACAACAGGAAGTGCATCATCAGGCTCAGACAGCTCAGCAGCAGAAAATAGCGCTGCAGATTCCTCAAACAGCGAGACTATGGTTCATATCACAGCAACCGGCAAGAAATATCACCGTGCGGGCTGTCGCACCTTGAAAAAGAGTGACACAGAGGTAACGCTTGATGAAGCAAAATCCATGGGCTTGTCACCGTGCGGCATCTGCAATCCACCACAGTAGATGTGCATTAGCATTTGCAATCCGCCACAGTAGATGTGCATTAGCATTTGTAATTCACCGCAGTAGATGTGCATTAGCATCTGCAATTCAACGCAGTAGATGTGCATTAGCATCTGAAATCCACCACAGTAGATGAACATTTGCATTTGTAACCTTTCACCACAGATGCTCGTTATCTTTGCAGTACAACCAAGTTTATTGAAGAAACTAGGAAGAAACCGTGCAAATGAAAATACTGTCACAGAGTAAGGGCTGCAAGCCATGGCACCGCCAGGGCGCACGCATATGCATTTGATTGAGCGAATAGCGAAGCCGCTTAGATACTGTAGGATTATGCATATGAAGCACAGAAATGACTTGCCATGGAGGGCAAGTCAAGGAGAACCGCGCCACGGACGGCGCGTTTCGACGGTTTCGTCAAGCATAGAAGCGCAAAAAGCATAATCCGTACAGTATCTTAGCGGCAAAGCGTAGCGAAAGCAAAGCATATGCGTGTGCCCTAACGGTGCCGTGGCTTGCAGCCCGTATAATTGCCATAAACCCTTGACGATTGCAAAACCGAAAAGTATAATAGAATAGCTAATGAATTCAATATTTTAATATAGATGGAGGAAACCAAATGGCACTGAGCAAAAAGCCGGTCAACGGCATGAAGGATATATTACCTGCAGAGATGGAAATCCGTGATTATGTGACAAGTGTGATCAAGGATACATACAGAAGCTTCGGATTTACACCGATAGAGACACCATGCATGGAGAATATAGCAAATCTCACAAGCAAGCAGGGCGGAGAAAATGAGAAGCTGATCTTCAAGGTAATGAAGAGAGGCGAGAAGCTGAATCTGGAGACAGCAAAGGAAGAGTCGGATGTAGTAGACTTTGGAATGCGCTATGACCTTACAGTGCCACTTTCAAGATATTATTCAAACAATGCCAACAACCTGCCATCGCCGTTTAAGGCACTTCAGATGGGCAGTGTGTGGAGAGCAGACAGACCTCAGAGAGGCCGCTACAGACAGTTTACACAGTGTGATATAGATATACTCGGAGAGCCAAGCAATCTGGCAGAGATAGAGCTGATTACAGCAACTACTACCACAATCGGAAGACTCGGCTTCGAGAACTTTGAGATAAGAATCAACGAGAGAAGAATCCTAAAGGCAATGGCTGCTTACAGTGGTTTCGCTGAGGAGGACTACGACAGCGTATTTATCACACTCGATAAGATGGACAAGATAGGAGTGGAAGGCGTTGCAAGTGAGCTTGCACAGGATGGCTACCCACAGGAAAATATAGACAAATATCTTGATCTGTTCAAGCTTTTGGAGCAGACAAGGGATGTCACTGAGGGTGTAAATATACTTTCAGAAAAGCTCGGTGAATATTTAGACGAAGAAGTGGTTACAAATATGACAGAGATAGCTACTGCTGTTAATGCCACAAAGGGAGCAAAGTTTGAGCTCGTATTTGACCCTACACTTGTTCGTGGAATGAGCTACTACACAGGAACTATTTTTGAGATATCAATGCCTGAGCTTGGCGCAGCCTGTGGCGGTGGCGGACGATATGACAAGATGATTGGAAAGTTCACCGGAAATGATGTACCGGCCTGTGGTTTTTCAATCGGTTTTGAGAGAATTATCCTGCTTCTCATGGAGAGTGGCTTCAAGATTCCTGAGAGTCCAAAGAAGGTGGCTTATCTGGTTGAGAAGAAATATCCGGCAGACAAGCTTGTTGATGTCATGAACCAGGCAAAAGACGCAAGAGCAAACGGACAGCAGGTGCTTGTTGTGCGCATGAACAAGAACAAGAAATTCCAGAAGGAGCAGCTTATGAAAGAGGGCTACGAGGAGTTTGTTGAGTTCTTTAACAGATAGGAATCTGATAAGCAGCAGATTAGCTGTGTAGCAGCGGTACCAAACAGTTATTAGAATAAATATATAGTAGAAATATAAGGAGTATAAAATGGCAGAATCAATGCAGGGCTTACATAGAAGCCATAGATGTACAGAGGTATCAAATGCCAATATCGGTGAGAAGGTTACCGTGATGGGCTGGGTACAGAAGAGAAGAAATTTAGGAAGTCTCATTTTCGTAGATTTAAGAGACAGAAGCGGAATACTTCAGATAGTATTCGGCGAGGAAAATGTAGGTGCAGAGGGCTTTGAAAAGGCAGGCACCTTAAGAAGTGAGTTCGTCATCGCAGTTGAGGGAACTGTCCAGAAGAGAACAGCTGCTGTCAATGAGAACTTAAAGACAGGTGATATCGAGGTTATCGCTACATCAATCAGAGTGCTTTCAGAGGCACAGACACCTCCATTCCAGATTGAGGAGAATTCAAAGACCAGCGAGGACATCAGACTTAAATACCGTTATCTGGATCTTCGCCGTCCTGATATCCAGAGAAATCTTATGCTCAGAAGCAATGTGCTTCGAGTGATGCGTGACTTTATGGCAAACGAGGCTTTTTGGAGATAGAGACACCAATCCTTTGCAAGTCTACACCGGAGGGCGCCAGAGACTATCTCGTGCCAAGCCGTATACACCACGGACATTTTTATGCGCTTCCACAGTCACCACAGCTCTTTAAGCAGCTTCTGATGGCTTCAGGCTATGACAGATATTTCCAGATTGCACGATGCTTCCGTGACGAGGATCTGCGTGCAGACAGACAGCCTGAGTTTACACAGGCCGATATGGAGCTTTCATTCGTAGATATCGATGATGTAATCGAGGTAAATGAGAGACTGTTAAAGCACCTTTTTAAAGAGGTCATAAATGTGGATGTTGAGATTCCGTTTAAGCGTATGCCTTGGCAGGAGGCTATGGACAGATTTGGTTCTGACAAGCCTGATACACGCTTTGGTATGGAGCTTTGCGATGTTTCGGAAGTGGTAAAGGACTGTGGCTTTGGAGTATTCACAGGAGCTCTTGAAAACGGTGGCTCTGTTCGCGGTATCAATGTAGAGGGACAGGCAAAGATGCCTCGTAAGAAGATTGACAAGCTTGTAGAGCACGCAAAGGGCTGTGGAGCAAAGGGACTTGCTTATCTGTGCATCAATGAGGATGGTACATACAAGTCATCATTTGCCAAGTTTATGACAGAAGCTGAGCTTGATGCACTTGTTGCAAAGATGAACGGAAAGCCGGGAGATTTACTCCTTTTCGCAGCAGACAAGAATAAAATCGTATGGAATGTACTTGGAGCGCTTCGTCTCATGCTCGGAGCTGAGCTTGGCTGATTGATGAGAACAAGTACAATTTCCTCTGGGTAACAGAGTTCCCACTTCTTGAGTGGTCTGATGAGGAAAACAGATTTATGGCAATGCATCATCCATTCACTATGCCTATGGAGGAGGATTGGGACAAGATAGACTCAGATCCGGGCGCAGTTCGTGCAAAGGCATATGATATCGTACTCAATGGTACAGAGCTCGGTGGAGGCTCAGTGCGTATACATCAGGATGACATCCAGGAGAAGATGTTTGAGGTGCTTGGCTTCACAAAGGAGCGTGCACATGAGCAGTTTGGATTCCTGCTTGATGCATTCTCATATGGTGTACCGCCACACGCAGGACTTGCCTTCGGTGTTGACCGTATCTGCATGCATATGCTGCATACAGACAATATCAAGGAGGTTATTGCATTCCCTAAGGTAAAGGACGCTTCGGACCTCATGTCAGAGGCACCCGGAACGGTAGATCCAAAGCAGCTTGAGGAGCTTGGAATAGCTGTAGCTGCAGAGGAAGATGAGGAATAACACTATAATATGAATTTGAAAAAAAATATTTTCAATGCGATTACCATAATACTGCTCGCCGCACTTATTGCGGGGGCAGTATTGCTTAATAACAGGATAAAAAAGCTCGAGACACAGATGTCATACACA
>ENA-OUNI01001264-OUNI01001264.1-human-gut-metagenome-genome-assembly--contig:-NODE-1264-length-10190-cov-2.540097_pt1 | contig 10190 bp, 9 predicted proteins | sample MGYA00242499_ERZ504580 | MGnify/ENA primary metagenome ERZ504580 (study PRJEB26092, sample SAMD00036315) | human gut metagenome | host: Homo sapiens | study: EMG produced TPA metagenomics assembly of... | reverse complement strand
ATTATGATGACTTCTATATAGCGACTAGAGAAGAAGCTGAGGAACAAATTGACACAGCAGTAGAATTGGTTGAAAAAAATAGAAGAATACGTCTTGAAAGAGATGGGATAATCGTTTTTGTATCATTCATGAAATATCTATGGAGATTTTTTGAAAGAGCAAAAATGCATTGTGGGTATTAGAAGATACTGATATATATAAATATAGACTTATAGAATTGTGACAAAATAATATATTATTATCCTACACAGAAAGTGATATCGTTTGCATAAGCGCGGAGGTATCACTTTTTCGTTTGTGTTATAATCTGATATATAAAAATAAGAATAAAGAAAAGGAGACTGTTGCTATGAGATACATAGAAGAAAGGTGTTTTGATATGAAAGAAAACAAACGAACAATTTCTGTAGATTAACTTCTTTTTTGTAAAGATTGTGAAAATGAAACACTGTTTCTACATACGAAAAGACTCTATGCAGACAACGAAGAATATCTCTGTTATCCTCTAAACATTCTATTGTGAAATTACAGTGCAAATTGTCCGTAAAATGTGTTACACTTCTAATACAGCAAAAAATAGCTTTTGATTTATCACCGCAGGCTGATCGGTTTCTATAATGGCAGAACGATGAGCGCGGCGGAGCTGATAGGCTGATTTTTGTATGCTGTGTTGATATAGGAGGGAACGACTGTGGAAGCGTATACAAGTTTTGCGTATGTTTATGATACATTTATGGATAATGTTCCTTATGGCGAATGGGCGAGGCACATCCGCGAGAAGCTTTGCGAACATGGCGTGACAGACGGGATCGTGCTCGACCTCGGATGCGGAACAGGAACGATGACGGAACGGCTTGCCGGATATGGATACGATATGATAGGGGTCGATAATTCGGAGGAAATGTTAGAACTTGCGATGGAAAAGAAAACGGAGTCAGGATATGATATCCTCTATCTGCTTCAGGATATGCGCGGGTTTGAGCTGTACGGAACCGTTCGGGCGGTCGTAAGCGTCTGCGATTCCGTTAACTATATAACAGAACCAGACGAACTGGAAGAAGTCTTCCGACTTGTAAACAATTACCTTGATCCGAAAGGGATTTTTTATTTGACTTCAATACTGTTCACAAATACCGCGATGTGATCGGTGACAGTACGATCGCGGAAGACCGCGGCGTGTGCAGCTTTATTTGGGATAACAGATACTATGAGAAAGAACAGATCAACGAGTACGATCTGACGCTGTTTATCGCGGAAGATTTTAACCCTATGGAAAATGCATATGTTTCAGAAAGAACGGCAGATTCGGAAGATGCTCTGCTTTCAGAAGAAGGAGCGGGTGACTTGGAAGATACTATGTTTTCAGAAGAAGAGGGTGGCGAAAACGGAAGTTATATCGGAGATATACGGAGACGCATTATCAAAGAGGGTATACGCTTGCCGAGATACAAGAACTTCTGGAACGTGCAGGTCTTGTATTTATAGAGGCTTACGATGCGGATACGAAAGAGACGCCGAACGATACGAGCGAGAGAATATGCGTGATCGCCCGTGAAAACGGAAAATAAACAGAATGAGTAATAATAAAATAACGATAAATTCATGATAAATAAACAGAGCAAGCGACAAAAAGAAAATAGAATGAAGTAATGATAAAATAAAACAGAACAGGAGAAAGATTGATGAAAGATTATATTGTAAGAGCATCTGCGGCGAATGCACAGATCCGCGCATTTGCGGCAGTGACAACAGAACTGACAGAGGAGGCTCGCAAGCGTCATGAGACAAGTCCTGTCGCAACGGCGGCTCTCGGAAGACTGCTCACAGGCGGAGCAATGATGGGAAGCATGATGAAAAATGACACAGATATGCTGACGATACAGATCAAATGTTCCGGTCCGATCGGAGGTCTTACAGTGACAGCGGACAGCAAAGGGAATGTCAAAGGTTATGTGCATGAACCGAATGTGATTCTTCCTCCGAAAAACGGAAAACTCGATGTAGGCGGAGCGCTCGGACAGGGCGTAATGACGGTGATAAAAGACATGGGGCTTAAAGAGCCGTATTCAGGACAGACGATTCTTCAGACAGGGGAAATCGCGGAAGATCTGACGTATTATTTCGCTACGTCAGAACAGGTTCCGTCTTCCGTAGGGTTGGGCGTTCTCATGGAAAAAGACAATACGGTGCGCTGTGCAGGCGGATTCATTGTGCAGGTAATGCCGTTTATCGAAGATGAAGTGTTGAACAAACTGGAAGAAAATATTCAGAACATCCGATCTGTAACTTCTATGCTCGATCATGGACATACGCCGGAAGAAATGCTTGCGCAAGTATTAGAAGGACTTGATCTTGAGATTACAGATACGATGCCTGCAAAATTTTATTGCAACTGTTCAAAGAAGCGGATCGAAAAGGCAATTATCAGCATCGGTAAAAAAGATATTCAGTCAATGATCGATGATGGAAAAGATATCGAAGTAAAATGTCATTTCTGTAATGAAGCATATAATTACACTGTAGACGAGCTGAAAGAATTACTGAAAAAAAGCAGATAAGGCAGAAAATCAGGCAAAACAGTTATTACGGATGAAGATAGAAAATAGAGTAAGACGGCTTGTGCCGATGATGGGGAAACCAGAAAAGCCGGGAGCGGAAAGGTGGAGTTAAAGATGAGACATGGTTTTGTGAAAGTAGCGGCTGCCACGCCTGATATTCGAGTGGCAGATGTGGAATATAATACAGAACAGATATGCAGGGCGATCGATCAGGCATATGAAAAAGGGGCGAAGATCGTCGCATTTCCCGAATTATGCGTAACAGGATATACATGCGGAGATCTTTTTACGCAGAACGTTTTGCTGAACGCGGCATACGGCGCAGTGAAAAAGATTGCAGGGCATACAAAAGGCAAAAACATTCTGGCGTTTGTGGGAATGCCGCTTACAGAAGGCGGGAAGCTTTATAACACGGCGGCGGCAGTCAACGATGGAAAAGTGATCGGATTTACAACGAAAACATTTCTTCCCAATTACGGAGAGTTTTACGAGATGCGTCAATTCACTCCGGGACCGGACAGTGTGAGGTGGATTCAGTTTGACGGAGAAAAGGTTCCTTTCGGGCCGAAGATCCTGTTTCAGGATGATGAGACGGCGGATCTTATAGTAGGCGCGGAAATATGCGAAGACGTCTGGTCTCCTGTTCCTCCGAGTATTGAGGAGGCTTTGGCAGGAGCGACGATCATTGTCAACTGTTCTGCAAGTGACGAAACGGTCGGAAAAGGAAGTTACAGAACCCGTCTGATCGCAGGTCAGTCCGCGCGCCTGATCGCGGGATATGTCTATGCGAACGCGGGAGAAGGAGAGTCAACGACGGATCTCGTTTTCGGAGGACATAATATCATTGCGGAAGACGGAACGATCCTCCGGCAGTCAGAACGTTATAAAAACGAGATCATTTATTCAGAGATCGATCTTGAAAAAATTGTAGGAGAGAGACGTAAAAATACGACGTTTTCACCGGAAAAGCTAAATTGCGGTTGTCCGGTAGTTGTGCCGTTTCATGTGGGAATATGCGATACTGTTCTTACGAGAAACTTTTCACAGCATCCGTTCGTGCCGTCTGACGAGGCGGCGCGAGCGCATATTTGTGACGAAATCTTGACAATTCAGGCAATGGGTCTGAAAAAAAGGTTGTCGCATACGAATGCAAAATCAGCGGTTGTCGGCATTTCGGGCGGTCTGGATTCTACATTGGCTCTGCTTGTCACGGCAAAGGCGTTCGATATGCTGGGACGGGATAAAAAAGAGATTATTGCGGTTACGATGCCGTGCTTTGGGACAACAGACCGCACATATAATAATGCGTGTGAGATGACGAGACAGACCGGAGCGACGTTGATTGAAGTGCCGATCGGAGAAGCGGTGAACGTTCATTTCAGAGATATCGGACATGATCCCGATGTGCATGATGTAACTTATGAAAATGCACAGGCAAGAGAGCGGACTCAGGTGCTTATGGATATTGCGAATCGGGAAGCCGGTATGGTGATCGGAACAGGCGATATGTCGGAGCTTGCTTTAGGGTGGGCGACATATAACGGAGATCACATGTCTATGTACGGCGTCAATGCGTCTGTACCGAAAACGCTTGTGCGTCATCTTGTTCAGCATGCGGCGGATACAACAGAAAATGAATCATTAAGACAGGTGCTTTATGATGTGCTTGATACGCCTGTAAGTCCTGAACTTCTTCCGCCGAAAGACGGAGACATAGCACAGAAAACAGAAGATCTTGTCGGACCGTACGAACTGCATGACTTTTACCTTTATTATATGCTCCGCTTCGGTTTCTCACCGGAGAAAATTTTTACTTTGGCGGTGAATGCGTTTGCAGGCGTTTATGAAAAAGAGACGATTTTGAAATGGCTGAAAATATTTTATCGTAGATTTTTCTCGCAGCAGTTCAAACGTTCTTGTCTGCCGGACGGACCGAAAGTCGGAAGCGTAGCTCTTTCGCCGCGAGGCGACTGGAGAATGCCAAGCGACGCATGCGCGGCGTTATGGCTGAAAGAGTTGGAACAACTGCAATAACTGTAAATAACAGGAATAACCGGAAACAACAAGGATAGATAGAAACAACAGGAATCATCGGAACATCTCTTTGGGAAACGAGGTGTTGACGGAACTGTTATATAAAATGAGTGGGAAAGTGTGAGAATATATGAAACTGATCAAGACAGAAGAAGCGGTCGGAAGTGTACTCTGCCATGACATTACACAAATCATTCCCGGCGTTGTAAAAGACGCAGTTTTCCGAAAAGGGCATGTGGTAACGCAAGAGGATATTCCGGTACTGCTCTCGGTTGGAAAAGAGCATCTGTATGTATGGGAGAAACAAGAAGGAATGCTTCATGAAAACGAGGCGGCGGAAGTTTTAAGACGAGTATGTCAGGGGAGATTTCTGAAAGCGTCAAAGCCGAAAGAAGGGAAGATTGAGCTGACGGCGGAAACAGACGGACTGCTTAAGTTGATAAAGAAAAACTGAACGCGGTAAATGGGTTAGGACAAATCGTGATCGCATCACGCCACGGGAATTTTCCTGTGAAAAAAGGAGACAAGGTCGCAGGAATGCGTGTCGTACCTCTCGTGATCGAAGAAGAAAGATGGAACAGGTTAACCGGATGTGCGGAAACGAACCGATTTTTACGATTCTGCCGTTTTGTCAGATGAAAGCGGCGGTCGTGACAACCGGAAGCGAAGTGTATCACGGAAGGATCGAAGATAAATTTACTCCTGTTGTAAAAGAAAAACTAAGAGAGTGCGGTATGGAAGTAATCGGCGATACTCTTTGCAGTGACGATGCCGATATGGTTACAGAAGCTGTGAAAAAGTGGATCGAACAGGGGGCGGAACTGGTTGTCTGCACCGGAGGAATGAGCGTCGATCCTGATGACCGTACACCTCTTGCAATCCGAAATGCGGCAGATGAAGTGATCACTTATGGAGCTCCGGTTTTACCCGGCGCGATGTTTATGCTCGCATATGCAGGAAAAGTTCCGATCATGGGACTCCCGGGATGCGTAATGTATGCAAAACGGACGATATTCGATCTGATACTGCCGAGAATTGCGGCGGGGGAACGGCTGAAAGCAGAAGATTTTACCGCGCTCGGAGAAGGCGGTTTGTGTTTGAACTGTCCGGTGTGTACTTTCCCGAACTGCAGTTTCGGAAAATAGGAAGAAAAATAAATCATAAAAGGAATGAGAGGAAAATTTTCGGAGGTAGTAAAATGAGAACCGGTATACAGGAAGAATTAGAATTGTATATGAGTAAATCTGTGGCGCAGGCATCAAACAGAGAGATTTATGAAGCGTTGCTTTTGTTTGTGCAGAAACTGGCGGCAGGAAAAGAAAGAGCTGCAGGGAAAAAGAAGCTTTATTACATTTCGGCAGAGTTTTTGATCGGAAAATTGTTGTCAAACAATATGATCAATCTCGGTATTTATGATGAAGTAAAAGAAATGCTCTTTCAAAACGGAAAAGATATATGTCAGATCGAGGAGGTTGAGCCGGAGCCATCTCTTGGAAACGGAGGGCTTGGGAGACTGGCGGCATGTTTTCTTGATTCGATCGCAACACTCGGACTGCCCGGAGACGGGATCGGACTGAATTATCACCTCGGCCTGTTCAAACAGGAGTTTAAAGACCATCTTCAAAAAGAGCTTCCGAATCCGTGGATTGAGAAACAGTCATGGCTGACAAAAACGGATGTTGTCTATCCGGTTTCTTTCAGAGGATTGAAAGTTAATGCAAGAATGTACGATATCGCAGTGACGGGATATCATGATCAGACAAACAAACTGCACCTTTTTGACATCGATTCTGTTGATGAGGGAATCGTGGAAGACGGAATTCATTTTGATAAAGAAGATATCGCAAAAAATCTGACGTTGTTTTTATATCCTGATGACAGCGATGAAAAAGGAAGGCTTCTGCGCATTTATCAGCAGTATTTCATGGTAAGCAGCGCCGCACAGATGATCTTGGATGAATGTGTGCAAAAAGGAAGTACATTGTATGATCTGCCGGATTATGCTGTCATCCAGATCAACGACACTCATCCTACAATGGTCATTCCCGAACTGATCCGGCTTCTTGTGGAAAGAGGGCTTGATATCGATGAAGCGATCGATGTCGTATCCCGTACATGCGCGTATACGAATCATACGATTTTGGTAGAAGCGCTTGAAAAATGGCCGATCGGATATTTAAAAAAGGTTGTGCCGCAGCTCGTTCCGATCATTGAGATACTTGATGATAAAGTTCGCAGAAGATTCAGCGATGAATCAACAGCCATCATAGACAGAAACGATACTGTTCATATGGCGCATATCGACATTCATTACGGATTCAGCGTTAACGGAGTGGCGGCGCTTCATACGGATATCTTAAAACAATCGGAACTGAATCATTTTTATAAAATCTATCCTGATAAATTCAATAATAAAACAAACGGGATTACGTTCCGCAGATGCTTCTTCACTGCAACCCGCGTCTTACGGCGCTGCTTGATGAAACAATCAAAGACGAGTATAAAGAAGATGCCTCTAAACTTGTCAAACTGCTTGAATACAAAGACGACGAGACTGTTTTGAAACGCCTTTTAGAAATTAAAAAAGAAAATAAAAAAGATCTTGCCGCGTATCTGAAAGAGACACAGGCAATAGAGATAGACGCAGATACGATTTTCGATATTCAGGTAAAAAGACTTCACGAGTATAAACGGCAGCAGTTAAATGCACTGTATATTATTGATAAATATTTGGAGATCAAGGAGGGGATTCTTCCGAAAACTCCGATCACAGCGATCTTCGGGGCGAAAGCGGCTCCGGCATATGTGATCGCAAAGGATATCATTCATCTTATACTTTGCCTGCAGGAGATCATTAATAATGATCCGGAAGTAAGTCCTTATCTGAAAGTTGTCATGGTAGAGAATTATAATGTGACAAAGGCTGAAAAACTGATTCCTGCATGTGATATATCCGAGCAGATCTCTCTTGCGTCAAAAGAGGCAAGCGGCACGGGGAATATGAAGTTTATGTTAAACGGTGCAGTCACTCTCGGTACAGAGGACGGGGCAAACGTAGAGATACATGAACTTGTAGGAGACGATAATATTTTCGTGTTCGGAGCGTCAAGCGACGAAGTAATCGAACATTATAAAAAAGCGGATTATTCGGCAAAAGATTATTATAAAAAGAATCCGAAGATCAAAGCGGCGGTTGATTTCATTACAGGAAAACAGATGATGAAGATCGGATGCAAAGAAAGTCTGGAGCGTCTGCAAAAAGAGCTGATAGGAAAAGACTGGTTTATGACATTTCTTGATTTTGATGCGTACAAAAAGGCGAAAGACAAGGCGCTGGCGGCGTATACAGATCAAAAGGAATGGGCGAAAAAGATGCTTGTCAATATTGCCGAAGCAGGCTACTTCTCATCAGACAGAACGATTGAACAGTATAATAGAGATATTTGGAAATTAACCAGATCATAAGATTAAAGAAAAATATTAGTAAAACGGTATATTGATGAAAAGGGGGATGGTTATGGAACGGGCAAGCGGCGTGCTGCTTCCGATATTTTCACTGCCGTCAAAATATGGAATCGGATGTTTTTCAAAAGAAGCCTATCAATTATTGACAGGCTTAAGGCGGCAGGGCAAAGTTACTGGCAGATTCTTCCGTTAGGGCCGACCGGATACGGAGATTCTCCGTATCAGTCTTTTTCTACATTTGCAGGCAATCCGTATTTTATCGATCTTGAAACGCTTACAGGAGAAGGTTTGTTGACAGCGCAGGAGTGCGAATACGGCTGTGAGGGAATACGGGAAGATAAGATAGATTATGAAAAAATATATAAGACACGGTTTCAAATACTTGAGAAAGCGTTTTCGCGTTTTGGAGAAAATGACGAATACCGCGCATTTGTTTCGGAAAATCAATTTTGGCTGGAAGATTATAGCTCTATATGGCGATCAAAGACCGAAACGGCGGCGTGAGTTGGAATGAATGGGAAGAACCGCTTAAAAACAAAGAGTCACAGGCGATTGAAAATGCAAAAGCAGAGCTGTCGCGTCAGATTGCCTTTTACAAATTTCAGCAATATGAATTTGACAGACAGTGGAAACGCCTTCGCTCTTATGCGAACGAAAACGGCATAGAGATTATCGGAGATATTCCGATCTATGTTGCGTTTGACAGCGCGGATACATGGTCGGCGCCGGAGATGTTCCGTTTTAATGACGCTCTTGAACCGATCGATGTTGCGGGATGTCCGCCGGATGGATTTTCGCAGACAGGACAGTTGTGGGGGAATCCGCTCTACGATTGGGAATATCATAAAAAAACAGGGTACGACTGGTGGATTCGCAGGATCGAACACTGTTTCCGGCTGTATGATGTCGTGCGGATCGATCATTTCCGCGGTTTTGATGAATATTATGCTGTTCCGTACGGAGAAAAAACGGCAGTACACGGAAAGTGGATGCCGGGACCGGGGATAGAGCTGTTCCGGACGCTGGAAGAAAAGATCGGCAGAAAAAGGATTATTGCCGAAGATCTCGGCTTTTTAACTCCGAGTGTGATACAGCTTTTAAAAGAAAGTGGATTTCCGGGGATGAAAGTGCTTCAGTTTGCATTCGATTCAAGGGAAGATTCAAACTATCTCCCGCATACATATACAAGAAACTGCGTTGTATATACGGGAACTCACGATAATGATACGACAAAAGGATGGTATCACACGGCGGCAGGATCAACACGGCAGTTTGCAAAAGAATACATGTATAAGCCCCGTCTTGATGAAGATACGCTTGCGGGAGATTTTATTGCTATGGCAATGGGAAGCGCGGCGGATCTGTGCATCGTTCCGATGCAGGATTATCTGGGACTTGGAAGCGATGCACGAATTAATACGCCGTCCACACTTGGCGGGAATTGGGAATGGCGTATGAAACCGGGCGAGCCGGATGAAGGGACAGTTCGGGAGATGGAGCGAATGACAAAAATATACGGACGGCTGCGTTTTACTTAAATAAGTTCCGAACCAGTAGATCAGTCCCAGTCCCCAGCTTGTGAAAATACCGTACAGGATAACAGGACCGGCGATCGTAAAAATTTTACATCCGATGCCGAATACCTGACCTTCTTTTTTGTATTCGATGGCAGGGGCAGCTACTGAATTTGCGAATCCGGTGATCGGCACGAGCGCTCCGGCGCCTCCCCAGGCTGCAAGTTTCTGGTAAATTCCGGTTCCGGTGAACAAAACGCTTAAAAGGATGAGCGACAGAGACATCCAGCGGCTGCACTCATCGGGAGAAAGATTTCGTAATTCAAAATAATGATAAATAACTTGTCCGAGCAGGCAGATCAGCCCGCCGAGGAAAAACGCTTTGCACATATTCAGAAAAAGATTATGTCGGGGCGTTTTTTCTTTTACATATTGTTCATATTGTTTTTCTTGTTTCAGTTTTTGTATTTTATTCCATAGATGAAACACACTCCTTGCATTTCGCGCAACACGCGCGTTTTTAATTTCTTTTCTGTTAGTATCTGAAATAATTTTCCGAATATGTATATAAATTCATAATAATTTTTCGCAAATATGCCGACAATAAAAATAATAAAAA
>ENA-OUNI01001263-OUNI01001263.1-human-gut-metagenome-genome-assembly--contig:-NODE-1263-length-10194-cov-1.291547_pt1 | contig 10194 bp, 18 predicted proteins | sample MGYA00242499_ERZ504580 | MGnify/ENA primary metagenome ERZ504580 (study PRJEB26092, sample SAMD00036315) | human gut metagenome | host: Homo sapiens | study: EMG produced TPA metagenomics assembly of... | reverse complement strand
GCCCAGGTAGTGCAGTTCCGCCCCGTCCGTAATCACAGCGCCGCATACCCGACCGTCCGCACGGACCAGTTCCAGCGTCTCCCGGCCGGAAAGAATGGTCACGCCCAACTCTTCCAGTCTTTGGGAAAAGATCTCCCGGGCGCTGTCAAACTCGATCCCATTCCAGTCCCGGTGCTTATGGTCGAAGCAAGGGATGTACTCCTGCTGTCCGTCCTTGTCCGCCTTGCGGAGCCTGACACCCATGCTGCGGACTTTTTCGATGGCCGGGTGGATGCCCTTCACAAGTGCTCTTACCAAGGCATCGTCCGCCATGCCGCAGCCCACGTCCTCGATGGTGGAGATCAGGTCGGCCTCATCCGCTTCGTCTGCGGGTCCCACCAGACCCAGGCCCCAGGTCCCGGGGTAGAAGCTGGGAGCCGGAAAACAGCCTGCCCTTGCACACCAGAATCACCGAGGCACCGGACTCCGCAGCGGTCAACGCCGCAGAGATTCCCGCGATACCAGACCCCAATACCAGCACATCGCAGGTCGAGGCCAAATTCAGCTCCATATATCCACCCCTCAATCGTCAGAACCCCCGGCCGGGGTCTGGTCATAGAGGTGGCAGGCGCAGAAATGCTCCTCACCGTTAATCATATGGCGCTTCAGTTCCGGCTTTTTGTGCATGCAGATATCCATACACTTCTTGCAGCGTGGATGGAAGTGGCACCCCTCGGCGGATGGACCGGGTTGGCACATCGCCTCCAGCACAATGCGGCTGCGCTTGTTATCCGGGTCCACCACAGGGATGGCGGAGAGGAGGGCTTCGGTGTAGGGGTGCATGGTGTTTTCGAAGATCTGCTCCGTGGAGGCCAGCTCCACGATCCGTCCCAGGTACATGACCGCGATGCGGTCAGAAATGTACTCCACCACGGACAGGTTATGGGTAATGAAGATGTAGGTCAGTTTCAGCTCTTCCTTGAGCCTCATCAGCAGATTGAGAACCTGGGCCTGGATGGACACATCCAGCGCCGAGACCGCCTCGTCGCAGATCACCATCTCCGGGTGGACCAGCAGGCGCGGGCGATCCCGATCCGCTGCCGCTGGCCCCCCGAAAACTCATGGGGATAGCGATCCATGTACTCCGGGCGCATGTTCACCGCCTCCAGGATGTCGGCAATGAGTGCACGCTGATTCGTCTTGTTGACTACCCCGAAATGCCTGAGAGGGTCGGCCAAAGATTGATAAATTGTAAAAGAGGGGTTCAGGGAGGAATAGGGGTCCTGAAAAACGATCTGGATGCGGCGATGCAGGACCTGTTCGTCCTCCCTGTTCAAGTGCCGCAGGTCCTTTTTACCACCGTGCTGGGGGCCGAAATCGTACATCATCGTTCCATCAGTAGCCTTGACCAGTTGGATGATGGATTTGCCCAGTGTGGTCTTACCGCAGCCGGACTCCCCTACCAGCCCCAGAGTCTCCCCCTTGTAGATGTCCAGGTCCACGTCGTTGACCGCCTGCACATGGTCCCGGACCTTGTTGAAAAAACCGCCCCGAACTGGGAAAAGGTCTTCCCCCCGCAGCTCCAGCAGCACTTTTTTTCTCGCTCATACGGCTTCGACCTCCTCTCTGTGTCCGGCGTAGACCTGTTCGGCGTTCCAGCAGCGTACCGCATGTCCATCACACACTGGGACCTCTGAAGGCATTTCCTGCCTGCACTTTCACAGCAGAAATCGCACCGGGGGGCAAATTGGCATCCCTTGGGCCGGTCATATGGGTCGGGTGTGGAGCCGCGGATCGGCTCCAACCTCTGTCCCCTGCCTTGTGAAGGATCGGGATGGAGCGCAGCAGGCGGCGGTGTAGGGATGGGCGGGATACTTGAGCACCTCCCGTACACTGCCCCGTTCCACGATGGAACCCATATACATCACTGCCACGTCATCCGCCAGCTCACTGACCACGCCCATATCATGGGTAATGAGCATGATGGCCGTGTCGTGCTCCCGCTTTAATTTTTCCATCAGTCAAAAATCTGGGCCTGGATCGTCACATCCAGGGCAGTGGTGGGCTCATCGGCAATGAGCACCTTGGGGCTGCAGCTCATGGCCATGGCGATCATGGCCCGCTGGCGCATACCGCCGGAGAACTCATGGGGGTACTGGTCAATGCGCTTCTCCGGGGTGGAGATCCCCATCTGTGTCAGCAGCTCCAGCGTCCGGGCACGGCGGGATCTTTTGTCCAGGTCCGTATGGTACTTCAGATCCTCCCCGATCTGGAATCCGATGGTGTAGACCGGGTTGAGGGCGGTCATCGGGTCCTGAAAGATCATGGCTATGTCCCGGCCGCGGAGGGCGCGCATTTCCTTGCCGTTGCGGGGCAGTTGATCGATCCGAATGTCACCCTTCTCGCTGTGGTAGGTGATGGCCCCGCTCTCAATGCGGGAGAGCTTGGGCAGAAGCTGCATGATGGAAGAGGCCGTCACGCTCTTGCCGCAGCCCGACTCCCCCACCACACAGAGGGTCCGTCCCTTATAAAGTTCGAAGGAGACGCCGTTGAGAACCTTGTTGCACCGCTTGTCGGAGTAAAAATAGGTTCGCAGATCCTTGACGGTGATGATGGCTTGCTGTTCCATATCGCTCCCTCCCTTATCCCTGCTGGTGGGTCGGTGGAATCGCGCAGTCCGTCGCCGATGCAGTTGATGCTGATGACGAACAGGGACACGACAATTCCCACCGGCAGCCACAGCCACCAGTAGTTCTGCATGACGTAGAGGTCCTGGGCGGCGTTGAGGATATTGCCCCAGGTGGCGATCTCGGGCGGAACGCCCAGCCCTAAAAAGCTCATGGCCGCCTCATCCAGAATGAACATGGCGGTGGAGAGTGTCAGGTTTACCACCACGGGGCCGATGGCGTTGGGCAGCATGTGCTTGTACGCGATGACAAAATCACTTAGGCCAAAGGCCCGCATGGACTGCACATACTCCTCCTCCCGCAAGGAGAGCATTTTCGCTCGTGCCTGTCGGTAGACGCCGCCCCAGCCGGTAAGAATAAAGATAAAGATCAGGTTCCAAAGGCCCCGGCCAAAGATGGTGCCCAGCATCATCACCAGAATCAGTTGCGGGAAGGACATAAAAATCTCGGACAGGCGCAGCACGATCTTATCAAATAGCCCGCCCTTATAGCCGCCGTAGCAGCCCAGCAGTACGCCGATGACGGCGCGCCCAGGGCGGAACCCAGTCCGATCAGGATAGACAGGCGTCCGCCGTACAGGTACGGGAGAACACATCACGGCCCAGCTTATCCGTGCCAAACAGGTGCTGGAGCGACGGCGGCTGGGTCATGGCCCGCAGGTCGGTGGTCAAAGGGTCATAGGGAGAATAAGCGGCGCCAGCAAGCAGGAGATCAGGATAATGGCGAAAACAACCAGTCCAATGACGGCCAGCCGGTTCTCCAGCATTTTGCGCACGGCACGGCTGGTCTTGCTCTTGCCCAGCTTGCCCGCTTCCTCGGCGTCCCGGAGCCTGTCAAACTTCCGGTCCAGCCGGGTACGCTTTCTGGTGTTGGTCAGTTCAGCGTTCATGTCGTTTCCCCCTTACTCCAGTTTGACCCGCGGGTCAAGGACCGCCGTCAGAATATCTACCAGGAAGCTGGCCATGAGCACGGCAAGAACCGAAAAGAGGGCGATCATCATAACCAGCGGGTAGTTCTGCCCCGTTACCGCCGTCTTAAAGGCGTTACCAATTCCCGGCCACTGGAAGATGGTCTCGATGACGACAGAGCCGCCGATCAGGGTGGCAGACGGAAACCAATTAACACCACTACAGGGGTAAGGGCCACCCGGAACCCGTGGACCAGGTTGACCCGCCACTCCGGCAGACCCTTGGCCCGTGCTGTCTTGATGTAGTCCTTGTTCATTGTATCCAGCATACTGGAACGGGAATAGCGCATGACGCCGGCGGTGAGGGAGATTCCCAGCACGCTGGCGGGCAAAATCAGATATTTGAAGTGGTTCCATATCCCGTCTCTCCCGGCGCATGCGGCCTCCAATCGGCAAGATCGCCCAGTCCAGCGCAAAGACGAGGATACACAGCATACCGAAGAAGAACTGGGGGATGGAGACGCCGATCATGCCGAACACCGTCAGCACGTTGTCTCCAATAGACCCTTCTTCAGCGCACTGAGGATGCCCAGGATGCTGCCCAGCACCGAGGAGATGGCCAGGGCCGCCAGGGACAGCTCCAGCGTGGCCGGGAAGAGCTGGAGCAGGATGTCCTTGATGGGCACGCCGCTGGTAATGGAATAGCCGAAATTACCGTGGAGCAGTTCCCCCAGCCAGCGCACGTAGCGCAGGAGGAAGGGATCGTTGAGGCCGTAGGACTCCCGCAGCGCCTCCAGTTGTTCCGGATTCACATTCGCAAGCTGGTCCGGCGGAATCATATGGGAGATGGCGTCTCCTGGCGTCAGTTCCAGCCCACCGTAAATGAGGAAAGTGATGACCAGAACCATGGGGATCATATACAGCAGTCGTTTCAGAATATATTGAGCGGTATTTCTCATGAAGCTCCCTCCCGGATTTAAAAGAGGAAGGGGCGGCTGGCGCCGCCCCTTCCCATCAATAGTCTCTCAGGCTGAACGGAGAGGGCCCGGCCCTTATGTATTTTTCGGGCTCGGCCGGTAATCACTGTACGTTCCAGTTCTGGATGCCCCAGTTGATACAAAACTGCGGGGTGCCCTTTTGGATGTCGCCGATCTTGTCGCTGGTAATCAGGAAGATGGCTGATAGTAGAGAGCCATGGTGAACAGATTCTCATTCTCGTACTTAATCAGCTCCTTGAACGCCTCGTTTTGCGCATTCACATCGGCGGAGGCGTTGGTGGCGTCGATCAGGCGGTTAAGCTCGGCGTCCTCTGGCGTGTGAGAGTTGGTGGGAGAGCCGGTACGGTAGCGGTCGTAATACTCATGAAGGGAGAGGGCGGCGTTGGCGGCGTAGCAGATGTCCCAATCCACAGCGCGGGGGCCGTTGGTCTGGTCGGCGGGAGCGGTCCACAGGATGGTGGCCAGATCGCCCTCCACCAGCTCAAACTCCATCTTGATGCCAACGTCAGCCAAATACGCCTGAACGGCGGTCATCAGGTCCACAGTGGCCTGGTCGGTGTAGTAATAGACAGCTTGATGGACGGTGTTGGGGTCCCAATTGGCCTCGGCCAGCAGCTCCTTGGCCGTTCTCCGGGTTGTAGTTGTAGTCGTTCAGGTCGCCGCCCTTGAGGTTGGCGTCGGGCGCAGGGCGTTGGCGGGGACAGCCGAGCCCTGGAAAAGAGTCTCACAGATGGTCTCCATGTCAATGGCGTAGCGGAGGGCCTGACGGACCCGGACATCAGCCAAGGGGGCGGGGGAGCCGTCCTTCTTGTCGAACTTGTTGAGGTAGAACAGGCGGGTATAGCGCACGTCGATAGGCGTAACGGTGATGCCGGGGGTACCCTCCAGGGCCTGCACGTCTGCAACCATCTTGGTGTAGCCGTAGTCCAGATTGCCGGACTTGGCGCGGGTGACCACATTGGGATCGGAGTCGCCGGCGCTGGGCAGAAGCTGGATCTTGAAGTCGGCCACGCCGTTATAGTATTTGTCGAAGGGTGCCAGGATGGTGTAGTTCTTCATATTGACCTCTTCCACCATGAAAGGTCCGCAGCCGATGGGGTGTTGGAAGAAGGGGGCCTGCTGGACCTGGAGGGGGTCAATTCCCTCGAACTCGCTCTTGGGCACGGGGGCGAACTGGGTGAAGGTCAGCAGAGCGTCGGGGGCGATCTTATCAAAGGTAATGATGATCTTCTGCCCGTCGATAGCGATACCGCTGAAGGTGTCATTGAAAGTGTCGCCGGTCTTGCTGTCGGCGATGGCGGAGAAGGTTGAGATAAATACGGCGTTGGCCACCGGAGTTTTGGCGACAAACTCAATGCTCCACTTGATGTCCTCAGGGGTGACCTTTTCTCCGTTGTGCCAGTAAGCGTCGTCCCGAAGAGTGAAGGTAAGTGTCTTGCCGTCCGCGCTGTACTCATAGGTAGCCAGCGCGTCTGGGTGGTTGGGGATGGGATTGAGGTTTTCGTCGGCCACAATCAGGTGCCCATAGACCGCCTTGTTATAGACGTAAGTACTGGATTGAGCCAGGGCGTCTCGAAGAACTCCTCCGGGCCGCCGTTGGAGTAGACCAGCTTTTCGCCGGCGGCTCCGCTGTCAGGGGCCACAGGTTGGGTGGTCTGCTGCGTACCGGGATCTTCCGGCGGATTCGTGTTGCCTGTGGGCGTCCCGCCACAGGCGGCGAGGCCGAGGACCAGTGCGGAAGTGAGCAAGAGACCTGTTGCGCGTTTCCAGAGGTATTTCATTGATTCATTTCTCCTTCCTAAGCGTTGCATAGTAGACGGGCCACTGGGACAAATGCGCCGCTGGGTGACTGTTGCTCTGATGCTGGTTCTATTTTATTCCATATGAAAGTCATTTTCAATAACTAATAATACACGAAATCAGTTTCTTTTCTTGTGCAATCACACAAAAATACTTATTTTCTCAAACAAGGAATTGTCAGAGTTAGAAAATGAGCATAAAATGCTTCTTGGAGATGCGGCGTGCCCCTGATATTGAACCCTGCTGCCGCGTTTACACAGAAAGGACTGAAACCATCCATGAATGGCGAATCGATTTTCGATGTCATTATCCAAGGCTACAGCTCACTGACCCGTTCCGAGACCAGGGTGGCCGACTATATCCTCAAGCACAAGCCCGAGCTGCCCTATATTATGAGCAAGACTCTGGCGGATGCTTGCCAGGTAAGCGAGAACTATCACCAGGTTCTGCCGCTCTGTGGGCTGCGCCAGCTTTAACGATTTTAAGGTACGGGCGGCTCAGGCCATCTCCTCTGACAGTACCTCCGGCCCGGCCAGCGGATATGACCTCTATGGTGACATCCAGTTGGAGGACTCCCTGGAGCAAAAATGCCAAAAGCTATACCGCGTCGGCACTCAGGCCCTGCAACAGACGCTGGACTTGCTGGATTACGGCGCGGTCCGCAAGGTGGTGGACTGCCTCTATGAGGCGGATAATGTGTACTGCTTCGGCCAGGGCAACACTTCCATCATAGCCATGGACGCCTGGGGGCGCTTTTCCTCCATCACCTCCAAATTTCATTGGATCAATGACTTCCACATGCAGGCGATCACCGCCGCTACCCTAGGTGCCAAGGACGTCATTCTCTATTTCTCTTTTTCCGGCGCCATGCGGGAGCTGTCCGAGCTGGGCGCCTCGTCCAGAAGACGGAGGCCAAGCTGATTCTGGTCACCCGGTTTCCCAATTCCCCCGGCTCCAAATTTTCCGACCTGCTCCTGATCTGCGGTGCGGACGAAGCCCCAAACCAGCAGGGTTCCGTCGCCGTCAAACTCGGGCAGTTGTTTATCATAGATGTCCTGTTTCACGAATACTGCTCAAAAGACGCCAAAACCGCCCTGGAAAACAGAGAACGTACCCTGAACGCCACTGCTCCCATGTTGCTCTGATGCTAAAGTGCAATATGAGAAAGCGGGAGATCATACACTGTGGCCGCGCTCCGCTTGGCTGCCAGCCGGGTGAACCCGGCTCTGGAAAGCGGACGGGCCCTCTTCCGGCATTTGAAGGAGCCGCACATCAATGCCCCGGTCAGGCGGCGCCATGGAGCAGCCCTATGCCCCCCGGGGTGTCCAGGCCCAAACGAGGCTCTTTTGATTCCCGGATTCCACGGCATCCAGGCCGTCGCGCCCAGCTGGAAATATGGCCGGTCTGTATGGTGCGGCATATCAGGCACTACAGACTAGGTAAGGAGAAAATTCACATGATTTATGACAAACGCGCTGAGCTCGCCCGGTATTTCGGGCTGTCCCCAAATTTGGACGCGGCCATCCGTTTCCTTCAAACCACTGACCTCACCGCCCTGCCAATGGGGCGGACTGAGATCCCGGGCGGAGACATATACTACAACCACTTTACCTACACCACGGCTCTCATATCCCAGGCCTCTCTTTTTGAGGCCCATGAACGTTATCTGGACCTCCACATCGTCCTTTCCGGCTGCGAACAGGTAGCCCTGGCCCCAGTAGAATCCCTAGATGAGGCGGAAGTTCGTGCAGATGAGGATTCTACCATGTACCTGGGTACGCCGGAATATTCGGTTACGTTGGACCAGAACAGATTCCTGCTGGTCTTTCCCGGTGAGGGGCACCTGCCAAAGCTCTCCGATAGAGTTCCGATGAATATTGACAAGCTGGTCTTGAAAATTCCCTGCTGACATAAGGGAAAACTGTATGGATATTAAAAATATCAAGGTGTGATCCCGGCGTTCTATGCCTGTTACGATGACGAGGGCAACACCTCCCCCAAGCGCCCCCGTGCTTTGGCACGTTATTTCTGGAAAAAGGAGGGGCACGGCCTCTACGTGGGCGGTTCTCCCGGCGAGTACGTCTGACTGGCTGGAGGCGCTGTACGTCGTCCTGGCAGGACTGGGAAACCGATATGGCCTGTCCCGGGTGGCGGAAATCAGTTTCTGCGGCCAGATGCACCGCCTGGTGGTGCTGGACAAGGCGGATCGGGTGATCCGCCCCTCCTCCGCCCGGGTGACCGGCGCGCCGCCAAGAGCCCAGTATGGCTCCTAATCCTCTCTGACGTGCTGGGACTGGCGCTGTGCACCATCAACACCCATGACGGCGGTGCGCTTGGGGCTGTGCTGCTGGCCATGACGGGCTTCGGCCGCCTCTCTGATGCGGCCGAAGCGGCTCAGGCGGTGATCCGCGACGCGGACCGCTCCCTGCCTGACCCAGAGCACCATTACCTTTATGCAGATAATTTAGGCAATTCCAGCAATTACACCGCAGGAATACAGTCCAGCCTTGCCCGCTCACATCTGACAGAGGTGGAACATCCCTCAGACGCTTGATAGAAAACCAGTAGCCCGTTGCAGAATAAAGCGGTTCTGCAACGGGCTCTTTATCACGCCAAAATGAAAGAACGCCATCTTGCCTTAGCGTTTCATTTCTAATTAGGCTTAAAGTAAAAAGATAGACCGGCCTCCCTTTTCGGGCTATCCAGTCTATCTTTTTATGGGTTTGTTTTGTAACGCGCCCGTTTTTGTTTTATTGATTTCCTTTGTCCGAACGCAGGGTATGTACCGGAGCCATGGGAACTGCAACCCGGACGGAATCCTGCTCCACACTCAACTCGGTGACCGCGAAAGGCCGCTGGGTGGCCTCCACATCTGTTCCATACAAAACCAGGCAGAGCCTCCGTCCCGCCCGAACCGTATGATCATGGGTACCATGGAGAACTGGTAATCGTAAATAACGCCTGGCTCAATGGTATCCTTACAGTAATGGCTGCGGCGGTTCTGGGCATTCATCCAGCCGCGGGAGATCACCTTGAAGGCAGAGGGCTTCTCTTCCAACCGGAAGCGCTTCCAGTCCCCCAACGGTGTGTTGTTTCCCCATGGAATCCCGCCGGCCTGTACTACCTCCTGTTCCGGTGTGAGCCGGCATTCCTCTCCCAGTTCCACCAGCATGGCACTGAGAATGGCGGTAGAGGCCCGGCAGGCGGCACGAAACGAAACCTGAACCGTGCCGCTGATCCGGGTATCCGTTTCAAGCGGGGCGGTGAGATAACGCAGGCAGTGGGGATGTCGTTCGCTCAACACCAGCTCGGCCAACCACTCGGCGGCGTTGTCCCGGGTTCTGTCATACACAGTGGCTGACAGGTCGTCCACCAGGCGGCCGCTCGCCTGGGCGGGCATGAGCACGGCTCGGTATACCCTTTGACCGCCGGGAAGGAAGCGACGCCAGCCAGAGATCCTGATCCAGATTGCTCTGCACCAGAACATTGGGGATACGCTCTGCCGCACCGTTCTCAATACCGTAGAGCCAGTGATCCAGCCAAAGGTGGAGCATCTCATTGAACCGGCTGCCCTGCAAATCATGGATGTAGATATGCCCGCCCTGATGAAGCATCATCTTACAGGGGATCCCTCTGGATTCCATGGCGGCAAAGAGATTGACGCAATGTGTCGGCTTGACATTCCAATCCGCCAGACCATGTACCAGAAACACCGATGCCTTGAACCGGTCGGCCGCCTTCAGGTAATTGCGCATGTCCCACCAGCGGCTGTAGTTGCCGCTGTCCCGGTCCTCATCTGCCGCAATTCCCTCCAGCCAGGCGG
>ENA-OUNI01001262-OUNI01001262.1-human-gut-metagenome-genome-assembly--contig:-NODE-1262-length-10205-cov-10.120659_pt1 | contig 10205 bp, 12 predicted proteins | sample MGYA00242499_ERZ504580 | MGnify/ENA primary metagenome ERZ504580 (study PRJEB26092, sample SAMD00036315) | human gut metagenome | host: Homo sapiens | study: EMG produced TPA metagenomics assembly of... | reverse complement strand
TGGCCGCCTACGTGTCGATGGGCAGCGAAATCCCCATGCGGCCGCTGCTGTCCCTGCTGCTCGACCGCGGGCTGCGCGTCCTTGTGCCGCGCTTGGGCTCCGGTCTGGACGTGAGATGGGCTCTGCTGCCCGACATGGTCTCATTGCATGGCGTGACCTGCGAGGGAACCGGCATGGCACAACGGCCGGATGAGCCGGATACGCAGACGCTTGGCCCGGCGGCCCTTGGCGATGCCGACTGATCATCGTGCCCGCGCTGGCCGTGGATGCACATGGCGTCCGGCTTGGGCGCGGCGGCGGCTGGTATGACCGCGCGCTGACATACCGACGCGGAGGCGTGCCGGTCGTCGCCGTCTGCTGGCCGTGGGAATGCATGGCAGACGACCTGCCCCGCCAGTCTCACGATATCCCGGTCGACTGGGTGGTCACGCCGCAGGGAGCCCGACGCCTGTAGTTCGCCATCCACGCAAGTTCGCGGAGGGAACAAAACGAGACGTCGAGCGGCGCGGTGTCCGCGTGACGACTAGGATATGAACGGACTTGATGCGTATGCCGGGCATCGCATACGTGCCGGAATCATATAATGAGCTTCGACCAGGGAGGAACCGTGCCAACCTATCATTACCGTTGTAAGAACTGCGGATACGATTTCACCGAGCAGCAGTCGTTCGAGGACGACCCGATCACCGTGTGCCCCCAGTGCGGGCAAGAGCAGGTGCGCAAGGTGTATTCCGCCGTGCCGATCGAGTTCAAGGGGCACGGCTTCTACCGCACCGACGGGCGCGGCGGCTCCGGCAAATAAGCAGCTGCCATTGGCGCGTTCGCCGTCTTCCGGCGGCCAGTGCTCGGCCCGAGCATGTGCGACACGCCCAAGATGTGGATAACTGCCGAGCCTTCGACCACATTTTCGTCACGGCTTGCGCATCGGAACAACGTTCAGTCACCATGCTTGCATGGTGACTTTTTCTATATTGGAGAAGCTGAAGCGCCCCACGTTGCGCCAACGTCGGATGCTGCGGCTCACACGGCGCTGATGGCGGCCTGTTGCACGGCCATTGCAGCATTCGCGACACTGCAATGCGTGACGGCGAGCATCGTCACGCAACCGGTCGTGGTGGCGGCACGGCTCATCCCACGCGGCGCGCGTATCGGCGCGGAGGACGTGGAGATCCGGCAGATGCCCGTATCGGATGGTTGGGATACGCGCTCGATGCGGCGAATCAGGCGGCGGGAGGCATCGCGCAGACGGACATCGCCGCCGGGCAGCCGCTGTTCGGCGCCATAGTTTCGCGGCGGCCGGTGGCGGAACCCGGTCAGACGGTGATCGATGTACGGGTCACCGGCACGGTGGACGGCATCGCGGCCGGTGATGTCATGGATCTGGTATCCGGCACCCCTTGCGACGCTTCGGCTGGTACGACTTCATCGCGTGACGAATCCGCAGGCGGCCGGTCATGCGTTCTCGCGCGATCGGCCACGGCGATGGATGCCGCCCATGACGATGCGATGACCGGCGGCACGCTCATCACGTTCGCTTTGACTCCCGACGAAGCCATATCAATCATCAACGCACAGGAACTCGGTCCGATTATGGCCGTCACTGCGCAATAGCTGCGGTTGCTCAGCCGCAGCAGCCACCTCCAGTCTCGCTGTTCGCGCGACAGCCCCCGCTGGCGGGGCTGTCGCGAAGCGACTGGGGTGGTCACCACACTCAACGTTTGTCGTTGAAGATGGCCCAGTGGGGTGGCAGTTCGCCGAGGATGCGTTTGTCGTCGTCGGCCTCGCGCTGCTGCTCGGTGCGCATATCGCCCGGTTCGAGTTTCACGCCGTCTGCATCGAAGCGCTCGGTTCCGTGGAACACGACGCGTTTGTGCTCGCGCCGCGTACGACGCGAGGCACTGTACGGCCTTGGCTCCGAGGCATCTGCGGCCACACGATCCCCGTCACCAGTAGTATCGCCGCTCATCGCACATCCCCGTAGATCTCGCCGATGCGCGACACGATCGCATCGACCTCCTTGTCCGGGTTGACGAATGCGCCGACACTCCACACGCTCATCACCGACCAGCCCAGCGACGCAAGGTCCTGCATCAGGCCGCGATGCCGTTCACGCGTGGACTGCACGCTCATGAACTGCGCGTCGTCGGTCAGCACGGCCAGCGCGAACGGCTTGTCGGGCAACCCGACGACCATCGGAATGTGCAGGCCGCGGTCGAACCCGAAGTCGACGGCGGCGTTCAGTCCGCGGGACCGCACGCGCTCCGCCAGATCATTGAACAGCACATTGTTCGACCGGGTGATGGTCACCGGACGCACCACGTGGTCGTCCAGCTGCTCCACCCAGCGCAGCATGGCATGCAGCAGCTGCGGTCCGGGCTGGTGAAGTCGCTCATCGTCCAGATCAGACTCGTCGAACGCCGAAACGATATCGAGATGGCGGTCGCACAGCGCCAGCGCATCCAGCAGCATGGCACGTCCGCCTTCGCCCTCCAGCACGCCGAACTGCTGCAGCAGACGCCCATGCACGGTCTTCGCGTAGCACAACGACAGAATCACGTCCGTCGACTGGGCCCCGGCGATCTCCGGCAGCGCGACGATGCGCACGTGGCACAGGAACTGCCCCATGGTCTTGTTCTTCGACGCCAGCGATTTCAGTTCCGCACCAAGTCGCGAACGGAATGCGTCAGTGAGCGTGACCACGGTCAGCGTGTAGCCGACCGGCACCACGTTGAAACTCGCCGCGCGTTCGGTGATGATGCGGACGACCTCATCGATCTCCTGCTGGCTGCTCTCGACCAATCCGGTGGCCATGACCGGTGTTCCGTTCGCCTCGACCTTGTGGAAGGCCACCCGGCCTTGCGACGGCTCGGTCGTGACGTCATAGCGCACCTCGCCATACCCCTGGGATTCCAGGAACGCGGCGAGCCTGGCGCGCGCCGCACGGGGTGGGAGCGGACCTTCACGCTCGGCAGCAGCTCCATCAGCGCCTTCACGCTCGGCGAGGTCACGGTGGACCGGTGGGCCAGCACGGCCACTTGCTTCGCGCGGCAGACGATGGTCAGCAGCTGGATGGCCGGAATGTGCGCGGCCGCGTCGATGATTGCCACGTCGGCGAGGGTCGTCGGATCGGTGAGCGCGGCAAGCGTGGCCGGGGTCGCCACGATGATGGGCTTGGCCGCGGCCAGGATCTCGGGGTGGTCACGGCGTATCCGGCTGAGCGGGATGCGGGTCTTGCCGGCCAGCACCGTGTGCAGCTGGTTGGATTCCTGCGTGCGGGAGAACAGCATTTCACACAGGCGGCGCATGGATTCCTGCGCGACCATCGGACCGACCGAACGCACGTGTTCGGTGTCCACCTGCGCGAAACGATCCGCAGCAGACTGCAACGCCGACCCATCCTGATTGGAGATGATCGCGGACGCCCGCACGATGTTCTCGAACACCGTGGTCCACCATGCCAGCTGCAGTTCGGCATCCACCGATTCCACCGGCACACGGCGCGTGTGCAGGTCCTCGACCAGTTCGGTGAGCCCGGCCGTCTGGAATTCATGTTCGAGACGGCAGCGCTCCGGCAGTGTGTCCAGCGCGAGATGGTCGTCGAACAGCGCCTTCAGACGTTCCTCGACGGCGACGAAATCCTGCGATTCCAGATCGCCGCCCTGCACGGTGGTGGACAGTACGGCGTCCAGCGCCGTCAGGTCGCGGGCCAGCTCCTCCTGCGTGGCGATGATGTCGTCGAGTTTGTTCGGCAGCACCGGCCACCCGCCGTGAGGCACGAACATGCGCCATTGCGCGGCCTGCTTGGCCACGACCTGCAGCGCATCGTGCAGGTTCTCGACCTGTGCGCCCACGCGCAGCAGGCTCTTGGCCTCCTTGATATGGCGGCGACGCTCCCAGAATCCGATAGTGGTGCCTTCGGCCTTGCGTTCGGCCTTGGACTTGCTCGACTCGATCATCGCGTCGATGTCGCGCTCGAAGATCTCCGGCTGGAACACGTCGAGCACGCGGCGCAGGTTCTTCAGCACCTGCACCTGACGGCCCCACTCCTGCTCGGTGTTCGGTATCGGGAACCCGCATGTCTGCACGGTGGACGACACCTGTTCACGGGTCAACGGCAGCAACTTGCGCAGCAGATCAACCACACGCTGGTAGACGGTCACAGCCTCGTCCTCGGACGTAATGGAGGCCTTGAACCAAGCGGTATCCTCCGGTCCGAGCGTGAATTCGCCGAGCTCGCCGGCACGCCTGAGCTTCGCCGCCCATTCATCCAGATGACCGCCGATCTCACGCGCGGTCTCCTTGCGCAACCGCACTCGGGTGGCGGGATGCGCGGGCAACGTGGCGATTTCGGCGAGGTTCTGTATGGTCTGGTACGCGGACACGCCCCACTGCTTGTCAGTGCAGTGCAGGTCCCCCAGATACCGGGTGAGACGGGAACGCACGCCGACCAGCTCATCGGCGATCTGGTCGAACCGGGAGCTGGCGACGCCGGGCTGGAATCCGACCGCGGCGATCAGCTGATGGTCGATGCTGTCATTGCAGCGCTCGTCCGAGACGTCGAGCACTTGGCCGCTGAGCTCATTGGCGCTGATGGCCTGACGGAAACGACGCTTCTGATCGGCGATGCACGGCACGTACAGTACGCTGCGGCCGTTCATCACGCAGCGCGACGCGATGGCGGCGGCGTAATCGGCGGTGTCACGCCCGTTGACGACATCGACTCCGAGCGAATGCCCGGCTGCGACCATATCGGCCGCGTACCGCACGGCGTTGTCGACATCGCCGGCTTCGAACTCGTTGTGCGGATCGGCGTCGAATGGGCTGAACGCAGGTGCGCTGGAGTCCTTGAGCGCTTCGGCGGCCTCCTTGCTGCCCGCGAGCGCGTCCAGCACCGTGTTGCCGGTCGCCCCCTCGGCCAGCGTATCGATGATGTGCTGGCTTTCGGCAAGAATCAGCGAGCCGGGCGACATGAAGCAGCCCAGGATAATCTGCCGCTCGATGGTGAAATCGGGGAACACCTTCTCCGCACGCTTGGTGATCGCCGCGAACACCGCGGACGTTTCGGGCGTGCCGCTCTCGTAGTTGGCGCCGTTGAACAGCTCCCGCTCGTCAAGTTCGACGTGCTGCTCGCGCATCACCGTCACGAACGCGGGGTTGAGCCGGACATGCCCGACGAACCGGATCACCGCCACATCGCCTTCATCCTGGGCGCTTTGCACGGATACCGGATACAGCAGCACCGGCATGGCACCGTCGTCCCATGTGGCGACTCCCACGGTGAGAGACAGTTCCGCGACGCCGCTGACGCGCAGTTTCGCGGCCTTCTCGTCAAGCACCCGCTCCAGTCGGCGGTTCGCCGCACGCAGCATGCCGTTGTCGCGGAACAGCAGATCCAGCGACGCGCGGCCTCCCGCGAACAGCTGGGCGATGCCGGAGGGATGCGCATGGGTCAAATCGAGCTTCGCCCCAAGCTGGTTGATGTCCTCCAATGGGGACGGCACCAATCCGGCGCGGTACTGCTCATGCCATTGACGCATGCGTTCCAGCGATTGGGGCGCCTGTTGCATGCTTTCGCTCATGACCCGACTCACTTCCCTACCGCTTTGCGGTAACTCTTGTAGCCCTCATTGTTCTCCAGCGCGGCGTCGATGTCCGATTTGCCTGATCTTCCAGCCAATTATAGAGGTCATCGTACAGCAATGGATTCATGGCAAGGAACGGCAGCAGCTCTTCGCAATTCGCGATGGCGAACTGCTCGGTGTAGTCTTCCGTGGTCTTCGCCTGGTCAGAGGTGTACCCGTTGACTTCGATTTTCGGTTCGGCGGCGGCAAGCCTGCCTTTCGACACGAGTTCGAACACCGATCCCGGCTCGAATGCGGGTCGGAACGAACCGGTCGAGTCCGCCTCGTCGTCGTTCGGTTGCGCGAACCGGCGGTGCTCTTCCGGAATCTCCCCGTGGGCGATGTCCGTATCGGCTTTCACGACGCCGTCGCCTGCCACGCGCCGGCGGTGACTTCCACACCGGCCGCGTTGGCTGCGACCTCGTTCACCGCCTGACGGATGTCGTCGTGCGCCTCCTGATCGGATGACGCCTGCTGGAATCGGTCGTCGGACGGCTGTCCGTTCGCCAACTGATCCGCCTGCTCTGCGGGCGCGGTGGACTGCCCGGCCTCTTCGCTGTCCTCGGCGAGCGCGTCGGCGAACAGGTCGCGGGGCAACGCCACCACCGGCTTAGCATCGGCACCGGCCACGTTCAACGGCATGGAATCGGGCTCGCTCGGCTCATCGTTGGTCTGCGATTGGGCCGCGGTCACTACAGAATCAGATACAGCGGAATCAGCCGGTACCGTATCCGCGGCGGACTCGGATGCCACGGTTCCAGAAGTCACGGTTTCAGGCGATGCCGTATCGGATGTCGCAGTCTCAGTGGATACGGCCGCGTCCGCGGCATCAACGGCATCCGCAGGCGCCGCATTCTCGGAGGACTCGGCGGCTTCCGGAACCTTGGTCTCGGCATCGCTCTCGGCAGCGTCGGCCTCAGCCGGCGACACGGTTTCGGCCAGCACCGCGGCCTCAACGGGCATGGCAGCATCCGACGAAACGGCAAGCTCCGAATCCAGCTCAGCGGCGCCGGCCGCGGAATCCGCCGCCAATCCATCCGCCGTGGTCGTCTTCTGCGGCGGGAACGTCTGCGATGCGGCGGCATTCAGCTCACCGACACGCTTGCGCACGGTGGCAGCGCTGATCGCGGCGGTAGGTTCCCCGGCACGCAGGTCAAGAATGTCATCCACCGACATGTCGGCCACATCCGGCTCCTGCTTGACGGTCTCCAAAGCGTATCCGAACAGGTCGGGCACGACGAACGTGTCGCTCACCGGCTGCTCCACACGAATGAAATCGACGGGGACATCGCCGAATTGCAGGCGCATCGGTGAAGTCGGCAGCAGGAAATCGACGTTCGGCGGCAGACGCATGAGATCGCCATTGCCCCGCACCACATATGACCCGTTGGTCGAGCCCAGATCACGCACGGTGCCGCCGCCGTTCTGACTCACCGCGAAGGTCGCATGGCGTTTCGACATGGACCGCGTGCCGTCCGCTATCTCCAGGCGTTCGGTGCCGTCATCGGGCAACGGCCGCAACGGCTTGCGCCCGATTTCGATGCTGTCTCCCGGCTTCACGGTTTTCTGATCGATGCCACCGATTCTCACCGTCCACTGCTGTATCGTCCGCTGATCGCCAGTCACGTGCCGCCCTTCCTTTCACGCTCGTTCGCATACTATGTGCCATTGTGTCATGTCCCGCTGTGTTTTCAGGGATTGATGACCGATGAATTGACAACATTATCGCATTGATGCCGGTATTTCGGATTGTAGCGCACACCGGTGCGGAACGCCCATGTCAGGCCGTGTCAGGCGTTCACAGAAGCGGTCTCGGCTCCGGTGCGCGGACCGCCGCATACGCGCAGACCCTGCGGCCGCGTGTGCGACAGCAGGGTCTGTGCAAAGCTGCAATGTGCGGGTTTCACTCCCGCGATCATTACTTGAGCTCGACGGTGGCGCCAGCCTCTTCCAGCTGAGCCTTGGCCTTCTCGGCGTCTTCCTTCTTGGCCTTCTCCAGGATGGCCTTCGGAGCGCCATCAACCATGGCCTTGGCGTCAGCCAGGCCAGCGTTGGTGATGGCCTTGACAGCCTTGATGACCTGGATCTTCTTGTCGCCGACAGCGGTCAGGACGACGTCGAACTCGGTCTTCTCTTCCTCTTCGGCGGCAGCGCCGGCAGCCGGAGCGGCAACGGCGACGGCGGCCGGAGCGGCAGCCTCGACGTCGAACTTCTCTTCGAAGGCCTTGACGAACTCGGAGAGCTCGACGAGGGTCATTTCACCGAAAGCTTCCAGCAGCTCTTCGTTGGTGTACTTAGCCATGATGGCTTCCTTTCATTCTGGCGGCGGCCTTCAGCGATTGCCGTCCGCCTGATGTGTGTTGTTTTCCGATTGTGGTTCATGCGGCAAGCCGCATGAGAATCAAGCTGCCTTTTCCTGCTTCTCGCGCAGAGCGTCGATCGTACGCACGGCCTTGGTAGGCACAGCGACGAACAGGTACGCGCTTGGCGGTCGTGGCCTTGAGGTCGCCTGCGAACTTGGAGAGCAGCTGCGGACGGGACATCATGTCCGCCAGCTTGGTAGCACCCTCGCCGTCGTAGACGGTGCCGTCGCATAACCGCCCGAGATAACGAGAGCCTTGTTGGTCTTGGCAAAGTCACGCAGCGTCTTCGCAGCCTCAATGAAGTCGCCCTTCACGAAGGTGATGGCGGTCGGGCCCTTGAGCAGGTCGTCAAGACCCTCAATGCCCGCTTCCTTGGCGGCGATGCGCGCCAGCGTGTTCTTAGCCACAGTGTAGGAAGTATCGCGGCCTAGCTTTTCGCGCAGTTCGGAAACCTGCGGAACGGTAAGCCCGCGGTACTCAGTCAGGTAGACAGCGTCGGCGTTACGGAACTGTTCCGTAAGCTGAGCGACTACCGCTTCCTTTTCGGGCCTCTTCATGGCGTTCCTTCCTAGATCGGCCATTGATCCTGCGAAGTCCTGCGCACCCTGCCAGGGCAATAAAAAAGCCCTGCGCACAGGCAGAGCAACATACAACCGTTTCCGGCGAGCCGTATTACGGGCACATATTTCTCAACCTGCGCTGGCTTGGCGAACCAAACTTCGTGAGTGCTTGCACACTCCAACCAACGGTCTATGGTTTACAGGTCATATAGAATACGACCGCGAGCGGACACCTTCAACCCGGGCGTGTCGCGACCGTCCGCCCAGCACGAGCGCCGCTCCGGTAATGCCCGCCGACAGCATGGCTATGATGGCCACGACGGCATCGGAGCCGCGCAGGGCATCCCGTTTCCCGTTGCCATCGGACGAATCGCCGGCGTTCCCGGCGGCGGTACCCTGCGAGGTAAGGCCGAATTCCACGCCGGCTCTTTTCGTGGCGCCGTTCTCCGTCTCGTTTGCGATGACCCGCTCCCTTCCGGTGGAGCCGATGATCTGCGCCGACCGGTGCATGACGCCTGCGATCTGCTCGGCGAGGAACCGGTACCCGTCGTCGTTGAAGTGAACGCCGTCGGCGTCATACAGCTGCCGCCGGTTCGCGGTCGCCGCGTACAGGTCGATGGTGTTCCAACGCTCGTCACGGATCAGCGACTCCTGTACGGGATGTAACCTGTTCACGGAGTTGACGGAGACATATTTGGTACCGGGGGCGACCCGGTATGAGTGCGGTGAACTCGCGAAATACACGACCGGTCGGCTGGCGAGATCCCGGTACACCCTCACCAGCTCCTTCGCCTCGGTCCTGTACAGTGTCTCGTTCCAGTAGGCGTCCTTGGAATCGTTGGTGCCGAGCATGATGATGACGATATCGGGGGCGAACTCCTTGCTCTGCCGGAATTCGGCCGAATCCCAATATGACCAGCCCGTGCCCCGCAGCAGCGTGTCACCAGCGGCGCCGAAATTGCGCACGTCATAGCCACTGCCGAGGATGCGGCCGAGCCACGCCGGATATGCGGTGTCGCCTTTCTTGCCGCCACTGGATTTGGAGCCGTCCGTAAGGCTGTCGCCCACGCATGCGATCTTGATGGGCGCGGCTGCGTGCGCTTCTCCCTCGCACGGCACCATAACCGCCAATAAGGTCAACGTCAGCACGGCGAGCGCCGCGGCGAGCAGACGGAACGGCGAATCGCGGCGCGCGAATTGCGATGAATCACACGGTTCCTCATGTCGCAGACTCGCTATCCCTTCACGGCGCCAAGCATTATCAACGCCACGCCGCCAATACCATAAGTTTCTCACGGCAATCGTGGCCATAAGTGAGGATTTGCCAGCGAAGACCTATGCGGCTCACATCGGTCCGGAATGTTGACTAAACAGGCGGCATTCCATCGCGACACGCCCGGAGTGCTCAGCAAGATCGGCATGCCGAATTTCATGAAACGCCGCCATGGAGCCGATTCCCGCAAACGCACGCGACGATTGTGCTACGCACTCCGGCGTGTTGTGGTCGGAGGCTGCAAATAATCGGCCCGCCGGACGAAAATTCTCCGTCCGACGGGCGACCGCCCCATGTCGTCTCAGCGCTTGGCCAGTGCGAGCGCCGCACCGGCCATGAGCGTCAAGGCCGCGACGGCGATCGGAACGATGCCGGCACCGGTGGCGCT
>ENA-OUNI01001261-OUNI01001261.1-human-gut-metagenome-genome-assembly--contig:-NODE-1261-length-10214-cov-2.240904_pt1 | contig 10214 bp, 16 predicted proteins | sample MGYA00242499_ERZ504580 | MGnify/ENA primary metagenome ERZ504580 (study PRJEB26092, sample SAMD00036315) | human gut metagenome | host: Homo sapiens | study: EMG produced TPA metagenomics assembly of... | reverse complement strand
TGTTCTTGTTGGTGCATATAATGTACTTATCAAGCAGATTATGGGACGATGCTCGTGCTGCCATTGCTGCCAAGCGTGAGGCTAAAGCTAAAGCAGCTAGTTTTGTTGCTACTGCAATGAGTGATGACGATATGCCGTTCTAACGAACATGGTGCTACTGACCTTCGGGTTGGTAGCACTGCTGTTATCAACAATAGTTTTGCTGATGCTGTTGCTAGTGTTCAACCTCGAAATGCTCATCATCAACATTAAATATATTGCAGCAAACGAACTTAACAGTCTGATAAGTCTTATCAATCATGAACTAGCTGTAAGTTCTGATAAGTCTTGTCCTAATATTAAACATCATGAAAGTACATCGTATTATTACTACTATTGAAGTTGAGAATGATAATTCTATTACTTCTATTGAACTTACTAAACTTTATCCTGCTAGTGATTGTATTCTTCTTGCTATTACTAATATGACTACTAATGGTAATGCTGATGATATAACAAAAGTATATGATAGTGTTAATAAGAGCAGACTTGGTATTGCTGGTAAATTAAAAGGTATCGCTCGTATTATTAATAATAGTCTTGATAGCTATGATTATAATGTTGTTGCTGATGATAATTCTACTAATGAAATTAATGATGATGGAATTCTATAACATTAAGCAATAGTCCTCGCGTGCGTGTACATACGCGCGTTCCTTGGAACGAAAATTATATATACGTAGTATATATAATTAAGTGGTTATTACACGTGCGTGCGTACATTAGTGTTATAGTTGCATTTATGCTACGTATAACTGTTATTCCACAATCGGAACGTAGTTCAGTTGTGGCTAAGGATAATGGAGGCAAACTTGCCGATATTATCCGCTACCACTAACAACTCATCTTGTGAAACAAGATGATGTTGGTATGACTGTCGTGACTGGTGCTGATACTGATATTGGTCATGGAGATTTACTCTCATAACATTTTGTTATACTGATATTGGTCATGGAGATTTACTCTCATAACAAAAAGTTATAGAGGTGAAATTAGAGGTGACTAGAGGTATTGAATGTGGAGAAAGAGGATATGGAGATGAAAGTGGACATTGTAGAGTTTGTGGAGAATGAGATGGTAGAGTTGGATGTGGTTCAAATAGGGTTAAATTGAGGTTGAATATGGAGTTGGATGTGATTGTGGTAATGGTGAATGTGGAGATGAGTGTGGAGATGAGTGTGGAGAGGTCATGCTAAAAAAACAAATCCTGCTGCCATTCCTCTTCCTCCTCTTCATCCTATTAATAACACTCTTCCTAATCAATCTAAACCTATTGTTCCAACTCCCTCTCTTTCTCTCCTATAACTTCTCGTTATAACTCCATAACTTTTCATTATAACCAATATAACTATTAGTTATACTATCATCTTCTCAATCTCATTCATTATAACCTCTAGTTATATCACTATCAGTTTCAGTTATAGCATCATTTTCTCAATCTCATTCATTATCATCTCTAGTTACACCAGTGTTATCATCAGTTCTATCGTCATTATCATCTCATTGACGTTCGTCATGACTATTAGTCATACAATCGTCATTAAGACTAGTTCTAACTGTATTATTAAGTCTAATAAGACTTTTAGTCATAATGACCAACAGCATTAGTTCTAGCTAATAATAGCACTATTAATACTATCAGTATTATAATGACTATTAATACTAATTATACTAATATTGCTGGTCATATTACTAATAATATTCTTAATATTCTTGATATTACTGATTCTCTTTATACTAATGATACTCTTGATACTATTGATATTTATTATACTCGTGGTAAGTTAATTCCTATTGCTATAACTATTTTAATTATTTTAATATAGCTATTGATTATTAGTTAGAATTATAGTATAAATAAATTATAATATATTTGGAGTATTATATTTAATTATTATATTTGTCGTGTTTGTTCAGTAGAGTAATATTGCTACTGATAATAATATTAATCTTAAAACTTATAAGTGTTATGGTAAACTTTGATAATGTTACTAGTAATGTTCAATCTAAGCCTAGAAAGAAAACTATGGCTGAAAGTTTAGAAGAAGCTAAACAAGAGGGTAAACTTGTTGTTCCTGAAGAAGATACACAAGTTAATGCTGTTGTTAGTAGTGAAACTGTTCAGCCTAAGAATAAAGCTAGGAAGAAGAAACAAAGTAAAGTTCGTAAACAGGAAGAACAAACTACTGTTGTTAGTCAAGCTAATGAAGATAATGATTTTAAAGATGCTAAGACTGATAAACGTGGTGTTCCTGTTGGAATTAATGTTCCTCAACATATTCTTGATGTAGTTTGTATTGTTAAATTCAATGCTGCATTTAGACGTCATACTTCTCTTAATATTCTTCATACTCTTGAAGATGATGGAAGAATATATAATTCTAAAGGTGCTTATGTTGACTTCTTATGGAATAAGTTTAGAGTTACTGCTGATGGTGGACTTCGTAGAGAATATAGATATACAGATGATTTATTCATTGATGCTTTAGTTAAAGCTCATGCTGATGTCGCTAGTGATAGCCAACGAGTTATTGGTATTATGATTGATACTGAAACTGAACTTCATAAAAAGAATAAAGATTCTGAAGCTAGCTAAGTTTGTAGTATAGACTCCCCGTAGAGGATGGATAGTGCTGTTGAGCTTATTAAAGCTAATTCTCATTTGCCTGTCATTTTTATCCATTTTGTTTATTGGGTTTGTTATAGTTAACACGTTGATGATAATCATCCTCTACTCGGAGTTTATTTTATATATAAAGATATGGAAAGAACTGATATTTATTTTGTTGAAGATGATACATATTTCAATAATAATGTTGAAGGTGTTGAAATTCATGCAGAATGTCTAAGTCAAGATTTTGACGATATTGCTTGGGAACCAATAGTTGACGATAGTCCTATTGTTGACCCTGAAAATGATGTTTTTGGTTATTATGATTAAATAAATAAAATTATGGAAAATATTAATATTAAAGTTATTCTTGATGAAATTTATGCTGAACTTAAACGTAGAAAAGCAAATAAATCTGCTAAATAATCCCACATAAGTTTTTGATTGTATTTCTAATACTACTGTCTGTGAAGATAGTAGTATTATTTCACTTGCTGATGATGGAGGAATTGAACTCCGAAACTATGATATTGTTATTATCCGTTTTAATTTCTAAAATTGTAGGTTTTGTAATAGTACGGTCTGTGAAGATAGTGCTATTAATATTTATCATAGTCCAAGTGTTATATGTCATATTTGATTTGGTGTTAATTATTCTATTATTATTGATTGTGAAATTAGTAATAACGATGTCTGTGTCAAACATTTCGTTTTATATGATTTCGTATTTGTAGTTTTGCCTAGCATTGTCTGTGAAGATAGTGCTAGGCTTTTTAGTATGTATATTATTAACTTTAAATATATTATTAAAATGGATAATTTTGATTCTCTTATTTTTGATGGTCTATTAGATAGATACATTGAAGAACAAGCTAAGTTTGAAAAAGGACAAGTTGTATATATGGAATATACTTATCAATATCATAATCAAACTAAACTTGGTATTTGTGTTGGCGTTGTAACCGGCGTTGGGGTTACTAAAGCTGAACGTACAATAGGTAATAATAAATATATTGATTATCCTATTGTATATACTGTTACTCATGCCAAAGGTGTAAGTTATAATGTTAGTGAATGTAAACTTGGTTCTGTTGCTGAACATATTCTTAAAGAACGTCTTAAACGTGCTAGTAATAATAATGAACAGAATAATGAGCCTGCTACAAATGACTAGCTATTTACATTCATGACACATTCACAGATACGGTTCTTTTGCTCTCTGTTGAACTTTTATATATAATCTGATTAATCTATCACGATTAATATTAAGTTCAATACAGGGTAAAAGAACTAGCTAATAAATGTTAAACTAAAAATTTAATACAGTTTTATTATGAATTATATTGCTTATAAGAATATTGATGGTACTATTACATCTGGATTTAAAGTTAAACTTTATGATATAGTTACTTTGAATACTGGTTATTGGAAAGATAAACTTGCTATTGTTCTATATATTGATGAAAATAAAAAACAAATTAAAGTTCGTATTATTGAATGTGGTATGAACTTAACTCTTAAAGTTAAAGATGTTCAATTTGTTAATCATAATAATAGAACTGCTGCTCGTTCTTATATTGATTTATGTAATAAACTATCTAAAGCCTTTCGTGATAAATATACTGATAAACATTATATAAAAGATAATTGGTTTACTGATAAGTTTATTATTAATGATATAACTGCTGATACTATTGCTAAAGGTATTGGTCAATATATTACTAATGTTGATAGTGATAGATATTCTGTTAGTGCTATTATGTGGCTTAGTGATATTAAAGATTATATAGATGCTTTGCTTAAATATGGTGATTTTGATTTTGTTGCTAAAGCATTTAAAATCTATAATATTACTGATACTAGATTTGAACTCATTCGTAAACTTTATCATTATTTCTATGATTGAAAATGTTTCTCATTTTATACTTGGTATGATATTTGGTTTATCTGTATATCTTTTTATAAGAATTATCATTGTTACTAGAAAACTAGATAGACTTATTAGAGATATTAATGATACTCAAAATTGGATTAGAAAGATTCAAATTGATATTTGCGATATTAATAAACAATGGGAAGTTAAAAGAGATAGAGATAGAAATAGACTAGATAGAATTGAAAATAGGATTGGTAAACTTACTAGTGATTTTAATGATATTATTAGAAAGAAAGTTTAATGACTAGCTTGCTTCCATCCTCTACGGGGGGTCGCCACGGAGCGTAGCGTAGTGGCTCTACTAATCTAACTATTATTGAACTTATTATAGTTTTAACTATTAAATATAATTGTTTTATTAATCTTTAAAAATGTAAAGTACTTATGAAAAAGTATGATGAAGTTTCTGTTGTTCGTCAACTTAATAATGTTGGCGCTGTTATTGGAATCAATTCTGCTAGTAAAGTTATTAAAGTAGCTAAAATAGCGCTATTGGTAATGGAACTAGCGGTAAGATTGATTTTCTTTCTCATTATTGTGGTTATCATGTTGAGATTGTTGATGTTATTCAACAACAAAAAGAACGTGATGAAGAAATTGCTGCTAAGAAAGCTGCTAAAAAGGCTGCTCGTAAAGCTAAGTTTGCAGAAGATAATACTTTTAAAGGTATTACTCGTGCTGTTGATAAACGTATGCGTACTATTAAAAGAAAGTAGTATGTTATGGTTAGCTTTAAATTCTCATTTGGAGTTGTAGGTAAATCCAAAGAGAAAGGAATAGTCAATAAATATGTTATTATAGTTGCTAAATGTGAAGGTATTATTAGATATATTGATGGTACTTATAAAGTAGAATACAATGGTAAACTATATAGCATTACAGGTGAAAGTTACAGAACTAAAGGAAAGAAAGTTGTTTATGCTCGTCGATTAGATGAATATAACCATAGAATTAAAATTATAAGAGATAGTGAAAATAGAAAAACTGTTGATACTAGATTTTATATTCCTTTTGCTGCTGGACTTATAGCTAAAGGTAAAATTGTTAAAATGCCTTTTGCTAAGGAACTATTTCATATTACTACGTGTTATAATCGTGGTGATAGTGAATCTACTATTTTAGCTTTTCAAGAATGGAAAGAATATGAAGATAAAGTTAAAAATAATCTTATTGATGTAAACAACGAATTGTAATGATTGGTAATCTTAATATTGCTAATAGTAATAGAAAAGATACTAACATTAAGTTTACTAAAGACCAAGAAATAGCTGTGCATGAACTTATTGAGTTTCTTGCACAGCCTTGGGATGATAAGAAATATATTAATGCTCTTTGTGGTGCTGGAGGTACAGGTAAGACATTTGTTATTAAATATGTTATTAATAATTGCAAATGGTCTGGTGGTGTTATAGGTTGTGCTGCTCCTACACATAAAGCTTGTAGAGTTCTTAGTAATTCTATTGGTGGTAAAGAAGTTAATACAATTCAATCATTGTTTGGTTTTAGACTTGATGTTAATATTGAAAATTTTGACCCTGAAAATCCTGCTTTTAATCCTGTTGGAAGAGATAAACTAGATGGTCTTAGAGTTTTAATTATTGATGAAGCTTCTATGCTAAATGCTAAACTTGTTAAGTATATTAGTAATAGATGTAAAAGACTTCAGATTAAAGTTATAATGCTCGGTGATAGTCATCAGTTGCCCCCTGTTAATGAGAAAACTAGTCAAGCTTTTCTTATTGCTAGTAATACTTATTATCTTAAAGAAGTTGTACGACAAGGAGATAATAATCCTATTAGTAAACTTCTTGTTCTTCTTAGAGAAGATATAGAAAATAAGAATGGATGGAGATTTCTTGATTATATATCTAAAAATAGACAAGATTATAATGAGGAAACTAAAGGATTTTATGTTTGTGGTCAAACTGAATTTTCTGATTTAATTGATACTTGTTTTAATGATGAAGAATATACTAAAAATATTGATTTGTATCGTATTATAGCTTATACTAATAGTCGTGTTGCACAATGGAATAACTATGTAAGACATATGATTATTCAAGATGCTGATAAGAGTCTTATTACTCGTAATGATTTAATAATGAGTTATACTACTGTTGTTAATGTTTTTAATGATATTATTATAAACAATAGTGAAGAATATATTGTTAAAGATATTGTTGATACAGTTGATAATGATTATGAGTTTAAAGGATTTCTTATTAAGTTTCAAGCTATTCATGGTGGTACTATAACTCAACCTTTATTTGTTATTGACCATTATGATAACTATACATTTCAAATGTATTATAAGAAGTTGACTAGTCTTATTGATGATGCTAAAAAAGCTAGTAGTTCTGAACGTGGAAGTAAATGGAAACAATATTTTGATTTTAAACGTAAATATCTTATCGCTTCTAATATTACGAATAGTATGGTAAGATTTTATTTAGTAGAGATTTAGATTATGGCTTTGCAATTACTTCTCATAGAGCACAAGGTTCTACTTATAAAAATGTATTTGTAGATATTAATGATATGATTTATGATAAATATGGTCATCCTTATACTAATAGAGATGAAATGCTTCGTAGATTATATGTTGCTTGTTCTCGTGCTAGTAATCAATTAGTATTATCTTATGGCAAGTAAAACTGTTGACGAATATCCTGATTGTGAAAGATGTCCAAATCGTATATTTAATACAGGTAAATATATACAAGGTGGTAGAGGAAGTATTCATGGAGATATTGTTTTCCTATTTCCTAGAGGTGATAGAGTTTATTGTGATGATTATCAATTATTTACTGATATTGGTAATCTTTACGATGAATATTCTGGACGTAATAACACTGAAGATGTATATATGACTTATAGTATTAAATGTGCTTGTTCTAATAATTATAATACATATCTTACTGCTATTGATAAATGTCGTAATATTCTATGGAAAGAATTAGCTAGAATTAATTATAAGTATCTATTTATATTTGGTGATGCTTATCTTAGTATTAGTAATAATCATATTCCTAGATTTATGGCTACTGGTGGTAAGTATATATTTAATAATTATTCTCCTCTTATTAAATTTAAAGATGATAATCTTTATCATATATTTAAACAGCGTTTTGCTGATGATGTTAATTGGGTTACTAAAAATAGAAATAATTATGGTATAGTATAAATGATTAATTGTATAGCTTATGATGTTGAAGTTTTAAGAAATTTCTTTTCTGTTACTTTTGTTAGTATTAATAGTTATCTTAAAGTTTTTAAAGATTGTGTTAATGCTGATGGAAAAGCTATTCCTTTAGTTCAAAAACTATCTGTTGAAGAAATTAAAGCTCGTCTTGAAACTGTTGAAAAATATAAGTTTTATATAACAGATAAAGATGATAGTCAATTACTTTCTATGATAGATTATATTAATAAGACTAGATGTTATAAGGATTCTAATGGAAATATTATTCGTACTGATTTGTATGGATTTAATAATTTCAATTATGATAATCTTATGATTGCTGCTTTACTTAGTTTTTATATGCGTATGAATAGTACGAAAGAACTTATTAATAAGTTATATGAAACTAGTAAAACTATTATTTCTAGTCAAGATGATAAAGATAAATTTAGAACTGATTTTTATCTTAATAGTCTTAGAAAATATAAACTACCATTTACAGGTATTGATGTAATGCGTATATTTGCTCTTAATAAAGCAAGTGTAGTTATAGATAGTAAAACAGGTGAACGTAAACCTGTTCCTAAAGGTTTAAAACAAACTTCTATTAATCTTCAATGGTATGAACTTCTAGAATATGAACTTCCTGATATTAATGAAGAAGAAGCTGAATTATATGATGAAATTCCTAGTCTTAAAGGAATGAATGTTAAACAGCTTAATAAGCTAGTAGATAAATGGGATAGATTTATTCTTGATAAGTATATTGAACCTATGATGCACTATAATCTTAATGATGTTTTCATTGTAGCTGAAATAGTTCGTCTTTATCCAGAAGAAATTAAATCTCGTTATGCTATTAGTAAAGCATATGATGTTGATGTTCTTAATTCTAGTCGTAGTAAAACTGCTGATATTCTTTTTGAGAAATTTTATAGTAAGTTTAGTGGTCTTGCTCCCGAACAATGGAAAGGTAAGAAAACTGAAAGAACTGCTATGAGTTTTAAAAAAAGTTATTTTTCCTTTTATTAAATTCAAAACTAAACCTATGCAAGATTTTCTTGATGAATGTCTTAAAACTACTATTTATAGAGTTAATAAAGATGCGTTTAGTAAAGAAGTTAAAATTGGAAATGTAACTTATACTGTTGCAACTGGAGGTTACATAGTCAAGATAATCCTGTTGAACTTTGGAGTAGTGGAAGAGAATTATTTCCATCCTCCACGGGGGGTCAACACGATGTACTTGGCAATGATGACTATGTTTATATTCATGCTGATATTAATAGTATGTATCCTAGTATTATTGCTGCTCATAAAGTAGCTCCAGCTCATCTTGATACTAATGCTTTTTGTAATCTTATTGGTTGGCTTAAAAATAAAAGAGTTGAAGTTAAACACAGCGATGAAGATACTGTTGACGGAATTGATAGAGATACTTTAGCTTTAGTTTTAAAGATTGTTATTAATTCTGTTTATGGTAAACTTGGATTTGAAAATGGTAATCTTTATGATAGATTAGCTGTACTTAAAACTACTATTAATGGGCAGTTAATGATGCTAATGTTGGTTGAGGAATTAGAGTTACACAATATTCATGTGTTAAGTGCTAATACAGATGGTATTGTTATTAAACTTTATAAACGAGATATTGATGTTTATAATCGTATTAAAGATGATTGGGAACAAACTACTAAACTTAAGTTTGATACTGATTATTATCATTGTCTTGTTAGTAGAGATATAAATAATTATCTTAGCCAATTTAGAGTTATTAAAAATGGTGTTCATAAACTTAAGCTTGAATCTAAAGGTGCTCTTAATCCTATGATGTATTCTCTAGATTTAACTAAAGGTTATTCTATGCCTATTGTTGCTCAAGCTATTGAAAACTATTTTCTTAAGAATAAACCTGTAATGGATACTCTTCAAGAAGCTACTAATATTCTTGATTTTTGTCTTACTCAAAATGTAGGTAAACAATTTCATGTAGAAGAAACTAAGATTGAAAATGGACAAGTTGCTCATGTTGTTTGTCAAAGATATGTTAGGTTTATGTTTCTAATAGAGGTTATATTATTGAGAAAGTTCATAACGATAATGGTTCTCGTAGTAGAATGGCAGCTGGTTCTGTTGTAACAGTTATTAATAGTCTTGATGATAAAGATATTTCTCTTAGAGATATTAATTTTAAATTTTATTATCAAGAAGCTATGAAGATTATTAATCCTATTAAACTTAAGATTTCTCCTAAAGGTAAAGGTAAAAGTAAAATTAAAAAATATAGTGGTATGTATAATCCTATTTTTAATGAAGATGATTTTGGATGAGAAATATAGTTGAAGAAACTTATGATAAACTAATTAACAAATGGGGTTCTAAAGAATATAAAGGTATTGGAACTATTAATTGTGTTCCACCTGTTGATTATTGTGAAATTATAAGTG
>ENA-OUNI01001260-OUNI01001260.1-human-gut-metagenome-genome-assembly--contig:-NODE-1260-length-10218-cov-11.206422_pt1 | contig 10218 bp, 12 predicted proteins | sample MGYA00242499_ERZ504580 | MGnify/ENA primary metagenome ERZ504580 (study PRJEB26092, sample SAMD00036315) | human gut metagenome | host: Homo sapiens | study: EMG produced TPA metagenomics assembly of... | reverse complement strand
TGCCGGTGCTGAAGCTGAAGAGTGACTACCTTGCCATTGCCACACTGGGCTTTGCAGAGATCATCCGTGCCGCCGTGGTTTACGAAGGCTTTGGCCCGCTGACCAACGGTTCCAACCTTCTGTACGGTTTCACCAGCTTTGCCAGCTTCAACCTTTCGCTGGGCGGCACGACCCTGCATCTGGAAACGGTGATGCCCTTCCTCTTTTCCGGTGTGTGTATCGCCATCATCCTGCTGCTCATCAACTCCACCTATGGCCGTGCCTTCAAGCCATCCGTGACGATGAGATCGCTGCCGAAGCCATGGGCATCAACTTGCCAGCCACAAGCGCATGAGCTTTATCATCAGCAGCTTCTTTGCCGGTATCTCCGGCGCAATGCTGGCCATGTATCAGGCCAGCGTGCAGGCCACCACCTTCAAATCCAGCATGACCTACGAGATCCTGCTGATCGTGGTCATTGGCGGCATTGGCTCGGTGTCCGGTTCCATCATCGCTTCCTTCCTGTTCATCGCCAGCTCCGAGTGGCTGCTGCGCTTCCTCGACAACGAGACCTGGATTGGCGGCTTCCGTGTGCCGCTGCTGCGTTCCGGCTTCCGCATGGTAGTATTCAGCATCATCATTATGGCGGTGGTGCTGTTCTTCCGCAAGGGCATCATGGGAGACCGTGAATTGTTCCAGAAAAAGCCCGCATCCACTGCAAAAGCTGCCAAAAAGGAGGCGCGTTCCAAATGAGTGAAAACGTATTGACCATTGAAAACGCCACGATGCAGTTTGGCGGCGTGGTGGCTGTGGACAATCTGAACCTGAAGGTGGATAAAGATCAGATCGTCTCCCTCATCGGCCCCAACGGTGCCGGCAAGACCACCGCGTTCAACGTTGTCACCGGCGTGTATGCGCCCACCAATGGCGCGGTGTGGTTCGAGGGACGCAAGATCATTGAGAACACGCCCCACGGCAAGATGAAAAAGCTCTATAAGGGCCAGAACGCGAGCAAGTATTCCCACATGATCGCCCCCACGCCCGATAAGATCACCCAGATGGGTATTGCCCGCACCTTCCAGAATATCCGTCTATGGAAGAGCCAGACCGTGTTTGAGAACGTGCTCATCGCCAAGCACTGCCGCCGCTCGGCCAACCTGCTGAGCGCTACCTTCCGGCTGAATGCAGACGAGGAAAAGCGCCAGCGCGAGGAGTGCGAAAACCTGCTGCATGTGCTGGGACTTGAGGATGTGCGCAATGAACTGGCTACTGGCCTGCCCTACGGCCTGCAGCGCCGGGTGGAGATCGCGCGCGCGCTTGCCACCGAGCCGAAGCTGCTGCTGCTGGATGAGCCTGCTGCCGGTATGAACCCGCAGGAGACCGAAGAACTGACCGCCTTTATTGACCGCATCCGCACCGATTTCAGACTGACTGTGTTCATGATCGAGCACCACATGGATCTGGTGATGGATATTTCCGACCGGGTCTATGTGCTGGACTTTGGCCGCTTGATCGCCGAGGGTACGCCCGCCGAGGTGCAGAACGACCCGCGGGTGATCGACGCTTATCTGGGGGTGGACGAAGATGCTTGAGATCAAGGATTTACATGTTTCCTACGGCGGCATTCAGGCCTTGCGCGGTGTGTCGCTGAACGTACCGGACGGCAAGATCGTTACCCTGATCGGTGCCAACGGCGCAGGCAAGTCCACCCTGATGCGCACCATTTCCGGCCTTGTAAAGGCACAGAGCGGCTCCATTTTGTGGAACGGGCAGGAACTGCTGGGCAAGCCCATCGACCAGATCGTGGCCAGCGGCATTGCCATGTCGCCGGAGGCCGCCGGGTGTTTGCCGACCTGACTGTGCTGGAAAATCTGAAGATCGGCGCATACCTGCGCAAGGATAAGGCCGAAACCGAGAAAGACCTTGAGTGGGTGTACAGTCTGTTCCCCCGCCTGAAGGAGCGCAGCTGGCAGAGCGCCGGCACCCTTTCCGGCGGCGAGCAGCAGATGCTGGCCGTGGGCCGCGCCCTGATGAGCAAGCCGAAGCTGCTCATGCTGGACGAGCCGAGCCTCGGCCTTGCACCCATCGTGGTGCGGGAGATTTTTGATATCATCCGCACCGTGAACCAGCAGGGCATCACCGTGCTGCTGAACGAACAGAACGCCAACATGGCCCTGAAGGTGGCCGATTACGCCTATGTGCTGGAGACCGGTACCCTGACCCTTTCCGGCACGGGTGCTGAACTGCTGACCAATGAACAGGTCAAGGCCGCATACCTCGGCAAAAAGCGCGTTGACCGCACCTGAAACTTTATAAGAACCGCTAACGGCAGAGAGGGGCTGCTGCAAAACAGCTCCATGAAAAAATAACGCATAAAAATGCCTCAGTATGGCAGGCGGAACAGGCTCATCACACTACCAACAAAGAAAAACAGGGCGTTCCCGACGGGGAACTCCCTGCTGTACATATCGCTATCGCATGTGGCTTTTGGCAGGGTGCGTCCGCAGGGCGCACCCTGTTTTTTACTATGCTTCATCATTTTCTGCGCGCAGCATCCGGTATCCGACACCAACATGGGTCTGGATCAGATGCGGCGCATCCGGGTATCGTTCCAATTTTTTGCGCAGGGATGCCATGTAAACTCGCAAGGAAGCAATGTCATTTTCCTGCGTACTTCCCCATATTTGCTGTGTGAGGGAGGTATGCGTCAGCACTTTGCCCACATTATGCGCCAGCACACACAGCAGCTTGTACTCGATGGGGGTCAGATGCAATTCATTCTCACCCAGCCAGACGCACCCGGCCGAGAAGTCGATCTTCAAAGGACCATTGACAAAAACCGGACTGTTTATGCCGTCAGAAGCCAGCAGATTCAATCGGCGCTGCGTTACACGCAGTCTCGCCAGCAGCTCGTCCACGGAAAACGGCTTTGTCAGATAATCGTCTGCGCCGTTGTCCAGCGCTTCGATCTTATCAGAATCTTCGCTCCGGGCACTCAGGACAATGATGGGCAGGTTCGACCATGTGCGGACGCTGCGGATGACCTCGATGCCGTCTATATCGGGCAGCCCAAGATCCAGCAGCATGATGTCCGGATTGTGGCTGGTAGTCATCATGATCGCCGTTTCCCCATTGGAAGCAGTCAGATATTTATAGCCGTGGGTCTTCAGGGTCGTTGTAATCAGACACCGTACAGGAACATCATCCTCTACGACCAAAATGGACGGCTTATTCATGAATGTTCACCTCGCTTTGCGGCAATGCAAAGGAAAAGACACTGCCATTGGGAATGTTGTCACGCAGGTCAATGTTCCGCCGTGAGCCGTCAAGATTGCACGGCAGAGGGGCAAGCCCAAGCCAAGGCTGCGGTGGCTGTCTGCGATGCGGCTCTGCCCGGTATAAAACATCTCGAACACCTGTGCTTTTGCGCGATCCGGAATACCGGGGCCGTTATCTGCCACTTCCACTACGACCTGATGGTCTTTCCGGTAAGCCGAAATCTGAATGACCGAGCCCACGGGGGTGTATTTGATGGCGTTATCCACCAGATTGACAACGACCTGCATGATCAGCCGTGCATCCACATTGACCAAGAGGATCTCGTCCCCATACTGTGTTGTGATGGTGTGTTCGCAGCTTTTCCGGTTGACATGATGCAGCGCTTCTTCGATCATTTCGTCCATCAGCTGCGGTGAGATCTGCAGATTCATCCGTCCATCTTCAATGCGGGTGATGGAAAGCAGATTTTCCACCAGACCGATCAGCCATTGTGCATCGTCAAAAATATCGGTGCAGATCTTGTTCCGGGTCTCTGTATCCAGCGTTTCTCCGTTGGAAAGCAGATTGCTGGCATTGCCGGAAATGGAGGTCAGCGGGGTGCGCAGGTCATGCGAGATCGTGCGCAGCAGGTTTGCCCGCAGCTCTTCATTTTTTGCCTGCACGGTTGCCTGCTCTTTTTCCAGCGCATTTCTGCGGTTTTCGATGGCCAGCGCACCTTCGCCCAGAATGGAAAGCAGCACACTGTTTTCAAAGGCATCCAGCGGTTTTTCGGACAGATCGATCCCGATCACTCCAAACACGCCGCCTCCGGTCCGAAGTGCAAGATAAAGTCCCTTTGCATCCGGGTAGCTATCCGTGCCTGCACCGGAACGCTTTTTGTTGGCAAACGTCCAGTTTGCTGCATCCCGTTCTTCCGGTGCAGAAAAGATGTTTTGCGCCGTTTCCCCGTCAACTCCAAAAACCTGTTCTGCCCCAAGACCTCCGTTTTGTTCCAGGTAGACGATCAGACTCCGGTTCAGCAGCTTCATCAGCTGGGATGCCGTCAGTGAAAAGATTTCTTCTTCACTTTTGGCTTTCTGTAAAAGCTGATTCGTATCAAATAGTACTTTTGTCCGGAATGCTGCCTGCGCAGACATTTTTGCATGGTCTTTCAACCGTGTCGTCAACGTACAGGTAATCATTGCAGAGGTCAGCATCAGGGCAAACGTAACCTGATAACCGGGGTCATACGCATGGAATGTCAGGCGCGGTTCCGTCAGAAAAAAATTGTACAGCGCAACACTGGCAACAGAGCCCAGCACACCGCAGGTGTAACCGCTGGTACACAATGCGGTGAACAGCATCCCCAGCATATAGAGCATAATAATGTTATAACGCGCAAAGTCCAGCTGCAGGAAAAAGAAGCCGATGAGCGTGATGCAGCTCAGGATGCCTGCGGTGATCAGAAGATCACGGACAGACGGCAGAAGCGGACGGGTGAACAGCTTCCGTCCTGAACCGTAGCCGTTCTCTGCAGAAGCATCCGGGATGATATAAATATCCAGATTAGGCGCAGTCATCGTCAATTTTTCAGTCAGTGACGGTCCACTCCAGAAATGGCGGCGATGTACACTGGAGCTCCCCAGTACGATTTTTGTAATGCCGGAGATGCGGGCAAACTCTGCGATCTGCTGCGGAATGTCATCCCCATAGATCGTAGAAATGTCGGCACCTGCCTGCTCTGCCATACGAATGTGCTGCTGCAAGCGCCGACGATCTTCTTGTCCCATCTGATCCGAATCCGGAGTCCGGACATACAGAGCTGTAAAGGTCCCTCCAAACGCCTTTGCCATCGTTGCTGCCGTCCGCACGATCTTTGCATTGGAGGGAGAGGACGACAGACACGCCAGAATATGTTCAGTGGGTGGGTCGTTCTGATTCATAAAAATCACCTGCCTTGCCCACAGTATAGCACAATTTGATGGTCACGACCACCAGCCACGTCTTTTTCCTTCCTGTTGAAGGATCTCCTTCCGCATGTGATCCAGCGCATCTGCTGCCCAAAAACCACTCAACATAACTCCAAGAACCATCAGTAACAAAACGACATCCATATGATCCGTCCTATCTTTTCAGAGCCGGAAACACTTCTGGATCGATGCGTATTTTCCCAAAACCAGCATACTTTCATCCCGGCACAGCTGCGTATCCGGCGTAATGCTCATATCGAGCTTTCCGTCTTTTTTCAGCGCAAGAATATTGATGTTATACTTTTTTCGGATATTGATCTCACCGATCGTGCGATTCACCCATTCCGGCGGAATGGTCACTTCCATGATGGCGTGGTCGTCCTGCAGCTCGATATAATCCAGAATGTGTTCGGAGCTGTATCGGATCGCCGCCCACTTTGCCAGCTGCTTTTCCGGGTAGACCACTTCATCCGCACCGTTGCGCAGCAGGAACTTGGCTTGTACATCCCGCTCTGCACGCGAGACCACAAGCTTTGCGCCCAGCTCCTTGAGCAGTGATGTTGTTTCCAGTGAGTTTTGAAAATTGCCGCCGATGGTTACGATACACACATCAAAATTGCCAACACCAAGGGAGCGCAGAAAGTATTCGCTGGTGCTGTCACCGATCTGTGCATTCGTCACATAGGAAAGCACGGCGTTCACACGGTCTTCGTTGCTGTCGATCGCCATGACCTGATGACCCAGCTCATTCAGTTCCTGCGCAATATGGCGGCCAAAACGGCCAAGCCCAATCAAAAGAATCGATTTCATACTTGTCTCCTTTATCCGATTGCGATTTTCTCCTGCGGCAGACGAGAGTGGGCAGGGCTGCTGCCAAATGCCGCATAGATCAACGTCAATCCACCAACACGTCCCAAAAACATCAGTGCGATCAGCACCCCCTGCGAAAGGATGCCCAATTGCGGCGTGATGCCCAATGTCAGACCTACCGTTGCCACAGCCGAAGCAGTCTCATACAGACAGACCGACATCGGCAGCTGCTCGGCCGCAGCAATGACAAAGGCTCCGAGGAAGAACAGCGTCAAATACATTCCTGCGATCGTGGCAGCATTCTTGACCGCAGAACCATCTATGCGCCGCCCGAAAAATTCGGCATCTTCTCTGCGGCGGAAGGTCGCCCACATATTGGCCAGCAGAACGGCAAATGTTGTGGTTTTCATGCCGCCTGCCGTAGAGCCGGGCGAACCGCCTAACAGCATCAGAACCACCATCAATGCCTGTGAAGTGCTGCCCATCGCAGCAAGATCGGCGGTGTTAAAACCGGCAGTACGGGGGGTAACGGATTGAAACATCGACAATAAAATGCGCTGCCGGGCAGAGCCTGCCGTGAACTCGAAGCAATAAAAGTACAGCGTCGGCAATACCAGAAGAAATGCCGTTGTGACAAGGATCACCTTGCTCTGCATCCGGTAACGGTGAAAATCAAGGCGATATGTACAAATGTCCTCCCATGTCAGAAAGCCAAGGCCGCCAAAGACGATCAGGGCCGCGATCACTGTGGTAAGCAATGGGTTTCCTGCATACCGTGTCAGCGAAACAAATTTTGCACCCTCTGTTCCCAGCAGGTCAAAGCCGGCATTGCAGAACGCCGAAATGGAATGAAACAACGCGTACCAGATCCCGCGCAGTCCATAATCGGCGCAGAACTCGGCAGCAGCAGTGCAGCACCGACCAATTCAAACAGGGCGGTGATCCGCAGAATAAAGCCTGTCAGCCGCACGATGCCGCCCATCTGCGGGGCAGCAGTAGCTTCCTGCATCGTGCTGCGCTGCTTGAGGGAGATCTTTCGCCCGGAAAGCAGCGCAAAGGCAGCGCCCACCGTAATGACACCCAATCCTCCGATCTGGATCAGAAGAAGGATCACGCTTTGCCCAAAAGCCGACCAGTAGCTGCCGGTATCCTGAACCACAAGTCCGGTCACACAAAGGGCAGAGGTGGAGGTAAACAGTGCCTCATGGAACGGTGTGACGCACCGCTGCTGTGCAGCGATTGGGAGCATCAGAAGCAATGCGCCCACCAGATCGACTGCCGCAAAACCTGCAATAATAACCTGAAAAGAAGAAAAACGGTGCCGCTTGTAACGAGGATATTGAATCATAAAAGCTCCTTTACCTATCCGTGTGCATAAAGATTAGCATGGAATAGATAAAAGAGCCGTAAAGAAAATTGTAGAAGTATAAAGATTCCATTAAAATTGATCGATCAACACCAAATAATAAATGTAGGAGATCGAGCCGACCACGACAACACCCTTGAACTGAATATACGCACCAAAAAGTACCCATGCGGCTTTAGCGCAAAATCTCCAGCAAACGCCTGCCGGCTTCCTGCTGCGATTCCCCAAACGCCACCGCCAGCTCCTCCCGCAGGACACGCTCTACCATCTGGTAAAAGTACGCATCCATAGCGTTGATCTTCCGGCCACGGCTTTGCTGCTGGGTCTGTTTTTGTCCCAGCTCCTTGAACAGGGTCAGGTACTGGTAAAAATCATTGGTGTGCAGCAGCGCCTGATAGTGTCTGCCAGCGCCGTCTGAATTCCCGTAGGGATGGGCAGCGTCTCCGCTTTGATCCGTGCAAGGTCGGCTGCTGCCTGCTGTGCCGGGGTCACCGGGCGCAGAACACCCTCTTTTGCCGTGGGGATATAGCTGCGGTCGTGGGAATCCGAAAAATAGGGCCGGAGGGTGTAATACTCTCTGGCGGGCTCATCACAAAAGTGCCGCAGCCCGACCCCTTCCACCTCGTGCACTCCCAGATTTCCGTAGACCACCAGCGCTCCCGCCTGAAACCGTGACATGGTATTGCCTCTTTCCCTTGTATGAAAAGGCTGCAAAAACAGACTTTCCAGCGTAATTTTACTTTTTACTTTATTGTACCACGGTAGGTTGGCGGGCTTCAAAGGGCATCTTTCACAAAGTTTTCCTCGTGCAATCTGCGCAGAATGCCCAGTACAATTCTTGTGCAAAACTGCCTTTGCAAATTCCAGACAGGCAGGCTATAATGATTTCGTACAACGAGTAGCACTCATGCGTAAAACCGGTTGCATGAGGGCTGCCCGTTGTTTTTATTTGCCCCAAAATGGAAAGGTAAGGTGAATCCCATGGAAAGCTCCAATCAATTTCTCGGCACGGAGCGCATCAGCAAGCTGATGCAGAAGTATGCGATCCCGTGCATTATTTCACTTCTGGTCGGCGCACTGTATAACATCGTGGACCAGATCTTTATTGCAAACGCCAGCTATCTTGGCTCCTACGGCAACGCCGCCAATACGGTCGTTTTCCCCCTGACGGTGGTGGCACTGGCTATTGCCGTGATGATCGGTGATGGCTGCTGCGCCTTCGTCAGCATCAGTCTTGGGCAGAACGAGGTCCCCAAGGCAAAGCGGAGCGTCGGCAATGCGGTGGTGATGTGTCTGGTCAGCAGCATTGTGCTGGCTGCGCTGTATCTGATTTTTGCGGACAACATTCTCGCCATGTTCGGCGGAACGGTCAACGCCGAGACCTACCACCACTCCCAGGAGTATTTCTTTTATATCACGCTGGGCGTGCCCTTTTATATGTTTGGGCAGGCCATGAACCCCATCATCCGCGCGATGGCAACCCCCGGTTTGCCATGATCTCCACCCTTGCGGGTGCGGTGCTGAACATTATTCTGGACCCCGTTTTCATTTTCGGCTTGCGCTGGGGCATGATGGGCGCGGCGGTGGCTACTGTGATCGGCCAGCTGGTCACCGCAGCGCTGGCAGTGTGGTATCTGCTGCACATGAAGATCATTCGCCCTGAAAAGGGTGACTACCGGCTGAAGGGCTCCATCTGCGGCCGCCCCCTGACCCTTGGCATGACCAGCTTTCTGTCCCAGATCAGCTTGTGGCGGCTATGGCAGCCATCAACAACATGATCCGCAAATACGGCGCACTGGATGCCGTGTTCGGGCAGGAGCAGTACGCCCAGATTCCCATGGCAGTTGTTGGCATCGTGATGAAGTTCTTCCAGATCGTCATCTCCATCGTGGTGGGCATGGCGGCTGGCTGCATCCCCGTGGTGGGTTTCAACATGGGCGCAAAAAAGCCTGCCCGTGTGAAGGAGCTGTTCACGAAACTGCTGCTGGCAGAAGCGGCCGTGGGCGTTGTTGCGCTGGTGCTGGTGGAGGGCTTCCCGCGGCAGCTGATCGCCCTGTTCGGTGCTGCCAACGAGAGCGTCTACTACACAGACTTTGCCGTGAAGTCCTTCCGCATCTACCTGTGCATGATCATTCTGGCCTGTGTCAACAAGGCCTGCTTCATCTTTTTGCAGGCCATGGGCAAGGCAGTGGAATCCACCGCCCTGTCCATGGTGCGTGAGGTGGTGTTCGGCGTGGGCTTTGCCCTGCTGCTGCCTCGGTTCTTCGGGCTGGACGGCGTGCTGTACTCCATGCCCATGTCGGATATCCTCACCTTCCTGATTGCAGGCTATCTGATCTTCAAAACCTACCGTGAACTGAACCAGAAAGGAGAAGTCTAATGGAAAAACATATCATTACCATTGAAAGTCTTTCATAATTTCCGGCAGTCCCAGAGCCGATAGTGCAAAACGCCGCCCGCCTGCGTTCCGTTACGCAGGTCAGCGGCAGCCTCCTGGTAGACATTCCTACAGGTTGGGAACCGCAGCGGAATCTGGTGGTCAGGGCCTTACGGGTTGCGTTTTCTGATTTTTCTGCAGCCCCTTGGCAGGGCTTTGAAAAATCAGAACGCGGCCCCAGCAACTCCTCCCTGTTTCAGCCGCTGGCTGCGGTCGTCGTCGTTGCTGTTCAAGTCCTCTTCCGCACCGAAAAAGAAAACCAGTACACAATGTGTACTGGTTTTCTTGGTGCAGTAAAGCAATCCAAATCCGAACCATTTCCTTTGATGCGGCTTGGGCCGCTTCCTCAAACGTGATGGTCTGTGTACCTTCTTTATAGTTAAAGGTTATCAAAACCT
>ENA-OUNI01001259-OUNI01001259.1-human-gut-metagenome-genome-assembly--contig:-NODE-1259-length-10220-cov-1.372238_pt1 | contig 10220 bp, 11 predicted proteins | sample MGYA00242499_ERZ504580 | MGnify/ENA primary metagenome ERZ504580 (study PRJEB26092, sample SAMD00036315) | human gut metagenome | host: Homo sapiens | study: EMG produced TPA metagenomics assembly of... | reverse complement strand
GTGGAAATCCTGTAACCGTCATTGTCATGCGTGCATGGCTTGCGGTTACTGGTGTTCCTCCGGTGGTACATTGTCGTAAAACGGGATTGTCTGCTGTTGCTTTGTCTGCAATGGAAGGCAAACTGGTTTTACGACACGGGGCTTTGTAGCCGAAAATGGTCACAAGAACAGATCCACGCTTGGCGTGTCCTGTAGAAGTGGCATTTTCGGCTACTTGTATATGGATGAAATAATGACTGTAAGAACGGTTTTACCGTTTTAGTACAAGCATATAAAAGAAGTGCCCACGGCGATGGCAGTGTCATTTATGACATTGTGGTCGCTGTTGGCTTTTCTTTTGCTTGTACTGTTTCTGAAATCGGCTTTTAGTAGGCAGAAAGCGTTTTTGGAATTTTATGAAGAAAATGGGTTTCTGACTACGATAAATAAAGCAAAAATAGGTTGTGCGATAAAAAGGAGGTGAAACCTTCTTCATCGTTGAGTAACTTCTGTAATAAGCATTAGTCATGGAATAGCATGGCTTGCGGTTATAGGTGTTACTCCGGTGTATTGCCTTAAAATGGACTTTGGAGATTTACAGAAAGTCGGTTTAAGGCAGTGGTCTTTCTGAAAAATGAAACAACAAATTGAAATACAATGTATAAGACGTTATTAGAGAACTAATTAGAGGTCTGAACTTTAATCCATACCGATTTGATTTTGAAAAAAATAGGATAAAAGTTTGCTGTTACAGAAAAAGTGTGTATCTTTGCAACCGTAATGATAAAACGCGCAGATATTGTTAAGTCACATTAGGACATAATCAGTCAAATGTTCGTTACATATTCGTTACAGAAAAGATATACGGTCGTTGTAACAATTTGAAATCAATTGTGGACATTTTCGGGTTCGAAGTCCCGTCCGCACCGCAACAACACTCTAAAGCCCTTGAAAGTGATTGACTTTCAAGGGCTTTTTTCTTGAGGTCTCAATCGGGAGACCAATCTGATGACACACCGTGACGCATTCTGATACATTGCAGTTTGCTGTATAAACCGCAAAAACGTTCCGTGATACTTCTACAAAACGTTTTGTGATGGTTTAGCAGCCATTAACACAAAACGAAATGCGATTTTTTATAAACCGCAAAACGTCTTGTAATGCTTTTCCAAATCGTTTAGTGAGTATTTTACATCTGCTAATACAAGAATAACGGCAATTTTGTTATTCATTTTAGTGCCGTTTGAATGGTTATTAAAAGGCATTTAATGAGAATTGAGCATGAATGTATTCTATAATTTAAAAAAAATAGTGTTTGGGTAAGATGCTAATAATTATATACGACAAAGAGCCTGCCGTTTTTTAACAGCAGACTCTTTTTATACAGGAAAATATGTAAGAGAGTAGTTTTAAAATTTGTATCCTACGGTAATGCCTATATTCGCATTGTGTGGGGCATTTCCATCCATGATCTTGCAAAATCCGAGTTGGGTGTCAAGCCCTACCAGAATTTGTCCGAATTCTACACCTAGTCCGATGTTCCATCCTGCATCAAATCGGTTGTATCCAAGTCCGTCATCACCGAATGTGTCAATTTTCTCGTCAGCATTTATACCGACATTACCAATGGAGCCTCGCCGTCGAATTTAGCTTTCCACCTACGCCACAGGCAAGATATGGTCCTGTCGCAACCACTAAGTTGGTGTTGTTTGCAATGTTGAAGCGGAATTGTACATTGATGGGGAGTTCCAGATAAAGCTGGTTGATTTTTACATCTGCATCAGCATCCACGATACCTTCGTATCCTTCCGAATACTTTGCACCTTTCTGCGAGAAAAACAGTGAGGGTTGCAAGGAAATGATGTCGGTGAACTGATATTCCATTCCGACACCAAGACGTACTCCGGGTTTGAATTTGGAGTGATCCGAGTTGTCGCCGATATAGCTGCTGAGGTTAAGACCGGCTTTTACATTGAAAGACAATTGCGCAAAACTCATCGTGCAAAACAGCGCAAATAAAACGGTTAAAACACTTTTTTTCATCATAATTATAAGTTTAAAATCAGTTAGGTTGTTATTTTGAAATTTCCTTTTCTTTTTTTGTATAATGTTGATAAAAGAAGAACTGATGATACCGGTAGGAATGGCTACCATAGCCACGCCTACCAGGCAGATGATGCATCCCAGCAACTTCCCTAAAGGCGTAACCGGATAAATGTCTCCGTAACCTACGGTGCAAACGTGATGATAGCCCACCATATTCCGTCTCCGATATTTTTGAAAACTTCGGGCTGAGCACCTCTTTCGATATAATACATGAGGATGGCTGAAAAGCAGATAGTGATGAAACTTGCAGTATATGCAGTTTCAAGTTCCTCTTTTACGGCTGAGAGCGCCCGGCCGATAATCCGGAAAGAACGAGAGTGCCGTATCAGTTTGAAAATGATAAAAATATAAGGCAGGATGATGACATGCACCACTTCCGTATCCCAATATATATAGGTAAGGATACAAGGTAGCACAGCTACGAAATCTACAAATCCATAGAAAGAGAATGTGTATTTCAGACGTGCTTTCACAGCCTTTCTGCCGGGATAAAGTGCCGGTGCAGATAAGATACGGGCTATGTACTCCACTAAAAATACGAAAGAGGATACATAGGTCACTCCGAATAGAGGCAACCTGTATGCGGCCATTTCCTCATACGAACTTCCGATGATTGCTGCAATGGAGATAAGGATAAAGAAAAGTACGAAATAATGTACATACTTTCTCCCTAAAAATCGCTGTATCAATATATAGAGTTTCATTACGGATAAATTTGTATGCGGGCTTTGCACCGTCGTTTTTTAGTTTAATAATTTTATTGTACGGTACATGGTTCTGCCTAATGTTTTCAACCAAAAAAACAAAACCTTGTCCGAATGCAGAAACGAAGGTAGCAATATATTTATTGTTTGGAAAATAAAAAATGGTATAAAAAACATTCATCGACTGCTAATCGGAAAAAGTGAATACTTTTGCTGAAAATATCAAATATTAATCTTACTGTATACAGCTAAAAAAGAACAAAAAGAGCAATGTTAACTGTACGAGAATTTGGACTACGGACGGAAATCCATACCTTTGTTCCCATAATTCTATTTTGTAAATGATAATGAAAAAAGTAATTTGTTTATTGTCGCTATTGGCATGTTTATTTCCGGTTACCGGCATGGCGCAAGGCTTGCATTTCGGCTTGAAAGCAGGTGTGCTTGGCAACAAGGCGGATATTCACGGAATGAGTAGTCAGATCAAGGAAGAGAATCAGACCGGTTTTCAGGTAGGTCCCATGTTGCAATATCAGACCGGTTTTATGGTCTTGCTCTTGACTTTTCCTTATTGTATGTGCAGCGCGGTGTGAAACTTACCAATACTGCCAACGGTGCAAGTACCGATGTAAAAACGCAAAGTATTGACATCCCTATTGAGCTGAAATGGGAGATGGGCATATCAGACAATTTTGACCTGTTCCTGGGGGTGGGACCCTCTTTTTCTTTTTTGGTAGATGAGGATAATTGGGGGCGTAAGCTTGCCCATATAGCTGTAGATGTCATAGACAAAGATCTCTCATCCATGGGTTGCGTTCCACTGAGGTCGGTATCAATCTTGCGGCGGTGTTAAGATTGTAAATCACCTGATGTTGAGCTGTTACTATAATATCGGTCTGACGCAATCTGCCAAACATCATATCGGCCGGGAAACAAGCACGATGCCATAGACCAGATATTTGACGGTGATGTATTTGAATCCAAAAACAGGTATTGGCAGTTATCCCTTTCTTATGTGTTTTAGTTGAAGATACGTGGTATGGATGGGGCTGTCTCCTTTTTATTGCTTATCTTTGCGGCCGCATTTATTGATAGACACAGATTGTCTGAAATTATTAGATTATGAAACAGAAACGGATACCGTTGGTAGGGGAGCAATACCTTGTTCCTTTTATATTGATTACTTCTCTCTTTTTCCTATGGGGATTTGCACATGCCATTCTGGATGTGCTGAATAAGCATTTTCAGGAACTGCTGGATATTACAAAGGCGCATTCGGCTTTTATCCAGGCGATGATGTATATGGGCTATTTCGTAATGGCTGTTCCTGCAGGATTGTTCATAAGCCGTTTCGGGTATCGCAGGGGAGTGGTTTTCGGGTTGCTGCTGTACGGTATCGGTTCGTTGCTGTTTATTCCCGGGCAATACTATCTGTCATTCAATATGTTCTTGTTTGCCCTTTTTGTCATCGGTTGTGGATTGACATTCCTTGAAACGGCTGCCAATCCTTATGCAACGGAATTGGGGGCGAAGGAAACGGCAGCCAGCCGCCTGAATTTTGCACAGTCCTTCAATGGTTTGGGATGTATTTGCGCTCCTGTGCTGGCAGGTCTGCTTTTGTTTTCGGAAGACGGGAGCGGCAGTGCGGGTAATGTGGCTCTGCCTTATGTAGGCATGGGGATAGTGGTGCTGCTGGTAGCGTTGGTTTTCTCGAAGATTAAGTTACCCGAAATAGAGCATGGGGTAGAGGTGGATGAAGCCGGGCATGAAATAGGGCTGTGGTCGCATAAACTCTTTATCTTTGGTTTGCTGGCTCTGTTTGCTTACGAAATAGGGGAAATCTCCATTAATAGTTTTTTCATTAATTATGTAGTGGAACAGGGGTGGATGAATGCCCGTGAAGCCTCATTGGTACTCTCATTCGGCGGATTGGGATTATTTATGCTGGGACGTTTTGCTGGCAGTTGGATTATGGGACGTGTACGTGCGGAGAAGATGCTGCTGGTTTGCGCTACGGGAACGGTGGTGACTACTCTTGTGGTGTTGCTTGATGTGGGCATGGTGTCGCTGGTTGCACTGCTCTGCGGATATGCTTTTGAGGCTATTATGTTTCCTACTATTTTCGCTCTTTCTCTGAGAGGGTTGGGCAACCATACCAAGCGCGCTTCCTCTTTCCTGATGATGTCTCCGGTAGGCGGGGTGGTAGGTCCGCTGTTGATGGGGCTTGTGGCGGATTATACAACAATGGTGATGGCGTTTATCGTACCTTTGGCTGCCTATTGCGTAGTATGGTGTTATGCACGCAAAATGCTGTCTGTTGCAAGAAAGGCACAATAAAGAGGTTGCCGATATAGGATATATTAAAAAAAGAGTTGCAATATAGGGAACTGTCCCGTTATTGCAACTCTTTTATTTTTTATGCAAAGATGTGTATGTTACTTTATCTTATTCAAGTTTTCCTGTGCCTTTTCCGGTTCTATGGTCAAAGCTTTGGTGAACCATTCCTTTGCTATTTCACTGTCGCCCGACAGCATGCCAGCACGCCCAGGTTGTTCCATGCACGAGGATCGTCTTTTACCCTTTCTATGTATTGCTGCGCGCGGTCAAAGTCACCGTAAACGATGTTGGCAGAGGCAGCGTTGATATTTGCCACAATATCTGTGGGATAATTGGTAGCGGCTATTTCGTACACTTCCCTGTATTCTTTCGTACCCGGCCGGAAGTTCTTGCTACGCCGTACATTTCCTGCAGATTCAGCATCTTGGGATTGGTATAAATCAACGTTGCGGCTTCGGAGTTGCGTACTTCGCGTATTTCGTAATCTATGGCGATAGACAGACGACGCAGGCGGGGATAATATTCATTCATCATGGCACGGTAGGAAGCGCTGCCCAGTCCTGATTTCAGTCTGGCTTCACGTACATCAGTTGGTGTACTTATTGATTATTTCCAATGCTTTGTCCGCATAGTCGGGCTTGTCTTCCTCAAGCATCTTGACAAGGCTGTCCCAGTCTTCACCGGCTGATGTTACGTTCAGTATGCTGTCCGGGAAGTGATAACTTCCTCTGAGATAGAGGGAGAAAGAGTCGGCGCGTTTTGTGGCTACGCGGTCGTTGGTCTTGGCAGAGCCGTCGGGTGAAGCATAGCCGCATATGTTGATGGCTTTGAAAGTAACCAAGTCGCCTTCGGTCAGCGGGTTCAGGGTTTCCTTCAGCTTTTGAAGCTCAGCGGAGTTGTTTTTGAAATCGGCTTTGAATTCCGTTCCGCCCGCTGCATATTCTATATACAGGGTGTTTTGTTCAGAGCGCACTTTCAACGGCTTTTCTGTCGGGGTGAGGTAGGATACCATGCTCATGCAGGGTTCGCAGATGGAACCTTTCTGCGGCAATGGTTCTTCTTCTACCACAACTACCGGTTCTATCACCTGAATCTCGGGTAATCCGAAGCAGACAGTCTTTCCTGCCTTCCTGCAATATCCACATATCCGCCTGGCTCATCCATTCTTCGTAGGGGAGGCATACGGTATAGTTCACGAGGTTCCGGCGATCGGCAGACTTGCCTTTAATAATGGTATAAGGCGCATTGTAATCGCCTTTCCTGGCAAGCTTACGGTCTTTGTGGCGCATCTTGAACTTGTTTTTACCGGTGACGACAACGGGCGGCAAGGTCTTGCAGTTCTTTCCCGCAAACAATACCGGAGTAAAGGCGTAAGACTGGGTACTGTTGACTTTTACGGCTTCCATATTAAACTTAAAGTCCAGGGTCAGCGTATCGTTTTCCAGAGTCAGTACCGGCTTGGTGACTTTTACCTCACCTGCCCATGCACCAATGGCAGCATGGCAAACAGCAGACAATATATCTTTTTCATATTCTTCTTGTTTTGGTTGATAAATTCAGAGTGATTGGGTTTCTACCGTTTTGTATTTACGCTTGTGCTTCGGTCCGAAAGTAAAGTTGATACCCATATTTACATTGACGGCTGCACGGCTGATAGGAGCGTAGTAGGCCGGTTCGTATTTACACATGGAACATCTGCACCAATGAAGAAGTTGAAGCCGCGCGGGTGGAAATTCAGCATGATGCCGGCATCGGAGCCAAAGTTGGATAAGGCGTAGTTTACCGATGCTTCAAACCAGGAGAGGGGAGCAACATTTGCCGAAACGCGTGCTTCCGTCCATGAGTGCTTGCCTTGCATGCGGGTGGTGGAGAGGAAGCCGAAGCTCAAACGGTCGTAAGCGGGCAGGGTATATTGAGCGCCCAGGTGCAGGGTGGCTGCAAGGGCGGTGGTACGCTTTAATCCTTCCCCTGCTTTATCAAACTTTGCCAGATCTGCCAGGTCATCTACTAATTCGTCCACTTGGGTGTCCAGTTTCTTGTTATTGTCGGTTCCGTCGTCTTTCACGGAGATGTCGCTAAAACCGTCGAACGTGAAGTCTTTGTTCATTGTTCCTTTGGTGGTGTTTTTCCATGAAATGAAACCGAGGTCGAGCAAGGAGGCGGAGAATGTCCATTCGTCATTCAGTTTGTAGTCGCTCCCAAATCAATAGCCATACCGAAACCTGTGGGGCCGAGGTTGTCCGTATCGAAATCGATGTCATCGTATGAAATCTGTCCGTCGGTTCCGTCTTTCAGTATCGGGGTTCTGTCTCCGTTGGCATCCAGGATATAGTCTCTTCCTGATAGTTGCCGGTTTCGCCTTTGGTGGGCACGATGAGCCTTTGGCAGACATGTAAAGCTCGGCATTTTTCGGGGTGATGGTCCATTGGTCCTGAGAGGCGAGAATGTTCAGTTCGTCAATGTGCATGGTGGCCTTTGCCAGTCCCACGAGCGCTTTTACTTTGGCGCCTACCGTGAGGCGTTCGTTGATTTCGCGTGAGTGACCGAAAGCAATTTCCGCATAGTTGGTAGATACGATGTTCACGTTCTTCACGTTGTAGCTGCTTCCCGTTTCGCTGGCTACCCCGTTTTTCATGAACTTGAAAAGTTCATCGGGCATGAAAACGTTGGTATTGGACTTTACGGAGATGCCGAGTGTGTTAAAACCGCCCCAGGCGTGGAAGCCTAAGGAAAGAATCGATTCGTCTACGTTGACACCTACTTTCAGTCTTTTGGGCAGTCCTTTCAGGAATTCGGCGCTGCTCACTTCCTCGTTCATAAAGGTGGTGAGGTCGCCGTTGGCTTTCTTGAAGATAAAGTCGCCTACACCGCCTGTGGATTGCGCGCCGATTGTAAGATTGCCCAAGCCGGGAAAACTGACGTAGCCACGTTCGCCCATAAAGGCGGGGTTTAGTTCGTGACGGTAGGTACTTCCTTCCAGAAAATAGGTTGAACGGCTGTTCTGTGTCTGTGCCATCGCATCGCCGATTGCAAGTGTCGCTACGGCTCCAGACAGTTATAATCGCTAAAACATTTGTTTTCATTCGTTTCGTTATATATGATTGTTGAATCTTTTGTCTGTATCGCATGAAATAATTTCTCTTAGTTCAAATCTCTTTGATGCCGTTGGGAATTTTGAGTTTCATGTCTTTAAGCTGCATCCATTGTGTGCTTAGCAACTGAACATCGGTGGCTTGTCCGGGCACGGCTGTTATCTTCAGCTTCAGGCCGTCCAGCTTGCTGATGGCGCCTTCCGCCGTTTCGTTCAAGTTGACATTGAGCGCGCTTGAAACTTCGGTCTTGCCGTCTTTGCTTTCCGTGATGGTTCCCTCTACGGTTACGTCGATGTCTTTTATCACGTTTCCGTTGGCATCCAGTGCGCTTACGTTGTCGTTCTTGATTTCCATTGCCAAAGGAATGGTGTTGACGGCATTTATGGAAAGAACGGCTTTTTTGATATCTACATCTTCAAGGTCGAGGTCGAAGTTATCGAGTGTTTCTTCATACACGATTTTCAGGTTGCTGCCGAAGCTCAGGGGGATGTCGATGTCGTATGCGCTGTTCAGCGTGTAGTCCTGTCCTAAATTGACGGTGTAATACTGTTCTGTCTTTACGACCGGCTTTAGCTCAACGTTGATGTGGTCGGGTATCGTTTCGATAATATCATTCAGATTGGGCACGACAACTTTGGTTGCATTTGCCTCAACCACCGTTTGCTCATCACGTACTATTGAAATTGTCTGTTGCTTGTCTCCGCTGGGTTTTAATGTGATGGATGCACCACCGTTACCGCTTCCTATTTTTACGATTTTGGTTACTTTACCGTCTTTATATCCGGTCAGGACACCATCCATTTCTACATCCGTATTCAGTGGGTTGTTGGCATTGAATGAGAAAACAGGATTGGTGATGTCCAGTCTTATTTCATCGTCTTGCAGGAAGTCGGGCAGATTGTTCAGTTCCACTTCGGTAGGCTTCACGTCGATGTCAGGCTGGATGGTGCCGTAAACTTCGCTTACAGCCATTTCTGCAAGGGTAATGGTAGGAGTGATATTTAAAGAGCCGTTGCCGGAGGGATCTGCTACGTTTATGCCTTGCATATCTATCTTTATCTCTTGGTTTCGATTTTAAGGATTCTGTCGCCATTCTCTTCGTCAACTCTGTTTCCTTCACCGTATTCCTTTCCGAATACGTATTTGTTGATTTTCAGTTCTTTTGTAAATCCGGAATAGGGTTCTATCTGTACATCAGTCATGGTAAGGGTCTGTCCATTCAGTCCGTTCTCTTTCTCGAATTGTATGAAGTTCGGGAAGGTGATTGTCATAGTTCCCACTTTAACCAATGAGGTTGAAATTTCACCGCTAAGTTTTAATTTAAGAGTCAAGGTCGTTGGCATATCGGCAGCCAAGGAGCCGATTTCTATGACGGCTTTGTCCACACCATGGCTTCTGCGTTGATGAATCCCTCTGATTCTGCATTTGAGATTAAAATATCATAAACATCACTATCATGGTTCCCACTGATTATTCTAATCGGTTCTATAGGATTCGATGATTCATTAACTGTAACCAGCTTTACCGATGTATTCGTCTCATCAATATTATCCTTTTTCAGCAGATGATATTCTCCATCCACAATCTGCAAATCATCCCCCTCGTCCAGTTCGATGATTTTATCCAATGTTATCTTCTCCGTATATCCCACGGGAATTGCCAGATGTTCGCCACCTGCACTGATTGTCATGTCGATGTCCCTGTTCAGGTCATAACTGTTATCGATGCACGATGTGGTTATTCCGAACGATGTCAGTAATAGGGCCGCAGCTATAAGCGGTCTTTTCTTTGTGTTTAGCATCATAATTTTACTGTTTATAATTGTTTTGTTGTTTACTTATGTATTCAAATATTATGGAAAAATGGAATAGATTAAAAGAATTTCGGGCTACTTTTAAAAGCTGTGCAAATGTATAAATTTTATTTAATTAATAATACCTTAATCGTTAAAAATGCAAGAATATGGGTGAAATAAGATTGTTTAATCCTTTCTGATACACAG
>ENA-OUNI01001257-OUNI01001257.1-human-gut-metagenome-genome-assembly--contig:-NODE-1257-length-10231-cov-6.979117_pt1 | contig 10231 bp, 14 predicted proteins | sample MGYA00242499_ERZ504580 | MGnify/ENA primary metagenome ERZ504580 (study PRJEB26092, sample SAMD00036315) | human gut metagenome | host: Homo sapiens | study: EMG produced TPA metagenomics assembly of... | reverse complement strand
CTCTTTCTCTATCTCTATCTCTGGTGGACAAATGTCCGCTTTTGCTTCGGACACTTGTCCACTAAGCCGTTTTTGCTCTGAAATCTTCATTCTTGCCCTGCGCTTGCGCTCCCCCTCGGTAGAGGACTGACCGATGAAAAGCTCGATATTGCTCATATACAAAGCCCCGTTGTCCAGCGGTTCGACAAGCCCCAGCTTCATAAAGATTTGCAAAGCCCGTTCAACTGTGCCGACCTGCTGGCGGGTAATGGTGGCTATCATTTGGGCGGTGTAGGGGATATTCTCGTCAAGCTGCAAAGTGCCGCCGTATTTCAGCGATTTTAAGTACAGCTTCAAGAGGATATTGGAATACAGCATACCGTCCTGCATACTTTCCAGCAGCACGATAGCGTCATCGTCAAAATAGCTTTCTTTCAGCTTGAGGTAGTAATATTTACGGTTATCTGACATAATCTTGGTTCTCCTTATCTGCGGGGTGGGCTTTCCATCTCTTTGAGTAATACCGGGGGCAGAGTACCACGATAGCCCTAAAACTCTGCTTGCAGTCATGGGTACAGCCCCGGCAAAGGGCATTGAAAGTAATGCGGTTTCGCTCATTGAGGAAGAACGCCCATTCCAGCCGCCGCTTCTTGCTCATTCTCGGCATGAAAAAACGCTCCTTTCTTCGGTTTGGTCGGGTGTAACGGGACAGGGGCAAAATCTGTATGTTCCCGGTATCATTTTCGGGGAAAATCTGCCCTGTAAGCCCTGTTTTTTGGTCGGGTAGTATTGCGGTTAGGGTACGGGGCAGCCCCTTTGTTTTGTGTGGTTTCGGTATCATTTCGGGGTAGGTTTTCAGCGGTCAATTTCCTGCTTTTTCCGCTGGCTCTGCTCCCGGCGTAAAATGTGGTCGATATTGCTCTTTACGGTCTGAAGCTCCCGGACACGCTCACGCTGCTCCCGATAGGTGTTGTAAATCCCGTTCTTCTCGGCGGTCAGACTGTTAATTTCGGCTTGCAGCTTCTTTGAGGACGGGAGCTTTTCAATGCCGTGGGATTGGAAGTACCGCTTGGCAGCGTACGCTATGATAAAGTCGCTTTCGTGCTGCTCCCGGTAGGCTCGTCTTGCCTTGTCCGATTTCTGCGCTTTCAGCGTCACGGGTGGGCTTGGTAGCGGCATAGTCCAAAACATGGCGTTGCAGCTCCTTTTTCTCCCGGATAGTGCTTTCCAGCGTCTTGATTTGTGAACGGCTGTCCTGCATTTCTGCGTTGACTGCGGTCAATGCTTCGTCCAGCTCCTCCGGGGAAGAAAAGCCGTATTGGTGGTAAAGGCTCATGGTAGCCGACATCTGTTTGAGGTTGTGGAGTGCCGCCCAGCGGTCATAGCCCACGCCCTTTCCCTCGGCTCGTTTGGCTGCCCGGTCAACCATGCGTTGTACGGTGTCATTCTTCGGGGCGGTTTTCCCGGATTTTTCCCTCTGTGCGCTGCCTTTGGAAGTGCCGGAGTATTCGGGTATGGCTGCGGTCTTTTCGGCGGCTCTGTGGGCGTTCTGCTCTAAAACGGCAAGTACGGCGGTCTTGTCAAAATCATCTCCCAGCTTGCGGGCTGTGATGGGCTTCGTCCTGTCCGGCGTGAGGTAGGACAATCGCCCCCGGCTCTCCTTGACGGTCACGCCCTGCCTAAGCAGCAGAGCAGCAAACTCATCAAAGGTGCTGGCTGCGCCCAGGGCTTGCCGTATGGTCTGCCGCAGCTTCGCCTTGTCCGTTTCAAACTTGGTCTGCTTTACGGGCTGCCCGGTGGCCGCAAGGGCGGCGTTCTCTTTGTCAAGGGCAAGCTGCCCTTTCTTCTGCGCCCAATACTCCCGGTCTGTGATACGCTCCTTGCTGCCATGCAAGAGGTCGATTTGATATAGCCCCTCCCGGTGGCACATCTCCATGACCTCGGCTTTGAAGTATTCCATAGCTGCGTCTGTGCAGCGGTGCTTCATACCGGCTTTTCGGTCTGCTGGTCTGTCCATGTGGGGCAGCATGGGAACATCTGCAATCCGCAAAGAATTGATTACGATATGCACATGGATATTTTCGGTGTGGTTGTGTCCGTCCGGGTGGGTGCATATCAAGGCTTGGTGTCCGGGGAAATGGTCGGCGCAGAATTGCTCCCCTAACTGCTGCGCCCGATCTACGGTCAATCCGTTGTCCGTTCCGTCCCGTGGGTCAAAGCTGATGATATAGTGGTGGCTCTTGACATCCTCCCGCTTTTGGTTTTTACCATAGCGGAGATTGGAGCGCATACAGGCAACGGCAAAATCTTCCCCGCCGCAGTTAAGGGAAGAAATGCGGTAGTCCTCCCTCGGCATCAATCGCCCGTTTTCGTCACGGGTGGGCTTCATGGAAAACTCGTCATGCTGGAAAGTGAGGTAGGCTTCGGCTGCTCCATAGTCGGCGTTTTTAGAGCTGATATGTTTGAGTATCGCCAATGGCTTCACCTACTTTCTGCAAGACTTCATACTTCAAGGCGGCAAGGTCGGCTGCTGCGTCCTTTAGCTCCTTTGCCATAGCCGGGTAGGGGCTGTGCCATTCGTTCAGGGTGCGGGCAATCTGATTGAGGTTGCCGCCGATCCTGCCGTATTCGGCGGTCAGCTTCCCGACTGCGGCAAGCAGTTCATCATTGACCGGGGAAACGGTAACAATGGGGCATATGGTTGCCCGTGTAATGGCTTGCCGGATAAATTCGGACTGGCTCATACAATAAGGGGCAAGCCGGGCGGTAAAGTCGGCGTATTCTTCATCGGTCAGCCGGGTCTTGACTACCCGGCTGCGGTGGGGCGTGTTATATCGTTTCATAGGTGGTTGACCTCCTTTCTGTGCGTGGTGTCCTCTCACTAATAGGAGAAAAACGGGGTGTGCAGCGGAACTGTTTTTGAAATAATTCGAAAAGAATTTGCGGGGATTTTTCAAGCGGCTTTAGCCGCCATAGCAGGGTTTGGGGAAAGCACTCCCCAACAAGATTCCCACCGGGGCAAAAGGAGCGATAAGCGAATTTTGGCACCGTGGTAGAATCTTGCTCTAAAAAACTACCGCTTTCCTCGGCGGCTCTGGTTTGCGGATATACTGGCTTGCTCCACCAATATAGCGATTGCGGCGGCGTGTTCTGCCCGCTGTTCACCACTACAACGGTGAAAAGGGGTCGTTTTGGCAAACGCAGCGGAAATTTTTTTGTTTTCCCTGTCTGCTCCCTACAACAATCCGGCGGTGTGGTTTGCCAAAGATTTTTGAAAATGGGCGCAAAAAAAGCAGTAAACCTTTTCAAGATTTACTGCTTATCTACCGCTGTGATGGGCGGCGGTATTAAATTGTCAGCCGTTTTTCAAATGGAATTTATCTGCAATCGCTTTCTTTCCGCTTTCCAATTCCTTTTCTGTAATCTTCCATAATCCTAACGCAATGATCTGCTATCTTTTGCATTCCGAGTTCTTCAAAAAAGGCAATTTGTATTTTCATCAGTTCTTCACAAACAGTCAACTTCTGCTCATCCATATTGCTAATAGCAAGCCATGGGAACGCTTTATATTTCTTAGTGTCCCCAATGAGAAAATTGTACCCTATCAACTCATTTTCACGGAAAACGAAATAGAATTGTGGACCTGAACCTGGAACTGACTTTTCCATAATTTGCTGCATTGTTCTCACGCCGCCGTATGCCGGAAAAAAACCTATTCGCTCAAGAGCATTTAATATGTCAATCCTTTTATCTGTGGGTATGTCTCTATAATTGATAATCTGTTCCATTTGCTCTACCCTCATTGAAGTTTAATTTGTCAGGCTCTAATTATACAACTTTTCTGTTTAGCGGTCAAAGCGGAACTTCAACAGGCTTTCTATCAGTTGCCTGACGATATGCTCCTGCATATCCGTGTTAATCTGTCCGTCCATTTTCGCACAAGAGCGGACATATCCCGCATAATGGGATAGGACGGCGGCAACAGCTTCCGGGTCGCCCTCGCTTGCCTTAACGATTGTCTCATAGGGAAGTAGCTGGCTCATAGGACAAACCCTCCAACTCTGCCCGTAGCCGCCGTAAAATCATCTGAATACGCCGCCCGGTTGTGTTGCCAGCCCGTCCATATCTCCGTCCAATCTCCCTATGCGTCAATCGTTGGAAGTAGTACAAGAAAATGATTTCCTGTTCCATCTGTGATAGTGCGGACAGGGCTGCGGCAAGCTCTGGACTTTCCAAAAGCACCATCTGACCACAGACGAAAAGCGGATAGCTGGTCATGCCGGATTGCTCCGCAAAGTATTTATCTGTGGTGCTGAATGGATAGTGTTTTTCTTCTATCAGATATTCAAGCGAGATTTCCCGCTTGCGGCGGCTCCGTATGCTCCGGGCTGCGTCTATGGCAGCGTGGCGAATAACAGTCTTGCAAAAGGCATCGTGTGTATGCCGGATATGTTCTTGATACTTTTCGTGTTCGGTCATGGAAAATCCCCCTTTCTGAATAATGGCAGAGGGCGGCAGCATCTTGTGCTGTCGCCCTCTTGATTACCGAACAGCAAAGACGGGCGGGGCTGTCAACGGCGGCGCATTTGCGCCGTTCATCTTGACCGTTGACAGGCTCGGCTGGGTTTGCTATCTGCTCACGCAATTCACTCTCATTGATAGGAATTGCCTCAAGTTCCGTATTCAAATTGTTCCAATAAGAGCCGATATCCGCACTTGTGAAATACTTAAAACCGCCTGCTGCTGACTTCAATTCGCCGTTTTTAACCCCATAGCAGGCGTAAATCAAATCGTAGCTTGTTCCATCTGAGAGGTTAAATCTAAAGCTGGTCACATCTGCTCCGGCAGTTTCCTCAGTCGTTTTGTCTTTTAGGGATAAGCCCTTGAACTTATCATACAGGGTCTTTATATCATTTTCAGCAACAACTACTTTCTTTTCTGCTGATGCAGGCACTCCGTCATAGTGGTACATTTCAACGTTTTCGACATCTTCAACCTCAAATGGGAAGTCGATTTTGACAGGCTCATAAGCAATGTTTATAGGTAACAGAAAGAGAGCTGTAAAAATTGCAATGATACAAAGAGCGATGGAAACGAGAACAGCAATCGTTATCTTTTTTCTGCCTCTCTGCTTTTCTTTTGCCTCATGGCGCATAATAACGCTTTCGCTTTCTTCGTGAAGAACATCTTCGCTCGTGTGAGAAAGCAATTTCTGATAAATTGCGTTACAGTCAGCACAGGCGTTCAAATGCTCTTTTACCATCTCTGCGCTTGCTTCGCTGCAAGCACCGTCAACATACAGCGGAAGAATATCTCGAACAATATCGCATTGTTTACTCATGCTTTTCATCCATCCTTTCTTGAATTTTTAGCTTTGCACGATGATAAGTAACTCTCGCCCATGATTCTGTTTTTCCAAAAATTGCAGCGATTTGTGAAAAAGATAGTTCCCCGAATACGCGAAGCTGAAAGACTTCTTTGTATGGTTCTTCCAAACGGTGAAGAACGAGGTGTATGCGGAACGCCATGTCAGAATCTGCAACTGAGTTCTCAACATTTTCATTTGATGGCAAGTCATTGATTTCACTCACATCAGCTACTCGCTGACGGCTTCGCATTTCATCATGGTAAAGGTTTTTTGCTATGGAGCAGAGCCATGTCAATTCATCTGACTTACCTTTGAATTGTGATGTTGTAGAAACAGCCTTATAGAATGTGTTCTGCGTGATTTCCTCTGCTATCTCACGATTTTTGGCAAGAGAAATAGTATACGAGTATACCTGTAAATAGTAGGCTTTATAGAGCTTTTCATAGTCCATACTTGTCATCACCTCCTTCAGCTTCATAGGTTAGACGGAGAAATCGGAATTTCGTTACAAAGAAGTTTGAAATTTTTATACCTTTACGCTACTCTTGCTTTGTGCGGACTATTGGTAGACGCGCATTAACGGCAAGTAAAGAGATTGCTGTGTCAGCTTGATATGTTCAAATGCTAATTAAGTATAGCATACAGCTATGAATTTTTCTATTGCGTTCCCCTGACTTCGGAATAGTGGCAGGGCTGGCTATCCTTGTTTTGCTTTGTGCTTCTCTACCGTACATGAGCATTTGCGGAGGGGTTATCGCCGCCGTAACCCTCCATCAGGTTGACGGCACCCCACACGCCCAGACCGGCACCCAATGCCACGACCAGAGTCTTCAGACGTCCACTGCGCTGTTAAAGAATTCCATAGAAAAATCTCCTTTGTTTTGAAAAAGTGACCCTGCACACACCTGAAATCCGTTTGCAAAAAGCCGAAAACCACGGCGAAGGCTGATTTTCCGGTGTACCTGTTGGGTCAATGGGTAAAAAATAACCGCTCGTCTTATCAGGCGGGCGGGAGTGAATCAGCATCCACCATGACAAAGGTATCGTCTGGGTGGATTTTTTCTTTTCGGTTCAAGAACTTCTCGATATCGAGTGCGTTCTTGGGGTCATAGTCGGAGGTGTACTTGTAGTTCGGGTGCTGGGTCAGGTCGTACTTGTCGCTCATAAACGGGCGCACACCCCGCAATTGCAGGATGCACTTGCCGCCATCCAGCACCGCCAGTTCATCCCGGCTCATAAGTTCGTGGCCGAGTTTTTGATAGTTGGTGCCATAGCTTGGGCTATTGCCACGGGTATCTGAATTGTTGTAGCTGTCGATGGTTTCCTTGCCGAGTGCTTCGGCAAGATCTTTCAGGGTGGTAGCTCACTGCCGCCGAGGAAAATCTGGCTGTCCATATTGCCCACGATGGTATCCGCATTATCTTTGTAGATGGCTTTCAACTGGCTGCGGGTCTGCAAGACCAGACACGCCGAGATCTCACGCTGCGGATGGTAGCCACCAGCTTTTCCAGCTGCGGAATCTGACCGATGTTAGCACACTCATCGATCAGGCACCGCACATGGACTGGCAGTTTGCCGCCGTATTGGTCATCTGCCTTATCACAGAGCAGATTGAAAAGCTGGGTGTAGATCATGGAGATCAGGAAGTTAAATGTACTGTCCGTATCGCTCATGATGAGAAACAGCGCCGTTTTCCGGTCACCCAGCTTGTCCAGTTCCAGCTCATCGTACATGGTGGCATCCCGGACTTCCTGAATATCAAAGGGTGCGAGCCGGGCACCGCAGGAAATAAGGATGGACTTAGCCGTTTTGCCAGAGACAAATTGTCAAGGACTTTTTAATCAAATTCACAAAAATCTACAAAAAAGGTGCCAGAAGCACTGTATGGCTCCTGACACCTCGTTTGATAGATTACATTTTTCCGTTCAGCAGGTCTTTGCAGAGATACGCATAGTCTGGCAGCTGGTTGATATATGGCTCCCAGCGCCGCTTGATTTCGGCCAATTCCAGCGGGTCGGCTGCTTCCAGTGCATGATCGTTGCCTGTCATATATAAAACATCCGTAGCTACATCGTCCAAACACCTGTAACAGAGATCGGCGGCAGATTCGATTCTGATACCGGTATCCACATAGACTGGATTTACGCCAATCGCCAGCCAGACATAGCCTACCTTGTCCGACCAGAGCAGTTCAAAATCAGGGCTTTGCCGCAGATGTTCCGCAAAGACCTCCTTTACTCGCTCAATTTCATGCTTCTCTTTTTCTGTGTAAAGCATTTTCGTGTCCTCCTTGACAAAAATTTGGGTGCGAACCATCATCAGTTTAGCACAAGGCGGCTTCGTTTATCAGTCTGTCACATCTGCTGAATTTCATTTTTGAGCATACGCTTGATTTTATCGCTCATGGTTTCTGTGCTGGTATTGCTGAAATGGACATGAACCTTGTAGGTTGTCTTACCGATTTTCTTTACCATCGCTGGCGTGTTTTCCGGCGCTCTGGACGCAGTAGCGGCGTCTGCCACCTGCATAGTACGGGGTTCTCTGTTCATGGCGCTCCTTTCTCCGAACGGGTCTGTGCCGCCCGGTAAAAAATCAGTCTTGCTTACTGTTTACAATGTCTTTTGCTGTCTGTCGGGTAGCACCGGCATTTTCTTCCCGGAAATTCTTCCCGTCAAAAAGAATCGGCGCACACCGTTCCAGAATACGGTCATAGATACGGGCGTGGGCCAGATCAGGCGGGTTTTTCAGCTCGGACAGTTTCAAGTTTGTTGTGATAATCATGGGCCTGCGGCTGCGGTAGCGGCTGTCGATGACGAAAAACATCTGCTCCATAGCATATTCGGTACTGCGCTCTACTCCCAGATCGTCAATGATAAGTAGGTCATACTCATTAAAGCTGGCGATAAAGTCGGCCCTATCCTCGGAGAACATCCCTGTCAGGCGGTTCAGGATGGTGGGAAAGTTCGTCATCAGCACAGGCACATCCCGGTCAAGCAGGGCGTTGGCGATGCAACCGGCGAAAAAAGACTTGCCGGTTCCCACATCCCCGAACAACAGCAGGCCGGTGTTGTTTTTATATGCCTCCTTCCAGTTCTCCACATAGGCGCGGGCCTTGTCCATCAGAGGATTTTGGCCGTTGTCGTTGGCAAAGGTGTAGTCGTACAGATAACGGTCTTGCAAACCCTGTGCCTTTCGGCGTTTGATACGCTCCATGCGGCGCTGCCGTTCTTCAGCAGCCTTGCGCTGCTCCTCAGCCTCCCGCTGGCACTGGCAGATGCAGCGCGGCATAAAGTAGCCGGATTTCCCGAAGCATGGCACAACAGTCTGCCTCTGGCCGCCGCATTTCTTACAGTGGATGAGACCGTCTGCCGGGTCTATGTACTCGTCCCCAGCCAGTTCCACACCGGCGGCTGCCTTGTCGATCAGCGCCCGGATTTCTGCGGTAATCTCAATCATACGGTTTCATCCTCCTTTACGCTGTAATCCCGGTTGCGAGAGGGCGGGGCTGCTTTCTTCGCGTCCTCACCGGCCCAGCGCCGGATGGTCGCTGCATGGCTCTGATAACGCTTGCCGGTAGAAGCCATGTACTCGGACAGTTTTTCGATGTACTGGCCCCATACAGTGGGAAAGCTGGCCTGCAAGTCTGCCAGTTCCTCGTCCGTCAGGAAAACATTCTGGTAACGGCCATAGGCGCGGGCGCTCTCACTCTCTTTATTCTCTATACTCTTATCTCTAATATCTAATCTCTTATCTCTAATCTCTGGTGGACAAATGTCCCCCCGCTATATGGTGGACAAATGTCCGCCCCGCCGGATGGGAGCAGTTTTTGACGCTTCAACCGCATACGCTCTTTCTTTTTCCGTTCCCCCTCGGTAGAGGACTGGCCGATCAGCAGTTGGATGTCGGCCATGTAGTAGCCCCGTCGGTCAAAATCTCCACAAGGCCAAATTCAAGGAACACCTTCAAGGCCCTCTCCACCGTCCCCACCTGATGGCGGGTAAAGGTGGCGATGGTCTGGGGCGTGTGGGGCAGATGGTCATTGAGCATGAGGATACCGCCGCTTTTGAGTGACATGAGGTACATTTTCAGCAGCAGATTGGAGTACAGCAGGCCATCCTGCATACTCTCCAAAATAACCATCGTTTCGCTGTTGTAGAAGTTTTCTTTCAGCTTGAGGTAGTAATATTTTCGATTGTCTGACATGGGTTCCTCCTTGGGGTTTGTTTTGGGCTTCTGTACGCCTTTAGAGGGCCGTTTTGGGGGCCAGAGGATAAATCTATCAGGCCCCCGCCGACACCCTCGAAAAAGTCCTTGATTTACAAGGGGTTTTCGGCCCCTAAAGCGTGACATTTAGCCTCTGTTTGCGCTTGCGCTGGGCGGCCTTGATACGCTTCATGCGTCCGGCACATTCCGGGCAGTATTTGGCCCGGTTGGAGCGGGGGTGAACAGCGCCCCGCAGACGGCGCACCGCTTGGCGTCCAGGCGGTGGAACAGGGCCGTTTCCAGTTCTCTGTCCAGCGGCAGCACCGCCGCCCGGAACCACCGGCACAACAGGGAGTAGGAAATGGACTGGACGCAGACACATTCCTCCCCATCGTCCAGCGCGATACAGTTGCCGCCGTCATAGTTGCAGCACTCATGTACCAGCGCCGCGCTCTGCGGTACTGGCGGTAGTCCATGACGGGGATGGGTTCAGGCTTGCTTTTCTTCATGCTGGCACTTCCTGCACCCGCCGCAGTTACCGCATCCCTGGCAGGCATGGGCCTCCGGCTCCGGGCCGGTGGGCGCGTCTGCCGGTTCCGGCTGCAAGAGGGCAAGGGGCAGGCGGATATTCAGGTGGACAGTGACGGGTAAAAATATCTGCTTCATAAGGCAATCTCCTTC
>ENA-OUNI01001256-OUNI01001256.1-human-gut-metagenome-genome-assembly--contig:-NODE-1256-length-10232-cov-3.971400_pt1 | contig 10232 bp, 14 predicted proteins | sample MGYA00242499_ERZ504580 | MGnify/ENA primary metagenome ERZ504580 (study PRJEB26092, sample SAMD00036315) | human gut metagenome | host: Homo sapiens | study: EMG produced TPA metagenomics assembly of... | reverse complement strand
TACTGAAAAACATAATGTTAAAAATTCAAACTTGGAACTGTTGTAAAATTTTTTCTAACTGCTTTAATTCTTCCAGTCTTCCAATCATAAGCATCCTTCCTCCCACTTACTCTGAAAACCTTTTGTTGAAAATACTACTCACGAGTAGTATACTCGTGAGTAGTATATAATATTCTTCTCCTATTTTCAATACTGCTACTGGCTTTGTAAGTGCATTGAAAAATTCATTCTTTCCTGCTAACGAAAAATATGATATGTCTGCGAATGGAGTGTCTTTCCCGTCTTCGTTGTAATTTCTTCGCACGCAACCTTTTCAAAGCAAAATTTCTCAACCAAATGTGTGCTTGGCGCATTCCTGATATCCACTTCGTAAATATAATACTGATATTTCCCTGTAGAATTTAAATCATCAATTAATCCCCGCAAAGCCTCATAGCCATATCCTTTTCCATGGGCGGACTCTTTCAGCCAAATTCCAACTTCCGGCGTTTTTTCTTTTATATCGAACACTTCCATGCTTCCAACAAATTCGCCGTCCCGTGTAAGAATCACCAGCTCCAGCATGTCTCCCTGTTCCATCGCTTTCACAAAGCCAGAAAGGATTTCATCTGCCGCATTGATATCAGAAAAACTGTCTGGATATTGATATTTTGTGATTTCATCTGTAAATTCTGTATAGTATGCTTCTAAAAAACTGTCACGATATGGCTGAATGATAAGCCTTTCTGTTGTCAGCATAAAATCACGACAGTCTGTTGTCATTTCAGGCACCTCTGATAAAAGATTAGAATCTTGGATTTTAGCCATGCTTTCTTTCTGCTTGTCCTGCATTTCTTTCACAGCCTTTCTTTCAGATTGCAAAATGCATCCGCTGTCAATTCATAGTCAACGGATGATTCCAACTCACCTATCTGGTTTTTCCACGAATCGTGATGAACTGCCTTTTTGCGGAATCCAAGTTTTTCATAGACGTGCTGTGCTCTTGTGTTTTTGAGGTTGGTATCGAGAATGGCATTTGCTCCCATGCGGAACAGTTCTTCGATGAGCATGCTCAATACAACTCTTCCAATGCCTTTTTCCTGATAATCGGATTCACAGATTTTAATTCCAATCTCGTATCGATGATTTTCGAATACATAGAAACTCATTTCCCCGATTCGCACATCATTATATTCTATGATCAGTCTTCGTCTGGTTTCATCGCTGTCGTCGGCAATCTGTTTTTCTATTTCCGCTGCGCTTGTACCAAGTCCATTGGGGAATCCGGCATGAGCCATGACGGTTCCATCGTTCCACCAGGCGGCTAACTGTTCACAGTCTTTCTTTTCGGCATTTCTGATGCATAGATGATTGTATTTTATGTTCATTTCTTTTTTCTCCATAACACGAATATCCGAAAAAATATCGTTTTCAAAAAGGATTTCAAATCCATCTGCCGGCTGAAATCTGCCATTCAGGATTTCTTTTCCATGGAAGGATATTTTTCTTACTTTGTTTTCCGCATCTTTCACTTCAATTTCACAGTAAGAAAGCAAATATGCACAGATCGCCGTCGCATGAGAAACCACGAGTGCTGTTTCTCCTTCTTCCATCTGTCCGACGATAGAATCGATCGCGGTTTTCATCCGCACCTTCACTTGATTTAACGATTCCCCGCCCGGATTGCGAAAATCGTGATCTTCATACTGTTTCAGCCAGAAATCCTCCCTGGCATCCCCGATCGTTCTTTCATGCAGCTCCTTCACAATGACCGGGTGATCTGCGATGAATTCAGCCGTTTCCATTGCTCTCCGATAAGGTGAAGAAAAGCATCTGTCCACATTTGAAAATATATTTCTTTTTGATACAGCAAGCGCTTTTCCCTCTTCCGATAGAGGAATCTGCTCATTCGGCATATCCCTTTTTCCGGGATGGAATGCCTCATTAAAATATTTTTTTCATTTCACTCTCCCCTGCTGTTATTCCTAAAGTTTTTTAATCAAAAACATCTCCATCGGCTTTTTTCCATATCCTTTTTCTGATGTTCCCCAGCGATAAAAAGCATGGTGCAAAACGGAGTATTATCCCAGAAAAGATTATATTGCAGCAATCAAATGTTTCCAGCGGACCTGCTCTTGTGGATATTCTTGATAAACTGATACGAATGGATGTTGTTGCAAAAGAAGCTCCTATTAACGATGAAAATGATGTGTCACACGGACGGAAGCTTCCCACAGTTCCACCAGCGTTTCCATCCGCGGCATTCTCTCCTGTACTTCATATATTGTTATCTTACTCATCTTCCTTCCACAGCTTTCCTTCTTTATAATGTTTCCTGCAAAGCGCCACATAACTCTCGTTCGATCCAAGGAAAATCTGCGCGCCTTCCCGAACGATTTTTCCGTCTGCGTATCTCGTATTGCACTGCGCCCGTCTTCCGCACCAGCAGACCGTTGGGACTTCCTCGATGATGTCAGCGATTTCCATCAATCTTCTCGAACCCGGAAACAGATGTGTCTGGAAGTCCGCACGCAGACCGTAGCAGAGAACCGGAATCCCATAAAAATCCACGATGTCCGAAAGCGTATCAACTTCCTCCGGAGAAAGAAACTGCGCCTCGTCGATAAGAACCGCATCCACTTTCTTTCCGTGATACCGGTATTCCCCGCTGTCTGCACTCCAGGTCTCTGAAATTTCTTTTAAAAATTCATCCACATATTCCGCCGGTGCCTCCAGCCGATGCGGGACTTGATTTCATGTTCTCCGTCGCGGTTGTCCGTCCGCGGCTTCAACAGGACAGCATACTGCCCGCGCTCCTCATAATTATAGCGAACCATCAAAATATTAGCAGATTTCGAACTGCCCATCGCGCCGTAGCGGAAATATAATTTTGCCATTGTTTTTCGTCCTTTTGTCTTTTCTTATTCTTTCAGTTCTTTCCGTAAAAACGGCTCCTCATCAAGCTCTGCGTTTTCAAAGCTGTGATAAAATTTATCTGCATTTGGATTTGTCGCCCGAATCAGATAATATTGGTTAATCCATGTTTCCTGCAGTCTTTTTCCATCTCCTGAAACAGCCCCTGCGCAACGCCTTTATGTCTGGCTTCCGGCAGCACATAAACCCAGTCCACATATGCCATCCGGTAACCGTCCTGCATACATCCGTAAAAATGATACTCAATTCGCCCAAGAACCTGATCATTCTCCATAGCAAGAATGGATATTGTATTCTGATAGAAGGGATCTTTTACTCTTCTTCGCAGCCCTTCCCGATCCACCGCTTCCACATGCATCATCTCCGGCTCTGCCCCCATTTCTTTTCTATAACAGAAAACTACCGACAAACCTGCTTTTATCGATAGTTTCTTCAATTTTTATTATAACCGATCCCGCTCTGTTTTCCAATTAAAAAGGCAGAAGAAATGAAACCTTTTATCCCGTTTCCATTTCCTCTGCCTTTCTTACATTTCTTTCCTCTTCTGATTCCTCTTCTTCCGCAGGTTCTCTTTCTTCTGCCGGATTTCCCCCGCCTCCTGTTCGCTGCTGATGCGGATGGTTTTCACGACGAAGAGTTTTCCTTCATCCGAATGTTTCATGCGGCTTTGCCTTTCAAATATCCGTGCTCCGGGCACCAGGCTACACAGTAGTAGTTTTTCCCGCCGGCCGAAAACCAGCGTAAGCGTTTTCTTGCCGTTTTCCCGCAGATGCAGCAGTGCGTGCTGCAGACCTCGCGGTCGTGCATGGCTTCTTCTTTTGTGTCGAATTCGCGGGAGATGAATTTCGTGTAGCCATTATAGACGGCGTGGATCTCCTCTTTTTTCGATTTCGGGTTCTGATATACGTCGATCGAGTCGTACGCCAGCACAACATCCATATCGATGCGTGCAAAAATGTCGGCCGTATATTTTGCATCCGAAAGCGCCTGATGAAAATGCTCGTCCTTCGGGAGATGGAGGAAGTCGGCGGCGTACTCGAGCGCCCGGCGGCTCTTCATCGTTTCGTACTGGATCGCGAACAGTTTCTGTACATCGTAAAAATGAATCGGCCCGCGGATCAGCGACAGGAGGTTATAAAATTTCATGTTCCGCTGGAGCTCCGTCAGGTCTCCCGTCCCCAGGTGCCGAACATGCACGCACCGCCGGAGAATGCAAAAAATTCCTGCACGGCCTGCGCAAATGGGATTCCGTTCTGCAGATCCTCTTCTGTCAGTCCGACGACCTCGCGCGTCCGGTGATGGAGATGCTGGTAGACCACCGGTTTTACAATCCGGTGAAACGTTCCCACCACATTCCGCTCACCATCCATCTTCACCGCGCCGATCTCAATAATCTCAAACGGCAGCTTCGGGTTCTCTTTTCCTTTTCCATAGGGACACTGGTTCCATTCCAGGTCAAAAATCACATAGTCCATTGTATTGTCAATCCTTCATTCTGTGTCGTCTGTCCCTATTATAAATGATTTTGATATAATGAGCAACTATCTGGCAATTCCATTCTCCGCCCATTCTGGCAATTTTCTTCCTATGCATTACATTTCCCATTCATTTCATCCCGTTCTCTTTCAAACTTAACGCTTCTTTTATTGAAATCCCAGGGTAAATCCGATATAATATTTTTAATTCCGGCCTTCGTTTTTATTATGAAAAAATCACCTGAAAAAGCCGGAAATATTACGAATTTAGATGAGCATCCGATATGAAAACAAAATTAACGCAAAAACAGATTCGATTCCAGGCGCTTCTGCTGTTTTTTATTACATTTTTTCTTGTCGAGCTCTGCGCCGTTTTTCTATATCAGAATCAGTTAAAGGAAGCAAAGCTGAAAGCTGACTATACCGCACAGACGACCATCGGCCGCGTGAAATCGCAGTTAAACCATTATCTTGCCGAATCCAATCTGATGAAACACATGATTGAAGCCGGTTATACCGTCAATGACGAAGAGTTTTCCGTCCTCTCCTCGCTGATGCAGGACGACCAGAATGTCATCAAAGCACATGAGCTTGCAAAGGACGGCATTGTCACACTGATTTATCCGATGAGCGGAAACGAAGCCGCACTCGGACTTAACATGCTCGAGCATCCTGCCCGGAAACAGGAGGCACGCCTTGCCAAAGAGAGCGGCGAATACACGATTGCAGGACCGTTTGAGCTGCAGCAGGGCGACATCGGAGCACTGCTCTTTGACCCGATTTATACCACCGATGCCAACGGTGACCAGACCTTCTGGGGCTTTTCGATTCTCGTTCTCGACTGGGAATCGTTTCTGAACGAAATTGAACTGGATACACTGGAAGAAGCCGGCTACACCTACGAACTCTGGAAAATTTCTCCGGCCACCGGCGAACACGTTTCCATCGCACACTCCGGCAATTCCCGGCGTTCCGATGCCATCGAAGTTCTCTGCACCGTGCCGAACGACACCTGGCATTTTGAAATTGTACCGAAAAACGGCTGGCTCAGTCCGCTGCAGGTTTTTGTTTCCTTTGCACTCGGACTCATCCTTTCCCTGCTTGCCTCTATTGGTTTTCTGCAGTTCCAGATGCGCCGCTATAAAGACGAGATTCACGCAGCAGAACTGGAAAAAGCCGTACAGGAAGCACAGTCTGCCAACGAAGCAAAAACACGTTTTCTGTTCAACATGAGCCACGACATCCGAACCCCGATGAATGCCATCATCGGTTTCTCGGATCTGCTGGAAAAGCACATCGACGAGAAGGACCGCGCGGTCGACTACATTGCAAAAATCAAGTCCTCCAGCAGTTTTCTGCTCTCCCTGATCAACTACGTGCTTGAGATGGCGCGCATTGAGAGCGGTAAGGCCTCGCTGAAAATCGAGCTCGGCAGCTACAGCGAGCTGATCAATTCCCTGAATGCAGTGTTTGAGCCTTCGTTAAAAAGCAAAAATCTTTCCTATCTCTGTTACAACACGGTGGAACACGATGCCATCCTCTGCGACCGGACAAAAATACGGGAGATTCTGCTGAATATCATCAGCAACTCCATCAAGTATACGCCGGAGGGCGGAAAAATTTCCGTAAAAATCGAAGAGACACCGGCACCAAGGAAGGGCTTTGCTCCTACCGCATCACCGTGAAGGACAACGGCATCGGCATGAGCAAAGAGTATCTGCCGCATATTTTTGAAGAATTTACAAGAGAACATTCCTCCACCGAAAGCCACATCACCGGAACCGGCCTCGGCCTTCCGATCGTCAAATCCCTCGTGAATCTGATGGGCGGAACGATCGATGTGGAAAGCGAACTCGGTGCCGGAACAATAACTACGGTCTGCCTCACGTTTGGACTTCCGACCGAAGAACAGCTTGCGGCTCACCAGCATAAAGACGAGATTCTCGAGCAGTCCCTGCAGACGCTTTCCGAAAAACGCGTGCTGCTTGCCGAGGATAATGACCTGAATGCAGAAATTGTACTCACCGTTCTGGAAGAAAACGGCATTCACGCCGAGCACGTAAAAGACGGCGCCCTCTGCTTAAAAGCAGTCCAGAACGCACCAGAAGATTATTACAATGTTATTCTGATGGATATTCAGATGCCGAACATGAACGGCTATCAGGCCGCAGAAGCGATCCGTGCACTCCCGGGAAAACGCGGGGAAATCCCGATTGTCGCCATGACGGCAAACGCGTTTGAAGAGGACCGCCGAAAAGCACTGGAATCCGGCATGAACGCCATATCGCGAAACCCGTTGACGTTTCGGTTCTTCTCGAAACACTTTCCAGGTTTTCATGACCTTTACAGATCCCGATGCGCCGTAGCGGACGCTTTTATTTCTCGTTTTTCAGCAGCTCCAGGTTTTTGGAGATCAGCTCGCATCTCTGTTTTACGCAGTCCGGGGATCTGTGCGGATCCTGCGGTGTGTTGAACAGATAGTCCTCGAGTTTGTCGATTGTGGTGGTTGCTACATGCATTCTTGTATCGCAGGATGCATAGTAGATGTAAACCTCTCCGTTCTCACGCGCAATCGCGCCGTTTGTAAATACAACGTTGGAAACGTCTCCGACTCTCTCTTTTCCAAGCGGAACCAGGAATACACCGGACGGCTCTGCAATGACTTTGGACGGATCGTTCAGATCGGTACCGAAGACATACAGAACGTAGCGAAGGCCTGCTGCTGTATTTCTTACACCGTGTGCAATGTTGATCCAGCATTTCTTACCGCGGATCGGCACTGCTCCGGCACCGTTTTTGGACTCGGTCAGGGTATGATAAATACGTTTGCTGATGATCTTCTCCTCATCGATGACAGCGTGTGTGATATCATCGCAGAGTCCGAAGCCGATTCCTCCGCCGCTTCCGGTCTCAATGAAACCATCCATCGGACGGGTGTAGAAGGCATATTTTCCGTCTACGAACTCCGGATGCAGAACAACGTTTCTCTGCTGCGGAGAACGTAAGGTTTTCAGGTTGTCCAGACGCTCCCAGTTCTTCAGGTCTTTCGTTCTTACGATACCAGCCTCAGCAACAGCCGCGGACAGATCCGGATCGTTTTTGTCCTTGCTCTCAGAGCAGAACACTCCGTAAATCCAGCCGTCCTCGTGCTGGGTCAGACGCATGTCATAAACGTTGGTTTCCTCTGCGCAGGTATCCGGCAGCACAACCGGGTAATCCCAGAAATGGAAGCCGTCGATACCAGTATCACTCTCTGCAACAGCAAAGAAAGATTTTCTGTCATTACCCTCCACGCGGACAACGAGATAATACTTTCCATTCAGATAAATCGCGCCGGAGTTCATCACAGCGTTGATGCCGAGACGCTCCATAAAGTACGGATTCGTCTCCTCATCCAGATCATATCTCCAGTGAACCGGAGCGAACTCTCTTGTCAGCACCGGATACTCATAGCGGTCATAAATACCGTTGTAAAAATCTGCTTTTGTGTTCTTTCTTGCCACAAGGCGGTCTACCTTGGCTTTTTCCACATAATACTGTTTATTCAGCATCTTTTAACCTCCCAATTACTTCCATACACATACGTCCATTGTGATACGGGCATTTCCACGGTTCTACAATCGGCTCATGGATCGGGCTTCCGTCTGCATTCACGCACCAGAACCACTCAGACCCCTCTCGTTTGTCGATCACATATTCCTTGATGTAGCCCCAGATGTCTTTTGCCGCATCGAGATACTTTGTTTCCTCCGGTTTTTTCTGCCATGCATTTAAAAATCCAACGACTGCTTCTGCCTGTACCCACCAGACTCTTGTGGTATCATCCACACCGCTCTCGCACTCATTCATCAGCGAATGATTTTTGTATGCCGTGTTGTAGATATTTTCCGCAATCTCTCCGGTGATCGGCAGCAGTTTTTCCCGGTAAGCCGGATCGCCGAGCACTTCTGTACCCCGGTCGATCAGCCAGGAAGTCTCGATATCATGGCCATAAGAATACAGATCAATCAGCGTATTCCATGTCCGGTCGAAGAATACTTCCTGACGGCCTTTTTCTTTGTTATATACTTTATCCGCGAAGAGATCCATCATAAAGCGGAGACGGTCACCGGTAAACGGATCCTTTGTCACGCGGTACAGCTCGGTATATGCTTCGAAAACATGCAGCAGCGTATTCATGGTCTTCTCTGCCATGACGCCGTTCTCCGAGAGCTTTTCATTGCTCTCCGGCTTGAAATCGCGGGTAAATGCCTCGAGATAACCGTACTCGTCGGTGCAGTGTGTCTCGATGATCTGCTGCAGCGATTTTGCCAGCTCCAGCGCCTCGGTGTCGCCCGTCGCATCAAAATACGTAGACAGCGCATAAATTGCAAATGCCTGATTGTACGTATGCTTTGTCGTATCGAGCGGTTTTCCGTCGTAGGTGACAGACCAGAACACGCCACCGTACTCGCGGTCCACACACGCCTGTTTCATAAAGCGGTACGCATGCTCCGCATCGGCGCGCAGCTTCTCGTCCTTTAAGGTCAGGTACGCATTCGAGAAAAACCAGAGAATTCTGCTGTTTAAGATGCAGCCCTTCTCATACGTTTTCTGCACGTTCAGATCAAAGTCCTGATAGCCGTAAAATCCGCCGTATTCCTCATCTCTTAAGCCCTCCCAGAACGGAACGATCCGTCCAGTAGCTCCTGCTTACTTCCTTTGCCAAAGACTGCATCTTTCTTCCCTTCTTTCTTATCTTCTTCCAATTTCGGTGTCAGACTCGCGTACGACACTGTTTTTCTTGATATAATCTACAATCAGATCTACGGTTGTGAATGCCAGTCCTACATACGTATCGGCTGCGCCGTAGTAGATCGCGATCTTTCCGGTCTCTGCATCGTGAATGGTTGCGCACGGGAAGGTTACGTTCGGAACGAAGCCTCTCTCCTCATACCACTCTTCCGGTGTCAGAAGGAAGTTCTGGCAGCGGTATTTTACGATGGACGGATTCTCTTTGTCGAGGATTGCGCCGCCGATGCTGTATACATAGCCATTGCAGGTGCCGCTTACACCGTGGTAGAACAGCAGCCATCCTTCGTTGGTCTCAATCGGAGCTGCGCCGCCGCCGATCTTTAAGGACTCCCACCACTCCGGCTCTTGCCCATGACGTGGCGGTGTTTGCCCCAGTACAGCATATCCGGGCTCTCGGACAGGAAGATGTCACCGAACGGTGTGTGGCCGCTGTCGCTTGGACGGGACAGCATCACGAAGTTGCCGTTGATTTTTCTCGGGAAGAGAACGGCATTTCTGTTGAATGGAAGGAATGGATCTCCACACGTACGAAGGTTTCAAAATTTTTTGTTTTTGCCATTCCGATGGCTGCACCGTAGAAGTCCTGGCACCAGATGATGTAGTAGGTATCTTCTACTTTTACAAGACGCGGGTCATATGCGTAAACCGGCATGAACGGTTTGCCTTCTTCGTCAACGAACTGGATTTTGTTCTCATCGAAATTCCAGTGGATCGCATCTTTGCTTCTTCCAAGGTAGATGTACGGGATTCCGTTTGTCTGCTCACCACGGAATACTCCGATGAACTCGTCGCCGTACGGCATAACGGCGCTGTTGAAGATTCTTGCTACTTCCTTCACCGGATTTCTTCCGATGATCGGATTCTCGCTGTATCTCCATACCGGTGCACCGGAAAACTCAGCCGGGCCTTCCTGCATGGCATATTTTTGACAGCATCTCCAATAATTTTAACTTCGCTCATTTTTTGAAACCTCCATGAAAAATATTGTTTGTTTATGAGTTGTACTTTGTTTTTTTAAGTTTCTGTTAGTGGACAGAATCTTGTTTTTTC
>ENA-OUNI01001255-OUNI01001255.1-human-gut-metagenome-genome-assembly--contig:-NODE-1255-length-10233-cov-2.524045_pt1 | contig 10233 bp, 7 predicted proteins | sample MGYA00242499_ERZ504580 | MGnify/ENA primary metagenome ERZ504580 (study PRJEB26092, sample SAMD00036315) | human gut metagenome | host: Homo sapiens | study: EMG produced TPA metagenomics assembly of... | reverse complement strand
CCCGCACGCTGACCAGCTCCACCGTGCCCTCGTCGATCTCCGTCTTTTCCTCCATGACCGTGAAGATACGCTCCGCGCCCGCCAGCGCCGCCAGCAGGAAGTTGCCCTGCTGGGTCAGCTGGTTGATGGGCAGCGTCGTCTGGCGCACAAAGACCAGATAGCTGGCCAGGCTGCCGAGGTCGGACCAGCCCCACATGACCATAAGGCCGCCGACCACCGCAATGACCGCGTAGTTCAGGTAGCCGATGCTGACGACGGCGGGAATCATCGTGGCGGCGTAGCTCTGCGCGCCGGTGCCTGCCTCGCGCAGCTTCTCATTGCGGGCGGCAAAGGCGGCCATGTCGGCCTGCTGGTGGTTGAACACCTTGACGACCTTCTGCCCGGCGATCATCTCCTCCATGTAGGCGTCCAGCTCACCGAGGCTGGCCTGCTGGCGCGCATAAAAGGCGCGGCTGCGCTGTGTCGAGTAGTTGATATACCAGAACATAGCAATATAGCCAACGACCACCAGCAGCGAGAGCCGCCAGTTGAGGATGAACAGCAAAAGCAGCGTGCCTGCGACCTGAATAAAGGTCTGGATGACCACCGCAAAGCTGTTGTTCAGCGCGTCCGAGATCGTGTCCACGTCGTTCGTGAACAGGCTCATCAGATTGCCCTTGCGGTTCGTGTCAAAGTAGTGCAGCGGCAGCGTCTGCAGATGTGCGAACAGGTCGCGGCGGATGTCCTGCAAAATCTTCTGCGCGGCACGGACCATGAGCTGGGTGTAACCCAAGGTAGACAGTGCGCCGACGATGTAGATGCCCGCGGTCAGCGCCACAACACCGGCCAGATAGGCGGCGCTGCCGTTTTCCAGCACGCCGTTGACGATGGGGCGGATCATGTAGGTGCCCAGCAGCGCGGCCAGCGCACTGACCGCCGCCAGCAGGCCGACGACGCCGAGCATGATTTTGTGGCGGCCCAGATAGTCCATGAAGCGGCGCAACGTGTGCCGCAGGTCCTGCGGGCGCTTACCGCCGAATGCTTCGCCATCTGCGTCGCCCCCTTTCATCTGGGAATGGTAAATTTCCTGATAGATCGTATCTTTTGCCAGCAGCTCGTCATGCGTGCCCACGGCATGCAGCCGCCCGTCGTCCAGAATGACGATGAGGTCGGCGCTCTGCACCGACGTGATGCGCTGGGCAATGATGAGCTTGGTCACGCTGCCCAGTCCGGCCAGCGCATGGCGGATGCCCGACTCCGTCGCCGTGTCCACGGCGCTGGTGGAGTCGTCAAAAATCAGCACCTTCGGGTGCTTGAGCAGCGTCCGCGCGATGCAGAGGCGCTGCTTCTGCCCGCCCGAGACGTTGCACCCGCCCTGGCCCAGGTCGGTGTCAAGGCCGTCGGGCATCCGGGACAAAAATTCGTCCGCATGGGCGGCGCGGCAGGCGGCCCAGAGGTCGTCGTCCGTCGCGTCGGAATCGCCCCATTCAGGTTGTCGCGGATCGTGCCGGAGAACAGCAGGTTCTTTTGCAGCACGATGCCGACGGCGTCCCGCAGCGTTCACGTCGTAGCCACGGACGTCGCGCCCGCGACCCGGACCGTGCCCTCGGTGGCGTCGTACAGGCGCGGAATCAGCTGGACGAGCGTCGTTTTGGCCGCGCCCGTACCGCCGATGATGCCCACCGTCGCACCTGCCGGAATGTGGAGCGTGATGTCGGAGAGGGCATTTTTCTCCGCTTTGGCGTTGTATTTGAAGCTGACGTGGTCAAAATCGATTTGGCCGTCGGGGATGGTGTCCACCGGTGCGGAGGCGTTTGCAAGGTCGGGCGTCTCGGTCAGGACCTCACGGATGCGGCGGGCGCTGGCCAGCGAGCGGGACATCTGCAGAAAGACGCCGGAGAACATCATGACCGAGTTGAGCACCTGCAAAACATAGCTCAAAAACGCCGTCAGCTGGCCGACGGACATCGTGCCGACGAGGATATAATTGCCGCCGAACCAAAGGATGCAGACGATGGCCGTATACATGACGGTCTGGAACGCAGGCAGGTTGAGGACGGCATAGCGGAAGGTTTTCGTCGAAGCATCGCTCAATTCCGTGTTGACGGTGTCGAACTGGGTGTTCTCGTAGCCGCCGCGGACGAACGCCTTGATGGCGCGGATGGCGGTCAGGGACTCTTGGATGCGGCCATTCAGGTGATCCACGGCGCTCTGCTGGTGGCCATAGAGCGGACCGACCTTTGTGACGATCCAGGCGAGAACGGCGGCCAGGATCGGCGTTGTGACGAGGAATACAATCGTCAGCCGCGGGCTGAGCACGCAGGCCATCGCCAGCCCCATGCAGAGCATGACCGGGCTGCGCACCAGCGGACGCAGACCGGCGTTGACGGCGTTGAGCATGACCGTGACATCGGTGGTCATGCGGGTGACGAGGGACGCATCGGAGAAGCGGTCAAGGTTGGCGAAGTCGAATTTCTGCACGGCGGCATACTCCGCCATGCGCAGCTCCGCCGCGAACCCGTTTGCGAACCGCGCCGCGTACCGCGCATACAGCAGCCCCGTGATAAGCGCAAGCACCGCGCACAAAATCATCAGCCCGCCCTGCCGGAAGATGACGGCCATGTTATGGTGGGCACGCCGTCATCCACGAGGGTGGACATCAGGACGGGGATGACCATTTCAAAGATACATTCAATAAAGATCAGCCCACCGCCGCGAACAGATCGCGCCGGTACGGGCGGGCATAACGGAAGATTTTGCGCAGATCTTGCATGGGTGGCTCCTTGGGGTGGGGGTAGGATGGTTGTTAAGGAAGGGCGGCGGTGAATGTTGTAGGGGGCGGCGTCCCCGACGCCCCGCGGAATGAGCGGCGGCGCGAACACCCCAGGAGGGATGAATCTCTCCCTACAGGCGGAACGTTGACGGGATTTGACGTGAAGTTACGGAGGGGTCAAGACCCCTCCTACGGAGCAATAGATACATGGGCGGTAATGGCAAGGCTGCGGGCCGGGCATGCCCGGCCCCTACGGACTGCTGTTTCCGGCATCGGGGGTTCGGGGGAACGCCCGACTCAAAAGTGGAGGAAGGGGCGGGGGCGTTAAGAACGAAAAGTAATACTGCTTTCGTTTAGCCCCCGCCCCTTCCGACCTCCGCTTTGGGGTTCTTAGGGGCGTGCAGCCCCTAAGTCGCGGGTCCGCTGCGTCGAAACAGCGGCAGTTTTCTGGTTCTTTCTTTTGCTGCCAAAAGAAAGAACAACCTCCCGGGGGGCTGCCGTTAACCCTTCAGTCGTTTCTCCGGCAGCTGACTCACCACAATCGCGCCGAACATCAGCGCGCAGCCGCACAGCTCGGTGGCAGAGAGCGTCTCGCCCAGGATCAGCCAACCGGCCAGGGCGCTGAACACACTCTCGAGACACATCGCCAGACTTGCAATCGTCGGGTCCAGCTCCTTCTGGCCGACGATCTGCAGCGTGTAGGCCACGCCGCTGGACATGATGCCGCAATAGGCAATCGAGACCGCCGCGGCGCGGAACTGGTCGGGCGACGGGGCCTCAAAGACAAACGCGAAGATCGTGGACAAAACCGAGACCACAAAGAACTGCACAAAGCTCAGCTGGATGCCGTCGAGCTGCGGGCTGAAATGGTTGACCAGCATGATCTGCGCCGTGAACAGGATCGCACAGACCAAAAGCTGCCACTCGCCGCCGGTCAGGCTCAGCGTGTCGCGCCCGGCCAGACAGAGCAGATACAGCCCCACGACGCTGGCCGCGACACAGCACCACAGCTTGACGCCGGGGCGGCTGCCCAGGAAAACCCCCGCCACCGGCACCAGCACAACGTAGAGCGCCGTCATAAAGCCCGCCTTGGCCGTGCTGGTCGTGCCAATGCCCATCTGCTGCGCGGCGGACGCCGCAAACAGCGCCACACCGCAGAAAATGCCGCCGCGCAGCAGCACTTTTTTGTTCTGCCAGAAGCCCGGCTCCGCGGCGGGGTTCGTTTTGCCCATCTTGCGCAGCACGGCCATCAGGCCCAGCAGAAACGCACAGGCCAGCCAGCTGCGGCTGGCCAGAAACGTGTACGGGCCCATATAATCGCTGCCGACGCTCTGTGCGACAAAGGCCGTGCCCCAGATGAATGCGCAGGCCATAAGCATCAGCGTGTTGCGCAGCTGTTTTTTATCCATGTTCCAATTCCCCTCTGTGTTGTGCGGTCCCTGCAATACAAACCAAAAAGCCGCCCTGCCGCAAGCGGCACGGGCGGCATTGCTGCCGTTATCAGCCGGTCGTCGTATCGTCGCCGTAGGTGTTCAGCTCGGTGCTGCCCAGACCCTCGACCTTCAGGCCGCCGGTGACATAATACTTGTTGCCGTTGTCATAGCTGATCGTGATTTTGTACTGCTTGCCCGCGGTCAGGCCGGTCACGTTGTACTGGTAATCGGCACCGTCGGCGCAGTAGTAGATCGTCGAGTCCGGCACGTAGCTGGTCATCGTCTTGTCGTCAGACAGCTCCCAGAACGCGATCTTGAAATACATATATTTCTCGCTGCTGGCCTCGGTGGTGGCGTAGCCGGTCACGGTCATGCTGTCGCCGCCCGCCACGAAATACTCGGTGGAGCGGTTGGCAATGCCGTTAAAAGAGACATACAGCGTGTTCTCTACCGGGTAGGTCACAACGCGGGCCGCGGTGGTGTCCATCTCGGCAGGGAACTCCACGCTGCCGCCGGCGGGCGCTTTTGTGGTGGTGTCGGTGTCATCCTCGTCGGATTCCTCGACCAGGCCCAGCTTGTGGACCAGATGCACGACCATATCCTGGGCGACCTGCTTCGGGGAGCAGGCCGTCAGGCTGACTGCCAGCAGCACGGCCATTGCCAGTGCCGCGAGCTTGCGGGTAAGTTTCATATCGCAGACCTCCGTGGGTGTCATTGCAAAAATACACAGCCTATTATACCGCAATTTTCCGCCATGTACAAGCGTTCCGCGCGTTTTTACACATTTGTTTTCGGCTGCCATTCCTTGGGCAATACCGCACAATTCCCGCCTGACGGCTTAAGCGCCGCTCCGGCGGCTGCGGCACGGCATCTGCGTTGCCAAAATGCTCGATAAGACATCCAGTATTATCTGCGCTTTTGGCTTAGCATCTGCCGCACCTCGCTCGCCGTATCGGCACTTAGAATTATGCGGTGTTGCCTTAAGTAGGATATTGACCTAAATAAATATTCCGGTGACCCGAATCCGAATCAGTCATGTGTTCAGAATAAATTAATTTTCCATTATTGTGATCAAGCGGATAGGAGAATTTCGTTTATATAGTAGCAATTACGTCCTCTTCTATATGAAAGGCTTCACTCAAAATTTGAGTTGAGAACTTCCGATACTGACTAGATGTATACTCGAAACCTTCTTTTGAAAAGTCGATCGTCCATCCCTTAAAAATGTGATCATAAAAATCAAAATTCTTTTATCCCGTTGATACCTAATTGCCGTGTCAACGCAATGATAAATCCGTTTATGGAAATAACAGATAGAAGCTTCGAATTTGGATCATTCCACTGTTCGTGAAGATTATTTTTGATCGCCCCAAAATATTTGCGAAGAATCGACGCGCAAAAGTTCACATATTCTTCAATGGCGTTTCCATCCATTGCTAAAAGAGCATCCTTGTCTCCGTTCCAATAATCAAACAAACTATGTTTGCCTTCTGCGGGAGTTACTGTAACCAAATATCTGAGAGCAAATTTCACAATAGATGCCGTTTTAATTTTCCCATTTTACAGTAGAGAGTTGCAGAAGATTCTGAAACACACCTTGCTTGTTAAGCTGTTCAACCACAAACTGCGCTATACTCTCATCTGCAATAGGATTATTGATGCGTTTGATTTGCAGTAATACATTTTGAGGAACGAGCTTTGCGTTCGAATTAATATCCAAAAAGATTTCGCTTTGGATTCTTGCGCGTTCCTCTTGCGACATATTCTTTGGAAATATTAACCCCGTGACAAGTAGATGCAGTTGTTTTCTGAGTCCTGCAATTATGCTTTCTTGTTTAGACGCAAGCCCACTTTCGTAATGCGCAAATATTCTATGCTGTCCGTCAATTACGCAAATACTATTCATTTCTTTCGGAAAAATAAGCTGGTAATTACCTTCTAACTCACCAATTTCTTCTACCGTTTTATATTGATGATTTGCTCCATCGCAAAAGGCTGCAGTATCAGGTAAAGCGACAATAATGTTATTGTAGAACGCCTCTCCTTTTGAGGCTAATAAAATTTTCGAATATTTTTTATTTTCTTTTTTTTCTATTAGCCGTTGGTACAACCAAATGGACTCTGACCAATTGTCTTTTCTCAGAACGTAGCAAGTATTCAACAAATCCTCAGCGGACATCATGAACGATACAATACGAACGCCATTTTTTAGTCCGGTAAAAGATTTTGGGTAAATAATTGGTGCAGTGATTTTTGCGTCTGTACTCGAACTTGAAACGTGACCGATGTCTGAATTTTTAACATTTTAAGAATCGGAATATCTCATTTCTTGCTGAAAGCTTAATGCATTGAGAATCCATTGAAGTAATTTAAGGTTTTAGGTTGGACAAAATCAAATTTGAAAACAGATTCTTTTCATCGCTTGAAAGGGAAACTTCTTCTTTCGAAATATATAACCCATATACTTTGATACGTCCTACATCGTATTCATTTAATAAAGCGGCTTTATCCGGAAAAAGTCCGGCTAATGTATCTCGAAATGAAGACAAATTTTTCTTTATTTCGCCAAACGCCTCGTTTTTGGTTCTAATATGCTCTTTGATATCAGATGTTTTAACAGTGTCCTCACATAGCAGCCAAATGTTTTCGAAGATAAACAGGGAGTCGATCTCCACTTTTCGCAGCCCAACAACCATCTCGTGATCATTGGTGGGTACATATGTAAAGCCTACCCCAGTGAAAATATCTCTGATTTTCCTCTTGAATGTAGTTTTGATCTGCTTCTCAATTTGTTTCTGAGTAAGAGGCTTCCTTCCTGTGGACTTTTTTCTCATCGTCTATCTCCCTTATTTTCCGAAACTCATCGGGCAATTTTGCCACTGTCGCATTCGGGTTCGGTTCTGCGACGGGTTTGTCTTCACGCACTTTGGCTTTTCCTTCGGCTGCGTCTTTAATCCGTCCGACAGAAATGTCAAAAATAACTTTTTTGAATTTCTGATCCAACAAAGCGTCTGCCTCTACTAGAGCTGCGACTCCAGTTGTACCGGAGCCCATGAATGGATCTAACACCAAACCGTTTTTATTCGTTAACGCTTTAATTAATCGTTGTGGAATAGTGACCGGAAATTGACATGGATGGATTGTCTTTTCAATGTGGTTTGCTTTTACATTTGGTATATCCCACACATCAGAAGGGTTTTTCCCGATGGGATTACCGCTAAGTTGTCCCTTGTTCGGTCCCTTATAAGAACGTTTTCCTGGATATTTTTGAGGAATTCGTACCTCATCCAAATTGAAAATAGTCTGCGTGCCTTTTGTGAACCACAAAAATCATTTCGTGCCTACCACTAAATCGTGCTGTACTATTTAATCCATGTCCAAACGTCCAAACAATCCGATTTCTCAGTATCAAAGGATTATCAAGTTCTTCACTCATGGATGTAAATATGTCATAAACAATGTAGTCAAGCGGCACGACACATTTATTAGACACATGATACCCAATTTGCCAACAAATACTCCCTCCGGGTTTTACGACTCTGTAGAGATCATTGAAAATATCTTGATGTTGCTTTTTGAAGGTTTCAAGATCATCATGGGGATCCTCATAGGCTTTTCCCATACAATACGGAGGTGATGTTACGACCAAGTCTACACTTTCGTCAGGTAGTCGCTTCAAAAGTTCTCTGCAATCGCCGTTGAATAACGTAACCTTGTTGGATTCTTTAAATTTCTTATATATACGCATGACAAGCTCCTTGTAAAGCAGCAAAAGTTCCCATAAGCTCACTTGTGTGATGACTGCATTTTCGAGAAAATGTTTTCACCTTGACCACCATATAATACCGAAATTGGCTTTTTGCGCAAATAATTTTGTCAGTCAAAATCATAATTAAAATATTGTGAGGAGAGTGCCTGATGAAGTCGTTACAACCGTTCCCTGTTTAGTAATGTTTCCCCGCCGCCAACAAACATTCGACACCTGCCGCACAGAGTAGAGTGAATAGGTGTATATAGCAGTATGGCTGACAGCGAATGGTAAATGAGTAGTGATAGATAGAACGAAAGTTTGCGGACAGTACACTCCATTTTTATCAATTATCAAAGAATTTCGAGAGTGAAATTTCAGCAAAGCATCAATACTAGTACAGGTTTTCACCGCATAGTCATTATGACTTCTGTTCTTGATGGACAAGCTATGATATCCAACCTATATTTTCCACCACACGATTCATTTGCGTATAACATCACACTACTAAGTATAATCGTTAAGACAAATAAAAGCAAGAACTTCCAAGATAAATTCAAGGGGTATCTTCAACTTAGAAAGGAAGAAATATAAACGCTTTCACATCAATAAGATAAGTGGCTTTGGTGTAAGAATCTCTTTCTTTTCAGTGACGTATCCAGCATTGGCAACAGCTAGGCGGCGGAATGTCTCTATGAGCTCGGCACTAGGAACGTTAGCTCACAGCAAAGACGTCCATCATGGGCAAGGAAGCTGATAAAACCGAATGTCCGTGGGAAAAAGCCGCTGGGTAAACTTCTGAATTGACGTGCAGCGACCACATAGCAAGTCAGATGGGGACAAATGTATCTGCTAATCAAAAAAAATCAATGTTGCCAGAATTTCCTACGGTAGATGTGACAATTCTATGGAAAAAGATTACTGCTCTTGCACATGGAGAGCTTGTAGTTAAAGTGGGAAAATCAAAAAGATGCAGCAAAAACGAGCTATAAGAAGTCAGCGAAGGCCCTGTACCTTGAGCATTTTTCGAGGGAATATCTGAATTAGGAGAAGATTGAAAGGGGATTTGGCATTGAAAGCAAAATGCTAAGTAAACGTGGTGGGCCGGCAAAGAGGCAGTGTAGAAAGCAAAGTAATTTTGTATTTGATGAAAAAAGGAATCATTGTTTCAATACTCTAATGTGGCATATATTAATTATAACAGTTCAGATGCTTACAAAGTTGAGAGAGCTTTAATATATAAAATTGCGGGGAAGACGGATGATTTCATTACAGCTTGTGAGGAACTTTATAAAAAGGAACAGTTGGGATAAAAAATACTCTTGTAAAGCGAATGGTTCGCCATTTGATGATGCCTTCAAAAAAGTCAGTTATACCCAAATTCACCACATGAATTCGGTATTCTTCAACGAGAAAAAGAATACGGATGTCTTGCTTTTGCGTTCGACTAATATAACCGAATAAAGTCGCTAAAGAAGTGCAAAAATAATTGCACTTCTTTTTTGTTTACATTCATAGATGGTTTATGGAGGAAAATGATATATGTATATTTACTTAAAGATATTAAAGAACTTTTTTATGACACTTACACTGCTTGTTACGAAGGAAACACAGATGGATTAGTGGCGCTGATTTACAATTTATATGGGATAAACCTCAATAAGGACACACTTGAATTGACGCTAAAAAGACTTCCCACATCAGAAAGATAAAATTACTGTTATTAAAAGCGAGGAACGCTTCATTATCAATTTCCATCAATAACGGCGAAGATTTATCAAAAAAGCGTGGCATAGGGTTCCGATCCCGACGATAAAGCCCATCGGCCGATTATATGTCGTAGCTACGGTACAAAATCGTTTAAAGTGGGTGATTTTGCGCGCGTCCTGTCAAAAGACAGGGCGCGCTTTTTTGTTGCGGCGTGGATTTTCACCGCTGGCGGTACGGTTTTGAGAGCTACCGCCCGCGGCGATGGACAAAATCGCAACGATTTCCGAAGAAAATTCCGGCGAGGGAGATAAGGTCTCCCCCACCGTTTATTATACATTCCCGAACAATTTTAAAAAGAAAGAAGGTATTTCCCATGAGCATCATTATCGGCATTGACCACGCTATTACGCCATCAAAACAGCCCTCTGTTCATTTCCGGCTGGGCTGACAAGCTACGGAGAACACGAACCCTACACCGCAAGGACTCTTAGAGTTTGGCGGGTGCTTTTTTGTTTGTGGCTCCGGAAGGCAGCCTATCCAACGGGAATAGAACTGCGAACGACAACTATTACCTGCTGACGCTGGCAGCG
>ENA-OUNI01001254-OUNI01001254.1-human-gut-metagenome-genome-assembly--contig:-NODE-1254-length-10233-cov-2.711063_pt1 | contig 10233 bp, 13 predicted proteins | sample MGYA00242499_ERZ504580 | MGnify/ENA primary metagenome ERZ504580 (study PRJEB26092, sample SAMD00036315) | human gut metagenome | host: Homo sapiens | study: EMG produced TPA metagenomics assembly of... | reverse complement strand
AGATTACTTTATTACAATTCAAGTCGTTTTTGTTGTTTTGTTCATTTGCTGTCACCTCACAGATAACGAATAAAACGACTAAATCCCTGCAAGTCAACGCCCGCAGGGATTTAGTCAAGTATTGCTTAAAACTCGTAAGGCGGGTTACCGGAAAAATCAGCAATGATACCGTGAGCATCTTCTAAATAGAACACCTCAAAAATCGGGTTTGCTGCACTATCATACTGGCTTTTAACAATCGGATTTTGAATACAAATCTCTTTGACAGCCATATTGTTTTCATATACCGCTTTTCCTGCAAGTCTAATCCACGCATACTCAGGAGAAGATACGGAAATTTCGACATTGGGATTTTCCTGCATATCCTTATATACTTCTTTGGTGTTGTTGGTGCAGAACCATAATTTCCCCTCATACTCGCAGCAGAACATAAACGGTCTGCACTTTGCCTTACCGTCGCGCCCTACGGTAGCAAGATACTGTACAGGATTTGCCTGTAAAAATTCAACTACTTTTGTCATCTTAAAATACCTCCAATTCTTATCAGAAACTTGACATTGGCTTCTGTAAGGTTATACTATCACCAAAAGTATCTAAAGTAAAGTAGGCACAATATTGTGCTATACTTACCTAAAGGAAACTATTGGAGGCTTATTATGGAATTACCAGCTTGTCCTGTAGAAACAACTCTTATGCTAATAGGCGATAAATGGAAAGTACTCATCTTGCGTGACCTTATGAACGGAACAAAGCGTTTTGGGGAACTAAAAAATCCATCGGGACAGTATCTCAAAAGGTATTAACAGCCCAGCTTCGTGATATGGAGGAAAAACGGCTTGTAGAACGCAAAGTGTATGCGGAAGTCCCGCCGAGAGTGGAATATACTCTTACAGAAATGGGATATAGTCTGAAACCGATCCTTGACGCTATGTGGGCGTGGGGAGAGGAATATCAAGCGAAAAATCAATAGATTATGTAATCAACCGCCTGCATTTCTGCAAGCGGCTATTTTTAATGCTGTATCAGAATCCTACAAATCTTTAATAGCGAACAAGGGATTCAGGGATTATCCCTGACAAATGCCTTTGTGGTATCACAAAGGCGATGCTTGCTGGTATATTGCATAGCGGGTTCCTCTTGTTGGTATTTTTACAATCCGAAAAGAAAACCTCTGCTCATCTTTGCAATGCTACGAAAACTGCCTTCCTGTAATTTCTCTTTTTCGGGTAGTACAGGTAGTTTTGAGGGGGAGAGGTGTGGAGAGGGGAAACAGCCGAGCAACCCTATTTCATACAAAAGGGTATGGTTATCCCTTGGTAGTGGATTTCTCTTTTTTGAGTGGCCTGCCAATAGAACAAGCAACTCTGTACGGGCGTCCCCAATACAGAACTGCTGTTTTTATTCCTCGTTTTCGTAGTCAATCATCAGGTCATTGGTGTCGAGCAGAAATTCAATGATGAACCTCCTAATTGCGTTCGGGTAGGTAGTAAGCGCGGAAATAACCGGGGGTGTTTCAACAGCAATCACATCATACATTGCCAAAATCAGATTATAGGCTTCCAATTCGTTGCCTGTGGAGCAGAGCGTTTCAAGAACTGCTTTTAATTTTCGGACAGGTTCCAATGTGCCGGAAACCTCCCGTACTCCGTCCCAAAAAGGAGCGGCGTATGCGCCGGATACATTGCTGATCAGTTCGATTTCTGCGGGGCTTAAAGTGTTGTTTTCATTATACATTTTAGTACCTCCAAATGATTATGGTTATGTATCGCCCCGTATTTCGTTATATCACCTTATATGCTTTTACTCAATTTGATAACATTTTTACAACAATTAGGCTTTTCGTCACGGTTTTGCGTTTTTTCTACTTGCTTATTTATGGGCGTGTTATCTTAAAAACTGTGATAACATTACCCTCAAAATAACAAAACGCAGGAATTTTAATCCCTGCCGTTCCTGTATTCAGATATGGAAAACCCGCATAAACGCTTGGTTTATGCGGGTTTCCAATGGCGGAGTGGGTGGGATTCGAACCCACGGTACCGTGAGGTACAACTGATTTCGAGTCAGTCCCGTTATGACCACTTCGATACCACTCCGTATTCAGTTTTGCTTTGGAAGAGTACCGAAAAAATCTGATTTCGAGTCAGCCCCGTTATGATCACTTCATTACGTCTTCCTCTATCTTTGGCAACGCGCTAATCTCAAAGCGCCTTACTATGTGACGGTTTTTAATTTTATCAAAAAAAATTCATATTGTCAACCTGTGGGGATATAATATGCAAACGCTATCGTTAGCCGTTTATAATCTCCGATAGCTGCCTGCTCTCGTAAACAGAGTATACCCTTTGCTCCGTGTGATTCACAGGCAAGCTTTGCATCGGAAGCCGGCTCGCGGTTGATGCCGGAAACCTTGTAAGGGCGAACTGCGTTTATCCCTATACCGTAACAAAAAATAGCCGACAGCGGGGCGCATTACACCCCGCCGCCTCTGTATCACAATTCACTCCATCAAGCCATCCCGCATACGGATTTTTCTATGGCAGCCTGCTGAGACCTCTTCATCATGCGTTACAATGAGGATTGTCATCCCCCTCTGGTTCAGCTGCTGAAAAATTTGCAGAATTTTTCCCCCCGGTTTCTTCATCAAGCGCGCCGGTAGGCGCATCTGCAAGCAGCAGATTCGGCCGCCCGGCAATCGCTGTGCGCTGACACTGCCCGCCGGAGAGTTTGGAAACCTCTGCACCTTCAATTCAAACAGATAGAATCCACTGGTCGGCGTGCAGACAGCGCCCAGAATATTCAAAAGCGTCGATTTCCCGCAGCCGCTCTTTCCGGTGAAAGCCAGAAGATCCCCTCGCTCCATCACCATATTCACGCCGCGCAGCGCGTGAACAGCTCCATTCCTCTTGCCATACGTCACGACATAAAATTTTTTTGCTTTTATCTGTTTTATCTTCTAATATTCTTCCAAAATTGCGCGGAGCTCCGGGTCGTTCAGGCCCTTATATTCCGCGGGCCAGAGCTTTTCCGGCCAAACGCGCTTGGCCCCGGGCAAGGCATTCGGCACGATGGTTTCCGCCATGTTCCAAACCCCGGGCGGTTTTGAGGTGAAACGGATGTTCTTAATATATGCCTCGCCCTCTGGATTAGGAGAATAGTAAAAGATTCCTAATAATCCCGCATCCTTTTTCCAATAAATCCGTGTCTGCGACTCTTCCTCTGGTTCCGCTTCTTTCGGCCCATACACATACACCACGAATTCATCATCCGCCTCGATGAACGCTTCTCTCAGCTTTGGGATTTTGCAGGACGTATCGTTGTAATAATAGGTGTTTGTTTTAAAATCAAACTCCGCATATCCATCTTCATGCCTCAAAACTCCTGTCTGCCATGCATCGATATACCGATTGTTCTTCCGGTCATAATAGATGTCCAAAAACGGCTCGATAATGGACTCTTCTTTTGCAGAAGAGGGCTGATTTTTATCTTCCAATTTTCCGACTAACCATGGGCGATCAAAATACACATCGCCCTCTCTGGTTTCACCGCCGCGTTCAATTTTATAATCCCCGGAAAAGCGCTGACCGTTATAAATCCCCGCATAGGAAAGCGGCTCGTGCGTATCCCAGTAGGGTTTCTGTGGTTTTGTAGAAGTCAGGGTATTGCTGCTTACCGGTATGCTTCCCGTTGACGGCTCCTCCAATTCAGGCTCTTTTCCGCACGCAGTCAGACAAAACACAAGCGCAAGACAGCAAAGGATTGACAAGATTCGTTTCATCACGAGCCTCCTTCCATGCAAGGGCTTCCTTTAATATTCTTCCAAAATCGCGCGGAGCTCCGGGTCGTTCAGGCCCTTATATTCCGCGGGCCAGAGCTTTTCCGGCCAAACGCGCTTGGCCCCGGGCAGGGCGTTCGGCACAATGGTTTCCGCCATGTTCCAACCGTCCGCTGTTTTGGAGGTAAAGCGAACGTTGGTAACATAAGCGCCACCACCATCTAAACTCGGGGAATATCGATAAAAGCCTAACAACCCTGCGCCTTTTTTCCAATAAATGCGTGTATGCAGCTTATTCTCTTCTTCCGCTTTTTTCGGACCATCCACATACACTACATACTCATCGTCCGCTTCAATATAAGACCACCCATCTGATCCTGGAATCGTGCAGGATGTGTTGCTGTAATAATATGTTGTCGTTTTAAAATCAAACTCCGGATATCCATCCTTATCCATACGGTATCCTGTTTGCCATGCATCAACATACCGATTATTTTTTTATCATAATAGATATCTAAAAATGGATCCGCGATTGTTTCTTTCCGCACTAAAAATTGTTGAGCGACATCTTCCACTTTACCCTCCAATCTTGGAAGCTTAAAATATGCATCGCCTTCTTTTGTTTTATCATAAGAAGCGATTTCATAATCTCCCGAAAACCGCTGGCCGTTATAAATCCCCGCATAGGAAAGCGGCTCGTGCGTATCCCAATAGGGTTTCTGCGGTTCTGTAGAAATCAGGGTATTGCTGCTTACCGGGATGCTTTCGGTTGACGGCTCCGCTGCTGGCTCCGGCTCTTTGCCGCACGCTGCTACGCAGAACAGAAGCACGATACAGCACAGGATTGACAAGACTTTTTCATAAGAGCTCTCTCCTTAATACACTTGTGTTAGCAAATACAATACACCAGGTTGGCCATCTTCCCATTCTGGATCCCAGTGTCCATCATATGGTACTTCCCTTTACTATAGATGTTTGTCCCTGCATATAAATAGGGATTGATTCTACCAAAATCCGCACAGCCTGTTCCGTTCCACAATTCCGCAAATTGCAGCATTGCCAACAGGTTGCGTGTCCCCTTGCCCATGCCGATTGCATTCTGGAAGTCTCTCCATTGTCCCGATTTGATCGTTTTGACTGCGTCCGCAACAAAATCCTTTCCATTTAAATTAGATCCATCTCTAAATGAATAGTTTAGATTCCCCCCCTTCTCTCTATAGTGTATGGCTGCAATCAATATAATAGGCAGATCCGTCTGATCAGCGATACTTTGATATTTTGCTTTGCGGTCCGCATCATTATATTTACTCCAAAAATCGGAAATATTTTTCTTGTATTCATTCGGATCCCTTGCTGTACCACTTTTGAATGAGGTTACTTTCACATATTTATCCCGATTCATAAAGTAGTATTTACTGCTTGGCCCCGAATACGTCCCATACGGGTAATCGTTGACTACCGACTTCGGTAAAAACCCCCATGCACTGCCAAAGGTGACATACCAATAGTTCCCCACCTGCCCTTTGATCGTAACCGCCGCCCCGCGATACACAGAAGTGGCGGAAAGGCTCGTGGGGCTGGCAATGCGCAGCTTTTGCGCTGAGGTGACAAAGCCCAAACGGTTGGGGGAAAGCGGCTGAATCACCGTCACGGGGATTTGCGCCTGCACATCGTTTTGCGTGGTGGCCTTTAAAGCGAGCGTGAACGTGCCCGGTTTCAGGCCGGTGATGGTTTGCGTCGTCCAGCATTTCTGGCTGCTATCCCAAGCGCGGCGAACCAGGTCGTCATGGCCGCCCGTCGTCCAATAAGCCTTCAAATCAGTGTTGTATTCCCGGTTTTCCACCGTGTTGCCGCGCAGCTGCTTGGCAGCGCTACATAGATATGTTCATAGGGAACGTCCACATTCGTATCCGGGCGGATGATATCCAGCGTTTTGGTGATGTAGATTTTGATGGAGTTGCTGGTGCCGTCCTTTAAGGTGGCGGTCACGGTTGCCGTGCCCGTGACGCTCCCGGCGGTGTAGGTGCACTCCGCGCCCGTGGAGGTGGAGAGGGTTCCCCTGCCGCTGCCCGGCGACACCTTCCAGGTGGCATGGCTGGAGAGCGCAAACGTCATCCAATTATGCAGCCCCAGCTTGATGGACTGCCCCGGCCTCAAAACCGCCTCATAAACCCGGTTGCCGCTTGTGTTTTCAATCCAGAATTCTGGGCTCAAGCCCATGGGGGCAATCGAAGGAGCTTCGGTTGTTTCTTCCTCCCAAACACCGGGCTGTTCCTCCACGGCTTCCCATGCTGTTTCCGTTTCGATCCCCGCGGCAGGGTCAGCCGTTTCCCACGCCGTTTCAGGCTCGCTGGGAAGCGTAAACGACTCCGCAGGTTCGGAACTCGTTTCTTCCTCCCCCAAAAATGTGCTTTCCTCTGAAAGCTCCTCTGCCGGCAGGGCTTCGGGCTCGCCGGCCGCGTGCTCAGGCTCCAACGCATCCGAAACCGCTTCCAACGGCGCGGGCGGCGGATCCTGCGGGTTTGCGGCCATCGTCATTGGCGTGAGAAAGATCATGCCAATGCCAGGATCAGGGAAAGAATACGAACTTTGCTGATTGTGTTTCTGCTCATCATTACCTCTCCTAAAATTTTATCTGATTCCCTGAATCAGTCATGGATGAAACCATAAAATTACCATTTATATTTTTTATTTTAACACTTTATATGCAATATGTAAACAATCATTTATATTACCACTTATTTTTTATATAAATAAGCCTGGAGCAGCGTCCCTCCGGACAACTGCTCCAGGCTTTGTTTCATATGCGTTCACTGAACGTTATTTCAGCGCTTTTTCAGCAAGGCGCCTATTCCTTGCGCAGCAGCTCGCCCGCGCTGGTTGCAAGGCCTGCAAGGCCCTGGATATCGGACGGAATAATGATCTTCGTCGCCTGCCCGTCGGCCACCTTCTGGAAGGCCTCCAAGCTCTTGATGGTGATAACGCCTTCGCCCGGGGCTGCCTCGTTAATCATGCGAATGCCCTCGGCCTCGGCCTTCTGCACGGCAAGGATTGCCTGCGCCTGGCCTTCCGCCTCGCGGATCTTCGCTTCCTTCACGGCCTCCGCGTGCAGGATTGCGGCCTGCTTCTCGCCTTCTGCGGCGAGAATCTGGCTTTCCTTCTGGCCTTCGGCAACCAGGATCTTGCTGGCCTTTTCACCTTCAGCGCGCAGGATGGATTCACGGCGCTGGCGCTCTGCTTCATCTGCTTCTCCATCGCATCCTGGATCTCGGCAGGCGGTACGATATTCTTCAGCTCCACGCGGTTGACCTTGATGCCCCAGGGGTCGGTCGCTTCGTCGAGGATACCGCGGATTTTCGCATTGATCGTATCGCGGGAGGTGAGCGTATGATCGAGCTCCATCTCGCCGATGATATTACGCAGGGTAGTTGCGGTCAGGTTTTCGATGGCGGAAATCGGGCGCTCCACGCCGTAGGTGTAAAGCTTTGCATCTGTGATCTGGAAGAAGATAACGGTATCAATCTGCATCGTGACGTTATCCTTTGTGATAACAGGCTGCGGCGGGAAATCCGCCACCTGTTCCTTCAGGGAGACGACCTTTGCAACGCGCTCCAAAAACGGAATCTTTACGTGCAGGCCGGTTTCCCACGTGGCATGATAGGTACCGAGCCTTTCAATGACATACGCTTTTGACTGCGGCACAATTTTGATATTGAGCACCACAATAATCAGCAAAAACAACAGGATGCCAAGCACAACAAACAACCATTCCATACTAGAGTTCCTCCTCAATTTTTATTGGAACAGGGGGTTCCCTGTTCTTTTTGGACGATTGCGCTCCTCTCATCAGGATGCGCGGGTAACTAGAACCTTGACGCCTTCGATTTGTTCTATTACGACGCTGGCGCCTTTTTCAATCTGCTCCCCGTTTAGAGCGCGCCGTCCAGATGATCCCCTTTGAATTGACCTGACCCGTGCCAATCTCATTGTCAATTGCCTCGGTCACGAGAGCCGTCTGCCCAATGCAGCGATCCGCATTGGTTGGCTGCGCCTTTGCGTTGACAACCTTTTTGACGACTGGGCGTGTGGCCAGCAGACAAACGGCAGATACCGCAACGAATATCAGCCATTGCACCACTATGTTCGCGCCTGCGATATTCGCAATGAGGGCAACTAAGCTGCCCACGGCGAACCAGATGGTAACAAGCTGCACAGTGACCGCCTCGATGACGGTAAACGCAACCATCAGGCCAATCCAGACAAACAGCATGACCGTGTTGGGTTCCATAATCTTCTCTCCTTTCCTCTTTTTTGATAGATATGCGCAATTCAGAAGCCGCAGGACAGCAAACGTTTGCTCAGCCTAAACTTAGCCCCCGAGTATGGCGCTCATCTCCGCCTCCGCCTTTTGCCTGAGCCGGGAGGAGATGCAGCGAACGTCATGATCTTGAGCGTATTGCCCAGCTTTTCGCGGGAATCCTGCGCCGGGCCGTGATAATCGGCAATATGGGCTGCAATGGTTTCATCCAGCTTTTTTTTCATCCATCACAGGCGCATCTTCCAGCTCAAATACGATTGCGCACAGATAATCATAAAGCGCGCCGTCTGAGATAATATCGTCGGCTACATCCTCTACACTTCCGTTGAGATATTGCATCAGTTGGGCGATACTATCCAACTGAAGGGACGCACGCAAGGCATTGATCAGGATAATCCGCATCACCTGGCGCTCCCCATAGCGCTTGGATTTTGGGTTTGCCACCCAGCCTCTCTTGACCCAATTTTGAACCGTGGAGTTTTCCAGCCCCGTCAGCTCCCGAATCTGGGAGAGCGTTAAACCTTTTGTCAGTGAGAGGATCGGCTGGATTAGGCTGTAGGCGCCGCGGCCATCTGTCTGCCTGCGCTCCAATAGGGTTCCTGGCAATGTTTGAAACATGATGGCTTCCTCCTTTCGTTTGATCTTTTGATTTGTTGACTGTATAATATCATAAGTTCAAGTGAACTTCAATAGGAGATTTTAGACTGTTTAAAATGATTCTAGGACTTTTATAATCAAAAAATCCATTTACCTCTTTTTTTCTAATGAAATTGCCTTTTTTCGCGTTTTTTCATTGTTTTAGAAGAAATCATGAAAATCAGATGATTCATATCCTTCGACACAACGCATGTGTCATACAGGGAGTGCGATTGCGCAGCGTAAACGATGTTATACAGCGTTTCCTGTGCTTCATTCCATCCCTTTTGCAATGCAATTGATCATACGGCTGGCTATGCCTGAGGGATTCTACGAAAATCTTTCAGAAAATAGACAGATTACATTGTTTTTATTGAAAAAGTCGTATATAATAAAATAGATATGTAGATATGGAGGTGGACGCATTGACGGACAAAACGATTCAATTTTCAATCAAAGAGGAGCGCGACGAGGAAATGCGGCAGGTGCTGCGCACCGTGTACGATGCACTCGGCGAGAAGGGGTATAACCCCATCAGCCAGATTGTTGGCTATATTCTTTCAGAAGATCCAACCTATATCACCACGCACAACAATGCGAGAAGCCTTATTCGCAAGCTGGATCGGGATGAATTGCTACAGGCTTTGGTGCGCTGTTATTTGGATGCGTAACTCTCCTTTGTGTATCATAAGGCTGAGAGGCGGCCTGCCGGTCGGCGGGCCGCCTTTTTGTGAGCCTTCGGCAGTTGCTTTTTTGACAAGAGGAGGGAAGTATGCTATGATAAATAGGTTCTAGTGCGGGATAGATCTTTTTAGAATAGGAGGAATTGGAATTGGCGGAGAGTAAGAAAAAAGCGCCGTTTTTAATGTATAAGGGCCGTCCTTTGGTCCGCAAGGGCAATACGCTCTACTATGGCAGCATGGCGGAACCGTTTGTCATTATGATGCAGATTACCAGCACAAAAAAGGTCAAGGAGCTTGAGGTTGCGAATAAGGTGACCGTTCAACTGATGAACACGGATCCGGATGTCCGCCCGCGCGAGCGAATCGTTAAAAAAAGCGAAAAAAATGGTTTATATGATGCGATGGACGTCGGCTCCATCTGGTTGGATCGCGCGCTGCAAAAAAGCTAAATCACGGGCAACGCAGCGCTCCGGTGCATACCCGTGGAAAAACCAAACAGGGCGGTATGGCAATTGGCCAGGCCGCCCTGTTTTTTGCTCATTCTCACCCGCTGAATACTTTGTAACCCAATCCATCATGATTGCGCACCGGCTCTCATTCTAATAAGCGCTTTGAAAAAGCAAATTCCCCAATAAGGGAGACGGTCTAGCCCCTGTTAAGAAACAAAACTCCGCCGTCGACCTGCCATCCTCACCTGCTTATGAGGGCAAAAAGGGGCTGTTGCAAAATGCCTTGCATTTCAACAGCCCCTTTTAAAAAACCGTTTTTGCCTCACGCAGGCAAATTTCGGGCCTTGCGCGCCCGAAACCACGGTTTTTCTC
>ENA-OUNI01001252-OUNI01001252.1-human-gut-metagenome-genome-assembly--contig:-NODE-1252-length-10239-cov-10.954411_pt1 | contig 10239 bp, 13 predicted proteins | sample MGYA00242499_ERZ504580 | MGnify/ENA primary metagenome ERZ504580 (study PRJEB26092, sample SAMD00036315) | human gut metagenome | host: Homo sapiens | study: EMG produced TPA metagenomics assembly of... | reverse complement strand
CCTTCCGTCAAACCTGCGGGTTTGCCACCTCCCTCAGTGAGGGAGGCTCTGGCGAAACCGGAAGCTTTGCACCTGAGCCGGAAGCTTTGCCGATGCGAAAGGCTCCCTCTTTGAGGGGGCTGTCGCCGCAGGCGACTGGGGGAGTTGCTTCTAAACGCAAAAAAGCCCCCGGGGAGCGGGATGCTCCTCGGGGCAATAGTTTAATTGTAATCCGCTTACTTGCTCAGTTTATAGCCAATTGCAACATAGGTCTTTCCGCCAACGGTCTTAGTGCCAACACCCAAACCAGTAACTTCGATTTTCGTGTTATTATTTTTACCAGCTTCGATTACTAAATCTGTTGCAGTCTTCATCAACTCAACCATATCAGAATTAACCGTAATCGTTCCTGCCGTTGTTTCTTCATAGTAAACAGCCGTGTACACTTGAGCGTTCTGCTTCGCATTCTCAACACAAACAACTGCACCTACGTAGTTTTTCTCGGTTTTTTTCTCTGCAGTAATAGCAGTCAATGCAATCTTGCCGTCTGCAATTTTGTTCAGTGCTTCTGTTGCCAGTTCCTTGACTTCACTGTTATTGGACCATTCTGTGCCGTATTCCTTGTTCAGTGCAGCCATATATACATCCTGAACTTCTTCTCGAACTCACTTTCACCAGGCCACCAGCGCCACCGCCGCAGGCGGTGAGCATTGCCAGAACCATCACGCCGGCCAGAAGGGCGGCTGCGAAACGCTTGAACATTTTCATTGTAATGTTCCTCCTGTTTTCAAATTCTGACGGTTTGGGCGACCCCAAATCGCTTTACCCGTCTGAATTTATTTTAGCCATACCCCCCCCCCGCATGTCAACAGCATATCGCCCAAATTCCGCCCTTCTTTTTGGCAATTGTCCCCAAACACAAAAAAGCCCCGGGGCGGGGCAGACTCCTTCCGTCAAACCCTGCGGGTTTGCACCTCCCTCAGCGAGGGAGGCAACCCTCTCAGTCATCGCTGCGCGATGCCAGCTCCCCCGAGAGGGGGAGCTTATTTGCTGCAAACCGTCAGATGCCTAAAAGCTCCCCCTTTGGGGGAGCTGGCACGCCGTAAGGCGTGACTGAGAGGGTTCAAACGCAAAAAAGCCCCGAAGGGCGGCCTTGCAGCCACGCTCCGGGGAGAAAGGGTGAGGAATTTTTTACTTTTTGCCCTTGATGCGGATGGAAATACCAATGTAGCTCTGCTCGTTGTTGCTCTGAACCACAACGCCTATATTCGACCAGTTGCCGTCCTGCTTTACGCTGGCATTATAATCCTCGTAATTATAAATCTTATTCAGCACATCGCTCAGGAGAGTATCCTTATAGTTATACCGGGCGGTGATGGTGATGACCCTATCATTTTCCACCTTATCCGAATGGAACTGGAGTGCACCAGTATAACCAGCAACCTTGAACATAGCATCCAGATTCTTGCGATCCATGTTCAAGTGTCCTTCCGCTATTGCACGAAGGCCTTCATCGTTCGTCACGGCAATATTGCATGGTCTTGACTAATCCGGCTTTTTACTTTGTTTTCCTCATCCTTGTCGGTAACCATGCCATCGCCGCCACCGCCGCAGGCCGTCAGCAGGGCCAGAGCCATCACACCCACCAGAAGCAGGGCAGCAAATTTCTTCAGCTTTTTCATTGTAAAGCGCCTCCTGTCATTTCAAGATTTTGTTGATTTGTCTCATTTCAGTGCTGTTTTTTCGCACTACAGAACGGGTGTCGTTCTGGCCTGATTATATCCGACAGCAGTTGGTTTTGTCAATCGAGAAGATGCATAAAGTTTCCGAAACATTTTCGTTCAAAATCAATGAAACAGCGGCTTTTTTGTTGCAGTATTGAGATACACTGTCCTTATTTCGCAAAGGTTCTTTACCGAGCTGGAAAATCTTCTTCCAGCCGGAAGCTCCATGCTGTTCTTTTCCGGGGCACAGTCCTTCCCGGTTTGGACAGATGTTGTGTTCCGATCCATCTTTCAGAATCCTTTCAAAAAATTACGATTTTACACAATTCTACCATTTTTGCATGGTAAAATAAGGTCGTAGAAAAAACAAAGGATGTGGCTCAATATGCAACACTGTCCCGCCCGCGCGGCACAGCGGCTGGCGGCGGCAGTTCTGGCGCTGTGCCTTGTGCTGGCTCTGGCCGTTCCCCACGCACACGCAGCTGCCCTGCAGGAAACGCACGGCATCCGGATGCTGGACTTCAGCACCAGCCAGATCCTTTCCATCGGCAACCAGACCTCCGGCAAATGCAGCTGGTACGCCTTGCGCTATGCACGCACCATTCTGGATGGAAAAGTTTCCTCCGGCAGCGGCATGTGGTCAAACGGCGCGGTCTGGTCTGCGGGCGGCTACTACGGTTATTCCGGCAGCCTGTCCGAGTGCCTGCAGAAGCTTTACACCGAGCTTTCCGCCGGGAAGCCGGTGATCGTGCATCTGAAAAACACTGCGGTGAGCGGCGTAAAACGGCACACGAACCGCACCTCCAGCTATGAATACCACCTGACCAGTTCCGGCTGGAACAAGGTCAATTACCCGCACATCGCCACCAGCGCCGCCTATGGCCACTGGGTCTGTGTGGTGGGCATCCGTGCGGATGCAGACCCCGCGAACCTGAAGGAGAGCGATTTCTACGCGCTGGACCCGGCCCGTGTTTCCGCAAACGGCACTCTGGCTGTGACCCGGCTGCTGGACGGCACCATCTGGACAGAAAATTCCCCGCTGAAAACAGCAGGTTGATAAATTTAGAAAGAGCAAAAAAGCTGACGCTTTCGCGTCAGCTTTTGTTTGCAGTTCAGATCAATACCCTTTTACCGAGAAGCCCCGCTCCCATGGGTCGGGCGGCAGATCCTTCTGGCGGATGCCGGTGATCTGGATGTAATCGCTTTTCTGGATCATGGCGAACAGCCGCAGGAACTTTTCCGGGTCGCCCTGCACTTCCAGCGTCACGCTGCCGTCGTCCTCGTTCTCCACCCAGCCGGTCAGTTCAAGCGTCTGGGCCGCATAGCGGGCGCGGTAGCGGAAGCCCACACCCTGCACCTGCCCTTCGATGGAATAGCGGCGGCGCACAGTGCCTTCCGGCAGGGCGGGCGGCGTGGCATCCTGTGCTTTTTTATGCAGAAAATCAAACATCTTACAGCTCCTGATAGGCGGTCATCAGCGCCGGGATGAACTGCTTTTTGCGGCTCACCACACCGGGCAGGGTAAAGCTGCCGTCCTCGGCAGGCTGGGTCTCAAAGCCGTCCGAGAGCACCTCGGAAGCATAGCGGCCATCGCTGATGACCACGCTCTCCTCCTTGGGCACGTCGGTGAGCAGCATGTAGATATCCTCCACGTTCTGCTTGTTGCGGGCTTCTTCCAGATAGGGCTGCAGCAGCGCTTCGGCGGCAAGCAGGTTCTTGCGGGTCATGTAGCTGCCCTGCGCCACGCCAAAGCGGATATCGCCGCACATGAACACCTTGAAGTCCTGCAGGAACACCTCCTCGGCGGTCTTGCCGTCCAGCTTTTCGCCTGCTTCAAACATCTCGCTGGCAAACTCGTCAATGTCCACACCGGCAATTTTTGCCAGACGCTTTGCAAGGGCCTCGTCCAGCGGGGTGCAGGTGGGGCTGCGGAACACCAGCGTATCCGAAAGGATGGCCGCCAGCAGAAGGCCTGCGATCTGCGGCGGGATCTCCATACCGTTTTCGTCGTACATCTGGGTGATGATGGTGGCAGTGCAGCCCACCGGCTGGTTGCGGAAGTACACCGGGCCGCTGGTCTCCAGACTGCCGATGCGGTGGTGATCGATGATCTCCAGAATTTCGGCCTGATCGAAGCCCTCCACGGCCTGGGTGGCCTCGTTGTGGTCCACCAGGATGATGCGGCGTTTTTGCAGATTGATGATGTTGCGGCGGCTGACCATGCCGCAGTATTTGCCGTCCTCGTCCAGGATGGGGAAATAGCGGTGGCGCACCTTGGCCATCACGCGGGTAACATCGGCCACCGGCGTGACGAGGGTGAACTTCATGATGTCGCTGCGGGTCATATAGTAGGAGATGGGAGCGCACTGGCTGATCAGCTTACCGGCGGCGTAGGTGTCCACCGGGGCCGACATGATGGCCACGCCCATTTCCTCGGCAATGCGCTGGATGGTGCGGCCCACCTTGGAGCCGTTGCAGATGATGAGCAGCGACGCTTCTTTTTCAATGGCGCACAGCTGGCTTTCGTAGCGGTTGGTCAGGATGACGATGTCGCCTTTTTCCACGGTATTTTCCAGCATTTCGGGCGTGGCGGTGCCGATGCGGATGTGGCCGGTGGTGCACACGTCGTCCTCGCGGCCCACCACCATGGTGCCGCCCAGCGTTTCCAAAATATTGCGGTAGGTGGTCTGGCTCTTGGCCAGGATGCCGGTGTCGAACACGTCCATGTTGGCGGTGGCAATGTCCTTGACCGTGATCACGCCCTCCAGCTCGTTGTCCGGGCTGGTGACCGGCAGGGTGTCGATCTGCTTGTCACGCATGATCTCCCATGCCTTGCGCAGGCTGGTGGAGCCGGGGATGCCGGGCATCTCGCGGTAGTCCACATCGCGGATCTTCGGGTTCACGTCCGTGCACATGCGCGGGGGCTTTACCCCGAACTTTTTGAGCACGAACTCGGTCTCCTGATTCATTTTGCCTGCACGGCGGGGCTCACAGACCAGATCACTGGTCTTGTTTTTCAACTCTGCATAGCAATGGCCGAGCAGATGGAATCGGTATCCGGGTTGCGGTGGCCGATCACGACCACCTTATGGGCTGCTTTTGGCATATTGTTCCCCCTTTGGGTTCTGATTTACCTTTTATTTCTTATCTCATTTACCACAGTGCACTCCCCTCTCCTGCAAAGCGCAGTGCACCTCAGGTTTATTTTAGCACAATTGCCTGCACGGGTAAAGTGGAACAAACACGCTGCGGCGCGGCTTTTCCGCCTGCCGCAGTCCTTGACAGACCCTGCAAAAAACGGTAAGCTTTACCTGAAAAAAAAACACAAATGGAGGCATCTATGAAAAAACAGTTTTTCCGCATCCTCTCCTGCTGCGTGCTGCTGGCCTGCCTGTGCGCCCTGCCCGCCTACGCACAGGAACCCAAGGCCGCACAGCCCGCCTCAAAAGAGGATAAGGTGGTAACAGACGTCACCGGTTCTGCCGACCTGATGCGCAATGTCGTTGGCTTTACCACCAACTTTGGCGGGCCGTACCACTTTGCGCAGGCAGACCACAAGTCCCCTGCGCAGGCCTACGGTGATGCCCCTGCCGAGGGAGCCGTTGCGGTGCTGCGGCTTTTTGCCCGCGCCGATGACCACGGCGATGTTCCCCTCAACACCAGCGGACACAGCTTCCTCACCATCACCAATGTCTCGGAGCAGGATATCAATGTGGGCGGACTGCTCATTGCGCCGGATACGTCCATCACCGTAAGCACCCGCGGCAACCGCTGCGAGCATTCCGGCATCTGGTACAATCTGGAGGGCTACTACAAATATTACCTGAACGCTTCTTACTATCAGAATCTTTACGGCATTCAGGTCTCACTGGACCAGAGCCAGCTAGACGCTGTAAATCAGGCATTGGCCAACGCAGACCACTGGTCGGCCATTTACAACTGCACCTCGTTCTCTGCGGGCCTCTGGAATGCCGTGTGCTCCGATACGCTCTGCGCCGGTGTGCCCGAGACCCCGGCCGACCTGAAAGCGGACATGCTGAGGAAGTACCCAGACAAGACGGTGTTCGGGCCGACCGTCCCGTATGATTATATCGTATATTACGGCACCAGCCTGACCCCCAGTCAGGAATTTTCCTGACAGAAGATTTTCTCTTGTAATTCTGCGCGTTCTGCTGTATGATATAGGTCATGTATCCAAGTGTATCTTGTCACCGTTACGGAGGAACCTATGACAGCAACCAAAACGCCCGCGTTCCATAAGCCGCCGCTGTTCACCCGGCAGCAGCTCATTGCCCTGCTGCTGCCGCTGATCGCAGAGCAGGCGCTCAGCGTGACCATCGGTCTGGCCGACACGCTGATGGTCTCCTCGGTGGGGGAAGCCGCTGTCTCCGGCGTGAGCCTTGTGGACAGCTTCAACACCCTGATGATCCAGATCATGAGCGCCTTGCCACCGGCGGCGCGGTGGTCACCAGCCAATACATCGGCCGGCAGGAGCCAAAGGATGCCAAGAATGCAGCGGCGCAGATCCTGTTCATCCTGTCCAGCTTCAGCCTGCTGGTGGCCGCCGTTGTGGTGGCGGGCCGCCATGCCATCCTGCGCGGCATCTTCGGCTCCATCGACGTGGACGTGATGCGCTATGCCGAGACCTACTTTCTGCTCTCGGCCCTGAGCTACCCGTTCATCGGCCTGTACAACGCCGGTGCGGCCCTGTTCCGGGCGCAGGGCAACAGCAAGATCAGCATGATGTCCAGCCTTGTAATGAATGTGGTGAACATTGGCGGCAACGCCGTGCTGATCTACGGCTTCAAAATGGGCGTGATGGGTGCCGCACTGGCCAGCCTTGTGTCCCGTGCCATTGCCTGCGTGGCTGTGCTGTACCTGCTGCAGCGGCCCGCCTGCCCGCTGCGGGTGGACGGCCTGCAGGCCCTTGCCCCGAAGGCACGGCTCATCCAGCAGATCCTGCGGGTGGGCATCCCTGCCGGTATTGAAAACGGCATGTTCCAGATCGGCAAGCTGTCCGTTTCCAGCCTGACCTCCACTCTGGCACCGCCGCCATTGCGGCCAACGCCGTGGCAAACACCACCACCACCTTTTTGAACATCCCGGCCAACGCCGTGGGCATGGCTGCGCTGACCGTGGTGGGCCAGTGCCTTGGCGCAGGCGAAAAAGATCAGGCCGTGTATTACTCCCGCCGCCTGATGCTGTTTGCCTACTGCGGCGCATGGTTCATGAACCTTTCGGCCTTCCTGTTTGCCAACAAATTTGCACTGGGCCTGTTCAGCCTCTCGCCGGAAGCCTACGCCATGGCGCTGGAAGTGATGGTGTGGTTCAACATCGTTTCGCTGTTCATCTGGCCTTCCAGCTTTACCATGCCCAACATCCTGCGTGCGGCAGGCGATGCCCGCTTTACCATGACCGTGAGCATCGTGTCCATGTGGGCCTTCCGGGTGGGCTTCTGCTACCTGTGTGTGCTGGCCTTCCACGGCGGCCTGCTGGCCATCTGGATGGGCATGTATCTGGACTGGGCGTTCCGCTCCCTGTGCTTCTTTGTACGCTTCGTGCGCGGCAAGTGGCTGGAACAGCAGGTCATCTGAATCTTTCCTCTGCATTTTATAAGAGCCTGCCGCGAAGGCAGGCTCTTTTTTACGCAATACGCACAAATAATTTATTTGTTTTTCAGCAATGTTGTCTGCTTTCGTTCTTGTTTTTGTCATATTCCCGGCGTATAATTTCACAGTGCTAAGAGCTTTCACTTCTGCAAAAAGGAGGCTTTTTCAATGAAACGCAGTTGGTTTTCGCGCCATCCGCTTTGCTTCATGGCGCTGTATCTCATACTTTATCTTTCCGCATTCAATTTCCTGAACACCCAGATCCATATGCCGCACATCCTCGTGCACTGTCGGCTGGACGATCTGATTCCCTTCTGCAAATATGCGGCCATCCCCTATTTTGCATGGTTTCCGTGGATCCCGTTCACCCTGTTCTTCCTTCTGTGGAAGGCACCCCGGGAGGACTTCTGGCGGCTGTGTATGCCGCTGTTCAGCGGTATGACCATTGCGCTGGCCTGCTACGTGATCCTGCCCACCGGGCTGAATCTGCGCCCCTGCTATGTGCCGGGCACAGACATCTTCGCCCGTGCGGTGCGGTTCCTGTACAGCACCGACACACCCATCAATGTCTGCCCGTCCATCCATGTGTTCAACTCGGTCACGCTGATGCTGGCCTATCACCGCTGCCGCATCTTTGAGCAGCCCCGGTTCCGCTGGATGCGCCCGGCCGCTGATGTGCTGTGCATCTCCATTGTATGCTCCACCATGCTGCTCAAGCAGCACAGCTGCATCGATGCAGCGCTGGGCGCTTTGCTGGCGCTGGCACTGGATACTGCGTTCAGCCGTATGATGGACACCAACGATCTGCCGCAGATGCGCCGCATCTGAATCTCTATAAAAAGGAAATGCGCTGTCATTGGGGGACAGCGCATCTTTTTTTGTTCAGAACAGATCCTCCGGCAGGCAGACATCCTGCTTTGGCACCTTTGCCCAGGAAAAGTCTTTGATCAGGCTTTCCGGTGTGCGGGGCGCAGGCTCCGGCTGCAGGCCGTAGGCGTAGGCAAGCTTGCCCACGATCTCCTGCGCGGTATACTTTTCCCGCAGGTTTTCCAGACTCTGGTCGCCGTCGCGCTTGGAGAGCCGCCGCCCATCCGGGGCCAGCAGCAGCGGGCAGTGGGCAAACCCCGGTGCCTGCAGGCCCAGCAGGCGGTACAAATACAACTGCCGTGCCGTGGACGAAAGCAGGTCTGAACCGCGCACCACTTCGGTAACGCCCATGCGGGCATCGTCCACCACCACGGCCAGCTGATAGGCGAACACGCCATCCGCCCGGCGCAGGTAGAAGTCACCGCAGTCATGCAAAAGATTTTCGGTGTGCGGGCCCATGCAGCCATCCACAAATGTGATGTCCTCGTCCGGCACCATCAGACGGTAGGCAGGGGCCTTCTTTTTGCGTTTTTCCTCAATTTCGGCAGCGGTCAGGCCGCGGCAGGTGCCGGATAGACCACGTTGCGTCCGAGGTATGGGGCGCGCTGGCCGCGTGCAGCTGGGCGCGGGAGCAAAAACACGGGTACACAAGGCCGCGCTCTTCCAGCTTTTTGTAGCTTGCGGTGTAGATCTCCGCGCACTCACTCTGGTAATAGGGGCCGTTCGGCCCACCGGTGCTGCCGCCCTCGTCCCACGCAAGGCCCAGCCAGTCCAGATCCTGTTCCAGCAGGTCAGCATAGATGCGCGGGCAGCGCTCGGCATCCAGATCCTCAATGCGCAGCACGATGCGCCCGCCCTGACTTTTTGCGCTGAGCCACGCCAGCAGGCTGCAGGCCAGATTGCCCAGATGCAGCCGCCCGCTGGGGCTGGGTGCAAAGCGGCCGGTTGGCGGCACAGGCTCTGTTTTCTGCGTAAAAACTGCTTGTTCTTGCATGTGTATCCTTTCAACCGCCGGACGATTTAAAATTGCCGACGCGTTCGCTTTGGCAATATCAGCGGAAATATTATTTTTAAATTTGTAACTCCGAAACGACTGCGGTCGTTTCGGAGTTACTTTTTCACGGGAAAGTCGTAACGGGAAACGGCATGTTGCTGCTGTCGGCTTATCGCCGTCGCGCAGCGACTATAAATCGGCGGAACACAAAAAATCCTTTCGCTCTGCACAGGAAGCCGCTTTTTCCCTATTATAGTTGCCCGTCCGCCAAAGGTCAACAGACCACCCTGTCCAGCCGCCGCTCCACCGCCTGCCGCACCTCCGGCGCGCGGATGCCGTATACGATCTGCACATCGCAGCCGCTTTGCACCACACCGCTGCAGGGCAGGGCTTTCAGGGCCTGCTCCTTGACGAAGGCCGGGTCGTTCACCGTGACACGCAGGCGGGTAAAGCAGTTGTCCACCGTGCGGATGTTCTCCCGCCCGCCAAAGGCTGCAATGAGCTTTTCTACACTCTGCTCGTCCAGCGGCAGGGCCTTTTCCGGCCGGGACGGCTCTTCCGGGCGGCGGCCCGGTGTGGGCAGGTCCAGTGCCTTGATGAGCACAGTGAACACCACAAAATACACCGCGATCTGGGCAAGGCCCAGCAGATACAGCACCGGGTAGTTCGTGCGGGCCGCACCAGCGGAAAGGTTCATCACAAGCGACCCCAGAAGGTTCGAGGTAAACGCCGTGACTCCGCATAGGTGCAGCAGCACGATGAAGCTGCCGGAGATGGCTGCGTGCGCCAGCCACAAAACCGGTGCCGAGAAGCAGAACAGAAAATCCAGCGGCTCCGTAATGGAAGCCAGCGATGCCGTAAAGGCCAGCGGCAGCAGCTGAAGGGCAGTCTTTTTGCGGCTGCCCCGCCGGGCACAGAAGATGAATGCCGCCGCAATGCCAAAGTAGCCGAAGGTCTTGGTAAAGCCGGTGTACATCCACACGATGCCATCCGAAAACGGCAGGCCGAGGTATATTCGGTCATCATGACCACATAGGCACCGGTATAGGTGACGCTGCCCACCATA
>ENA-OUNI01001251-OUNI01001251.1-human-gut-metagenome-genome-assembly--contig:-NODE-1251-length-10241-cov-2.877694_pt1 | contig 10241 bp, 10 predicted proteins | sample MGYA00242499_ERZ504580 | MGnify/ENA primary metagenome ERZ504580 (study PRJEB26092, sample SAMD00036315) | human gut metagenome | host: Homo sapiens | study: EMG produced TPA metagenomics assembly of... | reverse complement strand
CACTGCTTATGAGGGCAAAAAGGGGCTGTTGCAAAATGCCTTGCATTTGCAACAGCCCCTTTTAAAAACCGTTTTTGCCTCACGCAGGCAATTTCGGGCCTTGCGCGCCCGAAACCACGGTTTTTCTCATGACGAGTTTCCGCAAGGAGCGTTTTGCAACGCGCCCTTTGATGAGGATAAAGAGATTGCGCTACACATTGACGGAAAACTTGATACATATCGCATCTCCTGCCGCAATCGTCCTTTCCTGTTGTAGCAGAAGCTCTCTGCCATGTGTTGTAAATGGCACGGGGTTGCTATTCACCGTAAGTGACACCGCTTCAAACGGCGCGGCGATCTGTTTGAGCCGTATCGTTCCATAGCGGATCTGAATTTTCATCTCTTCCCGGCAATAATGTACACTTCCCCAACACCCGTCTAAAGCAAAAAAATATGATCCTGGCTTCAGGGGGCGAAAGCCCATGCGCTGATGCGGCAGATCAAAAATCAGGCCGCTGTAGGCAAGCAGCAGGCTGTAGGAGGCAAGGGAACGGACGTAACTGCCGCCGCATTCAATTTCCGCCCACGGGTTGCGCTTTTGCCCATCGTAGCGGGCGCGTATGGCGGAAACGATCTCCAGCGCCTGCCGTTCCATGCCCTCCTGTAGCATCAGACAGGCCGCAGCATATTCAAAGCCACACATGGTTTCCTGTGCATATGGCAGCGGAATAGCGGGAGCGCCGCCCTCCCAGCTACAGATCACCAGGCCCGCCTCCCCGTCCGCCGCGTAAACCCGGCAAGGGTTGTTGAAAGAGCGCATCTGTTTGAAATTCTGCCGATAAATTTCCTCCAGTGCCTGATGAAGATGAGCGGGCTGAAAAACACTGCCCAGCCCCAAAAGGTTTGCATGCCATTGCGCGATCACCTGATCAATCTCGCAACCCTCTGCATACTGATATTTCATCTCCTGCGTTTCTGTGTTCCAATAAACTTTCTCTTTTCCAAACTGTTTCAACACGGATGGATCTTTCAGGTTGATTTGCTGAATGTAGTGCCGCCCGTTGAACAATTCGCGCTCCACATAAGCGCTGCCCTTTTGAAAGATTTGGCTATACTCCCTGCTGCCGCCTCATCCCCATCCGCTCGAGCCAACTCCTGCGCAGCACGCAAGGCGGCAAGATAATAGCCGGTAATCCAGCTATTGGGGCCGAACAGTTCCATATCCAGCGTGTGGTGCTGCTGGCCGGTAAAAACGCCCTTGCGCTGCGGATCCCACTGATATGGATTTTTTCGCTCCATGCGAAGGCCAAGGACCGCTGGACGGCGGGCCAATACTTTTTGCGCCAGTTTTCGTCGCCGCAGAGCATCCATTCACGATAAAATTTTAGAAGGCCGCCCATTTGCCCATCGGCGCATACCCCGCGAAACAAATGCTTTGAACGCAGCGGCAGCATTAGTCGAAAATTAACAGCCCCGCTTTTTTTCAGGCTGCTGCTATATTCCAATTCCCGCATAGAGCGCTCCAGCTCCGGAAACAAAAACGCCAGTGCATAGGCATAATTCCACACATGCGTGCAGCTTCCCTCGCAGCTGCCGCTATCCGCATTCGAGCCCTCAAAGGTGTAAAAAGCGCCGTCTTGCAGCCGCAAGCAGGTGCTGCTTTTGAGAATCGCAAGATTGCCCTGAATGGCGTCGAGGACACATTCGGGCACTTCAGACTGGAACAAGGTGTCACGGAACAGAAACGTCTCTTCTTTCAGCCGTGCCCAATTTGCAAAGCAATAATCGGCAACCGCCGCCGCATCACAAAAGCTTTTTGCATAGTATTGCTTCCAACGGTATCGCCGCCCAAAGGTGCTTTTCCCCCAATATTTTTCCATCAGCTGAAAATGCCATGTGAGCAAAAAACAGATTCGCCCTGTGCCGCCGGCCGGAATTGTTATGCTGGAAGAAAGGGTGGCCATCTCCCTTCCCCTCTGTTACCGCGAGCATAATGACGCTCTTTTAACGGGCAGGGAGATGAAAAGTCATTCCAGAAAGTGGTCAACGCATCAAACCATTCCCCACGATACCAATATTCCTGAATAGCAGTATTTTCACAATCTGTTGCGATAAGGGCTGTACCGGCGTCGGCATTATGCTTTAGATTGGAATTGGAAAAGCGGACGCCGGTATATCCTTTGCCGTTGGCTTTATGATTTGCCGTCCGCCCTAAAAGTGGGTTTCGGCAAGAAAACGCAATGGTGTAGGTAATTTCCTGTGTAGAGGTGTTTTGAATTTCCCATTCAAAAAAGCGGCCGGCAGGCTACTATCGAACACATTAGAGGGGATAAAGGGGTTGAACGCCGTCAGCCGCATCCTAGCCGGAAAATCCGGATCACCGTATTCCACCTCTGCAACAGGAAAATTCCCATGGAATGTCACATTCCTAAAATGGACGAATCCCGCCATGGTGTTGCGGTCGATCCCATGCCCATATCCCCAGGAATGGGCCGCTTGACGATTGCTCCCCATAAAATCCTTGCGCGTATCCGATTGGAGAACGCGGGCGCCCAAAACATGATTCCCCTGCTGTGCCTTGATGGCAAAATGCGTAAACCCATTTACGCTTTGTTTATTGGGCCGGCTGTGAAGCTCCCAATCTATTAACCTTCCGTCGCCGGATAAGCCAACACAGCCGCTTCCAATTCCGCCCAAGGGGAAAGAAATCTCTTTCTGATACTCATTTTGATAAATAAAATCGATGCTTGCCATATTCAGATCCTTCACTTCTATTTTGTCTATTTGATCAGCCTCATGGGGAGCGCTGCCTTCGCACATTGCTTGCGAAAAACGCTCGGCGGGCATCCAACCAGTTTTTTAAAAGCAGCAGAAAAGTGGTAGGCGCTGTCATAGCCGAGCAATGCCGCGAGATCGGTAACGGAAATTGATATGGTGCACAAAATCTGCTTAGCCTTTTCGATTTTCCTGCTGCTGATATATTGCTTGGGAGCCATCCCGCAGGATTGCTGAAAAATCTGATGCAGCCGCCGGGTTGAAATCTGAAAAAAATCGGCGACCTCCTGCACGCTGAGCTTTGCATAGATTTTTTGTTCAATATAGAGCAAATTTCCTCCATCAAGATCGGCTGCCGTGCATTTTCTTCAACTGGACGATCCTTGAACCGCAAATAGTAAAATAGTGGATAAAAATGCCGTTAATATACCGCAGCTCCTCCGGGTAAGAACGCCCCACCTGCAAAAGCTCTTCAAACAACAGGCGTTCTTTTTCTTCAAAGGGAGCAAATCTTTTATGACCGATTCCCACCGGCTCTTTCTCCACCCATAAAAAATCCACCCAGTAATATGCCCACAGCTTTGCAGCGGCAGAATAATAGCGGATATCCCTGCGCTTCAGGAGGATAAACTCCTTTTCGGAGAGAAGGATCTCCCCCTCCTCCGTTTGAATCCTGCCGCGCCCTTCGATGGTGCGTATCAAACAAAGCGCGCGCGGATACCCCAGCTCATCGATTTTCATATCATAATGATAATATTCATCCGCCACAACGGACCACGCTGCGATCACAGCGCTTTGCCTCTCCTGTAACATACGGTTAGCGGAATAAAATGAAACACACTTATACACTTGGCTCCACCTGATAATCCTTTTCTGATTTTGATGTGCCGTGGTTGCAATAGCGGATCTATTTCTAATATTCATAGCATCCGTGAACAGGGGCAGCAGCGGTTTTCAGCCCATGGCCGCATCATGGGCGGCGTTATTTTCCCTTGTTCACTGATGCTATCATATTGCGCTGCAAAACACAATAGCTTGAGGAATATCCGATACGGCCTACTATGCCGCAATCCCTGTTGAAACAATGGGAGCATAAAACAAACAGCGCGTTGCGGCAGCATAACCGCACCGGCGCTGTTTCAGATTTGATAGCCTCCAGGAATCGGAGAATGGGTTCAATGGTACTCCCGAAGAAGCCGTTTATAAAACGCGATGGCGTTTCCAACCGCCTTAATATCAATATTCTCATCCGGGCTGTGGACGCTTGCAAACTGCTGCGGGTCAATGTCGATCGGCGCAAAACGGATGACGCATTGGCACACATCCGTCAGCAGCGCGCGTCCGTGCCCGCAGGCAGAATAAAGGCGCGCAGGCCACGTGCGGAAAAACATCCGCCACGCACTCCCGCACATAATCATAGGCGGGTTTGCCCAAATCGGCGGGGGCATGGTATTCGTTGCCCTCCCCGTCCGTCACCTCAACGCCGTATTTCTCCGCGATCGTGCGGAAGGCGGCGATATCCTGCGCCAGATCCTTGTCGTCAATGCAGCGCAGGTACGCGCCCGCCTCCACGGTTTTTGCCTGGACGCTGCCGTATTTGCCGCCATTGATCGTGTTGAAGGAGCACATCGTGCCAAGCATCGCGCCCGCCATGGGGTTGATTTTGGGCATGAGCGTTTTCAGCAGCGGGGCGAACAGCCAGAGGTTTGCAAAGATCAGCCGCATCGGGAAGGCCATATAGGGGCAAAGGCCCTCAAACATGGCCCGCACCTGCGGATAAATCCGGCGGATAAACGGTTTTTTCTCCGATACCTCTGCAATGAATTTTGCCATGCGCACCACGGGCGTATCGGTTTTCGGCGCAAGGCCCGTGTGGCTCGCGCCCTCCTCCGCCGTGCACTTGAGCAGGTGGCGGCCCTTTTCATGCACGGCGAGCATCGCGCACTTGCAGGAGATACCTGGCATCGGCGCAGCGATGACCGCGCCGCCCTCGTCGAGGATCAGCTCGAATTCAATGCCCTGTTTTTTAAAATACTCCAGCGCCAGCGGGATGCCGTCGCCGCCGATCTCCTCATTGTGGGAGGAGGCGAGCCACAGGTTGCAGGGCGGCTCGAAGCCCTCCCCCAGCAGCTCCTCAAAAGCCGTAAATTCCGCGAACAGCGGCGTTTTCGTATCCACTGTGCCGCGGCCCCAGAGCTTACCGTCCGCGATCTCCGCGGCAAATGGCGGGTGCTTCCACTCCCCCGTGCCCGCGACCACGTCGTGGTGGGACATCACCATCATATTGCGGCTTTGGTCTTTGCCGGGCAGCTTGTAGACCCAGCAGTCGTAGCTGAACGTCATAAACTGCGCCTTTTCATGGAAGAGCGGAAACAATTCCCGCACGGTGTCGCGCAATTTTTTAAATTCCGTATCGTCAAAGCTTTCGCGGCAGGAAACCGTTTCGCAGCGGATCATTTGGGCCAGCCTCTCCGCATGCTGCGCAAGCTCTGCTTCGCTGTAATAATCGGGCTGCGGCGCGAGCCTGCGCCCGCGCTGTTTGGCGCGCACGGCATTAAGCGCTAAAACGGCAAACAGTAGCAGCAACACGGCCAGAATGACGAGAAAAATATAGAGGGCGGTCATTTCCGCACCGCCTCCTTCTCCTGCTTCTCCCCTTTCTGGCGGATCAGGCCGAGCACCTCGTCCTCACGGTATTTGATGAAAGCGATCACCGCACCCAGGCAGAACAGGCCGCCGACAAGCGCCGTGACCTTTAGGCCCGTCCGGCCAATGTTTTCGCCCGCCGCAGCGCCGATCACCGTCAGCGACGGCACGATCATGATCGCAAGGGAGGTGCCGAGCTTGGTGATGAAAGAGCGCGCCGCGCTGAAAATGCCCTCCTGGTTGATGCCGGTGATCAGGGTGTCATACTGGATGACGTCCGCCATCATGGAGCCGGGCAGGATGTTGAGCACCGCAAACGGGAAGGAGACGAAGAGGGCGAGGCCGCAGGCCTTTACCATCGCCGGGCCGGGCATATCCGCGCCAAAGCAGATAATGAACTCCGCAATGGTAAACACCACGCAGCCCCAGATAATCGGCTTGCGCTTGCCGGACTTTTTGCCCCATTTGCTGATGAGCGGATACAGCACAGGGAGCCGACAATGGAAATCGCGAGGATCGCGACGGAGGCTGTTTCCGGCAGGCCCATCAGGCTTGTCACATAATACATAATGCAGGACTGGAAGAAGGACATCGCCGTGCCCTCCAGCAATTGGCCGAGGGTGACCCAGCGGAAGTGCTTGTTGCTGAACGCATGCTTTAAGGACTGCATGAGAGACACGGTCGGGCGCACGGAATTGACGTATTCCCTCTCCTTAATCATAACAGCCGGGATCAGCAGCAGGATGATGCCGACCACCGTGAAAATCGCGAACGTCGCGCGCCAGGCCAGCAGCACATCCAACCCCGCGTTTTTAAACATGCCGACGAGCGCCGGGGTCACATAGCCCAGCGCGCTGCCCGTGACAAAGAATAGGGAGTTGAAGGTGTAAACATTAACGCGCTCCTTAGTATCCGTGATCATCTCCGGCAGCAGCGCGTTATGCGGGATCATATAAAGCGTATAAAACACGAAATATGCCCAGATGAACACCGCCACCCAGATGTTGTTGACAAGGCCGGGCGTATTCTGCGGCGCGCAGAAAATGAGCAACGCTGAAAGGCCGAAGGGGATGGCGGCATATTTCATGAACGGAATGCGGCGGCCCTTTTTGTTGCGGCTTTTGTCGCTCAGGTTCGCAACCAGCGGGTCCGTCACCGCGTCGATGATATGGCCGACAGCCTTGACAAAGCCGATAAAGGTGAGGATGCCGAGCACCACGACGCCTGCGTGATCAGCGTTGGGATGCCGGACTCCTTCGAGGGCTGGTAAAAATAGAGCAGATAATTGGAGATCATCGCCGTAAACAGGCCCACAGCAAACTGCGGAATACAGTAAGCGAGGATGATCTTCTTCGATACTTTTTTGATTTGATTCATAGGTGTGCTTTTTCCTTTCCTTCTTCCTTAATCCCTTACTTTTTCCGCACATAGCGCAGCGCGCAGATCGGATCGCCCTTTGCGATGCACTGCGGCAGCTCCAGCTCGCAGCCGTAGCTTCGCCGATGCCGTGATCGCCGCACATGGCGATATCGCACAGCAGGGCGATCTCTTCATCTGAGCAGCCCTGCTTCTGCCAGGCCTTCACCAGCGGGCAATAGTGAAAATCAATCGCCAGCAAGTCGTCCGTGCATTCCTTGACGTCCATTTCAAACATCCACTGCGCCGGTTTGGTAAACAGCGTTTTGCGCAGCCCCTTCAGGCTTTGCGTGCCGCCCTTTTTCACAAGGCCCGCACCCTGATACAGGCCGCAGCGCTTGACTGCCGCGGAGCCGAAATCCTCCCACGAAAGGCCGCGCTTGCCCGCCTCGTCGCAGAGTAGATACAGCCATAAAGCCCGATGCTCCAACTGCTCGCGCACGGCCTTGACGATCGGATTTTTGATCGTAGCCTCATTTTTAACTTTGCTCATCCTATCTTCTTCCTTTCTCCCCTGCCGTTCCCAAATTTTGAATCGAAAACGGTTTTTCAAAATAATATACAATCGTCCGGTGGGCCGGACGACAGGATTCTACAGAATCGTAACATATGAAAGCGTTTCCGTCAATAACACGGCGGTCTGAAAACTTTTTTTCGATTCAAAAAAATCCTGTATCCGAAGCCCCATTCCGGATACAGGATGCTTTTTCATAAACTATGCGGTAACAATAAAATTCATAACCGATTATTCCGCTACCTTCGGGAGGCCCTGAAAGCCTTTTTCAAGCTGTTCGTCGGTCGGGATGGAATCGCTCATCGTCCGGTCAAAATAAGAGGCGTAAGCGGCCATATCGAAATAGCCGGTGCCCGTCAGGCCGAAGAGGATCGTCTTGGCCTCACCGGAGGCTTTGCATTTGAGGGCTTCCTCGATCGCCGCATAAATGGCATGGGAGGATTCCGGCGCGGGCAGGATACCCTCGCAGCGGGAAAAGCGGATCGCCGCGTCAAACACCTTAGTCTGCTCCACGGCGCGCGCTTCGTCCAGGAAGCCGTCGTGATAGAGCTTTGACAGGATCGGCGACATGCCGTGGTAGCGCAGCCCGCCCGCGTGGTTGGGGGAAGGCTGGAATTCGCAGCCAAGCGTGTACATCTTGGCCAGCGGCGTAACCTTGCCGGTATCACAGAAATCATAGGCATATCTGCCGCGCGTCATCGATGGGCAGGAGGCCGGCTCCACGGCGATGAAATAGGGGTTCGCTTTGCCGGTCAGCCGGTCCTGCATAAAGGGTGCGATCAGGCCGCCAAGGTTCGAGCCACCGCCCGCGCAGCCGATGACGATATCCGGGTACTCGTCATAGAGCGCCATGGCCTGTTTCGCCTCCAGGCCGATCACGGACTGGTGCAGGAGCACCTGGTTGAGCACCGAGCCGAGCACATAGCGCGTGCCGGGCGTGAAACGGCCTTTTCCACCGCTTCGGAGATCGCGCAGCCGAGCGAACCGCCGTATCGGGGAATTTTTGGAGGATTTCACGCCCGACCTTGGTCGTATCGCTCGGGCTGGGAATGATTTCCGCGCCGAAGGTTTCAATGATCGACTTGCGGTAGGGCTTCTGATTAAAGCTCGTTTTGACCATATAAACGGTCAACGGAATGTGGAAATATGCGCACGCCATGGAGAGCGCCGTGCCCCACTGGCCGGCCCCCGTCTCCGTAGTGAGGCCTTGAAGGCCCTGCTTTTTGGCATAATAGGCCTGCGCGATGGCGGAATTGAGCTTATGGCTGCCGGAGGTGTTGTTGCCTTCAAATTTACAGTAGATTTTCGCGGGCGTGCCCAGCTCTTTCTCCAAATTATAGGCACGGATGAGCGGAGAGGGACGGAAGGTCTTGTAATATTCCACGATCTCCTCCGGAATATCAATATACCGGTTTGTAGAGTCAAACTCCTGCTGCGCAAGCTCCTCGCAGAAAATCGGATATAATTCTTCGAGCTTCAGGGGCTGCATGGTCCCCGGGTTCAAAAACGGAGCGGGCTGCTCCTTCATATCCGCGCGCAGGTTATACCACTGCCGCGGAATCCTCTCTTCCGGCAGATAGATGCGGTACGGTACGTGCTTTGACATGATTGTTGCCCCTTTCTCAAATAAAATAAAAAACTCTTGTCCCCTACGATTGTAAGGGACAAGAGTTATAAACAAATAGACTCCTGCGGTACCACCCAAATTGGCGCTCCAAAAGCGCCCGCTCGCTTCGCACACCATCATGCGCGCCCCCTTGGTAACGGATGGGGTCTCCCGGCGGCAACTACTCGGCTCTGCGCCTTTCGGGCCGCCTCATGAGTCCATTCACATAACGCCTGCCTGCCACGCTCGCACCAATGCGCGGCTCTCTGAAAAGCGGTGTGGTATGCTACTACTCTCAATCAGCGGTTTAATTACATGTTTATGAGCACATAATACAACACACACAAGACATTGTCAAGTATTTTCAGACTACCGAATTCTATAAACGTCCAGCTCTCATCAAGTAATATATTAACACCACTGCTCCTGTATTTTCCTGTGCTTCAATCCATCTATATTGTGTTCCATTCGTTTTCGTTACGCCAGAAAAAACCTGGTAATACATCAGAACCTCGCAATTTATCATCATCCCAAATATATCTTTGGTCATCTGCATAAGCGCCATGAATAGCCATCCAATGATTAATTCCAATATTACCATGTGAAGAATAGTCTTGTGCAGAATGCATAGCACGCCCAAGATATTTCGCTTCCCAAACTGAATTCTCCGCGCACTTTATAGCTCCTTAATCCAATATGAAACTAATTCAAGTCTAGTATCGTCTGTCGATCCATCCGTATATTTACGTCGATCAAAGTGATATTTCTGATAGGATCTATTTGTTGCGCTGTATGTTTCATCTATCCAAACATTTGCATCAATCATATCTTCAAGAAAACGATAATTTTCCCCAGCATACGTAAGTCTTGTTATCTTTTCATGACTATCTTCATTTCCTCTTTTTTTCCATAAACCTTCGGGATCAGAATAATTGATAGGATCGTTTTCGCAATAAGCATACATATTCGTTCCCAATACGCCTGTGCCTGTGTCTACATACTGATCCGCATTCAAGAAGCGTCCCCATTCAGGAACATAATATCTTGACTTCAAATAATACATGTCCGTTTCTCGGTCATAGCAATATCCACGGTAAAATAAGATGTTATATAATTTGACCTTTTCTGTTTCCTGAAAACTCACAATATTTCCAAATGAGTCATATGTATACTCTGCTACCTTTTCTCCATTGCTAAAAATACCGATAATATCGTCGTTAAAATTTTTCTCATACAGATATATATCTGTATCATTGACGATAAATCCATAGGGGTTCTTTGTATCATCTAGAATAAAAGCAACCG
>ENA-OUNI01001250-OUNI01001250.1-human-gut-metagenome-genome-assembly--contig:-NODE-1250-length-10244-cov-2.026194_pt1 | contig 10244 bp, 11 predicted proteins | sample MGYA00242499_ERZ504580 | MGnify/ENA primary metagenome ERZ504580 (study PRJEB26092, sample SAMD00036315) | human gut metagenome | host: Homo sapiens | study: EMG produced TPA metagenomics assembly of... | reverse complement strand
GGCGGGCCACACGTTTGGCCGCGTCGATGGCCGCGTCGACCTCGTCAACGGCCTCCACTCCAGCCGGACGCGTGGTCGGATCAGTGCTGTCGCGTCGGCCAGCCCCCACATCGCATCAAGCGCGATGACCTCGCTCGCATTGCCGCGCACGATGGTCGGAGGCGCGTCACGGAACGATTCAAGAATGAACGTGCGTGTTTCGCCAATGCCCGCAGCAACCGGGTCTAGCACCCACGTCTTGCCGTTTTCGTGCAGTTTGCGCGCGATTTCCGGCAGCGCGTCCTTGAAGAACGGCAGCAACGTGCCCACGTTGATGTAGTTCGATCCGGCGATTTCGGCGGTGGCGATCACATCATCCGGCAGATAGCTCATGGCCGCGGTGCCGCCCGCCGCAAGCTGTGCGTTGGCAACGAGATTGATGGTCACGAAATTGGTGAACGACTGCGCCAGTGGTGTCTGCTCATGCACGTCCGTGACGGCTTGTTTGATGGCGGCACGCAATGTGCCGAGTGCGTCATTGGCGGATGAGTCATCGCTCATGATCTGCTCCCTACGTTGGTCCTAACCAACAGGTTCAAAGGGTCAGGCGTTCATGCCTATCTCAGCTTGATGGACTTGGCCATCAAGCACCCCCGCATGTTTACAACAGTGCTTAATCTATCTGCGTCCCTTGACAGGCGCGATTCCGTAGGTGATTTTGGGCTTCCGTAGGTGGTTGCTGCCGGATAAGCATCGGCGAGATGCCTGGAATTAGGCGTTGCTCGTGTCCGGATTCGAAGCTGACCGCCTACGGAACGCAAAAATCACCTACGGAACGCAGTCAGTCGCTTTGCGTCGTGTCGATGACGTTGCTGCAGTATGCCGTCCTGCCGGCAGTCACGTCGGCGTAGAAGCGCTGTTTTTCATCGATGTAGGCGATGGCTTTACGCAGTTCCTCCAGTTGCGTCTCCAGATGCTCGCGTTTTTCGGCAAGGATTTCCTGACGTTCCGGTATCGATGACTCACCTTCAAGACAGAGTTGCGTGTAGTGCCGCATCTCCTTGATGCCCAGACCGCAGCGTTTGAGACATGTCAGGTCGTTGATCCATGCGATGCATCGCTCGTCGAAGACGCGTCGGTTGTTCTGGTCTCGTTTGAGACCGGGCACGAGTCCTGAATTGCAATAGAACTTCAATGCTTCGTAATTCATGCCGGTTAGTTTGCAGGCCTGCTTCATCGTATAGGTTTTCATGTTCTTATGGAGTGGCACTGCGTGATTGCCATACGTGGCTCCTTTCGGACGCTGCGCGGCAGGACGTTCGGCGGGTGCCGCCGGATGGGGTCGGGCTTGAGGCGCATTGTTCTTTTTTGTTTGTACCTATCATGTCACATTTCCGGTTATTAATACCGGTAGATAGTACCGGCGTGCCGTAATTTGACCGGTAGCGGCTACCGGATTTTATCTTGAGGGTCAGAACGGCATACATGCCGGCACTGAATACCGACGAATTTATGGAAGGAAAAACAGTGGAATACGTGAAACTTGCCAACGGTGTTGAGATTCCGAAGATCGGATACGGCGTCTTCCAGATCAGCAAGGACGATGCTCCTCGCTGCGTGCGCGAGGCCATCGAGACCGGGTACCGCCATATCGACACCGCACAGTCGTACTTCAACGAGGCCGAAGTCGGCCAAGGAATCAAGGATTCCGGTATCGATCGTAAGGATCTGTTCCTCACTACCAAGATCTGGATCAGCAATTACGGCTATGAGAACACGCTGAGGTCCGTCGATGTGTCCTTGAAGAAGCTTGGCACCGACTATCTCGATCTGGTGTTACTGCACCAGCCGTTTTCCGATACCTACGGCGCGTGTCGTGCACTCGAAAAGCTCTACAAGGACGGCGTGATCCGCGCCATCGGCGTGAGTAACTTCTATCCGGATCGTCTGGCCGATATGGTCGCCTTCAATGAGATCGCCCCGATGGTCGATCAGGTCGAGACTAATCCGCTCAACCAGCAGATCGAAGCTCGCAAGAACATGGTCAAGCGGGGCGTGGCTCAGGAAGCATGGGCTCCGTTCGAGGAGGGCATGCAGAACATGTTCTCCAATCCCACCCTGGCCAAGATTGGCGAGGTACATGGCAAGTCCGTCGCGCAGGTGATCCTGCGTTGGCTCACTCAGCGCGACATCGTCGCTCTGCTCAAGTCCACGCACAAGGAGCGCATGGAAGAAAAACCTGAACATCTTCGATTTCCGGCTCTCCGACAGCGAGATGACAACCATCGCGGGCCTTGACACCAAGACCAGCATGTTCTTTCGCCACGACACCCCTGAGGCGGTCGACCGCTTCGTCAGTTATGTCAAGGAACGTGCCGGCCGCGAGTGATTCCGGCCCATGACATGGTCGGTGCCGGCAGCACTGTGTATCTGGGCTTCCCGATTTGGTGGATGGCACCTGTTTGGCTGGTGAACGATTCCGTCAAATCCAACGATTTCGCAGGTAAGACGATCATTCCGTTCTGCACTTCCGCCAGCTCCGATATCGGCAACAGTGCATCCACGCTCCAGAAATGGCAGGCAGTGGTACATGGCTTACCGGGCACCGTTTCTCGGAATCTGTTTCCGAGAAGGACGTGACCGATTGGCTGATTTAGTCCAAAAACGGCATCGCCGAATAGCGAAGACATGGGGCGACCATTGTACGTTCGGCTGCAGCATTTCGTGTGCTGAATAGCAGGTCGCCTCTTCCACGCTCTTTTGAGTATTCCATCCGAATGTTTATGCCGGCGTGGAAGTAGTAAGTGGTATGTGTGCTGTCCTGCTCTGCAGGAAGACATGGCTGGCATTTTCATTATGATGAAACGTTATTAAAATATCGAATTATTTCCGATAATCATTCCACGAGATGGGCTTCCCCGTATTATTTCCTGAGACGTTTGTGATGCCCCTATGTATTTGCATGCGGGGATAGAATTGTTGACGGAAGAGAACCGTGAAAGGAATGTGCGTTGGCGAGAAATGGCGGGAGTCGAAGGAGACGGGGCGGTCTTTGCGATAGGTTGTTCGGCGATTTCAGTGCAAAAAAGTTGCGTAAGGTGTTGTTTGGCGCTGTTGCGGCAATTGTCACTGTTGCAGTTGTCCTGTTTGTGTGGAACGGTGTCGTTAAACCTGTTTTTGACAATGCAAGGACCGAATCTACCATCAGTGTGGAAAGCCAGTTGCAGGCGGCTGTGAATATCGACGATCTATCGACCGCGAAATTCCATTATGGCGGTGTTGCTGTAAAGAAAGACAATGCTGGTAAGGACAAGTGGCATGTTGCATATGAGGCGACGGTGACTGCTGGCGTCAAGATGAGCGATATCACGTTCGAAGTGGACGATACCGCGAAGACCGTCACTCCGATTCTGCCGAAGCCGACTATTGGGGACGTCGTGGTTGATAGCGGCAGGCTCGACTTTTTCGAGAACAATCCGTCCGTTGAAATTGATGAGGTGATCAAGCTTTGCAAGCAGGATGCGCAACAGGAGACCAAGACAAACGGAGACATTATTTCTATTGCTGCCAGCAATCTTGAACAAACTGTGGATGCGTTGACCAAGGATCTCGTGGAAGCAAAAGGATACAAATTGCAGAAGGCCGAGACCGTAAAGCTCACTAAGGAGACCGCGCATGCTGACGAATAATCGTTCCATGAAACGTGCGATTGCCGCATTATGTGTTGCTACGCTTGCATGTTCTGCTGTAGGGTGCGGCGAGGAAAAGAAAGAAGCTATCCCAACTTCTCGAATGCCACGTATATCGCACAGATGGCCACATTAAAATGTTATTACCACAACACGGCCAAGCTCAGTCATGAGGGATCGTGGTTCTTCAATAATGGCTACAAACGTATGTGGATGGAATACAGTGGCATCGTGAAGTACGGTATTGATGCCGATAAAGTAACAATTAGTCCAGATGCCAACGGTCATAGAGTAATCATTACCGTGCCTCCAGCTCACGTGTTGGATGATCCGGACGTAAATGAGAAGTCGTTCAGCAAACCGCTGGTGAGCACTGGTTTCGCCACTTCGATTACCGCCGAAGAGAAAACGGAAATGTTTGATAAGGCCCAGCAAAGCATGCTGAAGCAGGCGAAAACCGATTCGGCGTTGCTTGCCCAAGCCGAAGCTCGCGCGCGGACTATTCTAGAGCAGTATGTGCGCAATGTGCTTGGCGACGACGCGAAGAACTGGACTATCGAATTCAAGGATGTGCAATAGTCGCTAAGCGAGAACTGGCTTACCTCACCCGCAATTGCCATCGTGGATGGCGGTGGCCAGCTGATCGCTGGATGCATCCATCGCGTATTCGGCGACACCCTGCTGCTGATTCGTGATGCGGTCGCGGTCGGCCCCGAAAAACAGCACCGAATAGGAATTCGTCACCGCCTCCGTACGGTCGGCTGCGATTGTCGGTTGCGTGGTGCCGCAGGAGATCATGATCGAACGGTGCGAAAGTTCGTGCTTGACCATGTCCACCAGCCAGGGGCTTCGCGCGGTCTGCGTCCAATCCGGGTGTGTGGTGAGGATATGCACGACATTCCTCTGCGAGCGGTCGGGCATCTGGCAGTAATACGCAGCACGAATCCACTCGGATTCTCACCTGACTGGCCGCCGCAGTTGAATTCCATGGTCTGTTCGATCTGCACGCCCATCGTCGATGCCACGTTCGTGGCGAGCGTGTACCATCCGGCCGATCGAGATCACCGTTGCGTTCGGGCACGGCGATCGCAGCCGCTGCGGCTTCCGCGTTATGCAGATTGCTGACCGCAGTCGAGACCTGCTGTTTCACGTCCGAGCGTAGTTTGTGCAGCGACCGTAGGTCGGCGAGCATCTCCCTCATCGATGCATACGCGCGCTGTTTGCCGTATCGGTCGATGAGCTCGTTCGCCTGCGTCGGATCATCACCTGCAGCAGCCATTGCGCCGCATGCTGGCTGAAATCATCCGCCATGGCCGCGTCGACCGCGCTGAGCAGCTCCTTGGTCTGTCCGTCGAGATTATGTGCCGCCACGCGCATGCTGTCGATGATGGTGCGCTGCTGGTTGCGGTACAACAGTCCGATGATGCGTTCCTGCAGATTGTCCGACAGCAGATACTTGATCTGCTTGGCGTCGGCAAGCCGGTCGTAATCGTCCATGCACTGCTGCACGGTTTCGATGTGCGCGGCGAATCGGTCCGGATCATCCAGGCCCTGCGCGAACGTGATGCTGTCCTGCGCGGTCTGCCGGATGCCTTGCATGGTTTCGATCTGCGGCTTGACGTTGCCGGCCGCTTCGCTGGTGGTGGCGTGCAGGAAATTGGCGACGCCGGCGATGACGGCAAGCACGACGAGCACGCCCACGATACGTAGGACATTCCGCCGGCTGCGTGAATTCGGGTTGTGGTACGGCATATTCTCAGACTACCTTGCTCGTGTGATGCACCGATGCTCCCATCTACCGCCGTTTGGCTCCATCCGGCCATGCGATGCCGGTGTCAGGGGAGTGCAGGACGTTCTTGTAGATGTCGTTGCGTACGTAGATTTCCACGGAACCGCGCGATCGCTGGTCTTTCCATGGCGTGACGGTTTCGGCGATGCGTATTTTCGTGTAGTCGTTCCGGTCATAGCCGAGGGCGCTGAAGAAGAACGGCTGATAGATGGTGTCGTAGAATTCGGGTTCGCCCCATGATCTCCAGGTTTCGATGTCTTGTTTGCCGGCATAGGGGTCTATGCACCATTCCCAAGAGATGTAGCTGCGCCCTTTGTAGGCATTGGACATGAGCGTACGCTTGAAGTACGGGTCGGCGGTGACCAGTGTTCCGCTCACCCATGATGTGTAGTCGATGCAATCCTTGCCATTGGCGCAGTAGCCGCCTTGCTTGATTCGTGCTTTGACGTCCGGGGACGCATTCATGGAATTGATGCGAGTCCAGCCAGCCATCCAACGGTATTGCTCCAGATGATTGGTCTTGATGAACGAGGCCACCGTCCGGGATGAGGAATACTCGTATCGTATGTCGCATATGCTGGCGTTGATCGTCCAATACACGCTGATGAGCATGGCACCTAAAGCGAGGGCCTTCAGCGTGATGAGATAGTTGCGCGCTTTCCTCGCTCCAAGCTTGCCGATGAATCGGTCGGCCATGGTGATGCACCAGGCCGGCCAGTCGTCCGTGCTGATACGTCGCTCGTCGCAGTCAATCGCGAGCACCGCGATGAAAAATCCCAGCAGGATGCCCAGATGGTGCATGGAGAAATGCTGCGCGAACACCAAGCACATCACTGTGTACGAGCTCAGCAGCAGCATTTGCGTTGTGCGACGTCGGCTGATGTGGATGAGCGGGGCCCACATGAGCATGACACGGTTCCCGTGTACAGCAGTGTCGGTGATAGGCCGATGAATACCAGATTCGTGTCCGACACCGTCGAGGTGAATAATGCTTCGGCCGGCAGCAGCAGCCAGGAATTGCAGATTTGTATCCATAGTGGTGCCGGCTGCGTCATGCCGGAGATGTCGAAATTGCCGGAATACACGTCTTTTGCGGGCATCACGTCGATCAGTATGGCCATCGCCGCCGCGAGCAGCGCCAGCAGCGCGATGAACCGTCGCCGGTTACGTATCAACGAGTGTTCCTGCCAGACGAACCGCACTACCCAATTCGCCGCGAACATGCCGGCGATTACCAGTCCATATGAACTGGTCAGGCACAGCAGCATCATGCTGAGCGCTTCGCGCCATGGTTTCTCGTCGCGGGTTTTCCAGTTGATAGCCACCAGCAGCATGCGGCGACCATCAGCGCATAGGGGCGCGACGTGACGCCGTACTGATAGCACAGGAAATAGGAGAACGGCAGGATGACTTTGAATGGTTCCGGCAGTTTGGTTTTGAATTCCAACAGCCAGATCATGAGTGTGGCGCATGCCAGATTGATGCTTTTCAGACCGATCTCGTAGGGTACGCCGAGTTTTGCGGGTGCGGCGAGCATCATCCACCACAGAGGCGGATGCCCCTCATAGTGTGGACGTTCCAGAATCATCTCCCGCCAGGAGCAGTCGCGCGCGATGAGCCAGGCTTGTGCCTCGTCGAACCATGGTTCGTGGAAACACATCACCGTGCCCACCACGATGACATACGCCGCGAGCACGATGCAGTGCAAACGATGAGGCGTGAGCCAATGCCGAATTGCGTCGCATCGTGTTCTGTTGTCTGTGGCTGCTACTGTTGCAGAACTCATGTTTCCTGTTTCCCGTTGCGTTCGAAATACGAGCGATTGCTGCGTGACTTTGCGATTATTGCGTGGCCGCGCATGGACCATGGCGGTTCCGTCATATTCCATGTTGCGGAACGCCACTGGATGCATGGGCACACCATCGCGCCAGCTGTGCCGGCCATCCTTAGAACGACTTGCGCGCGCCGCAGAGCTTCTCGAACTCCTCGCGTACCTGCACCTTCACCAGCGCGTCCTCGAATGTGATCACGCCCTTGTTCACCAGTCGCGCCAGATCCTGATCGAGCGTGTGCATGCCTTCCTTCTCGCCGGACTGTAGCACGGTGCGAATCTGATGCGCCTTGCCACTGCGGATCAGTGAGGAAACGGCCGGAGTGTTGATCATCACTTCAGTGGCTGGTGCACGGCCATGGCCGGTAGCGCGCGGAATCAGTGTCTGTACGATCACGGCACGCAAGGTGGAAGCTACCTGCACGCGAATCTGCTGCTGCTGGTTTTCCGGATACACGTCGATGAGACGGTCCACGGTGGAGCCGGCGTCCTGAGTATGAAGGGTTGCGAACACCAAGTGGCCGGTTTCCACTGCGGTCAGTGCGGTGGAAATGGTTTCCAAGTCTCGAAGCTCACCGACTTCGATAATGTCCGGATCCTCACGCAGCGCACGTTTCAGCGCTTCCGCGAAGCTTTTCGTATCAGTGCCCACTTCTCGCTGGCTCACCACGCAACGCTTATGCTGATGCACGAATTCGATCGGGTCTTCAATGGTGATGATATGGTCGGCGCGTTCCGCATTCGCCTTGTCCACGATTGCGGCCAGTGTGGTCGACTTACCGGAACCGGTCGGGCCGCATACAAGCACCAGACCACGCGGCAACAGCGCAAGGTCGGCGATACGCGGGTCAATTCCCAGTTCCTGCGCGGTTTTGATTTCCGTAGGAATGGTACGCAACGCGGCGCATACGCCCATACGGTCGCGGTATACGTTCACGCGGAAGCGCAGCAGATCGCCAATGGCGAAGGAGATATCAAGTTCCAGATCATCTTTGAAACGTTTTCATCTCCAATTCGTTTGGTCATGATTTTCACTGCTTCGTACGTGTGATCCTTCGTCCACACGCTCAATCCCTTGGCGGGGCGCAGCTTGCCATCACGCGCAGCATTGGCGGGTCGTTGATTACCAAGTGCAAATCGGACGCATTGAGCTCAACCAGCTGGCGGATGGCCGACACGAATTCGTCGTCCGCGTCCGGATGTTCGGTGCGCAGCGTCTGTTCGACTGCTCGGCCTTGATCTTACGTTCTTCCGGAACGGCATCCTCGTCGGCGTCGTTGGTTTCAGGCACTACGAAATCCGCGAATGGCCTGGTCTGCGGCTGGGGCTGACTCATCTGCTGTTGCTGTGGCTGCGGCCTTTGGAAAGCTGCGTCCTGCGGAATGTGAGTGATGGTCGGAGGCATCTGCTGCGCTGCGGTTTCGGTGATGTCGGCCTGTCGCTTAGCGAATGGTGTGGCACCCGGTACGAAGGACGGTGGATTGCTGTCGATCTGCTGGATCGGCCCATGCTCCTCATATGCGGGATTTTGCTGGGTCGCGTCAGTGTCCTCATCAAACTGCAGGCTGCCGGTACCGACTGGTTGACGGTCGATTGTTGTTGGAAAAACATGCGCTTCCTGCGATTGTTGTATGGCTTGCGTAGTCTGTTGTTGAGCAACAGACTGTTCGGATGGTTGAGACTGTGAAACTGGCTGCGGGTCGGGAATTTGCACATCCTGCTGGCTTACAGTCGGCATTGAATTAAGCGAAGCGAAAATGCCCTTAAGGCTTTCATCATCTGCCTGAATCGCATTGTCGGAAGACCAATGACGTCCCTTGCGGGGATCCTCATTGAACGATGGAGTGTTGTTGGGAATGGTCACGCCTTTGAGACCGGAAAGATATCCGCCATTGTTCCACGTTTGCTCGATGGTCATCATTGTCCTTTTAATAGGTGGGTTGCTGTCTGAAAATGTCGGTCGTGCCGGCGCTTCGACGCGCCGACGCAACCGAACGTTTTATAGGTGTTTTATAAGTGCGGAGAGGTGCATAGGTGCATGTAACGTCAGGTGGAACCTACACCGTCACGCGAAGCACTTCCTCCACGGAGGTAATGCCTTGAAGCGCCTTCTGCCAACCGTCCTTACGAAGTGTGGTCATGCCTTGCTCCTTCGCCGCCTTGTCAATATCAATCGACGTGGCGCCACGGGCTATAAGATCCTCCATTGTTGAATCCACGCCCATGACCTGCTGGATGGCCACACGGCCGCTATAGCCGGTGTTGGCGCATTCTCGGCATCCTACCGGACGCCATATCGTCGGAAGAGGGGTATCTGGCATGTGTGGAACACCCAACGTCCGAAGCTCCGCCTCGGTGGCAGTATCCTGACGCTTGCACTTCTTGCACAGGCGGCGAGCCAGTCGCTGAGCCATCACCGCAGCAAGCGACGAGCTCAATAGGAACGGCTCCACACCCATTTCCGTCAAACGTGTCACCGCGCTTGGCGCATCATTGGTGTGCAGGGTGGAAAGCACCAAATGGCCGGTCAACGAAGCCTCAATAGCAATGTTGGCGGTCTCCTGATCTCGAATCTCGCCGATGAGCACCACATCAGGGTCTGCACGAAGGATCGAACGCAGAGCCGCGGCGAACGTCATACCGGCCTTGTTGTTCACCTGAACCTGATTGATGCCTCTCATACGGAATTCCACCGGGTCCTCAACCGTGATGATGTTGATTTCCGGCTTCGCCACATCGCCCAACGTGGCATACAACGTGGTCGACTTACCCGAACCGGTAGGACCGGTGACCAACACCAGACCATACGGACGGTTGTACGCCTTGGAGAACACGTCGAAATTCCGCTGGCTGAAATTCAAATCCTCCACCTTGAGATTGCCCGAAGGCGTGCTCAGGATTCGCATGACGATCTTCTCGCCCCATACCGTCGGCAGTGCGGCCACACGAAGATCCA
>ENA-OUNI01001249-OUNI01001249.1-human-gut-metagenome-genome-assembly--contig:-NODE-1249-length-10245-cov-1.857679_pt1 | contig 10245 bp, 19 predicted proteins | sample MGYA00242499_ERZ504580 | MGnify/ENA primary metagenome ERZ504580 (study PRJEB26092, sample SAMD00036315) | human gut metagenome | host: Homo sapiens | study: EMG produced TPA metagenomics assembly of... | reverse complement strand
CTCACCGTCGATCAGATACTTCACTTTTCCCATCATTCTGTTTTTACCGGAATAGATATCGATCTTATGTCCTGTAATTTCACTTCATAATAGGTTGCTTCAGGATGCGCCGGATCTACTTTTTTTGACCATGTATGCTGCGCATCTCCTGCCTCCCATTTTCCTTCTGCGAATGTGAAGTAGTTTGTTTCTCCGCTCTGCTGTGTATGCGGAATTTTCACCTTTTCTTCAATCGGAGCTTTTTTTCCTGTAATCTTTTCATACATGCATTCTGCTATGTACAGATATCCTGCATCTGTAAAATGTACTTTATCTGTATTATTAAAGATTTTCTTTTCCTTCGGTCTTTCATACATATCAATGAAATCCCATGCGGCATTTTCTTTAATCAATGCTTCTGAGCCTGATAGACTTTTTCGACCTTTTCCTGAGTGATATCGTTTCCCGTCGTCTGATAACATTTCGGAGACGTGGCAAAAATAACTTTGTTATTCTCCGTCTTATACTCATTATAAAACGCTGTCATCTGTGTTTTATAATTTTCTTCGTTCCAGTTTTTGGAATCATTCGTTCCAAGCATAATAATTACAATGTCTGCATTATAAGCTTTACTTTGTTCGTATTCTGTACCGCTTTTATATGGATTACTTGTCCCCTCCATCAAAAACGCACCTGTTTCCCCAAAGTTTTTTACTTCATATCCGCTTCCAAGTAAACTCTGCAAACGTGCCGGATATGCATTTGGTCCTTTCTTTCCTGAATTCGCGCCCGTCGAAGTGTACCCTTCCGTCAGGCTGTCTCCCACGCATGCCACCTTGATCTTCGCGGCGGCATCTGCCGTCTCACCTTCTGCCCATGCGATCGTGCCGCTTCCTAGAATACACCCTAATGTAAGCACAACACTTAAAACAATTCCCATTGCTTTTCGCATTAGTTTTTTGACATTTTCCACAACTATTTTTCCTTCCTTTCTTAGCATTTTGCCCACATACTCATACAGAACCATATACCCTTTTGTTCAATGTGTCAACATTATTTTTACCCCCCCCCGCTCCATATGTCGTATTTTCATCATTTTCCATATAAAATACATTTATTTTTATGCATAATGACGAGTTTTTCGAGGGCTGATTTTCTAACTTCTGCATATACTATATAAAATACTTTTCTGCTTATGAAAGGAGACTTGTTATGCTTGCTTCCTATAAACTTTCCGGTAAATACATCTTTATCTCCGGTTTTCTGTTCACGTCTGTTCTCGGAACACTGTCGCACTTTTTCTATGAATGGTCCGGCGATTCAACTTTTATAGGTCTTGTCTGCCCAATCAGCGAATCTGCATGGGAACATATGAAACTTTTGTTCTTTCCGGCTCTGCTCTACTGCTTTCTTTTCAAACTAATATATAAAAACGCCGTTCCAAACGTATCTTTACCACTTTTATCCGGCATTCTGACAGGAACGACACTTATCCCTGTTTTCTTTTATACTTACTCAGGCATACTCGGCTTTACGGTTGTCTGGATCGATATTGCTATTTTTTACCTTTGTACCGGAATCACTTTTTCAATGGCATCCAAATTATATGAGCAGAAAAATATCGCACGTTTCGCTTCCTCATATATGGACTGACTATATTATATTCCATCCTTTTCTTTATATTTACCTTTATTCAGCCGGATATTGCCCTGTTTCAAAATCCATGACTTTTCATACCGCGTCCGCTTACGCCTGCTTCTTTTTTCTATCTGTCTTTCACTTCATTTTTCAGTCTGTTTTCCGGTTCATTTTCCAATCCACTTTCCATCCTCGGTAAGAGGAAGCGGCTTCCCGTCAAGAACAGCGCTTTTTAAAATATCTTCTATATTATAAACAAGTTTCAGAGAAAAGAAGCCGCAGTCTCTCTCCAACAGATCAAAGAAAATCTTATCTCCCTCCCATAACTTCAGCGTCTCGATCTTTGATTTTTCAACCCATTCCAACTCGCCCTCATCACAGTCGATCGGTTCTCCTTCAAACCCGTCAGCCGTATAAAGCGACATGTATTCTACAACATCTTCACCGTAAACAAATGTCACGATTCCCCGGTAAGCCCACGAAGTCAGCGTATATCCCGTTTCTTCTTTCACTTCTCTTAGCAAGCACTCTTCAGGACTTCTCCATATTCAAAATGTCCGCCGACACCGATCCATTTATCTTTATTCACATCATTTTCTTTCACCGTACGGTGAAGCATTAAATATTTATCGTCTTTTTCTATATAGCATAATGTACTTAATTTTGTCATAGCCATCCTCCTTAATACGGTCTCTATATTTGTATCTTTATCCGTTTTCAGACTTTTTTATTTTCTTCACTTTTTATCATTTATCCTCATCTTTTCCCCTAAGAAACTGCGATTCATACAAATGTCTGTAAAATCCGTCTGCAGCCATCAAGCTCTCGTGATTGCCCTGCTCAATAACTTTTCCGTCTTTCATAACGAGAATCACGTCCGCCTCGCGGATCGTTGACAGACGATGCGCCACAATAAACGTCGTCCGCCCTTCCATCAATTTTGTAAAAGCCGCCTGTATCTTTACTTCTGTTCTTGTGTCGATCGATGACGTCGCTTCATCGAGGATCAGCATAGGCGGTCTGCACAGCATAACACGCGCGATGCATAAAAGCTGTTTCTGTCCTTGCGACAGCCCGTCTCCGTCTTCTGTCACCCACGTGTCATATCCGTTTGGCAGACGCAGGATTACATTGTGAATATAAGATGCTTTTGCAGCTTCTATCATTTCCTCTTCTGACGCGTCGGACCTTCCTAAAAGAATATTTTCCCGGATCGTTCCCGTTTTCAGCCACGTTTCCTGAAGCACCATGCCATATGCACAGCGCAGACTTTCCCTCGTAACCTCACGCACATCCTTTCCGTCTACTGAAATACAGCCGCCGTCTACATCATAAAACCGCATAAGCAGATTGATCAGCGTTGTTTTTCCGCATCCCGTCGGTCCTACAACAGCGATCTTTTGTCCCGGCATAACTTTCAAATTAAAATCCGTGATCAGATTCTGTTGTGGCATATACGAAAAATCAACATGCTCTGCCAGTACATGTCCCCGGACATGAGTCAGAACCGCCGCATCTTTTGCATCTTCCGGCTGAGGAATTTCTTCTATTAACTCAAAAATACGACCGGCACATACAACCGCGTTTTGGAACTCTGTCACAACTCCGGATATTTCATTAAACGGCTTTGTATACTGATTTGCATAACTCAAAAAACTTGTAAGCTGCCCTACTGTCAGCGTTCCGTTTACTACCGCAAACGCACCTGCGATCCCGACTCCCGTATATACGAGACTGTTTATAAAACGGGTCGCCGGATTTGTAACGGAAGAGAAAAATGTCGCTCTCAAATATGCGCTTCCTAATTTTTCATTAATCTTATCAAACCGCTCCGTCACTTTTTCTTCCTGCCCAAACGCCTGTACTACTTTCTGATTGCCGATCATTTCGTCGATCAGACCTGTCTGTTCTCCTCTGATTTCAGACTGAAGACGAAACATCGCAAATGTTTGCGGGCAATAAAGTTCGCCACAAAAAATGAAATCGGAGTGATCAAAACGACGACAAACGTAATATTTACATCAACCGACAACATAAATCCAGCGTGCCGATAATCGTTGCAGCTCCTGTAAACAACTGGGTAAATCCCATCAAAAGTCCGTCCGCAAACTGATCTACATCCGCAATAACACGGCTTACTATTTCTCCGGATGGATGATTGTCGATGTATTTCAGCGGAAGGATCTGAATCTTCCGAAAAGCTTCGTTTCTCACATCCTGCACGACCTGATAAGTCATTTTATTATTGCACACATTCATCAGCCACTGCGCAAGCGCCGTAATACCCGTACATATTCCGATCTGAAACAGAATTCGGAATATCCCGGCAAGTTTACCGCTCCTTTTCCTATGATCTCATCTACCGCATAACCGATCAGTTTCGGAATGTAGAGCGTAAGGGCGACGCTGACTGCTGCCAGCAAAACAGAAAAAACAACAAAAATACGATACTTCCCAAGATGCCCGAATACTTTTTTTAATATTTCTCCCCGGCTCATTTTCCGATCTTTGCTCTGTGGCTTACTCTGCTCTGCCTGCACTTTTGACTTCTGTATTTTATCTTCATTGACTGTTTGTTTTTTAAGCATGTAAAACCGCCTCCTCCGGAAATTGTGAATAATAAATCTCCTGATAAGCCGAACAGTTTTGCATCAGCTCCTCATGTGTTCCGACCGCCACAGCTTTCCCTTCTTCCAGCACAACGATCCGATCTGCATATCTGACCGATGCCGCCCGCTGAGAGACAAGAAATACTGTCGGATTTTCTTTCATGTTTTTAATCGCGTCACGCAAAGCCGCGTCGGTCGCGAAATCAAGCGCCGACGCACTGTCGTCCAATATAAGAATATCTGGTTTTCTTACAAGCGCTCTTGCGATCGTCATACGCTGTCTCTGCCCGCCGGACAAATTTCTCCCGTTTTGTTCTATCATAAATTCAAGCTTTCCCGGCTTTGAATCAACGAACTCTTTCGCCTGTGAAATTTCAAGCGCTTCTTCCAGTGTTTGTTCCGATGCATTTTCATCTCCCCACCGAAGATTCTCCGCAACCGTCCCTTTAAAAAGCACCGCTTTTTGAGGAACCACGCCGATATGACTGCGCAAACTTTCAATCTCATATTCTCTTACATCATGTCCGAAAACCTTCACTTCTCCTTCCGACGCGTCATAAAACCGAGGGATCATGTTTACGATCGATGATTTTCCAGCCCCTGTTCCGCCGATAATCCCTATCGTCTCTCCCGGCATTGCCCGAAACGAGATGTTGCTCAACGAAGGCGCTCCCGCATTTTTATATGTCAATGACACATTGGAAAATTCCACCGCAGGAATCCTTTTTTCTTCTGTATACAACAAACTTCCCGACTGCATTTCCGGTTTTATTGCCAACACAGCTTCGATCCGTTTTCCGCATGCAGCCGCTTTCGTCACCGTAATGATCAGATTCGCCAGTTTCACAAGCTCCACAAGAATCTGCGACATATAGTTGACAAGAGCCACTACTTCCCCCTGAGTCAGACTCCCCATATTTACACGAACCGCGCCGACATAAATAAGAACTATAATACCCACGTTCACGATAATATACGTCAGTGGATTCATAAGCCCGGAGATACTTCCGACAAATTTTTGTTCCTTTGTCAACATTTGATTGTTTTCTTCAAATTCAGCCTTTTCTTTTTCCTCTTTATTAAAAGCACGAAGCACTCTTACACCGATAAGATTTTCTCTCGTTTTTAGAAGAATTTCATCTAAATATGACTGCACTTTCTTATAAAGAGGCATTGTAATCAGCATGATCCCCAAATACAACTACCGACAAAAGAGGAATTACAACAACAAAAACCATTGCCGCTTTGACATCTACCATAAAAGACATTGCCATTGCGCCGAATACAATAAAAGGCGAACGTAAAAAAGACGAAGGACAAGGTTCACTCCTGCCTGCGCCTGATTTACATCACTTGTCATTCGGGTCACAAGCGTAGAACTGCCGATTTCATCCATTTCCGAAAAACCGAAATGTTGAATATGTTCAAACAGCGCATGCCGCAGTCCTGTTCCGAACCCAGCCGCCGCTTTTGCCGAAAAATATTGAGCTGTAAGAGAACATATCAGCCCGACGATTCCCAATACAATCAAAACAAGACACATTCTTATAATATACGGGCTGTCTTTTTGAGCAATTCCTTTATCGATCACCGCAGCATAACAAGAGGAACAAGAAGTTCAAAAGATGCCTCCAGCATTTTTAAACAGCGGAGCCAATATAGTCTCTTTCTTATAATTTTTTAAATAAATAAAAAGTGATCTCATGTCATTTTCTCCCTGTGCAATATTTCTTTAAGAAGCATTCCCCGCATTTAGGATTTCTTGCTGTACAGATACTTCTTCCAAACGTAATGATCTGAATATTATACAATATCCAATGATCCTTTGGCAGTTCCTTCATCAGATCCTGTTCTATCTTTTCGGGATCAGATTGTTTTGTAAATCCCAGTCTGTTAGAAATCCTTTTCACATGCGTATCCACAACTACGCTGGCATCATGATAGATGTTCCCTCTGATCACATTCGCCGTCTTCCGTCCGACGCCTGCTAAAGAGGTCAGATCTTCCAGACTCCTCGGCACTTCACCGCCAAACTTCTCCCTGATATCTTTCATACAGGCAATGATGTTCTTCGCTTTATTGCGATAAAATCCTGTCGGCTTGATATCCTGCTCCAACTCCTTTAAGTCCGCGTCGGCAAATGCGTCCACAGATGTATATTTTTGAAACAAATCTTTCGTCACAATATTCACTCTGGCATCCGTACACTGAGCGCTCAACATCGTTGCGATCAGCAGCTGCCACGCGTCTCATAATTCAGATAACAAATATATTCCCGTCCATATTGTTCATCTAAAAGATTCAAAATTTCTTCGGTTCGCTTTTTCATGCAGCTTTTATCTTCTCCTTATTTATAATCCGTCAACTTGCATCTGTATACAACAAAATCAACGTCACTTGTATCGGTTGCAGTCCCTGTTGCAAAAGACCCAAATAGATCCAACCTTTTTACACCATTTGCTTTACAAATTTCCGTAACTTTATCAATCAATTCCGTTATCGGCATAACATTCATCGTCTATCACTCTTCCTTATTCTTCACTTTTGTTATTAACACACTTGGAGTTTTACAATTAATACTTCCTTTTATTTCATACAGATCAGATTCAATGCAATATTTCATTCCCATTGTATCAGAACTTTTTACTCTTTTCTATTAATGTTCCGCACTTCATCGTCATATTTGCAATATTTTATATATCATCAGTTATCGAGGACAGCGCCTGACTAACGAAACTTAACTTGAGCCCAATCCCGGCAGGCTATCCCGCACGCACAGCGCTCCATACCCAAGCAGCGCATTCGGCCATCGCTCGTATCCCGCAAGCTGCTTTGCGCCTTTTCTTAAATAAGCTTTTACTTTTTCTCCATAAAGATATGGATCGTTTCCTCTGACAATTCCCCACTCCATCAAAAGCGCAGCGCTCCCGGTCACAAAAGGAGCAGCAAAAGAAGTTCCGCTAAAAGACTGATATCCGCCTCCCGGGACAGGCGCTGTAACGCGCACTCCAGGTGCGGCAATATCCGGTTTCAGCACGTTCTCACCTTCGTACATCCCCGCCGGACCTCTTCCCGAAAAATCCGCATACGAAAATGTCCGGGCATCATATGCCGCCACGGTAACAGCAAGCGACGCCGTAGATGGAATCGTCAATGTCGACATACTGTTCGGCTGTAAAAACGCTGTCCCCATATTTAATGACGTCTGTGTCGGAAGCCACATTTGATACTCCCCGTCCACAATACGGCCGGGAGTTAAAACAATTTTCCACACGCCGCTTTCTATATACTGTTTTCCGGGAAGAAGCGACAGATAAATCTCCTGTTTCACGCTGTACGGCTTCGGTTCTCCATAATAAATCAAAAGTTCTGTATCTCCGAGTATATACCGCTGAGCTCCCAAAATTCATAAAACGGTCCTGCCTGCCTTCCCGACGGACTGATCACCGAAACTCCCATCTCGTCAACATACGATTTCCATATTTGAATACTCAGCGCCGGTTCTCTTTGCTGAACGGCAAGTTCTACCGTCTCAGATATCTGCCGCCGCACTTTTCCCGACACATGACCTGCCGACGCCCCCTCATTTCCGCTTCCGATGCAGATTACATTTTTCCACATGTCCGCAATATCGTTCAAAAAACGTTCTACAAGAGAAGTTCCGTCATGAGATCCATATGTGTTGCCAAAACTGATGTTTATCGCCACCGGACGACGAAGTTCTACAGCCTTACGGACAATATAATCTACTCCCCGCATCAGTTCTGTTGTTCTCGGAAAACCGCCTTCTCTGGGGGCTCCCATCTTTACGATGATCAGTTCCGCCTCAGGCGCAGCTCCCCGAAACCTTCTTCCCTCACTTCCCCGGCCATTCCCTGCCGCGATTCCCGCCACCGCTGTTCCATGACCACTGACATCGGATGTTTTCACCATCTGCCGCCTTACCTCTTTGTCCTCTGTTGCTAACGCCGCATCGATCTGCTCCCGTGTATACTCTGTTCCTGCCAAATATCCTGCCGGAGGCCTCCCATTAACAGACTGATCCCAAAGAGACACAATCCGCGTTGTTCCATCCTCATTTCTGAACTCTGCATTTTCATAATCGATCCCACTGTCAACAATTCCGATAAGAGTCCCTTTTCCTCTCAAAGATAACGGCATATCCTGTACAATATCTATGCACGACACCTGCCTGCCTACATCAGTTTGAAAATACAGCTTTTTCGGTTTTTCTATAAATTCCACTTCCGGGAGCTGAGCCAGTTGTCCGATCCGTTCTTCCTCGATGACAATAACCGCATAGCCGTTCAACAGTTCCGTAACCGATCGCGCCGTTTGCCTGACCGCTTCAAGTGTTCCCGAATATTTTACGATCAGTTCCCACACATTTTCTTCTTTATCATATCCAACATCCAGCTCTTCGGAGCGTTCTCTTTCTCCCTGATCGGCATCCAGAGCCAGATTTAAAAGATTTTCCAGTTTTTGACTCATTCATTCTCCTATGACTGCAGCACATTCATTTTTTGCATTATATGTACTTCAGGAAACTTTCAACATAAAAAATCATGATCTTTACCAACCTTTTTATCTCCGGCAAAGACCATGATCTTCTTTTTTCTTTATTACGTCGTCTATTTATTTTCTTTTCTTGATTTTCTTTTCTTTAGTTCCTTTTCTTTAGTTCCTCTGTCCGTTTACTTCCTGTATGCAAACAGCGGAAGTCCGTCCTGCTGCGGAACTTGTACTTCTCCTTGAATAAGCGGTTTCGCATAACGGATAAATTCATCACTTACGTCTGATCCGTCTTTAGTGATCCACCCGGCAGGCACACCTTTTTCACGATTGCAGATTTCATTCACATCTTTTGCCTCGTAACTAAGTTATATTCTTCACCGTCCGCTCTCACAAAGGCGATCATCTTTCCGCTTTCGCCATGCAAAGCACATTTTACGCCATACGCTCCCGAATCAACCGCCTCCTGCAAATCCGTCGCAGAAAGCATTGCCGAAGAACATCTCTGACTTACGTTCAATTCAACAGAACGAACCTTTACGCCGAGACGGTCTTTTATCAGGTTTTCCAAATATTTTCCTGATCCGGTCAGCATTTTATGCCCGAAAGTATCCACTCCTACCTCGCTTGCAAGTTCACAAATAAACGTTCCTTTGCCATCGTTAATTCCTTCCGAGATACAAACGATCACATTTGACACTTTTTCAAGAGACGCGCTCACATCCTGTATAAACCGTTCTGTATCAAACGCCACTTCCGGCAAATAGATCAGAACCGGATTATCTCCTTCAAATTTTCGTGCCAATGCGCTTGCCGCTGTAAGCCATCCCGCATGACGCCCCATGATCTCGACGATTGTCACTGATTTTTTATTATCATATACCGATGCGTCAACTGCAATCTCCCGCACGGTTGAAGCCACATATTTTGCCGCGCTTCCAAACCCCGGCGTATGATCTGTATTGACAAGGTCGTTATCGATCGTTTTCGGTATACCCAGAAGCAAATATCGCTTCCGACCATCTCCGCATAACGCGACAGTTTGCTCACTGTATCCATCGAATCATTTCCTCCGATATAAAAGAAATAACCGATGTCATATTCCTTAAATCTTTCAAATAATTTCGGATATACTTCGTCGTTAGATCTTTCGGTAATTTATATCTGCAAGAGCCAAGATATGAACCGGGCGTTGTCTTTACTAATTCCAGTTCTCCCGAGCGCTTCAATTCTTCCATATCCATGACCCGCCTTCGGCAAACCCTTCGATTCCGTTAATCATGCCGAACACTGCACCAAAAGAATCTTTTCTGTTCAACGCTTCATTGACAACTCCGTATAAGCTTGCGTTGATAACTGCCGTCGGTCCGCCCGACTGTCCTACGATCACATTTTTTTTCATCTCTTCCTCCTTATTTTAATCACCGAAAGTTCAAAAATCACATTCCGGGATTGTAAGCATCTGCCAAGATTTCGGATAATCCCGGCCTTTAGCTTTTCGCTATTA
>ENA-OUNI01001248-OUNI01001248.1-human-gut-metagenome-genome-assembly--contig:-NODE-1248-length-10257-cov-2.252221_pt1 | contig 10257 bp, 18 predicted proteins | sample MGYA00242499_ERZ504580 | MGnify/ENA primary metagenome ERZ504580 (study PRJEB26092, sample SAMD00036315) | human gut metagenome | host: Homo sapiens | study: EMG produced TPA metagenomics assembly of... | reverse complement strand
TCAATATATTGAAAATTATTGTACCTCTTGTACAGAGGTGACCTCTTGTACAGAGGAACGCTTCCTCAACACCTCATTCAAAAGCTTCTTATTGGCAGAATTCTGCTTTCCGTTCCCGATATCCTCCACATAAATCCGGGTAGTCTTTACATCGGTATGTCCGAGCGCCTGCGCTATGACAGACATGTCCACCGAGGACATGAAAGCCAGCGTAGCCCAGGTGTGGCGCGCCACGTACGAAGAGAGCGGCTTGTCTACCCCCGCCAGCTTTCCCAGAGTTTTCAGCGTCTTGTTATAATAGGAGAACTTGCGTTTGTACTCCCTGTACGCCGTATCTTCGTCCTGCGAAGTAAGAAAAGGAAACACATAGTCGCTGCCGTCCGACCGGTAACGGTTGATTATCTCCTGCATGCACGGCTCCAGCTTGATTTGCACCACCTGGTCGGTCTTACGCCGGTGATACACAAGCATGCCACCCTTTATCTGCGATTTCTTCAGGAAAGCCACATCCACAAAAGGCATGCCGCAGGCATAGAAGCAGAACAGGAACACATCGCGCACCAGTTGCATAAACGAACCGGGCTTCACCTGCACGGCACGCAGCTTGTTGATGTCCGCCTTCTCTATCGAACGTTTCCGGGTGCGGGAAATGCCCGTAAACACATTGACGAAAGGTTCTTTCTGCTCCGTAAGCCCCTGCTCCACCGCCTTGTTGTAGACAGCACGCAAAGAGCGCATGTAGCAAGACAAGGTGTCCTTGCATATCCCCTTTTTCCGGAGCCATTCCCCGTAAGCATCTACCAGCTGCTGTCCACCTCGCAAAGGAGATGTCCTTTTTGCCATGAAACGCAAGGAACGAACGGAGCGCAGTGGCATAATTGTCCGCCGTACTGTGGCGGTGCATGAGACGGGTGCGCGCAATCTCCCCGCAGACAAACCCGGAGAAACTGCCGGTAGCGGCGGAAGACTCTTCCTTTTTCCTTTTCCGGCACGGAGAGCCGCCGTCACGCCGGATACTTATCTTGAATACAATACAGATTTTAAACATGACTTTTCATTTTAACGAGAATTAAACACAAACCGCCAAGTCCGTACAGCGCAAAATCCGTACAGGCTTGCCAACGGCGAAAGTAATGGAAAAAGAATAAAAGTTCCCGGAGATTTTCATAACCCATATTTTTTTTGCAACTTTACACTCTCGAAAAGTAAAACGAATATCAACGATATGGAAAACAGAAGTTTAGTCACTATCGCCGAACACAGCAAAGAGAAAATCCTCTATATGCTCAATATGGCGAAAGAGTTCGAGGCAAAACCCAACAGGCATCTGCTCGACGGTAAAGTTGTCGCCACCCTATTTTTCGAGCCGTCCACCCGCACCCGCTTAAGCTTTGAAACCGCCGCCAACCGGCTCGGTGCACGTGTCATCGGCTTTAGCGACCCCAAAGCTACCAGCTCGTCCAAAGGCGAGACACTGAAAGATACCATCAAGATGGTAAGCAACTACGCCGACATCATCGTGATGCGCCACTACCTGGAAGGAGCTGCACGCTATGCCAGCGAGGTAACCACAGTGCCCATCGTCAATGCCGGAGACGGAGCCAACCAGCATCCCTCGCAAACGATGCTCGACCTCTACTCCATCTACAAAACGCAAGGTACGCTGGAGAACCTGAACATCTACCTGGTAGGCGATTTGAAATACGGCCGCACCGTACACTCCCTGCTGATGGCCATGCGACACTTCAACCCCACCTTTCATTTCATCGCTCCCGAAGAACTGAAAATGCCGGAAGAGTACAAGATTTACTGCCGCGAACACGATATCAGATTCGTGGAGCACACCGACTTTACGGAAGAGATAATAGCCGATGCAGACATCCTTTACATGACCCGTGTGCAACGCGAACGCTTCACCGACCTCATGGAGTACGAACGCGTGAAGAATATCTATATCCTGCGCAACAAAATGCTGGAACATACCCGCCCCAACCTGCGCATCCTGCATCCGCTGCCCCGTGTCAACGAGATAGCCCTCGATGTGGACGACAATCCGAAGGCATACTATTTCCAGCAGGCGCAAAACGGACTTTATGCACGCGAAGCCATTCTGTGCGATGTGCTTGGCATTACGCTGGACGACGTTAAGTAAAGTATAAGGAAGTATATTACTGGTTTTATTTAGGAGACATGAAAAAACAAGAATTGCAGGTGGCCGCATTGGAAAACGGCACTGTCATCGACCATATACCCTCTGAGAAGCTGTTTACAGTAGTATCATTGCTGGGACTGGAGCAGATGAACAACAACATTACTATCGGCTTCAACCTCAAAAGCAAGAAGCTGGGAACAAAGGGTATCATCAAAATAGCGGATAAGTTCTTCTGCGACGAAGAGATAAACCGCATTGCCGTAGTTGCCCCCAACGTAAAGCTGAACATCATCCGCGACTACGAAGTGGTGGAGAAACGTGAAGTGAAACTGCCCGACGAATTGCGCGGCATCGTAAAATGCGCCAATCCCAAGTGCATCACCAACAACGAACCGATGCCTACCCTGTTTCATGTGGTGGACAAGGAGAACTGCGTAATCAAATGCCACTATTGCGAGAAAGAACAGACAAGAGAGGACATAGAGATAATCTGATGAAAGAAGACTGGAAACCGGGAACCATGATTTATCCGCTGCCCGCCGTACTGGTGAGCTGCGGAAGCACCCCGGAAGAATATAACATACTGACCGTTGCATGGACGGGAACCATTTGTACAAACCCGCCCATGTGCTACATTTCCGTGCGGCCGGAACGTCACTCCTACGACATCATCAAGCGCAACATGGAGTTTGTCATTAACCTGACAACCAAGGATATGCGCGCGCCACCGACTGGTGCGGCGTACGTTCGGGCAAGAACTACAACAAATTCGAGGAGATGAAGCTGACACCCGGCAAAAGTACCGTTGTCAGCGCCCCGCTCATCGAGGAATCTCCCTTGTGCATCGAGTGCAGGGTAAAGGAAATCGTCGCCCTCGGCTCGCACGACATGTTCATTGCCGATGTGGTGAATGTACGCGCCGACACCTCCCACCTGAATACGGAAACCGGAAACTGGAGCTGGCAGAATCCAACCTGCTGGTCTACGTGCATGGCGGCTATTACGGGCTGGGAGAGAAAATCGGGAAATTCGGCTGGTCGGTAGAGAAGAAAAAGTAATAAATAAAAATTGATTATGGGAAGAAGATGGTTACTTTTCGGGGTTTGTTTGCTGGCCTTCTCCACAGCCATGTGGGGACAACTGCCGGTTGTGCCCGGAACGGATAAACCGGAACACCCCCAGCACACCCACCGCCACGACCGGCGGGTGAACTTCGGTATCAAGGGCGGGTTTACCTCTTCGCTCTTCCTCGTATCGGATTTAGTGCTGAACGGTACTGTCATCGACGAGGTGCAGAATAACTATAAGATAGGTTATTTCGGCTCGTTCTTCATGCGGATAAACTTCAAACGCCACTTCCTGCAACCGGAACTGTCGTACACGATAAACCGTTGCAACATCACCTTCGAGAAGCCGCTGCCCGAAGACGCGCCCGAAAGCAGCATACCCGAAATGGCCTCTATCACCTCGTCTATCCACAGCTTTGAGATTCCCGTAATCTATGGATACAACATCATTAAGGAAGGGCCTTACAGCCTTGCCGTATTCGGCGGACCGAAAATACGCTACATCTGGGACAGGCAGAGCAAGGTCACTTTCGAGAATTTCGACCAGCGGGACATCGAGGAGGAACTCTATCCGCTGAACGTCAGCCTCACCGCCGGCGTTGCCGTAACGATTTCCCGCATCTTCTTCGATTTCCGCTACGACATCGGACTGCACAACATTTCAAAGCGTATCAGCTACAAGCCGGTCTATGACGAAAATGCCGGTGAGGAAGTGCCTCTTGCCAACCAGATACGTTTCCACAGGCGGGAGAATGTTCTGAGTTTTTCGCTTGGAGTGTTCTTTTGACAGGAAATTTCTTACTTTTCTTACAGTTTATTCATTTTTTTCTTCTAAATTTGTACGTTGTACGCTTAATAAGAGAATATAGTATTATCAAACCTATCTAATAAGCAAGAATGAAAAGAGACGATTTAATTTTCGATATCATCGAAAAAGAGCATCAACGTCAGCTCAAAGGTATTGAACTGATTGCATCAGAGAACTTCGTAAGTGATCAGGTTATGCAGGCAATGGGTTCCTGCCTCACCAACAAGTATGCAGAAGGTTATCCCGGCAAGCGCTACTACGGCGGTTGCGAAGTCGTAGACCAAAGCGAACAGATTGCCATCGACCGCCTGAAACAGATTTTCGGCGCAGAATGGGCAAACGTACAGCCGCACTCAGGTGCACAGGCCAACGCTGCCGTATTCCTCGCAGTGCTGAACCCGGGCGACAAATTCATGGGCCTCAACCTTGCACACGGCGGTCACCTTTCTCACGGTTCGTCAGTGAATACTTCCGGCATTATCTACACCCCCTGCGAGTACAACCTCAATAAGGAAACAGGACGTGTGGACTATGACCAGATGGAAGAAGTGGCCCTGCGCGAGAAACCGAAAATGATTATCGCGGCGGTTCTGCCTATTCACGCGAATGGGACTACAAACGCATGCGCGAAATAGCCGACAAGATAGGTGCTATCCTGATGGTAGACATGGCACACCCTGCCGGACTGATTGCCGCAGGCGAACTGGACAACCCCGTGAAATATGCCCATATCGTGACCTCTACCACTCATAAGACGTTGCGCGGTCCTCGTGGCGGTGTCATCATGATGGGCAAGGACTTCCCCAACCCCTGGGGCAAGAAAACACCGAAGGGCGAAATCAAGATGATGTCCCAATTGCTCGACTCTGCCGTATTCCCCGGCATTCAGGGCGGCCCGCTGGAACATGTCATCGCTGCGAAAGCCGTTGCCTTCGGCGAAATTCTGCAACCGGAATGGAAAGAATATGCCAAACAGGTGAAGAAGAATGCTGCTACGCTGGCACAAGCCTGATAGACCGTGGCTTTACCATCGTTTCCGGCGGTACGGACAACCACTCCATGCTGGTAGACCTGCGTAGCAAATATCCCGACCTGACAGGTAAGGTAGCCGAAAAGGCATTGGTATCTGCCGACATCACCGTGAACAAGAACATGGTTCCGTTCGATACCCGCTCCGCATTCCAGACCTCCGGTATCCGTCTGGGTACTCCCGCCATCACAACCCGCGGCGCCAAAGAAGACTGATGCTGGAAATCGCTGAAATGATTGAGACCGTTCTCTCCAACGTAGAAAACGAACAGGTCATTGCCGACGTCCGCGCACGCGTAAATGCCAAGATGAAGGAATATCCGCTGTTCGCTTACTGATTATGAAATCGGGAAATAATAGTTTCTACAATAAAAAGTAAAAAAGATAAGCTGCGCAGTTCAAACGAACCTTGCGCAGCTTATTTTTTAATTCTCTATTTTCAATTCTCTATTTAAGAAGGTTCAGGAAAGCCCCTCTATATTGCCGTCCACTATGTCGATGTGCTCCGCTTGCGGCACTTTGGGCAGCCCCGGCATTCGGAGTATCTCACCGGCAATGGCAACGAGCATTTCCGCACCGTTGTTGATAACGATGTCCTTGATGTGGAACTCGAAGTTATTGACAGCGCCGTATATTTTGGGGTCGGCAGAGAAAGAATACTGCGTCTTGGCTATGCAGACGGGATAATGTGCAATACCCATTTCTTCGATAAGCTTCATCATCTTGCGTGAAGCGCTGCTGTAGGTCACTACACTTGCGCCATAAAGGTTGCATGCCACTTTCTCTATCTTCTGCTGTACGGTATCGTTTTCCCCGTAAGTATATTGCAACGGGGCGGATGGCTTCTTTTCGATTGTTTCCACAACGAGGTTAGCCAAATCCACCGCACCTTCCCCACCCTCGGCAAAGGCATTGTTAATGGCGAAGCCCACTTCAAATCCTCTTCGCAATGACGGCGGATAGCTTCTACTTCTTCGTCCGTATCGCTGGCAAAACGGTTGAAGGCAACCACAACGGTCTGCCCGAAATAGCGCAGGTTACGGATGTGTTTGTCAAGATTGCCGAAGCCTTCCTTCAGTCCTTCCATGTTCGGCTCCTTAATGCGGTCGAGGCTGACACCACCGTGCATCTTCAATCCCTGTGCAGTGGCGACGATAACGGTCAGCTTGGGTTGCAGACCGCTTTTGCGGCATTTGATATTATAGAACTTCTCCGCTCCCAAGTCCGCACCGAAGCCGGCTTCGGTCACTACGTAATCGCCGAAGGTCATAGCCATTTTGGTAGCGAGAATGGAGTTGCAGCCATGCGCTATATTTGCGAACGGACCGCCATGCACAAAAGCGGCTGTTCCTTCGGTGGTCTGTACCAGGTTGGGATGGATGGCATCTTTCAGCAGTACGGTGACGGCGCCCGCCACACCTAAATCTTTCACTGTAAACGGCTTGCCTCATAGTCAAAACCAAGTATGATATTCTCGATGCGTCTGCGGAGGTCTTCCGTATCCTTTGCCAGACAGAGAATTGCCATAATCTCCGATGCAGGTGTAATGTCGAAACCGGACTCCAGGGTAACCCCGTTGGTACGTGGTCCAAGTCCGGTAACAATGCTGCGCAGGGAGCGGTCGTTCACATCGAGCACACGCCGCCAGATGATTTCTTTCAGGCCGAATCCGTCCGCCTGATGCTGGTAGATATAGTTATCCAGCAAAGCGGAAATCATATTGTGAGCGGAAGTGATGGCATGGAAATCTCCTGTGAAATGTAAGTTTATCTTCTCCATAGGAAGTACCTGCGCGTAGCCGCCGCCTGCCGCTCCGCCTTTCATGCCGAAGCACGGACCCAGCGAGGGTTCGCGCAAGCTACGATGGCTTTCTTGCCTATCTTGTTCAGTCCCAATGCCAGGCCGATAGAGACCGTGGTTTTGCCAATGCCTGCCTTTGTGGCCGTAATGGCGGTTACCAGAATCAGGTTGCTCTGCTTTACCTTCTCCTCGTCAATCAGGTGTTCGGGAATCTTGGCAATGTAGCGGCCGTAGTTCTCTACTTCTTCACGGGGAATGCCGACACTTTCGGCAACCTGCTTTATTTTCTTCAGTTCAATGCTGCGTGCTATTTCGATATCCGATTTCATATATAGGGTCTTTTCTTTAAATAACAACTTTGTTTTTTTTGAAAGCTGCAAAAGTACAAAAAAGAAAGGAAAATGCAGGTATATGAAAAAGAATTTAGTATCAGCTTAACTACCCGAACAGGATTGGTTATCAAACAATCATTTGAACCGCGACGTATCCACTCCTTCCCTCTTCTTTTCCTTATAACCGCCGAACTTGTATGTGAACGATACGCCCAACTCGCGGAAACAAGAGTAATGGTTGGTTACATTCTGCGTCTGGAAGCGGATGCGCGGAGAAATCTGCCCGGTCTCGAATATATCGTTGCAATACAGATTCAGGACGGCCTTTCCCTTGGCAAAGCATAGCGCAAGGCGGCATTTACATTGCCGGAAACAGGCAGGTCGTAAATTCCCTGAATCGCTTTGCTGTGCACAAATCCGGTGACGGTCAGCTTCAGGTCGGGCTTGGTGGAAAGGGTGAAGGTGTTGTTCATTTGGCGATGCCGTAACACTGTTTGCGGTCGAAGGGGATATCCCAAAAGTCGCTGTCTTTCTCGCGATGCCAGATGCCGATAAAGGTCAGGCGGGAATTCAACCAGTTCTTTACCTTAAAGGGCACTGATACCTGTATGCCAAACTGTTGGCGGTAGTCAAAGTTCAGGTATTTATAGATTTCAACCAGCCGTTGCGAGGACTGGTAAAGCGTCTGTACCGAGTAGTCCTTGGTGTGGCTGAACCAGGTGCTGAAGATGTACTTGCTCTTTAAGATATAGTTCATTTGAAACTCATAGCTTTGCGCAGGTTTCAGCAGAGGGTTGCCGTGAATCTCGGAATATCCGCCGCCGATATAAGAAACAGCATCCTGCACGGCCCAATAGTCGGGATAGTGCTTATCGCTGCTCAGCGCAAGTTGCAGGATATGTCCGGGGGCAGGCATATAGTTCAGGTTGACGGTAGGATACCAATCCCACTGGTTCCAAACGGGCGTTTTATAACGCTCCACAGCCAGCGAGGCATCCAGCGAGAGCTTATCGCCGAAACTCTTGCTGAAACCTGCATAGATGTTCAGCGTTTCTTCCCGTTTGCGGGATTTCATATTAGTGAAGTTACCGGCGGAATTATCACCGGCTGCCAACGAAGTTGTATTTTCATCTCCCAACTGTTCGCCGGTCTCCGGGTCGTAGTAATATTGGTAACTGTTGTCGATGCCGGTAGTATAGACAATACCGTAATTCAGTCCCCAGCCCTTGCCCAGGCTGTGTTCCTGCGCCAGAAACATTTTCCAGCGGTTGATGCGCTGGCAGTCCTGTGTAAAGAAGTCAAGCTCGTCGTTTTCCAGCAGGCGGCTGTTCAGCAACTGGTCGGACGGAGAACGGTAGTAAGTGAACTCCACACCGGCTTTCATGCCAAAAGGCGTAGAATAGTCCAGCCGGCCGTTGTGAAGCCAGTCGGTGCTGTTGCTCAACGTGGCGGACTGCTGCGAACCGTTGATATTCATCCGGTTGTGAGACGTTGTATAGTTACCGTTGTAGACAAAGCTCAACTGATGGTCTTTAGCGATAGTATAATCGGCTCCCACCCGGAAACTATGCGTATGCGAACGGCCGCGGCGTACCTCATCGGTTGCCATCGGGTACACCGAGCCATCCGCCAAAGCGTGCATAGCATCTTTGTCCGTCGTAGTGTAAGTACGGCCGTGTTTGTGCGAGTAAAGAAAATCCGTTGAGAATTTATTTCCGTTATATAAAAGGCTGGCGCGCTCCTCAAAACCTTCGTAATGCTTCTGATTGTATTTGCCGTAGAGTTCGCCCTGCAGGAAGAGGGACCGTCCGCGGTTTGCTTCAGTTGCACGTTGATAAGTGCGCCGCGCACCTGGTAGCGGGCGGGTGCGTTATACATCACTTCGGCTTTTTCTATCCGGCTTGCGGGGATACTCCGCAACAGTGTGTAAAGCTGTTCGACGCTGAGGGTGGTCACTTTTCCGTTCAGAATGACGGTGACACCCTGCCCTGCTAGTTGCAAGCCGCCGTTCATCTCGGTTACGCCGGGAAGTTCCTTTACGGCATCGTAGGCATTGTCCACGGGCAGGTCGCGGATAAGCCGCGGCAAGTCATACACCAGTTTGCCTTGCGAGGCTTTGACTACGGGGCGTTCGCCGGTAATCATCACTTCGGGCAGGCTTTGGTAGATACTGTCCAGGCGGGCATCCGAGGTAATGATGCTGTCGGCGCTGAGGTACGTTCTCCGCCGGGTGATTTCCTGGGCGGAGATACCGGCACTAAAAAGGCTGATTACAGATAACAGATAAAATCGTTTCATACGTATTCGATGCTTTAATTTATTGTATTTGATGTTTTAATTCGTTTTCACACCGCAAAGTACGGCATTACCCGCCCGACTTTGTGTTATCGCCTGCTTACCAAGTGTTATCTACTGTTACCGGAAGTGTTATTTAGTCTTATCGCACGATACACCGCACACCATAACTCCTTATCTTTGCCTGCACAAATATCAAGGAACCACCATGAAACTGCCTTTGAAATACATTGCCATACTCGTTATCCTGTCTTTGGCGGGTATCTTCTCCTACCAGGCCTACTGGCTCGGCGGGCTGTACCGCACCATGCGCAACGACCTGGAACGCAACATCATAGAAGCCATGCGCATGAGCGACTATAACGAAATGATGCTGCGTGTGGAAAGGATGCGCAAGGACAGTGCCGACCATGGGACAGTGAGCGTATCCGCCGGATTCGAGAAAGACGGAACGCAAAACAAAACCTATGTACACAGCACCACCAGCATAGACCGCAACGGCCGGAAAGAAGAAACCTCCGACCAGCAGGTCATTCATCAAAAGAGCGACACCCTTTTGATGAGTATCTCGGACAATTCCTCCGTACAGGCTATTATCACCCGTGATGGCATCGCGTCCCGGACTCCGACGATGTACTTTTCATAGAACGGAACAAAGACCGGAACAAGGCTCAATGCTGAATGCCGATTCAGCCCAAAAGAAGCTGGAAGCCGCCATAAAAGACACCGATGTTCCGCCCCAAGCCGCACTGAGGGCAAACAGCGGGCTGGATG
>ENA-OUNI01001247-OUNI01001247.1-human-gut-metagenome-genome-assembly--contig:-NODE-1247-length-10275-cov-12.870911_pt1 | contig 10275 bp, 10 predicted proteins | sample MGYA00242499_ERZ504580 | MGnify/ENA primary metagenome ERZ504580 (study PRJEB26092, sample SAMD00036315) | human gut metagenome | host: Homo sapiens | study: EMG produced TPA metagenomics assembly of... | reverse complement strand
CCTCTCCCCCTGGCCCGGGCGACGAGGAACGACCCGGGCACCGGGCGGGAAAGCCTGCGGTTGGCTGCGGTTCGGGCGCGCCTTCCGCGCCCGCAGCATTGTTCGGATCACCATACGGAGTCTGCGGCGCTCCATCTGGATACGTGTTGCTCATATGTCCCCCTCTTGCAGAGAGCCCCGTCGACCGGGTCAAATCATTGTTACCGCAACCGGCCACATGCAACGCTGTATGCACCTGATCGGCTAATCCTCATCGTACACTCACTTTCCGTGATATGCACGGTATTGACCGGAAGTTCATGTTCATCTCACGGCAAGTTCGATTCGCACGGCGAGATCCCTCGAAAACCTTGCAAGTCCGCCTTCGAGGACCTCACCGGGCGACGCCGCCGACACCCTCCCGTTGCCCCCCCCCCGTGAACCCGGCGCACCTCACCCACGCATGCGCCACGGCCACGACGACGCGTGCCGCATCGGCTTGAACGGCAGCCGGCGAATCCGCCCGATCACGCCGAGCAGCAGCCATCCGCCGAGCAGCCCGCACACCACCACCATCGTCATGATGGTGCGCGTGTCATGCAGGTCGGACGGGTCCGGCGCCGGCATCGGGATCGGCTCGCGGTGCCCGGATATCAGCAGGCGCTGCGTGTTGACGCCGTACGGCGTGCACGTCATCAGCGTCACTCGGTCCTCGCCGGGCACGATCTTGAGTTGCGAAGTGTCGTCCGGGTTGATGACGGTGATGCGGTCGACCTCGTAGCCGAGCGTCTCCCCCATCACTTCGATGTAGAAGAAGTCGCCGGTTTTCATCTCGTCGAGCCGCGTGAACATCATCGCGTTGACGAGACCGCGGTGCCCGGTGATGACGGAGTGCGTGCCGTCCCCGCCGACCGGCAGCGAGGAGCCGTACAGGTGACCGGCACCGGAGGCCAGCGCGGTCTGTGACGTGCCGTGGTAGATCGGCAGGTTGACGGAGATTTTCGGGATCTTGATGGTTCCCATCACTTCGTCGCCCGAGTCGAGCAGGGACTGGTATTCCTTGTCTTTGGAGGCGGCGGAGTCCTCGCCTTTGGCTCTCGACCCGCCTTGTGCGGCGCTGAACGGTCGATGGCCTCGCCCAGCACGGGTTGACCGGATCTGGCGAGTTTTGCGTTGTATGCGCGGGCGGCGGCGAGGGCGTCTTCGGCTTGCGGGTATGGCCAGCCGGCGACCTGCTGTGCGCTGTTGCGTGAGGTTTGGGCGAGTTTGAGCGAGCTCTGGTATTGGAGCGCTAGGGGATATCCGGCGACGGCGACAGCGGCTATGACCAGTATCAGCGTGACGATGCGCATGATGATGAGCTGTATGCGCAGTCGTTTGCGTTGCGCGACAAGGTCGAAGATGTCGGTCGCCTGATTGAAGCTCAGCATCGAGTACGGGAGCTGCGGCTGCACGGCGGGTTTGTGACGGCTGTTTCGGTAGGATTTGCGGGAATTATTCGAGGATCGCTCGTCATTGTCCGGCAGGCTGCGGGTCATCGTTGACCGTGCGGGCGCATGGGAGGATTTGGCGGCTGGGTCGTTGCCGGATGAGGTGGCCGGCCGTTTCGATCCGTGTCTCCTCGATGCCATGCGCATCCTCCTGTTGTTGTGCCGGCCGTCACTGCAATCGCCGTGAAACGAATTCGTGTATGTACTGTGTTGCCCCCGGCAGGGGTGTTGCCGGGGGCGAATGGTTACAGCAAGCCGAAGCCGCCACCATGCTCGTGCGGGATGCACGTCATGCGGCGGCTTGGCCTGTTATCGTGTCAGTCAGCGCAGCGCACGGCTGGTGCGGCGAGACTTGGCGTACACGGTGGCGGCAGCGCCGCCGAGCAGCGCGGCGATCACCACGAACAGCGCGATGCCCGCAGCACCGGTTTTCGGCAGTTCGAAGACGGACTTGACGTTGGTCACCTTGTAGTCGGCGGCGCTGTCCTTGGGCGCGAGACCCCAGGAGTCGGTGCCGGCGAAGGTGACGTTGCCGTTTTCCTCGATGGCCACGGTGAACGAGGCCTTGAAGTCCTGGTATCCGTCGGCGACCGCGGTCTCGGTCACGGTGTAGCTGCCGGCCTTCAGTCCGTCGAACTTGACGACGCCGTTGGCACCGGACGTGACTTCGAGCGGGTACTTATCGCTGTTCGGCAGCACGCCGTTCTGGTCTTTTGCGACACTCAGCGTGAACTTCGCGCCCTTGACGGCCTCACCCTGGGCGTTGACCTTCGTGAACTTGAAGCCGAAGATCTTGGTGAGGGTTTCAGTGCCGGGGATGGGGGTGCCATCATTGTCGACGAGCTTGTTGGTCACCGCGTGGTAATCCTGTCCCTCGACTGTCTCGGCCTCGTCATTGACGGTGGCGTTGTAGGTGATGGTGATCCGCTTACCGGCGTACTTGGCCGGGTCGGTGATCTTCACCACGAAAGTATTGGTGCCGTCGCCCTTGTTGTCAGTCAGGTTGTTTTCCACCGTGTAATCGGGGCCAGTCAGCACCTCATCGCCGGCCTTAACGGTCAGGCTGGCGAAGTCGACGGTCAGGCCCTTGCTTGGCACATCTTTGAACTGCAGGGCGAAGCCGGTCGGGACCGGATTCGGAATCGTGTAGCCCAGTTTAAACGGCACGATTTCGCCCACGGACGCGCTCTTGCTGGTGGTGGACTTCGTCTGGGGGCCGCTCACCGTGCTCTTCATGTCCACTTTTGCGGTGCTATCACCAAGCGACAGAACGCCCTCAGCGTTAACGGAGCCGGTGCTCACGATCATCGGGACGGCCTGAGTCAGGGTATCGGTCGATGCGTTGCCGTCCAGGAACAGATACACGCCAGCAGTCAGCGCGGTCTTGTTCGTGGCGGTCCAACCATCCGTGTCGCTGCCAGTCGCCTCGTTCAGCACGAACGAACCCGCGGTGGCGGTGAACGGGTTGTTGGCCTGCAGCGCATCCGCGAACTTACGCGTCACAGACGGATTGTTCCACGGACGGGTCTCGGACTGATCGAACTGAACCTGCGTGACGGTACCATCCGTATCCGTGGTCGTTTTTTGATTCATAGCCCAAGCCATCAAATCAGTGGTGCCATCGGTCGGCACGTTATGGAAGCCGGCGGTGGTCAGAGCCGCAGTCAGCTTCGTGCGATCGGCGCCCGCAGCGGTCTTCACACCATACACCGGGTTTTCGGTAGTGCCATAGTTCACGTAGTCCGCGATCTTGTATGCGCTCAGCCGGGCGCTGGTCAGCTGCTCTTTTTTGGGCGCTTTGAACGTGACTGTTGCAGCAGTGTCCACTGTCGTCTCGGCCGCGTTGGCGGAACCGGTGCCGAACGCCATGCCGGCGAGAAGGGTGGCCGCAGCTGCGACACCCGCGAAAAGCTTCTTGAACTTCATGAGAAACTCCTCTTCCTTTCGTTGTTTTGTTTATTGCAACTGCGGAAGCGGCAGTCGTTGAGTCTTCCGCAGTCCGCAAATCTTGAGTTGTCGGGGGCGACTGGTCGCCGCCCCCGTGTGCCCTCCCCGACGAGGGAGGAGGGCGGAGCATCCGCCGCAGGTCAGACGAGCCGACGCTTGCGCCAGATGAAGTATCCGATTCCGACCAGTGCCGCGAGCAGGCCGAAGCCGCCCCCATATACAAGCCAGTCACGAGTCGTGGCGCCGCCGGTCATCGGCAGAGCGGACACGGCAACGAAGGTGTTGGTGAACTCGGCCATATCGGGGGTGGCAGCGGCACTCCACGTACCGTCATCCCCCTGCCGTACATCCACCGTAATCGTCCGCTCGCTGGTGTCGTACTTCCAGCCAACAGGAGGATCGGCGGCACCGTCCTCAGTCACGACAAACTTGTACGTTGCCTCCTCGGCCGGGAACGTCAGCTTGCCCGCAAACACACTGGTCTTGGATTCGCCTGCGTTGAAGTGGCCGGTAATCGATGTCGTCAACTGCTTGCTGTCCCCGTCGGGCCAGATTACCTTGCTCGCATTCGGGTCATCCGTGGCGGACTTCAGCGTGAACGAGAAATCATTGTCGGTGCTCGAACCCTGGACCGTCTTCGTCACCTTGACCGAACCGGCGACCAGATCCACCGTATTACGGGTGTTGGTGATCGTGACCGGGTACGTCTTGACGTTGTCGAAGGTCGTCATGTTGTTGTTATCCGGAGCCGCCCACAGGTCGTCGGCAGTGAAGGTTACCAACTGGTTCTCGGGGTCGTAGGACGCCGTGTAGCCGTCCACGCTGGACTCCTCCACGCGGTAGGTGCCAGGGGCGAGGTTCTCGAACGCACCAGCCCACTGACCCTGGTTGTTGAGGGTCACGGTCCGGTTGATGTCCTTGCAATCCTCACCTTGCGCATTGCACTGCTTCAACGTGACGGTCACCGAGTCATTCCCATGCTTCTCCGCTCCATCGGACCAGTTCTTGGTCACCTGGATCTTGCCGGTCTTTACCTGCAGGACGGGGTGGGGGTACTCCACGGAACCCGGGGTCTCGGCGGTATGGTCGCCGACCGTGTTGACGACGGTGTACTCCAGCTTCGCGCCGTGATCCGCATTCGAATGGAAGCCGGGCAAATTGGACGAAGTATGGTGACCATCCGCATCAGTGTCGTCGGCACCAAGAACATCCTTATATCCGGTCTTGTCGTCATTCTGCTTGTTGGCGGCGTACTCGTTGTAGGCCTTCTGCGTCGGCTTGGCCTTGAACGTGACCGTATACGTCACGCCATCCTGAAGCTCATAGCCGTCCGCGAACGTGACCTTCACCGTCTTGCCCGAAACGGTAACCGTGTAATCGCTCTCGTTGAGATCGACACTATTACCGTCTTTAGATGCCGTCACCGTCACATCATTCGAGCCGAAGTTAGCATTAACGAACTCCGCGTAGTCCGACAGCGTATCGGTGATGGACACGTTCTTGTACGAAGACTTCCTGTTGATCTGACCGATGATATCGGCAAATGCTTGTTCAGCTCATCCGTGCTGGTGGCGCTGTAATACGAGCCCTTCGTCTGATCGGCGAAGCCACGCATCTTGGTCGGATCGGAGGACACGCCAACCGAGAACAACGTCGCATCGCCACGCCTGTTAGCCTCGGCAACAGCGGAGCTGAGATTCGCCCCATATCGATCACTGCTGCCAGAACCATGAACCCCGGCAGGAAGACCCCAGATATCATCGCCATCATAGATCGGACGGCCCCACCAATCAGTGCCGGTCTGCACGGAACTCGTGCGGAACGTCGGGTCGCCATCTGACATGAACACGATGTACTTCTTCACGCCCTTACGACCGGAAGTCAGCTTGGCATTGGCGGCTTTAAGCGCGGCCTCCCAATTCGTGCCACCATCGGCGCCCAGACCATTAACGGCACTGACTATGTCCATTGCGTTGTCGGTGAAGTTCGACACATTGCCCACCGTCGCCGAGAAGGGGACCAGCGCCATCCGGATGTTGCTATCCTTGCCCTGGTTCTCAGGCGTCAGCAGATGCTGCGCCATGCTGTTGACGGCAGTCTTCGCAACCTCAAGACGAGAGTTGTGTCCCATCGATTTACTCATGGAACTGGAGGTGTCGAACACCACGACGATGTCGGCCGGGGACACGGTCGTCTGCGACGAGCCGGACTGCGTGCCGGTCACGTTCAGGGACAGGTCATAGGTGCCATCATTGTTCGCCTTGATGTACTTGCGGTACCGGGGCGCCGTGACGACCGTGTTCGTCACCGTGGTACGTGGCACCTCACCGACCGACACCGGCTCCGTGGTCGCAGAATCCTTCTCCTGCGTCACCTTGACCTGACCGCCATTGGCGCTCACCGCATACGTGTCCTGGTCAACGTTGATTTCCGTCACCTTGTACTTCGAGGACTCGGTGATCCTCTTGGCGTCGCTGCCCAAAAGCACGGCATACTGGCCCGCCTTGAGCGTGATCACGCCATTGGAATCCGTGGTCCGGGTTTCACCGTCCTTGGTGCCGGCGGCGGTGTTGTACACGTCGTATTTACCCGTGTACAACGTGTAATCCTTGTCACTGTCGGTTCCCTCATAGTTGACATAAGCGTTGAACGTATAGTTCTTGTTCTTGTCAGCTTCAGGAACGTTCTCCGTCTCCTTGCCGATTTGAATATGGCTGGAGTCAAGAGTCACCAAATTGAAGTCAAGCTTGCAGTTGGAACCATAATGGCCACGCTCGAAGTAGTACATGTTCATCTCGTGACTGGTGTAGTTCTTGAACGTGGTGTAGGAGCCATTGGAGGCTTTGACCATATTGGATTCCATCCAAGCGGTGATCTCGGCATCCGACTTGCCTTGGTCCCTGAGCGCCCGAGTAAACAACGCCTGCAACGTGGTCGTAGTGGTTTTATTGCTGACAATCGTCACCACACCGGTCACGAAATTAATGGAGCCGCTGGCGGCATCATGGATGCCACCGATATCCAACACAAGCATGCCGTCGACGAACAGCCACAGATCATCGTCACCCGTGAAGTTGAACGTCATCGGGGAATCATCGACGAGTTTGCCTTCTTTCGGTTGCATGAACTTCGCGTATGCGGTCATACCGAAGGCGTACCGGGTGCCGTTCACCGAATGAAAGCCGATCCGCAGCTTACTTTTATCCGCATTGAACGGCAGGAATTTCGGAATCCATGCGTCAGCTCTCTCGGTCCATGTTGCTGACCGGTCAAATCCGGTACCGGCACTGTTCAGCGCGGCGTACGTCGTACTGGAGTCGTACGCATAGTGCCCCTTGGCCTCTTCCGTCGGATCGAACAGCCCCGTCAGCCCATTGCCGCCATTGGTATATGCCTTGGCCCACTCGCTTTCTGTGAACAAATACGTCATGTCGGTCTGTGCATTATTTTTATTGGTCACCATCGTAGAGAACTGCGGAACTGCGTCAGCGCCGGTCTTGGTGAGGTTCGTCTTGACGATGCCCGGAGAGGTTTCTGCACTGCCAGTCCAGCCGTTCCAATCCGTACCGTTTCCGTTGAAGTAGAATGCTGCAGCCGCCTCATTTCTGCTGGTACCGCCCGTGGCATAGTTCACGTTCTCTTTGCCGGCGTCCTTTGCCGGGCCATTCGGATCACGGCTGTCCCAATAATCGAATAGGTTTATCTTCACTTTGCTGTCGTTCGCCGTGGCGCGAGGCGCAGCCGACGCTTTGACCGTGGCGGTCTGCCCCGAAGCACCAGTCCCGGCGCGATCGGTCAGGGCAGATGACGCCCCCTGCTGAGCGCTGTCGCCTGTGCGATGCCGCTGATCGGGCCGGTGCCGGCCTGTGATGCCTGCATCGTGACCGACTGCGCGGCTTCGGGTGCGACTGTCCCCGCATTGGCCGCAATCGCAGTGCCGGTGACGGCAAGTCCAAGAACGGTCGCGACGGATACGGCGGCCGCGATCAGGCGAGAGCGCATCGCCCTCGTATGCGGTGGTTTCCGATTCTGCTTAGTCACGATCAGCATCCCTTCCATCATTTCCAAAACTCTTCATCCGGCGTTCAGCAGTTCGACAAAGACTCACGATTGCGACTCTCACCGTCGCAGCACGCACAAATCATCGACCTCCACCGGCCTGTTAACTCCTGACCGTATCCGCACCCAAAAATCGACGCAATCCCCCGAAACATTGAAATAACGCCGAATACATGCCCCCCCCCCGCAGAAAAACCGCTTTCACAGCCCTTGCGGCATAAGGTTCTCGGGAATCAGTCCATACCCCCTTCCCTACGGGGAAAATTCTTGGGAGATATACCGAAATATGGCTTAAATCAAGGCCTGAGGCCTCTTACATAACGGTATATCGCTGTATCAGCGAAGTGTCTGCTCCCGCCAAAGCACAACAAGACCGAGGGAGGCTCTCGTCGTGAGATTACGCGGACTCTTTTGCGTTCCTAAGTGCGCGCCGTATCGACGAGTACGCGAACATAAGAACGCAAAACGTGCGATTTGCGTTCTTATGTTCGCAGGCTGAACGTTTCAGCGCGCACTTAGGAACGCAAACCGCTCCTGCCCGCTTCGCAAGAGCCAGCCAGCGGGGGCAGAGTTATATATTGCTTCTGACAGTGGGCTGAACCATCGGCTAACGTCATTTACCATCATCTGCCGATGGAACAGTTCCGTCTCAATAGACCCGAAACTATCGCTCGTAGAACACGCCGAACGAGGGGAACCCATGACGGGCCGGCTTCAGCTCCTGCAGCGGGATCTCGGTGACGTCCACTCGTTCGACATCGGCATAGCGCGGCCCCTGCTTCAATGCCGAAATCAGACGGGCGACCTTGCCGCGTTCCCCCTGCGCCTCGACCTCCACCGAGCCGTCGTAGCAGTTGCGCACCCAACCACCCAGGCCGAGCTTGCCGGCGGTCATCACCGTGAAATACCGGAATCCGACGCCCTGCACCAGACCCGCCACCACGGCATGGACACGGATATCATCACTCGATGACACCGGCACGGCACCCTCTTCACTCTCGTCAGTCCGCGCGCCGCGGCTCGCCCGCATATCATCACGTTTCATGACCGCACTCACCTCACGTTACCGTCAGCCGACACCAATACCCCCATCGTATGCCCACCATCAAACGGCAGTCGAGAAGCCGGCAGCGCAGCGCGGGCGCTACAGCCCGGCCCCTTTCCGCCGAGGCCTGCCGCAATCCGTCAGATGAACGCGCGTTCGCCGAAAATCGCCGTTCCGACGCGCACAATCGTCGCACCCTCCACGATGGCGAGCGCCATGTCGTGCGTCATGCCCATCGACAGTTCCGTGCAGTGCTCGGTGCCGGGCGCGCGAGAGGCGAGAATCGTGTCGCGCGTGCCGCGCAGATGCGCAAAGCAGGCGCGAATCGTGGCCTCATCATCGACGTGCGCGCCGATGGTCATCAGGCCTTCGAGCCGGATGCCGTCCAGCTGCGCGATCTGTGCGGCGATGTCGACGGCAGCCTGCGGGTCGCAACCCGATTTCGATGCTCCCCGGACTCGTTGACTTCCAGAAGCACGCCGACCGTGATTCCACGGGCGACGGCACGGCGGGCGATGCGCTGCGCCAGTTCGACGCCGTCCACCGATTCGATGGTGTTGACGTCGGGGAGGATTTTACCGATCTTGTTGGCCTGCAGCTGGCCGATGAGATGGAACGGGATGTGTTCGGCGTCAGACGGTCGAGTGGTGGCGCCGTCGCCTGTGCCGAGCGCAAATCCCCGGTCCGCGCACAGGCGACGCAGTCCATCGGCCTTGGCCATGACCTCCTGCGGGCGGTTCTCGCCGATCATGCGGATGCCCGCATCGATCGCCGCCATGATCTCGCCGACGTCACGGGTCTTCGTCGCCGCCAGCAGCTTCACCGAACCGGGAGCGCGACCGGCCGCCGACTCGGCTTCGGCGATGGCGTCAAGCACGCGATGCACGCCATCGCGAATCTGCGTCGCCCGCGTCTCGTCGATGCTTTCATTGGTCAGATCCTTGTGATCCATGTAAGCGGTCATCATATGCTCCCTATCCGTCTTGCTGCACCATATATTAGTATGCCCACGGATGAGGGCGAATCGGCTAGAGAAACCGGGAACTTCGGGTGTGGCCCCGCTGGCGGGGTGTCGAGCGATGCGAGACTGGGGGGGCGAAGCGCGAAACGGCTCCGCACGCAGCATATAGAGGAGGAATCTCACAATCCGATGCTGAACGGGTCGTCGGGGATGGAACGATCCTGCGAATCTGCGGCGAGCGCATCCCACGAAAATCCATGCAACAGGTCGGCAGCAGCGCACGGCTCGGGCTCTTGCTGCAATCCGAGCAGCCACGCGCAATAGCCGATCACCCGATGCGCCGTGACGCCATGTTTGCGTAACGTTCCCATATCCAGCGACCGTTCACGCTTGGCGAGCCGCCGCCCGGCCGCATTGTCGATCAGCGGAAGATGTGCGAAACGGATATCGCGATGAGCCGCGGCAACGCCGCCATCCGAGCTATCCCCGAAGCCGGCGTCGAGCAGCCGCTCACGGATGTACAGCTGCAGCACGGCGGATCGCAACAGGTCACGCCCGCGAACGATGTCATCCACACCCATCAGCAAGTCGTCAACCGTGACAACCAGCTGATAGGCGAACAGACCATCCGCCCGTCGCACCACCGTATCGCCCAAATCGCGCGGCAAATCGAATCGGCAGTTCCCGAACACGCGATCATGCACGGTGACCGCGGCACGCGCGTCGCCGGCGACGGGCATGCGATGCGCAGGCGAATGCCGATCACCATTCGCCAAGCGTTGCCTGACCTGTCG
>ENA-OUNI01001246-OUNI01001246.1-human-gut-metagenome-genome-assembly--contig:-NODE-1246-length-10276-cov-4.428022_pt1 | contig 10276 bp, 10 predicted proteins | sample MGYA00242499_ERZ504580 | MGnify/ENA primary metagenome ERZ504580 (study PRJEB26092, sample SAMD00036315) | human gut metagenome | host: Homo sapiens | study: EMG produced TPA metagenomics assembly of... | reverse complement strand
TTTCTTCTTTTTTCAGAAAAGCCAGTTTTGTCATTCTGACGAATCCTTTTTCGTCCAACATGCCTCTTGGTCTCCTCTTCCCGTTCTAAATTATGTTTATTTTACCATATGTTTCCGATATTGGAAAGCTATTCTCAAAATATTCACACACTATTTTACAATTGCCGCACAAACAAAATCCACCTGTTCTGCTCCATTCACTTTCAACAGTGACGCAATGGCATCAACCGTGCTTCCCGTTGTGTAAATGTCATCTACCAGAAGAATCCGGCAGTATTTCATCTGTCCCGGCTTTGCCAATGCAAAAGCTCCCTCCAGGTTTTTCCGCCGCTCGGCGGGACTAAGCTCTTTCTGGCGTTTTGTTTTTTCACACGGCGGATCAGGCGGGCATTCATGGGAAGTTCCATTTCTTCTGCCAGCTTTTCTGCAAATACCTCCGCCTGATTGTAGCCGCGCTGCCGCTGTCTCGCCGGATGAAGCGGCACCGGAACGAGCACCTCCGGATTTCTTCTCTGGATCTGCTTTCCCACATAGAAAAACGCCGCGTGAGCATAAAATCCAGCGTATTCCTGCCGTTCATGATATTTGAACCGCATCAGGGAAGCCTCAAGTTCCCCGTGGTAACCGTACGGCGCAAAACCGCGGTCGAAGCTGTGCCTCGTTCTGCTGCAGTCCCGGCAGAACTCTTCCTCACTGCCCACGGGTTTCCCGCATTTTTTGCACCGCGCACCCAGAATCGGATGGATCTTTTCCACACAATTCCGGCATAGATACAGTTCCTCACGTGACAGCAGTCCGTCACAGATGGGACATCGTCTCGGATAAACTGCGTTTAAAAGCCAGTTTCCTGTTTTATTTTTTTCTTTCATGTAACCTGCGCTTTCCCTTATCCACTCTGCCGGATGCAGCCGCATCCATGCCCCGGAAAAACGTGTTTACACGTTTTCTTCCCGCATTTCCCATATTCTTCTGGCGAGCGTTGTATACCGGTTCGCTCGATATGATTTCCGATCATTGCCTGGAATGTCACATCACTTCCGACGATGGTGACGCACTTTCTGGCTCTCGTCACGGCCGTATACAAAAGATTCCGCGTCATCAGCATGCGCGGGCCGCCGAGCAGCGGAATCACAACCGCCGGGTACTCGCTTCCCTGCGCTTTATGTATCGTTGTGGCGTAGGCGAGCTCCAGCTCGTCCGCCTGTTTGAACGTATAGTCTGCGAATTTTCCTTCCTCAAACTCCACAGTGATCACCTCGGTATACGGTTGATGCTCCGGATCATGCCGAGGTCTCCGTTGAATACACCCATACCGCGCTCCGCCACGATTCCGTTGATGCCGCGGATTTCCCACTCCATCTGGTAATTGTTGCGGATCTGCATGACCTTGTCGCCCTCGCGGAGGATATTACCTCCATTTTCCCGCTCGGCTTTGTCCGGTGCGGGCGGGTTCAGGTATTTCTGCAGAATCTGATTCAGATTTTCCACGCCGAGTGCACCTTTCCGCATCGGAGTCAGAATCTGGATATCCTGCGGGCGGGCATCCACATAACGCGGCAGTTTCTGGGACACCAGCGTCACCAGCACTTTCCAGATCACGTTGACATCGTACCGTTTCAAAAAGAAGAAATCTTTGCTCTTATTGTCCAGTATAACCTCTTCCCCATTATGGATCTTATGTGCATTGACAACAATATCGCTCTGGGATGCCTGCCGGAAAATGTGCGTCAGGCAGACAATCGGAAAGCATTCCGAACGGATCAGATCCCGGAGGACACTGCCCGGGCCGACACTTGGAAGCTGGTTCTGGTCTCCCACCAGGATCAGCCTTGTTCCCGGCACAATCGCGGAAAGAAGGGCATGCATCAGGTGGATATCAACCATCGACATCTCATCAATGATGATGACATCCGCGTCGAGCGGATTATCTGCGTTCCGCTCAAAATGCACATTTGCCGAGGAGTCATCCACATTTCCCGTCAGTTCCAGAAGACGATGGATCGTGCATGCCTCACAGCCAGTTGCCTCTGTCATTCGTTTCGCCGCTCTTCCGGTCGGCGCTGCCAGGAAAATGTCGAGGCCTTCTGCCTCAAAATAATGGATCATCGCATTGATGGTCGTCGTTTTTCCGGTTCCGGGACCTCCGGTCAGGATCATAAGACCGCTGTATGCCGCCTCAACGACTGCCGTCTTCTGCATCTCATCCAGCTCGATCTGATATTTTTTCTCGATCTTTCCGATCCGCTTTTCGATTGCCTCACGGTCTTCCTCGCATGTAATATTCAGCTCATGCAGCATGCGCGCCGTACTCAGTTCCAGATAATAATACTGGCTGGCATACACAATCCGCAGCGGCTCATCCCCTTCCCGTTCGGCCGGGAGCTCGCGGATGACCGCTTTTTTGTCGATTGCCATATCCTGTAGAGATTTCTGCATCCGCTCCGGTTCTACGCCGAGAAGTTCCTGCCCTCTCCGAAGCAGCACCGGTTCCGGCAGATAGACATGGCCTTCTGCCGTCGCCTGATTCAGCACATACGAAAGACCGCTCTTGATGCGGAATTCGCTGTCCACGGCAATCCCGATTTTTCCGGCAATCTCATCCGCCGTCCGAAATCCCACGCCTGCGATATCTTCCGCCATTTTATACGGGTTTTCCTTTAAAATTCGGTACACATTGTCCCCGTACTGCTGATAAATCTTTGCACCGAGATTCAGTGCAATGCCATATCCCGAGAGGAAAATCATCGCATTCTGCATTTCGGCTTTTTCTGCCACCTGCTGTGCAATTTCACGCGCTTTCCGCTCGCTGATTCCCTTTACCTCCGCGAGGCGCTCCGGCTCTTCCTCGATGATCCGAAGCGTATCGTCACCGAAGCGGCGCACAATTCTTGCCGCCAGCGCCGCACCGACTCCTTTGATCGCACCGGAACCGAGATACCGCTCCAATGCAACAGAATCCTGTGGAACTTTCGTCTCATAGGATTCAATGCGGAACTGCTTTCCATAGGCAGCATGTTCAATATAATCTCCGGAAGCCTCGATCAGCTCGCCCTCTCCGATCATCGGAAGCGTGCCGACGCATGTCAGCTCGCGCCCCTTCATGCTCAGATTCAGGACGGTATAGCCGTTCTCCTCATTTCGGAAAATAATGTGTTCTACGTAGCCTTCTACTTTTTCTTTTTCACTCATCTTTTATCAAAACTGGCTTTCAAATTCATTCATCACTTCGCGGTACTGGCCGGTTCCAAGCGCAACGACGCTCGCCGGATTTTCTGCTGTCACGGTATTGATGCCGGTCCGCTCCTGGATCAGCTCGTCCATTCCGGCAAGGAGACTGCGCCTCCGGTCAGGATAATGCCGCGGTCGGAAACATCGGATGCCAGTTCCGGCGGCGTTTTTCCAGCACGGCACAGATCGCGTCCGCAATCTGGTTTGTCGTCTGGACAAGGGCACCTCGGATTTCGTCGGAGGAAACCGTAATCGTCGCCGGAAGTCCGGTGATGACGTTTCTTCCCTTGATCTCCATCGTTTTCTCCTCGGCCCGCGGATAAGCGGAACCAATCCGGATTTCACTGCCTCTGCGGTCTGTTCTCCGATAAATACGTTGTATGTTTTCCGTACATAGCGGATGATATCCTGGTCAAATGTCTCACTGGAAATCTTGACCGAATTAGAAACAACGGTTCCCGCAAGCGAGATCACAGCGATATCCGTCGTGCTCCGCCGATGTCCACGATCATATTTCCGCATGGTTTCGTAATGTCAATTCCGGATCCGATTGCCGCTGCCACCGGCTCCGGCACGATCAGCACTTCCCGGGCTCCCGCCTGGTACGTTGCCTCCTCCACAGCCTTCCGCTCTACTTCCGTCACACCGGACGGCACACAGATGCTGATTCTCGGTTTCCGGAATGCTCTTCTTCCCATTGCCTTCTGGATAAAGTAGCGCAGCATGCGCTCGGTGATCAGAAAGTCCGTGATCACGCCCTGCCGCATGGGCCGGACCGCCATAATATTGCCCGGTGTCCGTCCAATCATCTGACGCGCTTCTTCTCCAATTGCCCGTACTTTATCTGCATCTTTATCATACGCAACTACGGACGGCTCCTTTAATACAATGCCTTTTCCCTTGGCATAGACCAGGATGCTGGACGTCCCCAGATCAATTCCGATATCGGTCGTTGCAGCCATAGTAATCCCCTTTCCTGTTCTCTTTTATTTTTCTTTATTTTAATCTGTTTGAAATTTGTATAGAATAAGTTCGGGTTCAAAACACCCGAAACACAAAAGGATCGAATGTGTTCTGAACAACCCGCTTCTTATTATATACAATCCCTTTTAAAATGGAAAGGATTTTTTAGAGATATTTTTCGACATATTTTCCGGTGTAGGATACCGGGCTCTTGGCCACTTCCTCCGGCGTTCCGCACGCAATCACGGTTCCGCCGCCGTCTCCGCCCTCCGGTCCGATATCAATAATATAGTCCGCCGTCTTGATGACATCCAGATTGTGTTCGATAACAACGACGGTATTTCCGCCCTCGGACAGGCGGTGCAGAATCTCCACCAGTTTGTGGACATCCGCAAAATGAAGTCCCGTCGTCGGCTCGTCGAGAATGTAGATCGTTTTTCCCGTGCCGCGGCGGCTCAGCTCTGCTGCGAGCTTGATACGCTGCGCTTCTCCACCGGACAGCGTGGTGGACGGCTGGCCGAGTCGGATGTAGGAAAGGCCGACATCGTACAGGGTCTGTAATTTCCGGAAAATCGACGGTACCGGCCTGAAGAATTCCAGTGCCTCCTCGACCGTCATATTCAGCACATCGTAGATGCTCTTTCCTTTGTATTTGACTTCCAGTGTCTCACGGTTGTACCGTTTTCCATGGCAGACCTCACACGGCACATAGACATCCGGCAGGAAGTGCATTTCGATCTTCAGGATACCGTCGCCGCCGCAGGCCTCGCATCGGCCGCCCTTCACATTAAAGCTGAATCTTCCCTTCTTGTAGCCGCGCGCCTTGGCATCCTGCGTTGCCGCAAACAGGTCGCGGATCTGATCAAACAAACCTGTGTACGTTGCCGGATTGGAACGCGGTGTTCTTCCGATCGGGGACTGGTCGATGTCGATGACCTTATCGAGCTGTTCCATACCGATGATGTCTTTGTGTGCACCCGGAATCGTCCGCGCACGGTTCAGATCTCTTGCCAGCCGTTTGTACAGAATTTCATTGACAAGGGAACTCTTTCCCGATCCGGAGACTCCGGTCACGCAGGTCATGACACCGAGCGGGAAATTCACGTTGATATTTTTCAGATTGTGCTCTTTTGCTCCGACTACCTTCAGCCAGCCCGTCGGCTTTCTGCGCTCGGACGGAACCGGAATTTTCAGCTCTCCGCTTAAGTATTTTCCAGTGATGGAATTCGGATTTTTCATCAGATCTTCCGCCGTTCCGATCGCCACCAGCTCTCCGCCGTGCTCACCGGCTCCCGGGCCGATATCAACAACGCAGTCAGCGGCGCGCATCGTATCCTCGTCGTGCTCCACGACGATCAGGCTGTTTCCGAGGTCACGCAGATGTTTCAGCGTCGCGAGAAGTTTGTCGTTGTCTCTCTGGTGAAGACCGATGCTCGGCTCGTCGAGAATATAGGCGACACCGACAAGGCCGGAGCCGATCTGCGTTGCCAGACGGATTCTCTGCGCCTCACCGCCGGACAGCGATGCAGTTCCGCGCGCCAGGGTCAGATAGTTTAATCCGACATCCGCAAGGAAGCTCACACGCGCACGGATCTCTTTTAAAATCTGCTTTCCGATCAGCAGCTGCTGTTCAGAGAGTTCGAGGTTCTGCATAAACTTCTGCAGATTGTCGATGGAAAGGGATGTTACTTCAAAATATTTTATCTCCGACCGTCACACCAAGCGACGTCGGTTTCAGACGCTGGCCATGGCACGCCTGGCACGGGGTCACACGCATGAAGGTTTCGTATTCCTGTTTTGTAGAATCCGATCCGGTCTCACGGTAGCGGCGCTCTACATTTTTGATCAGCCCCTCAAAAGCCACATCGTACACACCGACGCCGCGCTGACCGCGGTAATGCACCTTGACGGATTTTCCGTTCGTTCCGTAAATCAGGATATCGTGGATTTTTTCGGATATTCACAGAACGGAGTGGAAAGGGAAAAATCGTACTCCTCTGCGAGCGCATCGAGAATGGCTCTCGTATAGCTCGATTTGTCCGTGCAGGACTGCCAGCCGAGCACGGTGATGGCTCCGTCTGCGATGGATACGGTCTTGTCCGGAATCATCAGATCCTCGTCGAACTCCATCTTGTAGCCAAGGCCGGCACAGCTCGGGCAGGCGCCGAACGGGTTGTTGAAGGAAAAGCTTCTCGGCTCAATCTCCTCCATGCTGATGCCGCAGTCCGGGCAGGAAAAGCTCTGGCTGAAGTTGAGCTGATTTCCGTCCATCGTGTCGACCACCAGAAGGCCGTCCGCCAGATCCAGTACATTCTCGACGGAATCCGTCAGACGTTTCTCAATGTCCGGTTTGACTACAAGACGGTCCACAATAATGGAAATGTTGTGTTTCAGGTTCTTATCCAGCGTAATCTCCTCGGACAGCTCATACTGGCTGCCGTCGATCATCACGCGGACATAGCCGCTGCGTTTTGCCTGTTCGAGCACCTTTTCGTGTCTTCCCTTGCGGCCGCGCACAACCGGCGCGAGAAGCTGGATTTTCGTCCGCTCCGGGAGTGCCATGATCTGATCGACCATCTGGTCCACCGACTGGCGGCTGATGACTTTTCCGCACTTCGGGCAGTGCGGAATACCGATTCTCGCGTACAGAAGACGGAAGTAATCGTAAATCTCCGTCACGGTTCCGACGGTGGAACGCGGGTTCCGGTTCGTCGATTTCTGATCGATCGAAATAGCAGGCGGCAGGCCTTCGATGCTGTCCACATTCGGTTTTTCCATCTGTCCTAAGAACTGGCGCGCGTAGGAGGAAAGGCTCTCCATGTACCGCCGCTGGCCCTCCGCATAGATCGTGTCAAACGCAAGCGAACTCTTTCCTGAACCGCTGAGGCCCGTAAATACAACAAACTGGTTTCTGGGGATATCGACATTCAGTGCTTTCAGGTTGTTCTCCCTGGCTCCCCGTATTCTGATAAACTCTTTTTTCTCTGCCATAACTGTTCCTCTTATTAATTGGAATCCCTGTCCGGACAGGGACAGGAATCTTGTCTCGTTTTCTCCCATTATAGCACACCGCCGTGCGTTGTGCAAACATTTGTTCTATTTCTTTATCATCTTTTTACAGCAGAAAATCTGCCAGAATCACATTGCTGACGGAAATCCCATCGCGTGTCAGAGCCAGGCGCCCGCTGTGTTCCTGTAAAAGATGCATCGCTTCGTATTTCTTCAGAACCCCGCCGTATACGGCATGGATCTCCTTTCCAAACTTCTCCTCAAACTCCGCCGTCGAGATCCCTTGTGTCATTCGAAGGCCGAGAAACATAAATTCTTCCATGCATCCTGCCGGGAAAGAATTTCCTCATCCTCACGGATCTTTTCCAGTGCTCCGCACGCTTTCAGATACAAAGATCGATCTGCCGTGTTCGTCCACCGGCGGTTTCCAAATAACGATGCCGCGGAAGGCCCGAACCCCAGATAATCCGTCCTTTTCCAGTAGCCGATATTGTGGCGGCATGCGAAGCCCGGCTTTGCATAATTGGAAATCTCATACTGGAAAAAGCCGTATTCTGCGAGGATTTCCGCCGTTCTGGCATACATTTCGCGTTCTGTGTCCTCATCCGGCAGATCCAGTTTCTGCTCCGCAAACGGGGTTCCCGGCTCCACGATCAGGCTGTAGGCGGAAATGTGCTCCGGAGAAAGCTCCGCGATCGTCCGAAGACTCTCTTCCCATTTCTCTTCACTCTGCTCCGGCAGACCTGACATCAGATCCACGTTGATATTCGCAAACCCGGCATCCCGTGCCAGTGCAAAACTCTCCTGAAATTCCGCAAACGTGTGGATTCTTCCCAGCCGTTTCAGCTCCTCATCGTGAACCGACTGACAGCCGATACTGATCCGGTTGAAGCCGCTCTTCCTGTAACATTTCAGTTTTCCGCATCCAGCTTCCCGGATTGGCCTCCAGCGTAATCTCAGCATCCTCTGAAAAAACGTACTTGCTCCGCAGTTTTTCCATCACACGGGCGAGCATTCCGGCATCCACTGCGGATGGTGTTCCGCCGCCGAAAAAGACGGAAATCACTTCACTTTCTGCCGTCTCTTCCGCTGCATCGATTTCTGCCAGCAGAGCCTCTTCATACTCCTTCTGCATTGCTTTCGTGCCCGGTCCCGAGACAAAATCACAGTAGGCGCATTTCCGGATGCAGAACGGGATATGCACATAGAGTTCCAGTGGTTTTCTTTTTTTATTCATTCTGCTTTTCCTCCGTACGATCGAAAGACCGGCCCCTGCGCTCCCGCAACAGCAGGCGGCGCCGACAGGCCGGTCTCATTTTTATTTCTTAATTTTCATCCAGTTTCAGCACGCTCATAAAGGCTTTCTGCGGAATCTCCACGTTTCCTACCTGGCGCATCCGCTTCTTACCTTCCTTCTGCTTCTCCAGCAGCTTCTTCTTTCGGGAAATATCGCCGCCGTAGCACTTGGCGAGGACGTCTTTGCGCATCGCGCGGACGGTTTCTCTGGCGATAATCTTCGATCCGACAGCCGCCTGGATCGGGATTTCGAAGAGCTGCCGCGGAATCTCTTCTTTGAGCTTCTCGCACATCTTTCTTCCGCGCTCGTAGGCAGATCCCTCGAATACGATGAAGGACAGCGCATCCACTTCTTCTTTATTGACGAGGATATCGAGTTTTACAAGCTCGCTTCTCTCATAGCCGAGCAGCTCGTAGTCGAATGACGCGTAACCTTTGGAGCGGGATTTTAAGGCATCAAAGAAATCGTAGATAATCTCATTCAGCGGGAGATGGTAATGAAGCATCGCACGCGTCGTCTCCATGTATTCCATTCCCTGATACTGGCCTCGTCTCTGCTGGCAGAGCTCCATGATCGGTCCGATGTAGTCGGTCGTCACCATAATCTCTGCTTTTACCAGCGGCTCTTCCATATAATCAATCTCGGACGGGTCCGGCAGATTCGACGGGTTGGTCAGGTCAATGACGGTTCCGTCGGTTTTGTGAACCTTATAGATAACGCTCGGTGCGGTCGTCACGAGATCCAGATTGTACTCACGCTCCAGGCGCTCCTGAATAATTTCCAGGTGAAGCAGTCCAAGGAAACCGCAGCGGAAGCCAAAGCCCAGTGCTGCCGATGTCTCCGGCTCGTAGAAGAGGGATGCATCGTTTAACTGCAGTTTTTCCAGCGCGTCGCGCAGATCGCCGTACTGTGCGCCGTCGGCCGGGTACATGCCGCAGTATACCATCGGGTTGACTTTTTTGTAGCCCGGCAGTGCTTCTGCACACGGACGGTCGGCATCGGTCACGGTATCACCCACGCGGGTGTCGCGCACGTTTTTGATGCTGGCGGTGATATAGCCTACCATTCCGGCGGAGAGCTCGTCGCACGGGATCAGACGGCCTGCGCCGAAGTAGCCGACCTCGACAACTTCCTCGACAGCGCCTGTCGCCATCATGCGGATTCTCGTTCCTTTTTTCACGCTTCCTTCCATTACACGGCAGGAAATGATGACGCCGCGGTATGCATCGTAAACAGAGTCGAAAATCAGTGCTTTTAACGGTTCCGTCGGATCACCTTCCGGTGCCGGAATTTTCTGTACGATCTGTTCGAGCACCTCGTCCACGTTCAGGCCGGTTTTTGCGGAAATCCGCGGAGCATCCTGCGCTTCCAGTCCGATGACATCCTCGATCTCTGCAATTACACGGTCCGGCTCGGCGCTTGGAAGGTCTACTTTGTTGATGACCGGGAACACATCCAGGTCATGGTCAAGGGCGAGATAGACGTTGGCAAGGGTCTGCGCCTCGATACCCTGCGATGCATCGACAACGAGCAGCGCGCCGTCGCATGCGGCAAGGCTTCTGGAAACCTCATAGTTGAAGTCAACATGGCCCGGGGTGTCAATCATGTTTAAAATGTACTCCTCGCCGTCGGCCGCTTTGTATACGGTACGGACTGCCTGTGCCTTGATCGTGATGCCGCGCTCACGCTCCAGATCCATATTGTCCAGCACCTGATCCTGCATCTCACGCTCGGTCAAAAGGCCTGTTTTCTGAATAATACGGTCCGCAAGGTTGATTT
>ENA-OUNI01001245-OUNI01001245.1-human-gut-metagenome-genome-assembly--contig:-NODE-1245-length-10289-cov-5.885259_pt1 | contig 10289 bp, 15 predicted proteins | sample MGYA00242499_ERZ504580 | MGnify/ENA primary metagenome ERZ504580 (study PRJEB26092, sample SAMD00036315) | human gut metagenome | host: Homo sapiens | study: EMG produced TPA metagenomics assembly of... | reverse complement strand
ATAACGGATGCAGGCATTCGGCGGATTGGTTGGAAAGAAGCGTTCACGGATTGACGGATGGATGAACTGACAATTATTCAATAACATTAAAAGAAAATCATGAGCAAAGAACCTTTATTCGTTGCCGTCAGCAACCAGAAAGGAGGGGTCGGGAAATCTGCCCTTACAGTAGTCCTTGCCAGCTACTTCCATTTCGAGAAAAACTTGAACGTGGCAATCATTGATTGTGATTCACCCCAGCACAGCCTTGTGCGTATGAGGGAACGTGACAAGAAGGCCGCCGCAAACAGTGCCTATTACCAGCAACTGCTGCTACAACAATGGGAGCGCGTGCAAAAGAAAGCGTATCCCATTGTCGGTTCCACCGCGGAAAAAGCAAGGGAAGCCGCGGACAAACTTGCAGCGAGCGGGGATTATGACCTGATTTTCGTGGATCTGCCCGGAACGGTGGAATCCACAGGGGTATTCCGCACCATCGTCAACATGGATTATGTCCTGACACCTACCACGCCGGATCTTATCATCATGCAGAGTACGCTCGCTTTTCCACTACGGTACTCGATTATGTTCGGAATATGAAGGATGTGCCGCTCAAGGATATCCTATTCTTTTGGAACAGATTGAAAAAACGTTCCAACGTGGAAATTTTCAAGTCATACTCGGAAGTCATGAAGGAACTGCACCTGACCGTTCTTGACAGCACGCTTCCCGACCTGTGCCGTTACGAGAAAGAAATCACCCATTCCAAACGCGCCTTTTTCCGCTGTACCCTGCTGCCGCCTCCTGCCAGGCAGCTGGAAGGAAGCGGTATCGCGGAACTGGCGGAAGAACTTATCGTCAAACTTAAACTGGTACAGTCATGACAAAGAAAAAAGTTGAAGTGAACGAGGACGTCCTCAAGAATATCATTGTCGGGGACATACCCGTCTTCGGAAGAGAGAAGCCCAAAGAAGAAAGTACGGAACAGCCGGGAACGGAAGTGCCTCTCGCTACAGAACCTGCCGAAGCCCCTTCAGAGAAAACGGTTGCTGCAAAGCCCCGGAAAAAGAAAGAGGAAACGGGTAGCTATAGGGAAAGGTATCTGGTCAATATTCCGGCATCCAACCGTTCCCATGTCTATATAAACCGTGAGGTAGCCGAATGTATCAAGCGTTTCCTTCCGGTTATTGCCCCGAACATGAGTATATCCGGTATATAAGCAATATCCTCGTGGAGCATATCCGACAGCATTGGGAGGAGATCAATGAATTGTACAACAACGAATATTACAAACCATTAAAACCGTTTTAGTCATGACACAGATTATTTTTCAAGTAGTATCCATAGGTTGCTGCATTTACACAGCCTACGGATTGGGATTGTTCATTTACAAGAAACTGCGTAAGAACAACAAGACAGCGAAAGCCGTTCAGGTCACCTCGTATGAAACTTCAGGCAACATGAAAACTGCAAGAGAACCGGCACGAAGTGCTTCGTCCGTCACTGAAGAGTATTCCGATATTTTTCCAAGCGAATATCCGGAAAAGGCATCGTATCAGGTTACATATCTGATAAATTATCCGCTCAGTAACCGAATACAGGTTTATATAAACAGGGACAGCTATGCCTATATCAAACGGTTTTTGTCTGTTGTCGCTCCGGATACATCCATGTCAGGTTTTATAAGCAGGATTATAGATGAGCATCTGAAAAAGCATGAGAAAGAAATGTCTGCATTATATACCGAGTGTATCACTAAACCTTTATAATTATGGAAGCGACACTTTATTTCCTTGTAAAGATCGCCTGCGCGATTTTTATATTGTGGCATTTGTGGTTATTCATTTTCGGTCAAAAAATGTACGAGGTATGGGACAGGCTTTATCATCATATGCGTATTGTCCGTATCAGGTTATGGAAATATCGTAAAAAGCGTATGGCCGAAAAAATACGGAGTGCCAGCCGTAAGACGAGGCACGGCAAAAAACAGTCCCGGAAACCGTTGTCAGATACAGTTGGACCAGGAACTAAAATGGAATCATCCTCTCCTGCCAAAGACGATGATGTAATCGGCAAAACAAAGATTGTCTATCTGGAAGATCCGGAAGTGGCAAGGAAAACTCCCACACGTTCCGAACCCATGAAAAAAGAACCCATAGAAGAAGATGAGGAAATCAATCCGGATGACGTGGCTCAGGAGGACAAGGGGCTGACCGAAAAGGAAAGGGAAGAATTGATGGCACCGGTGGACGCCGAACCTGACCCGGATTTTGACACGGCCATGACCTTTGAAGATATAAACAATGTGGCTGAGGTGCTGATGTCAGAAAATCCTGATGAACAAAAAGCCATCCGTGCTGCCAGTACCATACATTATAAAATGCAGGACACGGTTATACTCTCTTTTCTTACAGACAAATTGAGCAACCAGGAAAAAGTAAATCAATTGCTCAGTGAATGTTTGGATGATACAGGCAAACCGTTGGCAAAACGAAAGTCCACATCCAAGAAAAAGGAGGCTTTCGATATAGGTAAATTCGTTTAATTGTTTCTTTTTGTAGTCATATTTTCAGGGGCATGTCGATGTGATATCGGCGTGCCTTTTTTGATTGTATATCGCTTTGTGAAATCAGTCTTCCGAACCGTAAATATACCCTTCAAAATCCCCTCCCGGTGTAACGTGATGACATACGGTGTCATAGGTCGTAAGGTTTGTAAATCAATGAATTAAACACTATATATTCGCTGTCGAATGATTTTTGTCTCACTAATTAAATGTTTCGACACATGAAAAAAAGATTCTTTTTGGCAGCCATGACGCTGCTGGTTTCAATGGGGGCTTTCGCCCAGGGTAACGGTATCGGTGGCATTACCGAAGCAACCAATATGGTCACTTCGTATTTTGATCCCGGCACCAAGTTGATTTACGCAATCGGTGCGTGGTCGGCCTTATCGGTGGCGTGAAGGTGTATTCAAAGTTCTCGTCCGGCGACCCGGACACCTCCAAGACCGCCGCGAGCTGGTTCGGGGCGTGTATCTTCCTTATCGTGGCGGCAACTATCTTACGCTCATTCTTCCTGTAATATGGTGAAGTATCCGATTAACAAGGGAATCGGCCGCAGCCCAGAGTTCAAGGGGCTCAAGAGCCAGTACCTGTTCATCTTCGCCGGAGGCTGCTCGCCCTGTTCGTGGTGTTCGTCATCATGTACATGGCAGGCATTGACCAGTGGATATGCATCGGTTTCGGGGTCATTTCCGCATCGGTGCTGGTCTGGGCGACCTTTCGCATGAACACGAAGTACGGCGAATGGGGTCTGATGAAGCTCCAGGCGTTGCGCAGACATCCCCGCTACATCATCAACCGGAGAAAGTTCCTTCGGTTGTTCTCTTCAACCATCAAAAACAGAAAAGCATGAGAAATGTAATGAAAACAGCTACGCTGGAAAGCAAGTTCCGTTGCTGGCCGTGGAGAATGGCTGCATCATCAGCAAGGACGCGGACATCACCGTAGCCTACAAGGTGGAACTGCCCGAACTTTTCACGCTGACCAGTGCCGAGTACGAGGCGATGCACTCCACCTGGGCGAAAGCGGTCAAGGTACTGCCGAACTACAGCATCGTGCACAAGCAGGACTTCTTCGTGGAGGAGAGCTACAAGCCGGACATCTGCAAGGACGGCATCAGTTTCCTCAGCCGCAGTTTCGAGCGGCACTTCAACGAGCGTCCGTACTTGCAGCACACCTGCTACCTGTTTCTGACCAAGACCACAAAGGAGCGCAGCCGCACGACGAGCAGCTTCAACGCCCTGACACGAGGGTTCATCATCCCCAAGGAAATGCAGGACAGGGAGACCGTCACCCGTTTCATGGAATGCTGCGGCCAGTTCGAGCGTATCGTGAACGACAGCGGCCTGCTCCGCATCACGCGCCTTACGGACGGGGAGATAACCGGAATGGAGAGTTCGGCGGGCATCATCGAGAAATACTTCTCGCTCTCGCAGGAGGACACCGCCTGCTTGCAGGACCTCTCGCTCGGGGCCGGAGAAATGAAGGTGGGCGACAACTACCTCTGCCTGCACACCCTTTCCGATCCGGAAGACCTGCCGTCAGGCGTGGCCACGGACTGCCGTTATGAACGGCTCTCCACCGACCGGAGCGACTGCCGCCTGTCATTTGCCGCACCGATAGGCATCCTGCTCACCTGCAACCACGTGGTGAACCAGTACCTGTTCATCGACGATTCGGCGGAGAACCTGCGGAAGTTCGAGCAGACCGCGAGGAACATGCACTCGCTTTCCCGTTACAGCCGTTCCAACCAGATTAACCGCGAATGGATCGAAGAATACCTGAACGAGGCGCACAGCAAGGGGTTGACCTCCATCCGTGCGCATTGCAATGTCATGGCGTGGAGCGATGACCGGGAAAAACTCAAGCGCATCAAGAACGACGTGGGCAGCCAGCTGGCATTGATGGAAGCGAAGCCGCGCCACAACACGGTGGACGTGCCGACCCTGTTCTGGGCGGCGATACCCGGCAACGCCGGTGATTTTCCGTCCGAGGAGAGTTTCTACACCTTTATCGAACAGGCCCTGTGCCTGCTCATCGGGGAAACCTCCTACAAGGACTCGCTCTCCCCGTTCGGCATCCGCATGGTGGACCGTCTGACCGGAAAACCCGTCCATCTGGACATTTCCGACCTTCCGATGAAGAACGGCACGATTACGAACCGTAACAAGTTCATACTCGGGCCTTCAGGCAGCGGAAAATCCTTCTTCACCAACCACATGGTACGCCAGTATTACGAACAGGGTACACACGTGCTATTGGTGGATACGGGAAACTCCTATCAAGGGCTGTGCAACCTTATCCACGCGCGGACGCATGGGGAGGACGGCATCTATTTTACCTACAAGGAGGAAGACCCGATAGCCTTCAATCCCTTTTATGTGGAAGACGGTGTTTTCGACATTGAGAAGAAGGAGTCCATCAAAACCCTTATCCTTACCCTGTGGAAACGTGACGATGAACCGCCGACACGTGCCGAGGAAGTGGCACTCTCCAATGCCGTCAATCTCTTTTTAGAGAAGATACGGCAGGAAAAGCAGTCCAATCCCACTTTCAACACCTTCTACGAGTTCATCCGGGACGAGTACCGGGACATCCTGAAACAGAAGCGCACCCGTGAGAAAGATTTCGACGTGTTCAATTTCCTGAACGTGCTGGAACCCTATTACCGTGGCGGCGAATATGACTACCTGCTCAACTCCGACAAGGAACTTGATTTGCTGCATAAACGCTTCATTGTCTTTGAGTTGGATAATATCAAGGACAACAAGGTCTTGTTCCCGATTGTGACCATTATCATCATGGAAACCTTCATCAACAAGATGAGGAAGCTGAAGGGTGTCCGCAAGATGATATTGTTGGAAGAAGCCTGGAAAGCCATCAGCAAGGAAGGCATGGCGGAATATCTGAAGTATCTGTTCAAAACCGTCAGGAAGTTCTTCGGCGAGGCGGTGGTCGTCACTCAGGAAGTGGAGGACATCATTTCCTCTTCCATAGTCAAAGGCACCATCATCAACAACAGCGACTGCAAGATTCTCCTTGACCAAAGGAAATACGTCAACAAGTTCGATGAGATACAGGCACTGCTCGGTCTGACGGACAAGGAACGGGCGCAGATACTCTCCATCAACATGGCGAACAACCCTTCCCGGAAATACAAGGAAGTCTGGATCGGCCTGGGCGGAACGCAGTCGGCGGTCTATGCCACAGAAGTGTCGCTTGAGGAATATGTATGCTACACCACAGAAGAGACCGAGAAACTTGAGCTTATGCGGCTTACGGAAAAACTGGGTGGCAATATCGAACTTGCCATAAAACAACTTGCCGAGAGCAAGCGGGAAAAGTGAAATCATTTATCAACCATTAAACATTAGAAATCATGTACAGTAATTTGGAATCTGACGAAAGGAAACGCGACGAGGTCGTGTCATGCCTCTACTGGTCCCTGATGCAGAACTGGAACATTCCGCGGTCGATACAGGACTGTTACGGGTTTACGGAGGACTACAGGCTGTTCCATCGGCTTGAGGAGATGAGTCCCGATGAATACCGGCAGAAAAGGCTGACGGGAGAAGTACCGGACAGTCTGGAGGTCGATGCCCGGCTGACCCACCGGGCGGAAGCACTTTTCGAGAGGCTTTGTCCCCGTCCTCCGGCCGATTACCTTGACAAACTAAACGGGGAACTGGAAAGATTGGGATGGATTGCTGCTTCACCGGATACCGTCCACGACATTATCCATATCAGTCCCTCTTTTCTTGTCAAGTACGGCATAGACAAAAACGCTTCCGCTGCGGAACGCTCGTGTCAGGCGGAAAAGGCATACCGGGAACTGGATGTCCGTTTTGTCAGGATGACCGGTCGCAGACCGTATGCCGATGAGTTCTTTTCATCGCTTAGACGTGAAACGGAAAAGGCTGCAAAGGAGAACCGTCCAAAGCAGGTTCATCGGACCATCCTGCGTAACCCGCCGTCCAAGGGACGGAAAATGTCATTCTGAAATCCAACATTCTATTCACAATTAAAAACAGAAACATCATGAAAAAGAAAATTATCATGCTGTGTATGGGCTGTTTCTTTGTCAGCCTCACGGCGAAAGCGCAATGGGTGGTGACCGACCCGACCAATCTTGCCCAAGGTATCATCAATGCCGCGAAAAACATCGTGCAGACATCCACGACGGCGACCAATATGATCAACAATTTTCAGGAAACCGTAAAGATTTACAAACAGGGAAAGGAGTTCTATGACGGGCTCCGCAAGGTCAAGAACCTCGTCCGTGACGCGCGTAAGGTGCAGCAGACCATCCTTATGGTCGGTGACATCACGGACATTTACGTGAACAGCTTCGAGCGTATGCTCAGCGACCCTTACTTCACGCCGGAGGAACTGAGTGCAATCGCTTTGGGTTACACCAAACTGCTGGAAGAGAGTGCGCATTTGCTGAACGACCTGAAGACGGTGGTCAACGAGAACGGCCTGTCGATGAACGACAAGGAACGGATGGATATAATCGACCGCTGCTACAACGACATGCTGCAATACCGCAGTCTCGTGCAGTATTACACCAACAAGAACATCGGCGTTTCCTACCTGCGTGCCAAGAAACGGAACGACCTTGACCGCGTGATGGCCCTTTACGGTTCTCCTAACGAACGTTACTGGTAATCCTAAATCCGAATGCTTATGGTATTGTTGGCAGCAAATTTTGACAACCTGCACCAGATCCTGCAAAACCTGTACACGGATATGATGCCGCTCTGTTCGCAGATGACGGGCGTGGCCAAAGGTCTTGCCGGATTGGGAGCTTTGTTTTATGTAGCATATCGTGTATGGCAGTCCCTGGCAAGAGCCGAGCCGGTCGATGTGTTCCCGCTCCTCCGTCCTTTCGCACTGGGGCTCTGCATCATGTTCTTTCCGACCCTTGTGCTGGGTACGCTGAACAGTGTCATGTCACCCATAGTAAAGGGTACGCACACGATTCTGGAAACCCAGACCTTCGATATGAACGAGTACAGGGCACAGAAGGACAGGCTGGAGCTGGAGGCGATGAAACGCAATCCCGAGACGGCCTACTTAGTGGATAAGGAAGCCTTTGACAACAAGTTGGATGAACTGGGTGTATTGGACGCAATAGAAGCCTGCGGGATGTACGTGGACCGCGCGATGTACAACATGAAGAAGGCGGTACAGAACTTTTTCCGTGAACTGCTGGAACTCATGTTCAACGCCGCCGCCCTTGTCGTCGATACGCTCAGGACATTCTTCCTTGTCGTCCTTTCGATACTCGGGCCGATTTCCTTTGCCATCTCCTGCTGGGACGGCTTCCAGGCTTCCCTCAGCCAGTGGTTCGTCCGCTATATCAGCATCTACCTGTGGCTTCCGGTCAGCGACCTGTTCAGCAGCGTGCTGGCAAGAATACAGGTGCTGATGCTCAAGCAGGACATAGAATTACTTGCTGATCCCAATTTCATCCCCGACGGCTCGAACGGTGTGTATATCACCTTCCTGATTATCGGCATCATCGGGTACTTCACCATCCGACAGTGCCAACTGGATCATCCAGGCAGGCGGCGGTGCGGGCAATTACGGCAAGAACGTGAGCCAGACGGCATCCAGGACCGGGTCGATCGTGGCGGGTACGGCCGGTGCGGCGGTGGGCAATATCGCCGGAAGGCTTATCAAGTAATCACATTAAAACGACATTGAAATGGAATTCAAATCATTGAAAAACATCGAGACCAGTTTCAGGCAGCTGCGTCTGTTCGGTATCGTCTATCTCTGCGCCTGCACTCTGCTCGTGGGATTCTCCGTGTGGAAGGCTTATGGCTTTGCGAGGCGCAACGGCAGAAAATCTATGTGCTGGACGAGGGGAAATCGCTTATGCTCGCCCTCTCGCAAGACTTGGAGCAGAACCGCCCAGTGGAGGCGAGGGAGCATGTCAGGCGTTTCCACGAGCTGTTCTTCACGCTTTCGCCTGACAAGAGTGCCATCGAGGGCAACATCCAACGCGCCATGTTCCTGAGCGACCGTTCCGCATACGCCCATTACCGGGACTTGGCGGAGCAGGGCTATTACAACCGTGTCATCTCCGGCAACATGAACCAGCGTATCGGAATCGACAGCGTGAAATGCGACTTCAACACCTATCCCTACGAAGTCGTGACGTACGCACGCCTTTCCATCATCCGCGAGAAAAGCGTGACGGAGCGCAGCCTCGTCACGCGGGGCAGGCTGCTCAATTCCACGCGCAGCGACAACAACCCGCACGGCTTCATCCTCGAAGCCTTCCGCGTGGTGGAGAACAGGGATATAAGAGTGTATGACCGTTAAAATTCAGAATGTATGAAAAAGATTTTTGTAAAAATCCGGGACTTGGCCGAAGGAAAACTGTGCGGCTTGTGCGCTGGGCTGAGTCCGGAAAAGAGAGTGATAACCATCGTGGTGCTGGCAGTCCTGTTCGCCGTCGGGAATTTCTATATGATTTTCCGTGCCATTTATGACATCGGACGGGAGGATGCAAAACAGGAGATTATCAAGATAGAGCCTTTGAACATTCCGGGCTTTGTTCCGGCAGACACGCTTTCAGACAGGAAAATCCGCGAGATGGAAGAGTTTTTTAACCAATTCAACAAATAAGACAATGAGTAATGACGCAAACAAATTGAAAAAACGGCGGGAAATCAGGAAGTACCTGGTCTTTGCCGGGATGTTCCTGCTGTTCATTGGCTGCATGTGGTGGATTTTCGCCCCGTCGGAAAAGGACAGGCTGGAAAAGGAGAAGAATGCCGGATTCAACACCGAACTGCCGACCCGAGAGGGGCGGGTATCGAGGCGGACAAGATTACGGCTTATGAGCAGGCGGACATGAGACGCAGGCAGGAAGAGAAGATGCGCACATTGGAGGAATTCTCGGCTATGGCTGACGGGGGCAGACAGGAGGTGACCACGGAACCTGTCATTGAACTTTCACCGGATACGGACTATCCAAGCAGCGGCACATCCAACCGTAACGGCGGAAGTTACCGGAGAAGCGGCTCTTTCTCATCGTCCACGGCAGCCTACAACGACATCAACGCCACGCTCGGCAGTTTCTACGAGACCCCGAAAGAAGACCCCGAGAAGGAGCGTTGAAAGCCGAAGTCGAGCAACTGAGGCAGGCTGCCGCTATGCAGCAGCCCGCGCAGATGACCTACGAGGAGCAGGTGGCTCTGTTGGAGAAATCATACGAACTGGCTGCCAGATATACGCCGGGAAAGGATGGCGCGAGGACGGAGAGCCGGGAAGAAACGGAACCTGTTTCCAACAGCAGGAAACCGAAAGCCGTTCCCGTGGGGCAGGTATCCACGCCGGTGGTATCGTCACTTCATCAGCCAATCAGTGACTCCGTGTTGTTTGCAAGGCTGGAGCAATCCGGAAACATGGGCTTCCATACCGCTGTGGGAAACTCCGGAGAGAAGTATAGCCGGAATACCATCGCGCCTGTGTGCATGGCGACCAGACCGTCACCAGCGGGCAGGGCGTGAGGCTGAGACTTTTAGAACCTATGCGTATCGGCAGGTACACGCTCCCGCGTAATTCCATAGTTACCGGTGAAGGGGCGTATACAGGGGGAACGGCTCGGCATCGAAATCATCCAGGTAGAGCATGGCGGAGTCATTATCCCGGTGGAACTCACCGTGTATGACAACGACGGACAGGACGGAATTTCATTCCGGGTTCCATGGAGCGAATGCGGTCAGGGAGG
>ENA-OUNI01001244-OUNI01001244.1-human-gut-metagenome-genome-assembly--contig:-NODE-1244-length-10291-cov-2.059524_pt1 | contig 10291 bp, 14 predicted proteins | sample MGYA00242499_ERZ504580 | MGnify/ENA primary metagenome ERZ504580 (study PRJEB26092, sample SAMD00036315) | human gut metagenome | host: Homo sapiens | study: EMG produced TPA metagenomics assembly of... | reverse complement strand
TTTAGTTCCTGGTTTGTTTTCGCAGCATTGACCAAATCACACGCCTTCTCGGACGGAAGGCTCAGATTCTTTAAAGCATTGTCCACTGATTCGCTTGCCAGCCGACCGTAGATAATGCCTCGCGCTTCTTCAGTAGAGCTCAGATTATGGAAGCATTGGAACTCACGTATAGCACGACTCGTCGCTTCAACAGAAGAGTCGCGCACCCCAGATCCAGAGAGCGAGAAATTGAAGTACTTTTTACGTGCAAGAAGATCTGTGAAAAAAGCTGCCTCTTGAAGTCTCAACTGCGTGAATTTATTCAACCGCTGCTTAAGGTCCATCAGTACAAGTGCAGTAAAATCGAGTTGAGGCTCAGGGCCCAATAACTGCAAGGGATGCTTGCGCGGCTCGTAAAGAACGATATCCACCGTCTGGGAGGTTGTCTCGAGCTTGCTTGAGATAACCTCCCTCACGATGAACCAATCTAGGCCACCGTTTCCGCAACCCAAAGGAGGAATGGCTATGCTCTTAATATCTAGATCCCTGATGACATCCACCAAATCATCCAGGCCGCTTTCTATATAGCTTAACTTTGATTTCTCTCTCCATTTATCTTTGGTTGGAAAATTGATAACGATTTTTCCCTTTTCCTGGAACCAACGTACGCGACCCGGTCGCAAATCGCCACGTTTGCAAGCTGCAACATAATCGTCGTTAACATGCGGAAACTGACGCTTAACTGGTACGCCAAGCCCTTTCCCATATAGCCTTCGCAATTTACCGTATTGACCAGCGCCTCAGCGTCCGATCGGAGCAAATCGCCTGTTGTGCAAGAAAGCATCTAAATCTCCTGCAAGAAATCCACCCTCATGCCCCCGGGAACATGCGAGGGTTCACCACAATCCTTATCCCGTCGGAGCCTTCCATTCCTCGGACTCTTCTCTCAGCGACAGCGTCTTTGACATAGACGTATTCAAATTCCCTTGGGCGGACAATACGACTTATCAGACATTCTGCCATGCAAGCCTTTCTTATTTCAGGATCACTATAATCTCGTCCTTCCTGCATGTCCAGAATATCCCACTCAATTAACTGGAGGCCTTCATCATAAGGGTAAATGTCGGGCTCAGCGACATCCAAAGGGTGGGTGGGAATTATCTTCGAATTGCGCACCATGGAAGTATTCCGCCCAATTGCAATGATAGCCATATTTTCCGCTCCGAAATTATGGCACACAGCGCAATCAAAAGGATTCCTTACGAAGAAATGGAACAGGACGAACTTAGACAAGTCTGTTTTGTATGCCTCTCGCTTAGAGATAATTTCCGGATCTGCAATATCACAAAAAGAGATTTCGCTCTCCCGCAGAAGACGCTTGGCATAAGCGCTTTTAAGAATAGACGGGAGATTGTCGATACGGGTGATGTGATAGAGCAGTTTTCCCTGACTCGGCAGTACACTCAAAATATAACCTCCCAGAAACACGCGAAAAGATTTCCAGTTATCATTACTATACCACATGTATTCAATATCGCTCCGCTCATCCATATCTCCAGCGATCTGTCGACGTTATCGCAGCGCACGGAATATCCTTGAGCAAGCCAGCGACATACGCCTATCTCTAAACATAGCGCCTTAATTGCCGGCGAAACGCATCCGACGTGCCTTGCGACACCCCGGCTCAAAACAAGCGCAAGGAGATGAAGCCCCTTGAAGGAGACGATGCCTAATGACAAGGCCAATCAACATCGCAGATTTTGCCGCTGCCTTTGAATTGGATGCTGCCGACATCGTTGCTACGAGCAACTACTCTCCGGAAGGAAAGCGCCTCTACACTGCCGCAAAGAGGAGATCGATTCTCTTGCCTGCTTCGTGCAATCCTGCGAAGCGTCCGGCCCGGGAACCGAAAGTTATTAGATGGATTTGCCTACAGCTACGCCATACCGCAAATAAGCAAGGAATTCGATCTGTTGAAAATCGCGCATGACCGTTCTACGGCGATCAACATTGAGCTGAAAAGCCAAATCGTAGATATGGGCAAGGTGCAAAAGCAACTTCTTCAGAACCAGCATTATCTGTCTCCCGTGGTGGATAATTCCTATTCTTATTGTTTTTGCGGCAAAACAAAGCGGCTGTTCGTTCTTGACCCATCTGGAGACTTGGAGAGGGCCAGCCTCGACGATTTAAGACCTCAACTTTGCAACCTTAAGGAATGGTGGCACGAAGATCTTGATCAGCTATTCCGTCCTGTCGATTACCTTGTATCACCATTCAATGACCCGACGGCCTTTCTTGCCGAAAGATACTTCCTGACAAATGTTCAAGAGAGAATCAAAAAGGGATGCTTGACCGATCTGGCCCATAGCAAAACCATAGCAATAATCAATGGCAAGGCTGGAACGGGCAAATCGTTGCTCGCCTATGATCTCGCCCGTCATCTTGGAAGCAAAGGAAAGGTATGCGTTGTTCACTGCGGATTTCTCTGCGAAGGGCACAAAGCTCTCAACCAACGGCAGTCTTCATTTAAGATCATTTCCGCAAGATCGCTGCAATCTATAAACGAGGGGGTCGATCCCCTGGAATCTTTCGAATTCGTTATCGTAGATGAAGCCCAGCGGCTCTATCCTTACCAGCTTAATCACATTCTCATCAAAGTCGCGCGAGGCGAGCTATCGTGCATACTATGCACGGACGGAGAGCAGGTGCTCTCTACTAGAGAGAAAGACCGCGATCTCGCCGAAGCCATAGAAAAAGCAGGATGTGCCCCTTCCTTTCATGGGCTGACCAATAAGATCAGAACGAATCCGGAGCTTGCAGCCTTTGTGAGAGTTGTCTTCGACGTGAAAACCGCCCAGTCAGGCCAATCATTCAACAGCGTTCGGATCATAAATGCGAAAAGCGCGCTCGAAGCGCACCGGAGCTCGCCCTCTTAGAAAAAGATGGCTTTAAGCCATTCCTCTCACCTCATCAAAATACTATTCCGACCCATACGGTTTCGGGCTCCTGGACTCGACCAGTTGGGATAATTCCCATGTCGTCATTGGCCAAGAATTCGACAAAGTAGCAGTCGCGGCAGGACCGAACTTCTACTATGACGACAAGGGCGTTCTTCGCTCTAAGCCGCATCCCTGCTCGAACTATATTGCGGAAAAACTGCTATTCCAGGCAATGACACGGGCGCGGCGCAACATCTCGCTGGTCATTTACGACAACCCCCTGCTCTTCAAACAGCTTCTCACCGCGATGTCGCGCTGACGGCTTATTGACGCTGCAACTACTCCCCAGCGAGTCCCATATCCGGCATTAGCGCTCCAATAGGATAGTTGGCAATAGAGGTCTGCGCCTCCTTCGACAACCCCTCAAAGCACTGCGCAGCCCGATCATCCCCAAGTATTGCGAGGGCCGCCACGCCGACCACTCGGTCCTCCGGTCTTTTCCCTAGATCCAATTCGTATATCTCGAGCAAACGCTTTCTGTCCCGCGTTGACAGAGTTTGTTTCCGTTGCTTCGCCTGATACCAATTAAGCTCATACCCTATATACGAAGAGGCGCCCATTTCCGCATCGTTAAGCCACTCGAAAAGCCCTAGCGCCGCATCCAGAGCCTCACGATTTCCGCTCGCGTCGTATTCCCCCAGCAGGTATAGCCCCAATTGGTTGGCAATCTCGCAGTTCGCGTCCGAGCGACCGGCTTCCATGCAATCTTGCTGAATGAGATATGGCTGACGTTTGCGAGCGCGAGCCAATTCTCTTCAGGCGCACGGCATACTTCGTTACCCGCTGGCGCTCCCCCGCTTCGGGATCGGCGAGACGCAGCTCCACCTCAAGAGAAGCCCAATCGTACAAAGTGCATCTTTCTTCGTCGTGGTGAACCGCCAGAACAAGATAGCGACGATTGAACACAACAACGTCAATCAAAAGCTGGACGTCCGGATCGTGCTTCACCCTGATTGGCTCCTTTAGCACTACCCCTCGATATAGGACATCCATATTCGAGAGATTTTTGCCATTGATCTCGTCTACGATAGTTTCGCCAACATCACCAACGGCATCCTGGAAGCTCCGGAACCGCTTTAGCAACTCCAGTATACGCGGGAGACCCGCCTCTTCGAACTTGCCCCGCATCCGATCGAGTTCTAAATCATACTTCTCGCCATCTATCTCCAAAGCGTTCCCCTGCGTGAGCAGATCCATCATCTCGATTGAACGGATGACGTCGGGAAGTGGGCCTTTGGGCGCAAAGGTAAAATCCACCCTTCTCGCTTTTTTCCCAGCGCGAGGAAAGCCAATCGTAAACTCCGATCCGATCACGCGCCGACAACCCTCGGCGTCAACGATGTCAGCTACGCCGTTGAAAAAATGCTCGCCGGCAACGGAAATGCTCGCGGGCATTACAGAACTAGCCTCTGCCAAAACAATGCTGCCCTGCGTTGGAACAGGGATCGGGCAGTTGGGCAACCGCGCATAGATACGGGTTTCCCTCCCAATTAGATGCTCTATGGGCGTTTCAAACTCACTGAGATAGCCGGTGTGGGACGAGATAAGCTCAATACCAGGCACCGACTGCACCTCCTCGACCGACGCGATATGAGCACCGCAAAACTAGCCTGCATCCGACTGTGCTTGGAATGGTTCAGAACCATTCTTCGAAGTCGAGCGCTTCTATAGGAGCCGGCATGAGTTTTATCGTCGTTGTCTTTCCTTTCATAGACTCAAGAAGAGGACCCGTGTCCGCAGGAAGCAGACTGCGGCAGAATATCCTGCTCTCCCTGGCGTACAAAAGCACGACGAAAAAAGGACGCCTCCATTTGAATGATAATTCTGAAGGTCTTTCGCGCTGACGCTATAGCTGACAGAATCTCGGCCGAACTCCTTTTCTGAAGCAACTTTTCTCCCTTTAATTTGAGTACGCACTATTTCGAGATTCTCCTTGGAGCCATTTCTCATAACCAGAATATCACCGTCATAGGAAGGATACTTATCGATCTCGTTGATAGCTGGTTCCAAATTGGGGCACAAAGCACCATGGTTTTTACGGCCGACGTGGCGAGGATCTCCGTACTGCCATAGACACACTCTTTCTCTCTAAACAAACGAGGCCTAGCAGGAGAAGCCCTCGAGTTCTTTCGCGCTCTCGTAAGTTTCAACCGATGCAATCGCTTCTCGTCCGCGAAAACAAACTGAGCACAGCCCCAATCGTATCGCATTGGCCTGGAAAAAGGAGCGAGGCGGATTGCATTCTGAGCGCCTACGCTTGAAACGCGTTAGGAGGCGGCGCAACGAACAGATAGCGTATACTTAGCACTTGAAAGCTGTCAGCGCTAGAAAAACAAGCTGGCACGCAAACGCAGAAAAGGAGGTTCCGCCATGGTCACAAAGAGCCATCGAAACAGGTCGGTTATTTCACCGGGTTCTCTCATCATTGCCGGAGCAGTCATAGCTCTCGCCATACTCTTACAGTCACCGCATCTAGCCTTCGCAGACGATTTGCCTGAAAGCACAGCGGACGCGGAGCAAGCTGACGTCCCCACGGTCACTCCAGCCCCCGCGCCGCCGACCGCAGACGTTGTCCCAGCGCCTGTTGCCCCCATCGAGGGTGTCACAGGCCCAGGCACTGCCATCGGAAGCACGCCAGTGGTACCACCTGCCAGTTCCGTCGCCACGAGCGGCTACTATTTTGGCTCTTGGCGCAAGTCGGGTAGCCGATGGTGGTTCTCCTATCCTGCGGCTGCTTCGCGAAGGGATGGAGGGAAATCGGCGATGCGTGGTATCTCTTTGATGCGCAGGGGTGGATGAAGACGGGGTGGCAGAAGGTCGGCAAGCAGTGGTACTACTTGGAAAACTCGGGGATCATGAAGACCGGCTGGCACAAGTCCGGCGGATCGTGGTACTACCTGAAGCCGTCGGGAGCCATGGCCAAAGGCTGGGTTCTCGACAGAGGCGAATGGTACTACCTGGCAAGTCCGGCGCGATGGCAACTGGCTGGAACAAGATAAAGGGAGCCTGGTACTATCTCGCGAAGTCGGGAGCTATGAAGACCGGCTGGCACAAGTCCGGCGCATCGTGTACTACCTGACGCGTCGGGCGCCATGGCGACAAATGCATGGATTGACGGCTATTACGTCACGCCAGCGGCGCTTGGGTGCCAAGCAAGACGAAATAGCGTGAACCTACCGGTTGCTCTGACCTAAAACGCACCCAAATTCCCCTATTACCAGCAGCTTTGTTCGGTATAATGCGCATCATGAGATCGAACAGCTTCACAAGCCTATCAAAGCATGCCGATTTTTTCCTCCTCGATGAGCTTGCGCTCGTCGTGGCGTTCTCCTCTGCCTATTTCTTCAAGTTCGGCAACCTTGAGCTCATCAACTCCCCCTCCTGGCGCGGGCTGCTCGCGTTCCTCATGCTCAGCGATCTGCTGTTCACACTGCTCACCAATCCTTACAGCGGCATCTTCCGGCGCCGCTACTGGGAAGACATCCGCATCCAGCTGGTGCTCGTCCTTGAGAGCTTCCTGACGGCGTGCGCGTTTTTCTATCTCCTCAAAATGGGTGAGGACTTCTCCCGCGAAATGGTCGTCGTCATGTACTCGGGCTATGCGGGCCTCGCCCTCGTTCTGAAGTACCTGCACAAGCGGCAGCTGCTCTCGCGCTGGAGCAATCGCCCGCAAGACAGCATCAAGCGCATCGTGCTCGTCTGCTCGTCGCAGGACGCCGAAGAGTCCGAGCAGCGCCTTTACGCCGACGACATGAAGGCCTCCCGCGTCGTCGGCTTCTGCTTCACCGACTCCCCTGCGGTCGACGCGTTCCTCCAAAGACCCGCTGCCCCCAGCGCCGATCTGCTGTCCCTCTGCTCGCTCACCAACGCGGACGAGGCCGTCATCCTAACTGCGCCCTCGAAGATGGACGACGCGGCCATCGAGGAGCTCATGGCCGAGGGCCTCAAGGTGCGCATCGGCCTCAAGGAATCCCTCGGCGTTACCGCGGAGATGCAAGAGGTCGGGCAGATCGGCATCGTAAAGACGCTCGATCTGCAGCGCCACTCCTTCGGCGCCGCGCAGACCATCTACCTCCCCACTAAGCGCGCATTCGACCTGCTGCTGGGCATCGCCGGCTGCGCGGTCACCCTGCCCGTCGCCGCCATCGTGAAGGTCTCCTACCTCGCCACCGGCGACAGCCATCCCATCTTCTACAAGCAAACGCGCATCGGCCTGCGGGGCAGACCCTTCCAGCTTTGGAAGCTGCGTTCCATGGTGTGGAACGCCGACGAGGTGCTGGCAGAGCTGCTCCAAGATCCGAAGCGGTGCGAGGAATGGCGCCGGAGCCAGAAGCTGGACGACGACCCTCGCATCACCCCCGTGGGCCGCGTCCTGCGCCAGACGTCGCTCGACGAGCTGCCCCAGTTCTTCAACGTCGTGGCCGGCGACATGTCCATCATCGGCCCGCGTCCCCTCGTTCCGGGAGAGCTGGAGGAGCACGGCGGCCGCCCGCTGTACAACAAGGTGAAGCCCGGCCTCACGGGCTGGTGGGCCTGCAACGGGCGCTCGGACATCGAGTACGACGAGCGGCTGGATCTGGAGTACTACTATGTCGCGCACTGCTCGCTGTACCTGGACGCCCTCTGCGTGCTGAGAACCGTCTTGGCGGTCTTCAAGAAGGCAGGGGCGAAATAGCGGCCTCTTCCACTAACCGAATTGTCGGCATACCATTCGCATATCACAAGTTAGCTCACTCAAAAAGGGCTGATCGGAATCCTTGGCCGAAAGCACCACCTTGCGCGGGTCAAAACAGGAGTCCCCAATCAAGGAGGGCCACTCTATATTCAAGTCAGGATCATCCCAACGCACGCCACCTTCATCGCCAGGATGGTAGACGTCATCGCACTTATAGCAAAACTCTGCATAATCCGATAAAACCAAAAACCATGGGCGAAGCGCGCGGAATAAACAACTGGCGGCGATTCTCCGCGCTCAGAACATAGCCTTCCCATCGCCCAAACGTTGGGCTACCCTCGCGCAAGTCCACCGCGACGTCGAACACCGAACCTGAAACAACCCTCACAAGCTTCGCTTGCGGGTGCGCCTTTTGGAAATGCAAACCCTCAGGACGCCCTTCGTGCTTGCCGATTGATTGTCCTGGACAAACACGCAGTCAATCCCTGCTTTGGCAAAATCGCAAGCTTTGTAGGTTTCCATAAAGAAACCCCTGTCATCCGGGTAGCATCGGACGTCAACAAGGAGAACGCCCGGAATCTCCGTGTCCCTAAACGTGAAGTTGCCAATTTCTCTGCTATGTCCCGTCAGCATCGGTGCACTATCTCCTATTGCCCCATGGAATCATATCTGGCTTCTACCCCATCTTTATCGGCGAGCCACCAGTCTTTATTGGTTTTGTACCATTCTATCGTTTCCTGGAGTCCCCGTGAAAAATCGGTGTAATAGGGACGCCAGCCGAGCTCGTTCTGCAACTTCGACGAATCTATTGCATAGCGGCGGTCGTGCCCCGGTCGATCGCGAACCCATTCGAAATCGTCCTCACTTTCGCCAAAGGCGCCGAGGATCGCCCTAACGACATCCCGATTAGAGCGCTCTCCATCCGCACCTATCAGATAAGTTTCCCCCATTCTCCCTTTAGTAAGAATCGTCCAGACTGCGGAAGAATGATCGTCCACATGAATCCAATCGCGGACATTGAGGCCGTCTCCGTAAGTTTCGGGCGATTTCCGCACAGCAGGTTTGTTATTTGTCGGGGTATGAATTTCTCAACATGCTGTCGCGGCCCATAAATTATTGGAGCAATTCGAATGGTGGCTTCCACCCCGTAAGTTCTGTACCACGCACGAACCAACATATCCGAGGCAGCCTTTGAAGAGCTATAGGGACTCGATGGTCGATACGGCGTCTCCTCCGTAAATCGATGGGGATCATCAAGCGCTAGATCGCCATAAACTTCATCAGTCGAAATATGATGGAGCGCGTTACGATGCTTGCGAGCTGCTTCCAAAAGACAAAAGGTTCCCGTCACATTGGTGCGCACGAAAGGCGCGGGATCCGCAATGGAATTATCGTTATGTGATTCAGCAGCAAAATGGACGATGGCATCCACATCCGGAACGAGTTCGTCAAGCAAACTCTCATCGCATATGTCACCATGAACGAAACGTAACCGATCCGCCGAAATCCCCGACAGATTTTCTCTCTTTCCCGCATAGGTAAGAGCATCGAGTACGGTTATGTGCGTTTCCGGATGTCTGTCAACCACCCAATGCACGAAGTTCGACCCTATAAAACCAGCTCCACCGGTCACGAGGATCCTATCCGGCGAGATTTCATTGAATACCTTCTCCACATTCACGCTCCTTCCGGCATTGCGCAGCGAAAGCTTTTAGGGCATCTCGCCAGGGACGCATTTCGACCCTCAGCTCATACCTCAGTTTTGCATTGTCGAGACTTGAGAAGGCCGGCCTTTGAGCCGTTCCCGGATGGGTGTTCAACCACTGCTGCGTCGAGCACCGTAAAACGCGGCAGCTTAAGCCGAATTCGTCCATGATAGCCTCGGCAAAATCCGCCCAAGTGCACTCCCCCTGACAGGTGGCATGCCATATCCCAAACGAATCTGAGAGCGCAATTTCGAGCATCGCGTGCGCCAAATCAGCCGCATTTGTAGGATTCCCGATTTGGTCGTCCACGACAGACACTTCATCATAGGTTGTTCCGAGCTTCATCATGGTGCGGACAAAATTGCCCCCCGTTCTTCCGTACAGCCACGCTGTACGCACGATGTGGGTTCGAGGATTATTGGAAACAGCCAGCTTCTCCCCTGCAAGCTTAGTTCGCCCATAGGCGGAAATGGGCGCACATTCATCAACTTCGGTCCGGGCTCCTGCCTCCAGCCCTGAGAATACGTAATCCGTCGACACATGCACCAGGACAGCACCGCACAAGCAGCAGCTCTCGCAAGATTCGCTACGCCAGTGGCATTGACCGCATAGGCATCCGCCTCGTTGCTTTCGCATCCGTCGACATCAGTATAAGCAGCGCAATTGAATACAATGTCATAGGGGCCATGGGTCGCAAACCAAGATTTCACGGCGTCGTTATCGGCGATATCCAACTCTGATCGGTCCACCGAGTCCACCCTGGCGTTGGCGTAGTGTGGCGGAATTGCCCCCACGTCGTTTTTCGCCAAAAGCAGGGCGGTGCAAAGCTCGGACCTAATTGCCCTCGCGATCCCGTAATCAAATAATTCATAACGCAGCACCGTAACCGGCCGGAGCAATTCCCCCTTGAGCCACCTTCCCCAAATGCTTCC
>ENA-OUNI01001243-OUNI01001243.1-human-gut-metagenome-genome-assembly--contig:-NODE-1243-length-10295-cov-2.274980_pt1 | contig 10295 bp, 14 predicted proteins | sample MGYA00242499_ERZ504580 | MGnify/ENA primary metagenome ERZ504580 (study PRJEB26092, sample SAMD00036315) | human gut metagenome | host: Homo sapiens | study: EMG produced TPA metagenomics assembly of... | reverse complement strand
TTCGGCCTGCATATCTATCACTTCCGGAGGGGCAATACTGATTTCTTCCTTAGCAATGCCGTTGCTTTCCAAAAATTTCACAATTGCCTTGTTTTTCTGTTCCATATTGGCATAAAGCAGCGACGGATCATTCCCTATATCTTTATACATCAAGGGCCATATCACCTTATCAGCAGGAACTTCCATCTCAGCCAACCCTTTTACACTGACAATACGTTCTTTATCTATAAAATCATTTATACCCCATTTAATTATCACTCCCAGCAGTACCATACCAACGGCAATAATAGCCGCTTCTACTTTCCATGTTTTCATAATCCATCGTTTTATTAAGTTTATCATAAGTAAAACAAAATAACGAAAATAAAGTTCCCGCTTACCATCATCCTGATTAAAAGATATTAAACAGGTATTTCTTTAAACATTACGTATTAAATTTTAGAGTATTTAATAGAAATACCTAAATGTATGGAGTGCATCTTACCTAAAAAGTAGTTATTTTTGTCCTTTGAAATAATGTCTGACGACTGAAACAATTAATTTATTAACACTAACCCCTAAATCCTATGTTGACTCAACTTATCAACGCACGTATTCTGACCCCTCAAGGTTGGCTCAAGGACGGTTCCGTACTCATCAGAGACGGAAAAATTTTAGAAGTAACCAATTGCGACCTCGCCGTTATCGGTGCACAACTGATTGATGTAAAAGGAATGTATGTACTGCCCGGCGGTGTAGAGATCCATGCACATGGCGGTGGCGGACGCGATTTTATGGAATGTACCGAAGACGCTTTCCGCGGTGCGGTCCAAACCCACATGAAATACGGAACTACCAGCATATTCCCTACTCTGTCCTCTTCTACCGTACCGATGATTGAACAGGCGGCAGAGACTTGTACGAAGATGATGGCGGAAAAAGACAGTCCTATACTGGGTCTGCACCTCGAAGGCCATTATCTGAACATGGCGATGGCAGGCGGACAGATGCCCGAGAATATCAAGAATCCCGACCCTAACGAATACATTCCTATCGTGGAAAACTGGCACTGCATCAAGCGTTGGGATGCTGCTCCCGAATTACCCGGAGCCATGCAGTTCGGAAAATATATCACCGGAAAAGGCATTTTGGCTTCGGTAGCCCATACACAAGCCGAATTTGAGGACATACGTACAGCCTATGAAGCCGGATACACACATGCTACACATTTCTATAATGCAATGCCCGGATTCCACAAACGCCGTGAATACAAATACGAAGGCACTGTGGAGAGCATTTACCTCATGGACGACATGACTGTGGAAGTGTAGCCGACGGTATCCATGTACCGCCCACAATCCTGCGCCTGGTCTACAAGATAAAAGGTGTGGAACGGATGTGCGCCATCACCGATGCCCTGGCATGTGCGGCCAGCGACAGCAAAGAAGCTTTCGACCCGCGTGTCATCATTGAAGACGGAGTCTGTAAGCTTGCGGACCACTCCGCCCTTGCCGGCAGTGTGGCTACTATGGACCGGCTGATACGTACAATGGTGCAGAAAGCCGATATACCTCTGGCAGACGCCGCACGAATGGTATCCGAAACACCGGCACGCATCATGGGTGTATACGACCGTAAAGGCTCGCTCCAAAAAGGGAAAGATGCCGATATTATCGTAATGGACGAAGATTTGAAGATTAGAGCAGTATGGGCAATGGGTAAATTAGTGCCTGAAACCGATACTTTATCATAAAATTTATCCCAACATCATGCGGATGAACTTTGTTTTTCGTATTTTTGTTAAGTTTTGAACAAGCGAACAGCTTTAATCATTTATTAATAACCAAATATTGTATGAAAACCAATCTTAGTTCTCAAATTACTCTGAATAGAGTATCCCCCAGGTACTACAGACCGGAGAACGCTTTCGAGCGATCGGTACTGACACGTCTCGAGAAAATTCCGACAGACATTTACGAGTCTCCCGAAGAAGGAGCCAACCAAATTGCATTGGACATCGCACAGATGATTCGTGACAAGCAAAGGCCGGACGCTTCTGTGTATTGGCACTGGCTGGCGGCAACTCACCGCGCAATGTCTATTCGGCCCTTGTGCGCATGCATAAAGAAGAAGGACTGAGTTTCCGCAATGTAGTGGTATTCAACCTTTACGAATATTATCCGTTGGCTTCAGACGCTGTGAACAGCAACCTCAATTCTTTAAAGGAAATGCTGCTCGACCACGTAGACATTGACATGCAGAACGTATTCAGCCCCAGCGGTACTATCGCCAAAGATACTATTTTCGAATATTGCCGTTTGTACGAGCAACGTATCGAAAGTTTCGGCGGCATTGATATAGCTGTATTAGGTATCGGACGTGTCGGTAATATCGGTTTCAACGAACCGGGTTCACGCCTGAACTCCACCACCCGATTGATTTTGCTGGACAGTGACTCACGCAACGAAGCATCCAAAATGTTCGGAAGCATTGAAAGCACACCGGTAAGTTCCATAACAATGGGTGTAGCCACTATTCTCTCCGCCAAGAAAGTATATCTGCTGGCATGGGGTGAGGAAAAAGCCAAAATGGTAAAAGAATGTGTGGAAGGTAACGTAACGGATACAATTCCTGCCTCTTATCTTCAAACCCATAACAATGCCCATATCGCCATCGACCTTTCGGCAGCCGCCAACCTGCAACGTACTCCAACGTCCCTGGCTGGTGACTTCCTGCGAATGGAACGACAAACTGATTCGCAGCGCCATCGTCTGGCTGTGCCAACTGACCGGAAAGCCGATTCTGAAACTGACTAACAAAGATTATAACGAAAACGGTCTGAGTGAGTTGCTTGCCCTCTACGGTTCTGCCTATAATGTAAACATCAAGATTTTCAACGATCTGCAACACACCATCACCGGTTGGCCGGGCGGCAAGCCGAATGCAGACGACACTTATCGCCCCGAACGTGCGAAACCGTATCCAAAACGTGTCATTGTATTCTCTCCGCATCCGGATGATGATGTCATATCCATGGGAGGTACTATCCGCCGACTAGTAGAACAGAAACATGACGTACATGTGGCCTATGAGACTTCCGGCAACATTGCCGTAGGCGATGAAGAGGTAATCCGTTTCCTGCACTTCATCAACGGTTTCAACCAACTCTTTAACAACAGTGAGGACCAAGTTATCAACGAAAAGTACACCGAAATCCGCAACTATCTGAAAGATAAGAAAGACGGTGATATGGACACCCGCGACATCCTGACTATCAAAGGACTGATTCGCCGCGGTGAAGCGCGTACGGCATGTACCTATAATAATATCCCGTTGGATCACTGCCATTTCCTCGACCTGCCGTTCTATGAAACTGGTAAGATTCAGAAGAACCCCATCAGCGAAGCCGATGTGGAAATCGTACGCAACCTGTTGCGTGAAGTGAAACCCCACCAAATCTTCGTTGCCGGCGACCTTGCCGACCCACACGGCACACACCGTGTTTGTACGGATGCCGTATTCGCAGCTATCGACCTTGAAAAGGAAGAAGGAGCCAAATGGCTGAAAGATTGCCGCATCTGGATGTATCGCGGTGCATGGGCTGAATGGGAAATCGAGAACATTGAAATGGCAGTGCCCATCAGTCCCGAAGAATTACGTGCGAAACGTAACTCTATCCTGAAGCACCAAAGCCAGATGGAGAGCGCACCATTCCTGGGCAACGACGAACGTCTGTTCTGGCAACGAAGCGAAGACCGCAACCGCGGTACAGCTGCATTGTACGACAGCCTGGGTCTGGCATCCTACGAAGCTATGGAAGCATTCGTAGAATACATTCCGCTGTAAATGTTTGCTAAATAGAAACAAGAGAGTGGGAAGTGATGAACTTCTCACTCTTTTTTTATGTATTTTTGTACGGTACTTAACCATCGGACATGAAAAAACTATATTTATCCATATTGTTCCTGCTCGCAGGAGTTGGTTCCGTCTTTTCACAAGACGTAGAACAGGCCGTTCGGGAACGGCTGCAGGCCTTTTTCCAAACGTATATCCCTGTCAATGTCAATATCGGTACATGCCGGCTCGACAGTGTACTTATCGATTTCCACCGAAAAACAATCCGCATCTATGCCGATAATACATTCTCCTACCAGCTTCCGGCCGGAAACGGTGAACAGAATTTACCGGGACATCAAAGAAATTCTTCCGGGTCCCGTAACTTACTTCGACATTACTGTCTTTACAGACGGACATTCCATCAACGAACTTATTCCCAACACATACAGAAACGGAAAAAAAGACAAAGAGCCGCCTGTTTACCGATATACACTATAAAGACGCTCCCTGGGTGACCCGTACATCCCGTCCTTTTGAAATAACCCGCGGACTGGAGGGACGCCATATCGCTCTGTGGCAAAGTCACGGAAAATACTACATCAATAACAAAGACAAATGGGGTTGGCAGCGTCCGCGCCTGTTCTGTACCTCCGAAGACCAATTCACACAATCGTTCATCCTGCCTTACCTCATCCCGATGCTGGAAAATGCGGGAGCCAACGTATTCACCCCTCGCGAACGGGACACGCAAAAACAGGAAATCATTGTAGACAACGACGACAACCGAAACACCACAAACTCCCTCTATCTTGAAGTAAAGAGCAGAAAAGCACAGTGGGAAAAAACCGCTCTGCCTGGATTTGCACAACAGAAGCGTATCTACACGGAAGGAGAAAATCCTTTTCATGACGGTACAGCCCGCTTTGCACAAACTGAAAAGAAGAAAAACAAAGCCTTTGCCGAGTGGGTTCCCGACATCCCGGAAACCGGAGAATATGCTGTATACGTTTCCTATCAAAGCCTGCCCAACAGCGTGAGCGATGCCAAATACCTTGTATTCCATAACGGCGGTGTCGCTGAGTTTAAAGTAAACCAACGTATAGGCGGCGGCACATGGGTATATCTCGGCACTTTTACTTTCGACAAAGGAAGCAACGACTACGGCATGGTAGTATTGAGCAATGAAAGCCGGGAAAAAGGAGTGGTATGCGCCGATGCCGTGCGCTTCGGCGGTGGTATGGGCAACATTGCGCGCGGCGGCCAAGTCAGCGGTCTGCCCCGTTATCTGGAAGGCGCGCGTTATTCCGCCCAATGGGCCGGTATGCCCTACCCCGTATATGCCGGATACAAAGGACAGAACGACCTTTCGGATGATATCAATGTACGTTCGCGTACAATCAACTACCTGTCGGGCGGTTCCGTATTCAACCCCAAAGAACCGGGATTGGGAGTTCCTCTTGAGATGAGTATGGCATTGCACAGCGATGCGGGTTTCAGGACAGACGACCGGATTGTAGGTACACTCGGCATCTACACTACCCATTTCAACGATGGCAAGTTAGCGGCAGGAACAAACCGCTACGCTTCGCGCGACCTTGCGACCTGTTCCTCACCCGTCTGCAACAGGACATCCGTTCCACTTTCAATGCAGACTGGACGCGCCGCAGCATGTGGAACCGTAACTACAGCGAGACCCGCCTGCCTGCTGTTCCTTCCACAATTGTAGAACTTCTGTCGCACCAGAATTTTGCCGACATGCGCTTGGGACACGACCCCAAATTCAAGTTCACGGCAAGTCGTGCCCTATACAAATCCATCCTGCAATATATCTGTACCCAGCATAATAAAGAATACGTCGTACAGCCCTTACCTGTCCACAATTTCTCCGTCCGCTTCGGTAAGAAGAAAAATACCCTGGAACTTTCCTGGCAAGGAGTGGATGACCCGTTGGAACCGACTGCCACACCCCGCGAATACATTGTCTATACACGCATCGGGCGAGGCGGATTTGACAATGGTGTACGCGTAAGCAATCCTTTCCACACTCTGAAGATAGAACCGGGCATCGTCTATTCCTTCAAAGTAACGGCTGTGAACCGGGGTGGTGAAAGCTTCCCATCCGAAATCCTTGCCGCATACAAGTCCAAGCACGAAAAAGCACGCGTTCTCATCATCAACGGTTTCGACCGTATCAGTAGCCCTGCTGTGATAAACACACCCGACGAAGCCGGCTTTGACTTGACGAAAGACCCCGGAGTACCTTATCTATATGATATATCACTCTGCGGCAGCCAGCTGAATTTCGACCGCAAAGAAGCCGGAAAACGTTTGGGAGAAAGCGGCAATGAATACGAAAGGATAAAAATAGCCGGAAACACATTCGACTATCCCTTTATACACGGTAAAGCCATACAGACCGTCGGCGGATACAGCTTTACTTCATGCAGTGATGAAGCCGTAGAAAACGGTAGTGTAGCATTGGAAGAATATCCAATAGCAGACTATATTCTGGGACTGGAAAAGACGGACGGCAATCTGTCACGGGCAACCTATTACAAAACTTTCTCTTCGTCCATGCAGCGTGCTTGACAGCTTACTGCCGGTCGGGCGGCAATCTACTGGTCAGCGGTGCATACATAGGCAGCGACATGAACGACTCGCAAGGCAATCGGGAATTCACCCAAAACATCCTGAAATACCGTTTCGACAGCAGCTTACAGGTATCCGGCGAACATATCGGCATACAAGGTTTGGGGCGCATCCTCAGCATTCCCCGCCTGCCCAATGAACGGGCTTATCCCGTGACGACCCCCGATTGTATCCGCCCTATGGCAACCGCCTTTCCCGTAATGACCTATACCGGGAGAAATCTTCCTGCTGCCGTAGCTTATAAAGGTAACGACTACCGCACATTCATCATGTCATTTCCCTTTGAAAGTATCCGGGAAGAAGCCGGCAGAACAGCGGTTATGGCATCCATTCTGCATTTCTTTTCCACCGGTAATGCAGGGGTGCACAGAGAATAATGGCAATCTTGATAAATAATCCGGTGAAATAGGTATAATCTGTGGTGAAAAACTTATCTTTGCTTTTACAGAAAATATGAATCACTGAATATTAACCATTAAAACATTAACGCCATGTACACTATACAAGCCAATCCCAGCGGAACCCGCAACTTGGAAATATCGGAAGAAAACCTTGCCACTATCGAAAAATACGGTCTCTTCCGTCATCTCATCGACAGTAACGGCATCGTGGACGAAACCGTACTCGACAAACTCAAACTGAATATCCGTTCCCTCATCGCCGCCCAGGAAGAGGACAGCAAAGACCTGCTCGACCTCTGCATCGATGTTATCTACCACAACAATATGAAAGCCTTCGGATTACAGCAGCTTATCAAGCTCTACCTGCAATGGCTTTCCCAACAAACAATCATAGAAGAGGAAGAAAATAAATGAGAACCATCGACACACGCGGACAGAACCTGTACAGTCCTCTTATTCCGGCCATAAAGGCCATGTGCGAAGCCGGAAAAGGCGAGAAACTGGAAATCATTATGGACGATGCAACCGCCTTTAATGACCTCAAAGAGTATCTTGCCGAACAGGGAATCGGCTTCCGGGAGATTTATGACGGAGAGGAAATGCTGGTACAATTCTGTAAGTAATTAAAACTTTCCGTATCTTTGCACCCATGAAAGAGTACAGACTGACTGATTGGTTGCCTACAACCAGGAAAGAAGTGGAACTTCGCGGGTGGGATGAGCTGGACGTTATTTTGTTCAGCGGTGATGCGTATGTGGATCATCCGTCATTCGGGGCAGCCGTCATCGGGCGCATCCTCGAAGCGGAAGGTTTGCGTGTGGCGATTATACCCCAACCCAACTGGCGAGATGACTTACGGGATTTCAAGAAACTGGGACGTCCCCGTCTCTTCTTCGGTGTCAGTGCAGGCTGTATGGACAGCATGGTCAACAAATACACTGCCAACAAACGTCTGCGCAGCGATGATGCCTATACTCCCGACGCACGTCCGGACATGCGTCCCGAATATCCTTCGATTGTCTATACCCAAATACTGAAAAAGCTATATCCCGATGTACCTGTCATACTGGGCGGCATCGAAGCAAGCATGCGCCGGTTGACACATTACGACTACTGGCAAGACCGTGTGCGCCCAAGCATCCTCGTGGACAGCGGTGCCGATGCACTGATATACGGCATGGGTGAAAAACCCATTATGGAACTTGTACGAAAACTGAAACAGCAACAACCGATTCTTGACATCCCCCAATTGGCTTATCTTACGAAAGAAGTGCTGCCGCAAGAAGGAGATATCACCCTATTCACACATGAAGAATGTCTGAAAGACAAGAAGAAACAGGCTTCCAACTTCCGCCATATCGAAGAAGAGAGTAATAAATATGCTGCTTCGCGTATCTTGCAGGCCGTAGGCAGGCAAACTGTCGTTGTCAACCCGCCTTGTGCGCCCTTGACGGAAGCGGAACTCGACCGTTCTTTCGACCTGCCTTACACGCGTCTCCCGCATCCCAAAATATAAGGCAAAACGCATACCCGCATACGATATGATTAAGTTCTCCGTCAACATTCATCGCGGATGTTTCGGTGGTTGTGCTTTCTGTACCATTTCGGCACATCAGGGCAAGTTTATCGTCACGCACGCAAGGAGGAAGCATATTGAAAGAAGTAAAGGCAGTAATGGAATTGCCGGATTTCAAAGGGTATCTTAGCGACTTGGGCGGTCCTTCTGCCAATATGTACAAGATGCGGGGACGCGATGAAGCCATGTGTAAGAAGTGCAAACGCCCGTCGTGCATCCACCCCAAAGTATGTCCTAATCTAAATACAGACCATAGTCCGCTACTCGATATTTATCATGCGGTAGACAGTCTGCCCGGCATCAAAAAATCATTTATCGGCAGCGGTGTACGCTATGACCTGCTGCTGCACCAAAGCAAAGACCCCAAAACCAACAAAAGCACGCAGGAATACACCCGCGAACTCATAGTCCGCCATGTCAGCGGCCGCCTTAAAGTTGCGCCGGAGCATACCTCGGAACGGGTGCTCAGCATCATGCGCAAACCACCATTCAGCCAGTTCGGAGAGTTCAAAAAGATATTCGACCGTATCAACCGCGAAGAAGGTCTGCGACAACAGCTCATCCCCTACTTTATCTCCAGCCACCCCGGCTGCAAGGAAGAAGACATGGCGGAACTTGCCGTCATCACCAAGCGTCTGGACTTTCATCTGGAACAGGTACAGGACTTTACTCCTACCCCCATGACCGTTGCTACCGAAGCATGGTACACTGGTTTCCACCCCTATACACTGGAACCCGTATTCAGTGCCAAGACCCAGCGCGAGAAATTGGCACAACGTCAGTTCTTCTTCTGGTACAAACCCGAAGAACGGAGAAATATTATCAATGAACTGCGACGGATAGGACGAAAAGATTTGATTGACAAGCTGTACGGGAAATAACAGCACCGACAACCGGACCATCCATATCCTGTGACAGGCAACTTTCAATAAGTTAAAACATTCTTTTCTAGTTAAAATAAACTTACTTTCATAAAACAAATGAATAGTTATCGATGTTGATAGATGACATTGCCTGATAGCTATTTGTAAAAATTAGTATACAGGCATATCATTAGAAGCTAATTGTTCCGTTTGCAATAATACCATCTGACCAATTAAATTTCTCTTGAACTTAGTAATAATAAAAGTACGAAAACCGGACATCGTATCCGGCTTTCCGGACTCCAACACTCTCTTAAAAGCAATCGGTTGGTAACAAAAAGTCAGTAGCAATGATACAGCGTACAATTAAAAACAGAATCCGATACTCAAAATATAAACTTCTGCTTATGCTCATAGGGGTATTATCGGCACACTCTTGGACACAAGCGCAAAACAGTCCGCCGACCAATGAAGTGATGATCGACATCGACACAACCGCCTCATGGGAAAAAATAAAAAAGGAAAAGACAAATCTGGCTCTCAAAACAAATCTCCTGTACGCTGCTACCTTAACTCCCAATCTGGGTTTGGAAATAGGAATAACCCCGCAGATAAGCCTCAACATAGTCGGCAGCTATAATCCATGGAACCGTGAAGGGAAAAAAGGCGATAATGACAAGCTGGTACATTGGTTAGTGCAACCCGAAGTGAGGTATTGGCTTTGTGAAGCATCAAACGGACATTTTATCGGCATTCATGGCATTGCCACAAAATACAATATCGCCGGGTATAGCCTATTCAGCATGCTCGATAAGAACTATCGCTACGAAGGTTGGGGAGCAGGAATCGGAATGCAATTACGGATACAGTTGGGCATTCTCCAAAAGATGGGGCATAGAGGACTTATCGTTGGAATAGGAATCGTGCAATTCACATTCGACAAGACATGATAACAGGGACTGGTGCTGTAACAAGTCCGAACATGCATGA
>ENA-OUNI01001241-OUNI01001241.1-human-gut-metagenome-genome-assembly--contig:-NODE-1241-length-10301-cov-1.337920_pt1 | contig 10301 bp, 15 predicted proteins | sample MGYA00242499_ERZ504580 | MGnify/ENA primary metagenome ERZ504580 (study PRJEB26092, sample SAMD00036315) | human gut metagenome | host: Homo sapiens | study: EMG produced TPA metagenomics assembly of... | reverse complement strand
GGATATTGAAGATAAGCGGGGTATTTTAATATGATAAAAGGACAGCAAAGCATTCAATTCGAGGAATCTCCATTTTTGATCAGCAGCGCTTCCGTGGTAGGAAAAAGGAGGGAGAAGGACCTCTGGGCAAGATGTTCGATATGGTAGAGAGCGAAGATCTCTTTGGCGAGGACACCTGGGAAGCGGCGGAGAGCACTATGCAGAAGGAAGCGTGCTTCTGGCGATGGGAAAGAGCATCTGGAGCTGCAGACATCAGATATCTCTTTGGCGGAGACTTGCTGCGCCAAGGAATTGCCACGTCAATCGGAGTAGAGGGGCTGGGAATCCCTATGTTTGGACTGTTTGGGGCGTGCTCTACGGCAGGGGAAGCTCTGGCACTCGCATCTATGAGCGTTGCGGGAAACTATGGGGATTATATGATGCAGTTACTTCCAGCCATTTTGGAAGCGCGGAGAAGGAATTCCGTTTTCCGCTTGGATACGCGAACCAGAGGCCGCTGTCCGCACAGTGGACGGTGACCGGAAGCGGGGCCTTTATACTGGGAAAAAAGCGAAGCCACGTGAGGATAACCGGAGTCACCATCGGCAAGATTGTGGACTATGGTCTTAAGGATTCCCAGAACATGGGAGCCTGTATGGCGCCAGCAGCCTGCGACACCATCATCCAGAACCTGGAAGACTTTGGATACGCGCCGGAAGATTACAGCCGGATTATTACCGGGGATCTGGGATATGTAGGTCAGAGTATTCTGTTCGATCTGATGAGAGGCAGAGGGTATGACATCAAGAAGAACCATATGGACTGCGGCATGACCATCTTTGACCAGCAGACGCAGGACACCCACGCGGGGGAAGCGGCTGCGGCTGCGCGGCCACTACGCTGTCGGCCTATATCCTTCCGAAACTGATCAAGGGGGAATGGAAGCGGATCCTATTTGTCCCCACGGGAGCGCTGATGTCCACCGTCAGCTTCAACGAAGGTGCCAGCGTGCCGGGAATCGCCCATGGAATCGTGCTGGAACATTGCTAGCAGGAAGGAGAAAAGTATGGATTATTTAAAAGCATTTTTGATCGGAGGATTGATCTGCGCTCTGGTGCAGATCCTGCTGGATCGGACGAAACTGATGCCGGGACGCATCATGGTGCTTCTGGTGTGCGGCGGAGCGGTTCTGGGAGCCTTGCAGCTGTACCAGCCGTTCCAGGACTTCGCCGGAGCGGGGCAAGCGTTCCGCTTACCGGGTTTGGGAATCTTTTATGGAAAGGCGTCAAAGAAGCGGTAGAGAAAGAAGGATTTATCGGAATCTTCCTGGGCGGCTTTAAAGCCAGCGCGGTTGGAATCTCGGCGGCACTGATATTCGGCTACCTGGCATCCATGGTATTTGATCCTAAGATGAAAAAGTAAAAAAACTGGTTGTTTTCTCTATTTGTTAATGGTATTGTAGAAATAGTGAGTTTATTTGTACATTAGGAGGAAACCAATGAATTACTTAAACATCATCATACCTTTTGTAGGCGGGCTTGGAATGTTCATCTATGGTATGCAGATCATGGCCCAGGCCTCGAGAATGCGGCAGGCAATAAGATGAAATCCCTGCTGGAAGTGCTGACGAAGAATAAGCTGATGGGAGTGCTGCTTGGAGCCGCGATCACCGCGGTTATCCAGAGTTCCTCAGCCACTACGGTCATGGTCGTGGGATTTGTAAATGCGGGAATTATGAATCTGACCCAGGCTATGGGCGTCATTATGGGAGCGAATGTAGGTACCACTGTAACCGGATGGCTGGTATCTTCTGTCGAGTGGGCCAAGTTCCTAAGTCCGGCCACTCTGGCTCCGATCGCGGTCATGCTGGGCGTGATCATCATGCTGACCGGGAAAAGACGCTCATCCAAAGAGATCGCCAGCATTGTCGTAGGCTTTGGCTTGTTATTTATTGGTATTACAACTATGTCATCGGCAGTAGCGCCGCTGCAGGAATCAGAAGGATTCCGCAGTATCTTTGTTACACTGGGGAATAACCCGCTTCTTGGAATCCTGGCAGGCGCCCTTGTGACGGCGATCATCCAGAGTTCCTCGGCTTCCGTGGGTATTCTGCAGAGTCTGGCAGCAGCAGGGCTGGTGCCATTCAGCGCTGCTATCTACATTATCATGGGACAGAATATCGGTACCTGTATTACTGCAATCCTGTCAAGCCTTGGCGCGAAGAAGAACGCCAAGACGGCCGCGCTGATGCATCTGCTGTTTAACATCATTGGTACGATTATATTCAGCGTGATCGCTATCGTCTACTTTGAAGTCCTCCATCCGGAGGCAGGCGTTGGCATCATCACGCAGACGGAGATCAGTATTGTGCATACGGCATTTAATATTGGCACGACGGTGCTTCTCTTCCCGGTATCCGGCTGGATCATCAAGCTGGCTAAGAAGATCGGGCGCGTGGAGGAGGATACCCGGGACAAGAGCAAGGTCCTTTTGGACGACCGTATCTTGGAGACGCCAAGCATTGCGCTTCAGTCTACCGTCAGAGAAGTGGCTCGTATGGGCGAGATCGTAAAGGACTCTCTGGATGTTGCCAAGACGGTTCTCTTTACGCTCAAGGATGAGGATATCCAGTTCCTGAAGGAAGAAGAGACTACGGTGGATAAGCTTAGCGCGGGCATTACCAACTATGCGATCAAGCTAAGCGCTCTCCAGATCAGCGAGAAAGAGCATCAAGATGTGGCACACCTTCTTCAACTGGTGTCGGATATAGAACGTATCAGCGATTACTGTGAGAATATCTCTGAATTTGCGGAGACGCTCTATGAAAAGAAGGTAGCATTCTCCGAAATCGGAAGTTCCCAGTTAAAAGAAATGCTGGATGTATGTATTGACAGTTATAAATATGCCTTGGAGGCATTTGAAGAGAAGAGTAAGGAAAAGGCTTTGAAGGTGATTGAAAAAGAGACCCAGGCAGACGATCTGGAGATCACGCTTCGAAGCAGGCACATCAAGCGCCTGACGAACAACCAGTGCAATACGGAGGCTGGGATCGTATTTCTGGATACCCTGGTGTGTCTGGAGCGTATTTCAGACCATGCCCGCAATATTGCGGAAGAAGTGCTGGAAAGTGTTGCATAATAAGAGCGCCGGTATACGCCGGCGCTTTTCTTATCTTCCAAGGAAATGCTTCATCTTGTCTTTTTCTGCTTTATTGAATTGGACGCGTCTTTCTTCGTAAATGGCATTGAGCCAGTCCACCGCCGCATTAAGGCCGTCCTGGGTAAACGGAAAGTCTTTCTGCTCCTTCTGGTCATCCGGGGTTGCCTCAAAGCACCAGGGTTCCGAATAGATGTATGCATACAGCATATCATCCTTCGCGTTAAGGTAATATCTCATGCCGCAGTGAGAGCCTGAAAATGGCTCTTTTTTTTAATGCTTTTATGGATAATCCGATGGTTGGTATCATGTCCGCTCCTTCATAGGCTATCGTATTAAGAAAGGCTAAGAATACACAACGATTGTATTCCCAGCCTGGAAAAGAGCAGATGACGGGAATCGAACCCGCCTCCCCAGCTTGGGAAGCTGGTATTCTACCGATGAACTACATCTGCACAAGACATATTATAATACTTTTTTCACAGAAATGCAATATTAAGAAATATTTCATAATTTTCTACTGAAAGTTTTTCAATTTCTACTGTATACTTAGAACACATATGACAGGAGGGGCTTATGGGAAAAGTAATAGAAGTAAGAGATCTGTATAAGTTATACCGGGTAGGGGATGAGATTGTCCGAGCGCTTGACGGGGTAAATTTTGATATCTGCGAGGGCGAATTCTGCGCGATCGTCGGAACGTCCGGCTCAGGCAAGTCTACCTTGCTGAATATGCTGGCAGGCCTTGAGAAGCCCACGAAGGGAAGCGTAGTGATCGCAGGGCAGCACATTGAGACCTTGAACGAAGACCAGCTGGTGCGGTTCCGACGCGATAACGTAGGATTCATCTTCCAGTCTTTCCATCTGCTGGGGACTATGAACGCGGTGGAGAATGTGGCGCTGCCTCTAAGCTTCCGTGGGATTCCAAGGGATATCCGATTGAAGAAGGCTGACAAGATGCTGGATCTGGTCAACTTAAAGAAGCATAAGAAGCACCTGCCCAACCAGATGTCCGGCGGGCAGCAGCAGAGGGTAGGCGTAGCAAGGGCGCTGGTGGTGGACCCGAAGATCATATTTGCCGATGAGCCAACCGGGAATCTGGATTCCCACACTTCGGAGGAAGTGATGGAACTGATGCAGAAGGTGGTAAGAGAGCAGAAGAAGACGCTGGTCATGGTAACCCATGACGAGCATCTGGCGAATTACGCAGACAGGATCTTCCACATCCGGGATGGAAAGATTCTTAAGATAGAAGAGAACCGGGAAAAAATATTGAGGGAGGATATGTAAGACATGAAAAGATTAAAACAGATACTATCAGGAGTATTTATTGCGGCCCTGGTGGCGGTATCGGCGGTGCCTGCCCAGAAGGCGGAGGCGGCAGTGCCGGAACTATCCATCGCGTCCAAGGACAACAAGGTGCCTGTATATCAGGCGGGGAAGGCCCAGAAGTGGACGCTGGTGGTATCCAATCATATCGGCCAGGATATGGGAAGTGTAGTGATAGCGCCAGAACTGGGAGATACCGGGGATGCATGGCCATTTTAGACGGATTTCCAAAGTTACCGCACAGCCATCAGCATACCGGCCAACTCCCAGAAGGAAGTGGTATTTGAATTTACCCAGAGGGAAGATGTGCCTACCGCCAGATACACGCTGGTATTCAAAGGATACATTGGCGATGATCAGGAGGCTAAGGTAACCCAGAATTTCTACGTGAATACGACGGCGAAGCGGAGGAAAAGAAGGACAGCACGCCTGGCGGAGGTTCTGACCAGCCGCAGGCCGTCTACGCCGGAGGCGATGAGGGCATCGAGGCGGAGGATTCAGCAATGGCGGGGCGTCCTTCAGTGGCGGCGGCTCGGAAGGCTCCGGGTCTGTCCCAAGGGTCATTGTCACCGGATTCACCACGGATCCTGCGGAGGTGCGCGCTGGGAGCGACTTCACGCTGACTATTCATCTGAAGAATACTTCCAAGTCCACCAAAGTCAGCAATATGCTGTTCAATCTGAATGCTCCGACGGAAGGAAAGGATGAGCAGACCATGCTCCCGCATTCCTTCCTACATCCGGCGCGAGTTCCATTTATCTGGACGGAATCGCGGCCAATGGAACGGCGGATATATCCATCCAGCTCAACGCCAAGGCAGACCTGCTTCAGAAGCCGTACAGCATCGACATGGGCATGAAGTATGAAGATGCCAATGCTGCTCAGATAGAAGCGGCTTCCAGCATATCGATTCCGGTCAAGCAGGATGCCAGGTTTGAATTCAGCGATTTTGATATCAGTCCGGAGACGATTGCGGTGGGGGAAGAAGGAAATGTTTCCTGCAGCCTCTATAATCTGGGACGGATCAAGCTATATAATGTAAAGGCCACTTTTGAAGGGGCTGGCATTAAGAAGGAAGAAGTGTTTGTAGGAAATGTGGAATCTGGAGCGACGGCATCGATTGACGCGATGCTGGAAGGAAAGAAGGCGACAAAGGGGCCGGCAAAGGTCACAATGACGCTGAGTTACGAAGATGAGGCCGGCAAAGTCTCTACAACCACCAAGGATCTTCAGCTGGAAGTGACGGAGATGAGCGCGGACGATGCCGCGATGATGGATATTCCGGAAGAAGATCAAGGCAAAGTCCCTGTAGTGCCGATCGCAGTCGCTGTAGTCATCATTGTGGGGATTGCCGCGGCAGTCGTCATTATCAGGAAAAAGAAGAAAAAGCAGATGTTAAATGAAGAGGAGGGATTGCTGGATGAATTGGATGGACCTTCTGAGGATGAGCACTAGCAACCTGAAACGGCGCAAACTCCGTACTTTCCTGACCGTCCTCGGAGTGGTCATCGGCACGGCATCCATTGTCGTCATGATATCATTGGGACTTGGCATGCAGCAGTCCCTGTACCGCGAGGTAGAGCAGTCGGGCGGGCTGACGACCATTAAGGTAAGCGGCGCGCAGGCAGGCAACTCTATGATGTACTCTTCCTCAGGGAAGGAAGAAGAGCAGTCGACCAAATATATTAATGACCAGCTGCTGGCCAAATTATCCAAACTGGAACATGTAGCCTTGGCTTCTCCAGTATACGAACTGCCAGTAGTACTGCTAAAGGGAGGCTATGAAGGATATGGACAGCTCCTGGCTACAACGCCGGAGGCTATGGAGGCAAGGAATATCAATCTGGCGGAAGGCTCTCTGCCAAAGCCCAATTCCGGGCATTTGGATCTGGTATATGGCAACGGAGTCCTGACCATGTTCAATGAGAAAGGCTCGGGAAAAGGATATTATGAGACCGGAAGGCTGCCGGATATCGATCTGGCGAAAGATTCTGTATTCCTGATTCTGGATCAGGAAGGATATTATAGCAGGGCAGCCAGAACGCGCCGAAGCCTCCGGCAATTCAGACGACGGTGGCGGGAAGCAGGCCCAGACCAAGACCATAGCCAAGCATGTGGCAAAGGCAAGCGGAATCGTAGCAGGCGGCCCGGATGAATACAATGCCAATTACTATAATATATTCTGCGATCTGGATACCTTGAAGCAGATCCTGAAAAAAGAATTTAACGGAAGGGTGATCCCCGGGCAGCAACAACCAAGACTGGCAAGCCATACAAGGAATTCTGCTACTCTTACGCGCAGTTAAAAGTGGATGATATAGACAATGTGGACAGTGTCGCCAGCATCGTCCGGGAGATGGGCTACAATGTGGAGACCAACGCCGAATATCTGGACAGCATGAAAGGCCAGTTCGCCATCGTCCAGGCCGTGCTCGGAGGAATCGGAGCTGTCTCCCTTCTTGTTGCGGCAATCGGAATTGCCAATACGATGATGATGTCCATCTATGAACGGACCAAAGAGATCGGCGTCATTAAAGTGCTGGGCTGCAGTTTGAAGAACATCAAGCAGATGTTTCTGGTGGAAGCAGCATTCATAGGCCTGATCGGCGGAGTCATCGGAAATATCCTGAGCTTCCTGATGTCCTTTGTCATCAATTCCTGACTGGAACGAGACGGAATGGGCATTGGCGAATGAGTACTCATATATCCTGGTGGCTGGTATCCTGTCCATGGGATTCGCGATGCTGGTAGGCGTGGCCGCTGGATACTTCCCGGCGCTACGAGCAATGAGGCTAAGCCCGCTGGCGGCGATACGGAGCGAGTAAGGGAATTTATTGGGCGATATGGCGTAGTTTTATGGAGGACGGCCAGAGGCAGCCGGAGGGGCGGTGTTCGGCCTGACTCTCTTCGCCTGGACTTTGTAACTTCAAAAACTGTCCAAACGTGGCAACCGAGTCTATTCGCCCGTGAAATCCTGAAGGGATTTCGCGGCTCAGAGACTCTTGAATTTTATTTGAGATAAAATTCCCATACCACGTTTGGGCAGTTTTTTCAGCAACAAAGTCCGGGGCTTGTTCGACAGGCCGAACGCCGCCCCTCCAGCTGTCTCTGGCCTGGCTGCTGTAAAGCCACACATGATATTGCCTGGGGGAATTCCTGCGTAGGTGGACGCGAGAGTTTTTGTTGAGGGGGAGGGGAATAATAAATATGAGAGTAGAAGGAATACAAGAGAATAATGAATTGAGTGGATAAGACTATAAGAAGATAAGAAATTCATTGGAGAGAATTTCTTTAAGATTGTAAATATTGCAAGATTGTATGTCTAAGAACTTCAGGCTTAGAGTTGTTAATTGCCAGGTGTATAGTAGTGGCCGCACTCACGCCGAATTGCCCAATAGCGTGGAGGAGCCGGAAGGGACTGGGGGGAATTTTGGAGGGAAGCGGAGGCGTCCGGGAATATCCATGCCCGGGATGTTAGGCCCTGGGAGAGGAGTCAGCCGACGACTCTTCCAGAGCCCTACATCCCGGTGCATGAGATGCAGGCGCCGAAACGTCGGAGCAATCCCCCGCCCGTCTCCCCTGCGTCCACAACTCCAAAATTCCCCCAAAAACACTTGTAATTTTCCTCGGAATCAAGTAATATATGTATTACTCTAATTATTCAAAAGAATCTTTTATATCTGACGTATCAATTTATTTATTTCCCACAGAAAGACAATGGAAAAGGCAAGAAAAAGAGGTGATGTAAATGTCATCAAAAGAAGGTTATGATGTATTGCGCCTGATCGAGCATGGGCAATCCTGCTATATTAGTTCGGAGTATGTAAAGGGGTGCATTTTAGCTGTCTGGCTCAGATACCATCCGAATCTGTCTAAGGATAGGCTTCTAGAGTGGATTCAGGATATTACCAGGCAATTGGGACTGATTCACAGATGCCGGGGCAATCCCTGCTATCGGTATGTGAACCCTTACAGCATCATTGTGACGCAGGAAGGCCAGCTGCATTTTCTGGATATGGATGCCAAGTCCAATGAAGAGCAATTAAGATTTATGCAGAGAAGGGTAATCAGGGAGCATTTCCTTCCGCTGCAGCAGGCCTATTACCAGAAGCAAGCGTCCGCCTGGACATCTACGGGCTTGGAAGGACGATCCAGTATATATTGTCGGAGGCAGATCCCGAACCGCCGCTTAAAAGGCGGGAAGAAGCGAGGTTCCATAAGATTATATCAAGGTGTCTGAAAGACACATCCAAACATTCCTATCAAGACATATCTGACATTCGTAGACAAATCCCATCTTACAGAAAAAGAAAAGAATCCTATCCCAAAGCAAGAAAAATCCTGCTGTAGCCGGAGCTGCCATACTATCTGCCGCAGTTGCAAAAACGGTGCTCTGGGGAGGGCGCAAGCCGGAAGAATCCCACGAGCCCGCAACAGAAATGGCAGAAGCCGCGGCAGAAAAGAGAACTATAAATAAAAGCGCGGTCAATGAGGGCGCGGTCAATAAAGACGCTTCCGATCAAGAGACAGCGGGCAAGGAGGCATATCTGGAACTTGCAATGGCTTACTGTCTGGAACTGAAAGATTATAAAAAGAGCCTTCAATATCTTGCGCTCGTATCGGATGACTATGCACCGGCCAAACACCTGGAAGCATCGTAAAAGCGCTGGATGGAGGCGGAGGCACTGGGGAAGCCGCGGGAGCAGGCCGGGAATTGAAAAAGCATCTTCTCGAACTGGAAAAGGAGGCTCCGAAAGATCAGAAAGAGCGCTGTGATCTATGTCTGATCAAGGGATACAGCCTTCTGGAAACCAGAGACGGGGCAGAAAATATCCTGAGGCTAGGAGAAGAATGGCTTGAACGGGAAGACTTGGAGAACCAGGAGGTAAAGGAAGTAAAAGAGTATATGGCAAGCGCCTATGAGCAGACGGACGCGTTTGAGGAGGCGGCGCATGTCTGGGAAGAAATATTGGAATTAGAGTCAGAGGAGAAGAAGCGGGAAGAAGTGTACAAGAAATTGACATCCCTTTATGAGGCATGCGGCAGAAGGAGATGGCGCTTAATACCTGTATAAAGGGCGTCGGGGAACTGGAAGATTCAAAGGACCTGGGAATCCTTCATATCCGGCTTTTGTGCAAGGATACAGCCATCAGCCGGGAATTGTGCGCCCAGACGATCCGGGAATATATTGGCAGGATGCCAGAGATTCTTGAGAAAGAAGAGTTTCAGAAGTTGCAGAAGGAATATGAGATTCGAGTGGAAGGGGAAGAAGTATGGGTAGGAAATTAAAGAGTATTTTAGCATTGGTCATCGTATTAGGAATGATATACTGGCAGCAGTCGTCAATCCTGCATGCAGAAGTCCCAAAGGAGGCAGGAACATGGAAAGCGTTGGATACTTCCAGGGAGTTAGAACGGCCAGAACAGCCAGAGGCACCAGAGGAGCCGGAAATTCCAGAACAGCCAGAGGTACCGGAAGAGCCAGAGCTCCGGAGGAGCCTATCGAGTGCTTTCATGTATCCATTCCTCCGGAAGATGGGGAAAATGGATACTATATTTCGAAGCCGGAAGTCGAAATTACGCATGTGAGCGGGGCGGGAGTTACAAAATACCAGTTTGCTGACAGCGAAGGCCAGATGATGGAAGGGGAGCTGGCGCAGAAAGACGATGCGGCCAGGATAGCGGGGGAACAGTTTAAGGAAGGAATCAACAGACTGTCGATCTGGATGGAAGATGGAGAAGGGAAGCAGGTAGAGGAGTACAGACTGGATAAGGATTTCCTTATTGATACGCAGGCGCCTGCTATTTGGCTTGGGGCGCCGGGGATTTGAGGCCTGG
>ENA-OUNI01001240-OUNI01001240.1-human-gut-metagenome-genome-assembly--contig:-NODE-1240-length-10302-cov-2.512727_pt1 | contig 10302 bp, 14 predicted proteins | sample MGYA00242499_ERZ504580 | MGnify/ENA primary metagenome ERZ504580 (study PRJEB26092, sample SAMD00036315) | human gut metagenome | host: Homo sapiens | study: EMG produced TPA metagenomics assembly of... | reverse complement strand
GCCCACCCCTGTCTACCTCGCTACGGCACGTATATGGGATGAAGAATTCCGCAAACGGGTGATACACCATCAGGAAAGGCGCGGACCGGAATGGACAAACATAGAAGAAGATAAAGAGCTGAGCCGCCACTCGCTGTCCGGACGCACCGTACTGATAGACTGCATAACGTTGTGGTGCACCAACTTCTTTTTCGACCTGGATGCCGATACAGACCGTTCCCTTGCCGCAGCCAAAGCCGAATTCGACCGCTTTACGGCACAGGATGCCACATTTATATTTGTCACCAACGAGATAGGTATGGGCGGCACATCCGAAAACGAAATACAACGGAAGTTTACGGATATGCAAGGCTGGATGAACCAGTATGTGGCTTCACGGCAGATGAAGTGATTTTAATGGTGTCGGGGATTGCAACAAAAATTAAGTGTGAATAAGTACGGAATATAAGAATGAAGTATAAGGTATAAAATTATGAAGACATTTGATATAATAGGACCGGATGAAGTTATACGACCGGCACTGGTTGAGAAAATCAATAACCTGACCAAGCCGAAAGGGTCTTTGGGAATGCTGGAAAGCCTTGCGCTTCAGGTAGGGCTCATCCAGCAAAGCCTGACTCCCATTCTGCAACATCCTCAGAATATCATCTTTGCTGCCGATCATGGTATTGTAGAGGAAGGTGTCAGCCTCTCACCCAAAGAAATTACCTGGCAACAAATCAGTAATTTCCTTCATGGGGGTGCCGGCGTCAATTTCCTGTGCCGCCAGCACGGATTTACATTAAAGATAGTGGATGCGGGAGTAGATTATGACCTGCCTTATGAAAAAGGCATCATTAATATGAAAGTGCGCAAAGGCACACGCAACTATCTGCACGAAGCTGCAATGACCGAAACGGAAATGGAACTTTGCCTGGAACGGGGTGCGGAAGTGGTGCGCCGTTGCCGCGAAGAAGGCAGTAACATACTCAGTTTCGGGGAAATGGGAATAGGCAACACCTCCTCTTCTTCCCTATGGATGAGCTGCTTCACCGGCATTCCGCTAAAAGAATGCGTCGGTGCGGGAAGCGGACTGGACGATGCAGCATCCGCCATAAGTACGAAGTCTTGAAACAGTCGTTGGACAACTACAAAGGAGACGGTTCGCCGCGTGACACCATCCGCTACTTCGGTGGGTTGGAAATGGTTATGGCAGTAGGCGCCATGCTGCAAGCCGCCGAGCTGAAAATGATTATTCTGGTAGACGGCTTCATCATGACAAACTGTATCCTTGCCGCTGCCAAGCTGTATCCCGAAGTGCTGCATTATGCCGTATTCGGACATTGCGGAGATGAATGCGGGCATAAACTTGTACTTGACTCATTAAATGCCAAACCATTGCTGCATTTAGGATTAAGACTCGGAGAAGGCACGGGAGCTATCTGTGCATATCCCATTATAGAATCGGCTGTCCGCATGATTAATGAAATGGATAACTTCGCACACGCTTCCATCACCAAATACTTTTAAGAAGCCCCTCAAACGGCATCTCTAAGCAGAGAACCATTTTATAGATAACATATATAACTTTGTTGATAGTACCCACATTTTAATTTTATAGACAATACCTATATATAATGAACATACTGGCTGCATTTATCTTCTTCACCCGACTGCCCTTTTGGAAAATCAGGGAAGTACCCGCCGAATGTTTCAAGCATGTAGTACTACTGGCCGCTAACCGGCTGGCTGACGGGCGGCATCATGGCAGGCACTCTCTGGCTGACCGGACAGATACTGCCCGTATCCCTTGCCTGGATTATAGCTATCATCGCCCGCCTGCTTGTTACGGGATGCCTGCACGAAGACGGGTTAGCGGACTTTCTGGATGGGTTCGGCGGCGGCACCACCCGCGAGCGTACGCTTGCCATCATGAAAGATTCCCATATAGGAAGCTACGGAGTTATCGGACTGATATTCTATTTCCTATTGCTGTTACAGATGCGCAATCTGCCTCTGAATTTCCTTTGTATCCTTGTCTTCTGCGGCGACTGCTGGTGCAAGTTCTGCACATCCCAACTCATTAACTGCCTGCCATACGCCCGAAAAGAAGAAGACAGCAAGGCTAAAGTCGTGTACAACCGCATGAGTCGCCAGGAATTGACATCCGCCTTCATCTGCGGATTGCTTCCTTTCGTCTTACTCCTGCCGGTAAAGATGTGGCCTGCCACCCTCTTCCCGCTGCTCGCATTCGTACTGCTGTGCCGCCTTATGAAACGCCGCCTGCAAGGATATACGGGTGATTGCTGCGGAGCGGCTTTCCTGCTTTGCGAACTGGCATTCTACATAGGCAGCCTTGTATTGGCATATGTCTATGCAGGTTTTGGAATCGATTTCCTTACGGACTTTGTCTCGGTTCCCTTTTATTTTCACTAAACATTTAATCTGAAGAATTATGGAAGTCATACTTATTCGTCACACATCCGTCGATGTACCGCCCGGCGTATGCTACGGACAAACGGATGTTCCCCTGAAACCGACATTCGAACAGGAAGCGGCCGTTACCCAAGAGAACCTGAAAGCCTTTTTGCCTTTCGACCATGTATATACCAGTCCGCTTACGCGTTGCGTACGCCTTGCCACCTATTGCGGCTATCCGGATGCAGAACGTGACAAACGGATTATGGAAATAAACTTCGGCAGTTGGGAAATGAAACCTTTCGACCGCAACGACGACCCGCGCCTACAGGAGTGGTATGCCGACTATTGAATGTAGCGGCTACGGGCGGAGAGTCGTTCGCCATGCAGTACCGGCGTGTCAGCGACTTTCTCGATGAGCTGAAAGGAAAGCCCTACCAGCGGGTGGCCGTTTTTGCCCACGGCGGCGTCCTGATTTGCGCACAGATATATGCCGGCATCATCAAACCCGAAGAGGCATTCAGCGCACTGACACCCTATGGCGGTATCGTCAGAATTACCCTTTAGCACTCAGAAGAATGAGGGAATAACGTACATACAGGTAGCGGTAGCAACAACGATGATTACCATTATCCATTCCACACTGCGGTTGATACGCACGGCAATCCTCATGTCTTCGGTTGTCAAAGGCCGTTCATTGTCGCCGATATAAGGTTTCCACACTTCCTCGCCAAAATAGTTGTGAGAACCACCGAAGCGGCAATCCAATATTCCGGCAAGTGCCGCTTCCGGATAGCCGGAATTGGGACTGGCATGCTTGCTGCCGTATTTCCCCACAAAAAACAGCAACGGGAATCTGCCGGAAACCGCCACCATGAGAAAAGCCGTCAGACGGGCGGGGATATAGTTGGCTACATCGTCCAGACGTGCCGCGAAACAGCCGAACCGACGATAGCGTTCATTCCTATACCCTATCATGGAGTCGAGTGTATTTATCATCTTATAGGCAAGCATCCCCGGCACACCCAGCAACATATACCAGAACAGCGGAGCGATTACGCCGTCGCTCAGGTTCTCTGCCAACGTCTCTAATGCCGCCGTACGTACTTCCTGTGCCGAAAGTCCGGAAGTGTCGCGCCCCACAATACGGGCTACCTGCTTCCTTCCCTCTTCCAACGAACGGTCTACAGCCTTAAACACCCCGCAGACTTCTCGCACCAGCGTAGTACCCGCAAGGCAATAAAAGATGAGCAGCACCTGCAAAGTCAAAAGCAGACCGGGAGAATAATGCGCTGCCCAACGCAGCAGGAACAATGTAAGCAGATAAACGCCTGCCACCAGTACCAACGACATGACAGCCCCTTTCAGGAAACGGGCATTCCCCCTATTCAGACGATGCTCACAGAACGAGATGGCCTTTCCGAAAGCCACCACAGGATGCGGCAGCCAGACAGGATCGCCCAACCAATGGTCGAGCAGCCATGCCGTAAGCAGCGGCAGGTTCAGATTGAAAGCAATGCCTAAAAATATGATTATATCTTCCATAAAATGTTTATCACTCAGGTTCTACTATTACGCCGCTCTACCCCGCCATAAATTCCTCTATCGCCGCCACCAGCCTGTCATTCTCTTCCGGTGTCTGTGTGGCTATGCGGAAAAAGCGCTCGTCCAGCCCCGCAAAGTTGGACGCATCCCGAATAAGTATGCCATGCTCCCCGGCAAGATACTCTTTCAAGGCAGACGCCTTGCCCATGCGAAGCTGCACCAGCATAAAATGCGTCTGCGTATCCCAAACGTCCAATCCGCCTACGGCTTTGAGCGCCTTGCCCAGACGCGCCGTCTCCTGCAAATAAGCAGCCACATCCAACGGTTCGGGCACATCGTTCTCCAACAGGAAAAGTCCTGCTTCAATGGCAAGCCGGTTGACCGACCACGGCATACGGTTGGTGCGCAGCCGCTCCAGCAAACCGGAGCTGCCCGTTACATATCCAAGCCGCAAACCGGGAATCGCATACCTTTTCGTCATGGAATGCAGCAGCAGTACATTCGGATACTCCGCCGCCTCTGCCGGAGAGAAAAGCGGACACAGCGTAAAGAACTCATAAGACTGGTCTATAATAAAACAAACTTGCGGATTATGTTCAATCAATCCGCGCATATATTCTTTACCGGCCACCGTTCCCGTGGGATTGTTGGGGTTGCAGAGCCACAGCATCCGCACATCGTCCGGCAGGCGATACCCGTCCTGCTCCTTCGGCAGTTGATAAAGCGAACTCACCCGGTGTCCGTGCATACGGCAGGCATCCGCATATTCGCTGAAAGTGGGTTGCAGGATAGCTGTATTCGTACCCCGGAAAGTCTGTGCAATAAGGTATATGGCCTCCGTTGCGCCATTCGTTACGCAAACAGCTCCGGACGGCAGCTGACAGCGGGAAGCCATACGGGCTTCCAACGTATAGGGTTCGGGTTCGGGGTAATTGCCTATCTCCCCGATACATTCGCAAAGATGAACTTTCAAACGGGAAAGATTCACTTTGTTGTACACGTTGGAACTGAAATTTGCCGTTATCGGGCGGCTGTATTTATAGGAATCGTCTCCGTGTCCGTCAATCATATTCTATCCGATTTTAATTGTTGTCCGTCAATATCTTGTAAATAAGCGGCAGATTGACATGCTGCCGCACATGGTCGGCGAGTTTGTCGTACTGCTCTTCCTTAAACTGCCGGTAGTTGAACGTTTCCGCTGCTTCCGACAATTTACCGGCAAACGGTTCGAGCAGAAAGTCGATAAACTCCGGATTGTCGAGAATGCCGTGAATGTAAGTCCCCATGCACGTACGGTCCACGATATACCCGTCACATTGCCCGCTTTCCAACCGGTTCAGCGGAGAAGCGGACGCTCCCTCCACCGGTACGGTACTACCATGTGAATCTCGTAGCCTTTTAGCTGAAAATGGGGCACTGAAGGTTGGTTGTTGAAATTTGAGGGGGAAGAGTTACCTTGCGGAACAACGGCACGGCAGCTTTCAAGAAGTTGGAAGTTCACCTGCCGCGTCACCTTTTCTCCCGTCATTCGTGTACTTACAGGCAGCAGTCCAAGACCGGGCAACCGTTCTATCTCCCCTTCCACGTGGTCGGTCGAGCACTTCCTGCCCCATCAACTGATAGCCGCCGCAGATGCCCAACACGACAGTTCCCTCACGATGGGCACGGATGACGGCTTGCGCCACTCCGTTGCGGCGCAATTCATAGAGGTCGGCAAGGGTACTCTTGCTACCGGGCAGGATGATGATATCCGCCTTCGCCAGTTCGTCGGTGTTGTTGGTATAGAAAAGATGCACGCGCGGGTCGCGTTCCAGCACATTGAAATCCGTGAAGTTGCTGAGGTGGCGCAGCAGAACCACAGCTATATTCACCTTACCCTGCTCCGCCTGCAATGATTTGGTGGCAAGGGCAAGCGAATCCTCTTCCTCGATATAGATATCCTTATAATAAGGAACCACCCCGACCACCGGAATTCCGCAAAGCTCTTCCAGCATTTTGACGCCGGACTCGAAGAGACGTATATCTCCCCGGAATTTATTGATAAGAATACCTTTTACATGCTTGCGTTCTTCGGGAGTAAGCAGCATTACCGAACCGTACACACTGGCAAAGACCCCGCCACGGTCTATATCCGCTACCAGAATCACGTCCGCACCGGCATACATTGCCATCGGCAGATTCACGAGGTCTACCTCGCGCAGGTTGATTTCGGAGATGCTGCCCGCACCTTCCAATACGATGGGATTATATTTCTGCGCAAGGCGGTCATACGCCGCACATACTTCCCTGCGCAACTCCTCGCGTCCTTCCTTGCGGAAATAGTCGTATGCACCACGACTGCCGATAGGCTTACCGTTCAATACCACTTGCGAAGTCCGGTCCGACTGGGGTTTCAGCAGTAACGGATTCATGTCTGTATGGCACGGCACTCCGGCGGCTTCCGCCTGCACGGCCTGTGCACGTCCTATCTCCAGTCCTTCGGGAGTGGCATACGAGTTAAGCGCCATATTCTGCGCTTTGAAGGGAGCAGGCCGGTATCCGTCCTGCCTGAAAATGCGGCAAAAGGCAGCGGATATAATGCTCTTGCCCACGTCGCTGCCGGTTCCGGCAAACATCAAAGGATGAAGTTTTTTCATTTGTCGAGCTAATATACGGCATCCGGCACGGTCTGTTTTACCGTTCTCCGTTTGCGGTATCGATTCTGTCATAAAATATGTCTGGGGCGATGATAGGCATCCAGCACCGTCTGCAACTTACTCTCCAGTTCTCTTGCATCCACCTGTCCGGCAATCAGCAAGGTAAGCGCCTGCCCCAAACGCGGGTCGGGAACAGAAGTAACTACAAATGGTACAGGGATAAACGGCCGTAGTCTTTTCTCCATTTCCTCCGCCTGTATCTTGATTCCGCCGCTATTGATAACGTTATCTTTCCGGCCTGCAATGGTAAAACTTCCATCGGGATAGATGCAGGCAATGTCATTGGTCTGCAAGACCTCCCCGCAAATCAGCGGAGCTTTAATAACCAGCGTACTTTCAGCGGATAAGGACAGTTCGACCGAGGGAAAAGGATAATAATGCTTGGAAGCGGTCTCTCCGTTCAGACGGCGCAATGCGATATGGGACAACGTTTCCGTCATGCCGTACGTAGAATAGACCGCCGTGGGAAGAGCGCTTATTTCCGCCTCCAGACTGTCGTCCATCGCTCCGCCGCCGATAATCAGAATATCCGTCTGCTCCAGCCGCGCCTTTTCTTCGGGAACACGGAGCGTGTTATAAACCTGCAAAGGAACCATCGCCGCAAATCTCAGCGGTTCTTCTATATCCGAAAGAGGATGGCCGGAAGCAGGACGCACTATCAGATTCAGCCCCGCAACCAAAGAACGCACCACCACCATCATAGCCCCTATATAACGAAGGTTCATACACAGCAAAGCGGTATCTCCCGCTTGCAGGTTCAGAAACTCGCAAGTGAGGCGGGCGCTCTGCATCATCCGGTCTTTGCACACCACCAACTCTTTCGGCGTGCCTGTGGAGCCCGACGTATGAACGGTGATAACCGGAGAGGCATCGAACCACTTCTCCAGAAAAAGATACAAATCCCACAAGGCGGGCGGGCAGTTTTCCACTCCCTCCGCCACCAACCGGAATATATCCCCGGCCGTATACTCCTTTCCTTGCAGCAGCAAACGCTGTCGTTGTCGGTCGAATATCATCGGATACCTTTAAATATCATCATTACAAAACCATAAACAATCTTTCCTCACTTCAAGAGGCATTTCCACGTTGTCCGTAAAAAGCAGTCCCGTACCCAGCCCCTGAGGCAGCGGATTATCGAAGGTGGCACACCATTGGCTATTGCATTCAGGCCGATATTCGACTCCAGAGCCGAAGTAATCCACCAGCCGATATGCCGTTTTTCCGCTTCGGCAATCCACTCGTTGCCACCGCATATCCCGCCGTGCAAAGAAGGTTTGAGAACAATATACTGCGGATTGATTGCCGAAAGCAGCTTCCGCTTCCCTTCCGGCGTATTGCAGCCTATCAGTCTTCATCCAAGGCTATCGGCAGCGGAGAGTCGGCAGCAAGACGCGCCATTTCCTCCCACTGCCCTGCACGGATGGGCTGTTCAATGGAGTGCAGCTCCAGTTCGGACAGGCGTTTCAGTTTCTCCATCGCATCAGCCGGAGAGAAAGCGCCGTTGGCATCCACACGCAACTCTATCTCCCTGGAAGAGAAATGTGCACGGATATGGCGAAGCAGAGCAACTCATCCTCAAAGCCGATAGCGCCGATTTTCAGTTTGATACAACGGAAACCGGCTGCCATTTTCTCCTCTATCCGGGAGAGCATCGTGTCAAAGTCGCCCATCCAGATAAGCCCGTTTATCGGAATCCCCGCCTTTCCTTGCGAGAAGTCCGTATCGTACAATGCCCAACTGCCCGTCAGGAGATGACGGAACGCCGTTTCCAATCCGAACAGGATGGACGGATAGTCGCGCAAGACATCCGTATCCAGTTCTCCCCCGCACTGTTCCAGCCGCCGGCAAGCCCCGGCAAGTATATTCTCGTAATCGGGAAGGTCGTCACAACTCAATGCAGGCAGCGGAGCGCACTCTCCTATTCCCGTCCTGCCCGGATAGTCGGGAGAGGTCAGATGAAGATACCACACTTCCGGGTCGTATACACCCCGCGGGAAGTCCCCGCCGGCTGCTTGAAATGCAGCAACCGGGGGATAATCTCTATCTTGCAGTCCATTACGGGTGTCAGGGGAATTTGGGATACTGCTTGAAGTTAGGCTTGCGTTTCTCCAGAAATGCGTTCTTACCTTCCTGGGCTTCATCCGTCAGATAATAGAGCAAGGTAGCGTTGCCTGCCAGTTCCTGAATGCCCGACTGTCCGTCCAGCTCCGCATTCAGCCCCGCCTTAATCATGCGCAAAGCCAGCGGACTGAGCTGCATCATCTCTTCCGCCCACTGCACATACTCGTCTTCCAGTTGCTCCAAAGGCACTACCTTGTTGACCAATCCCATTTCCAACGCTTCCTGCGCATTGTATTTCCGGCAAAGGAACCAGATTTCACGCGCTTTCTTCTGACCTACCACACGAGCCAGGTAAGATGCGCCGAATCCGGCATCGAAACTTCCCACACGGGGACCTGTCTGGCCGAAGATAGCGTTCTCGGAAGCGATGGACAAGTCGCACACCACATGCAGCACGTGTCCGCCACCGATGGCAAAACCGTTTACGGCAGCAATCACTGGTTTCGGGATGCTGCGGATTTGCTTCTGTACGTCCAATACGCTCAAACGGGGAACGCCGTCCTTACCGATATACCGCCGCGTCCTTTCACATTCTGGTCGCCTCCGGAGCAGAAAGCCTTGTCGCCCGCTCCGGTAATGACAATCACATCAATATCCGCTTCCTCACGGCAGATGCGCAAGGCATCGCTCATTTCGGCGGTAGTGGTCGGGGTAAACGCATTGCGGTAGCGTTCGCGGTTGATGGTGATACGGGCAATTCCGTTATAGTATTCAAAAAGAATATCTTCATATTCCCGGATGGTTGTCCATTCTCTTTTTGTCTGCATAATCTGTATTCTATTTTAATTGATGATAATAATTCTTCAACATACGGGTGTCTTCGTCCTTGTCGGTAAACACTTCCAGTAAGACGGGGCGCTCCGCTGCCTCCGGACTGGTGAAGGACTTCATGGCCTCAGCCAACTGTCCGCCGTTCTCCGCACGCAGGTAAAGGAATCCCCGCTCTTCCGCCCAGCCTTTGGCCGAAGTCTTGTGAACCGCTGTGATAAACTTATGCGAAGACTCCGACATGTCGAGCCCCGGCAATGTATGAAAGATTTCTCCGCCGCCGTTATTCAGTAAAAGGATGCGCAGGTTGGGACCGATATTGGCATTCCACAACGCATTCATATCGTAAAAGAAGCTCAATCTCCGATAGCAACGAAGTTCAGCTTGTCAGATGCCGCCGCATACCCCACAGCCGTGGAAAGCGAACCTTCGATGCCGCTGGTTCCCCGGTTGCAGCAAACCTCTACGGTGGGCGAAACGGCATACAACTGGCATAACGCACCACCGAACTGTTTGCCAGATGCAGTACCGATGCTTCCGGCAAGGACTTTATCAACGCCCCCACTGCCGCCATCTCCGAATAAGCGAACTCCGGTTCGGGAACAGCCTTGCAGTAGTCTTCCCAGATGCGGGGATATTCGGGAGTCCGGGTTTCAAGCAGGGCCGCTATCTTTTCCAGAAACTCAAACGGGTCCATTTCTATAACGGTGGTCAAGGAGCCGTAAAGGTCGGTCACCTCGCCATCCCGGCGACACATGCCAATGCCATCTTTGGG
>ENA-OUNI01001237-OUNI01001237.1-human-gut-metagenome-genome-assembly--contig:-NODE-1237-length-10313-cov-2.230120_pt1 | contig 10313 bp, 12 predicted proteins | sample MGYA00242499_ERZ504580 | MGnify/ENA primary metagenome ERZ504580 (study PRJEB26092, sample SAMD00036315) | human gut metagenome | host: Homo sapiens | study: EMG produced TPA metagenomics assembly of... | reverse complement strand
CTCTTTTGAAAGGACGCATCTCTTGACCGATACCTCCGAAGGAGAGGCCGGCACCGTTTATGCCGTGGAAGAAAAGGCGGTTTGCAGGGATTCCGGAAGAGATGCCCTTGTGGAAGAAAAGGGGAAATTCATGTCCCGGAATCACGCAAAATTCGTTATTTTGGACTGAATGCGTTTTCGGGGATATATCGTGGGATTGGTATGGTTTGCCGTATCGTTTGTGCTGCCGGTTCCGACGTCGGGCCGGCCGGTGGCTATTATTCCGGAATCAGCTGCGGTCAAGGACAGTACGGCGTTGTCCGACCGGGCGAGAATACGGGCGGGGTGGCGGCGTCTGGATGCGCTGACGCCCGATTCGGTACTCGTAGCTACCGGGATATGCGATACGGCTCTGACCGTTTGCGACTTTTCGTTGGCTGCCCGCCATCCCGATTCGCTTGCCATAGGCGTATGGGTGGTGCCCGGTCAGGATTCGCTTTCTCAGGAAGAACGCACCCAACGGTTTTACGATACGTTGCGTGTACGTTCCGAGCGGAACGGTTTCTGGAAATTCGTACACGGACTGATAATCGTGCCGCCGGGCAACGGCTCGCAGCTGAAACCGGAGGTTGTCGACGAGACGGCCGTGTACGGCATCTATGACGGTAAACGTATCGATTCGATAGAGTTCGTGCGCAAACCCGTTTTCGACCCGGCGAGAAGCTATCTGGAAAAAGGGGCGAATGCCGTCCATGTAACGACTGGAACCCATGCCATCAAACGCGACCTCCTGTTTAAGGAGGGTGACGCTTTCGATGCGGGGGCGGTGGTGCGCTACAAGCAGTTGCTTCGTTCGAGACAGTATATTGCCGATGCTCTATCGAGGTAGTGCCCGTTCCGGACGACCCGGACGCCGTCATCGTGCGCGTCATCACCCGCGACAGTTGGAGTATCAGCGCCGACGGTTCGATACGCGGACTGACCGGCCAGGTAAAGGGCGAACTTTACGATGCCAATTTTCTTGGAACGGGAGATAAACTGAGCTATCAGCTGAGCCTCGATTGGCGCAAGAAGAAGTATGAGGGGAGTATGTTCCAATACTACATTCCCAACCTTTTCGGCACCTTTTACGAAGCGACGTTGAAGGGGGGGCGCTCCTTCACGGAACGTTATTACGGGGCCACGCTGAACAAGAAGTTCATACAGCCCGCCGATTACGAGATAGGTGCCGTGTTCGAGAACGTGCGTAATGCCCTGTATGTGCGGTACGAGGCGCCGCGGGACACGGTGGCGGCCTCCTATATGCTCCATTACAACAATGTGGATTTGTGGGGCGGTAAATCGTGGTATCTGCCGAGGTGGAGAGCAGCGTGTACGGTATGGCACGGTTCAATAATATCCGTTATCTGGACCCGCCGAGGATTTACGAACAGGAGGACCCGCCGCAAAATCCCGTCGAACTGCCCGTGGGGGAGGGGATGAATCCCTATTTTTACGACCGGACGCTCGTGCTGGGAACATTGGGCTTTTACAGCGAACGTTTCCTGACGACGAGTCTTATTTACGGATACGGATACGACGAGTATGTGGCGACAGGATACCGTGCCGAAGCTACTTCGGATATACCCATTCGGACTATCAGTCGGGATGGTACGGGGGCATAGCCCTCCGGTCGGGCGGTTTTACGCCGGTGGGATATTTTATGGGCGACCTGTCGGTAGGTACGTTTTACGATTTCCGCAGCAGGCGACCGTTCCAGTCCGCTCTGAATGTACGGTTCAATTATTTCACCAATATGCTGGGACGCCGCAAGTTCAAGGTCAGACAATTCATATCCCTGAATTACCTGAACGGCTGGAACCGTTCCGACGGTTTCTACGAGGCGGTGTGGTTTACTCCGGCCAGCGGGCCGCGTGCGATGCATAACAGTCCGCTGGGCCGTGACAGGTTGGTGCTCAGTGCCGAAACCGTAATCTTTACGCCGTGGCAGCCGCTCGGTTTCCGCATCGCCCTTTACGGATTCGGCGATGTCGGTTTTCTCGGTTACAACAAGCATGTTTTCCGTAACGACTGTTTCGCTACCGTGGGGCTCGGTATCCGCCTGAAGAATGAAATGCTCGTTTTCGGAACGATACAGTTGAGCCTCTTCGTCAATTTCGGCAAACACGGCCTGATGAGCAACGAATGGATACAGCTCACCAGCGAACAGCGTATGCAGACCATGCGTTATATCCCGACCAAACCACAGGTCGCCCCCTTCCAGTAACTGTTGTCGGATACGTTTTCGGGGATGAGGAGTGTGGCAGTATAGGATACCTTCGGCCTGTCAGTGCCAGGCTGTTTGCGGCGAAGACAGATTGCCGGTGCCGGGCGGTGTACTTTGCCGAAGGCTGTGACGCAGGCACAGGCCGGACTGTCGTTGATGTCCGGAAAGGAAGAGTATGAAAAACAGGGAGGGACAACGTATCTTTTGTCCCTCCCTGTTTTAAATTCGGTACGTTTTTACAGCAGTGCATCGATTTTTGCCTTGATGGATCTTTCGAAGCTGCCCCTACGAGTTTGTCGTTCATCTGGCCGCCGGGCTTGACGAATACGACGAGCGGGATATTTCTTACCGAGAATTTCATGGCGAGGTCGTTGTTCTGGTCGACATCGCATTTGCCGATGACTACCTTGCCTTCGTACTCTTCGGCGAGCTCTTCGATGATGGGGGTCAGCGAGCGGCACGGACCGCACCATTCTGCCCAGAAGTCGATAACGAAAGGTTTGCCGGAAGCGACGAGTTCGTCGTAAGCGGCGGAATCAATGATTTTTGCCATAGTTGTAATCGTTTAGTATTGTTTTGCGTTAATGCGTTTTTCGTCATATGCTGACGCGGTTATGCTATCGAGTAGTTTATCTGGTTGCTTTCGAGGTAGCTTACGAGCTCTTGCGTGAGCGCCACCTTGTACTTACGCGAAAAGAATGCCAGCGATACCCCCTCCGTGAATCGATGACCTTGACGCGCAGGTTTATTTTGCCTTTGGTCGCAGCGATGCGTTCCGAGAGTTCTGCGGTCATGTCGGGGCTGATGTCATTGATGTGTAGGCTGATGGTCAGTTCGTTCACCGAGTCGAGCACATCGCCGAGCATCTGCATCGAGGTGATTTTCGCTTCGTATTCGTCCTTGTTGTAGGGCCGGGGGCGGACACTGCCCTTTATCAGGAGGAAGTAATCCTTGAAGAGGAACTTACGGAAATTCTCGTAATCCTTGTCGAACAGCGCGAATTCGTGCTGGCCGGAGTAGTCCTCCAGCTTGAAACGCCCGAAGGGTTTGCCGTTGCGCGTGTAGAGGTTTTGTACGTCCGTGACCATGCCGGCAATGGTGAAATCCTTGTCACGCAGGTCGTTGAGATTGGCGAACTGTGTCAACTGCGTGTTGCAGTAACGTTTTATCACCACCTCGTAGTCGTCCAGCGGATGAGAAGACAGATACATGCCTATCATCTCCTTCTCGTGGTTCAAGGTTTCCAGCTTGTTCCAGTCGGGACATTGGGGCAGCAGCGGCTGCTGGATATCCACGATATCGGTTCCGCCGAAGAGGCTCTGCTGGGCCGTATTGCGTTCGGTCTGCATACGCGAACCGTACTTTATCAACTGTTCGAGGAATACCGCTCCTCCGGAGTCGCGCTGGTCGGCCGAGAAGAACTTGCTGCGGTGGAAGCCGCTTATCGAATCGAATGCTCCGGCGAGCGCCATGTTCTCGATATTTTTCCGGTTTACCGCCTGCATGTTCACGCGTTCCATGAAGTCGTAGATGCTGCGGAACTTGCCGCCGCGTTCGCGCTCTTCCACGATGGACTGCATGGCCGCCTCGCCGACACCTTTGACGGCGGCCAGTCCGAATCGCACGTTGCCTTCCTTGTCCGAAGTGAACGATTCGATACTCTCATTGATATCCGGGCCGAGTACCTTGATGCCCATGCGCTTGCATTCATCCATGAAGAACGATATCTTGTCCATCGACGAAAGGTTGCGGCTGAGCAGCGCGGCCATGAACTCGGAAGGGTAGTGCGCCTTCAGGTAGGCGGTCTGATAGGCTACATAAGCGTAACAGGTCGAGTGCGACTTGTTGAACGCGTACGATGCGAACGCTTCCCATCCTGTCCATATCTTTTCGCATATCTCCGGGTCATGCCCCCGTTCGGCCGCTCCCTTGAGGAATTTGGGTTTCATTTTGTCCAGCGTGGCACGCTGTTTTTGCCCATGGCCTTGCGCAGTGTATCGGCCTCGCCCCCGGTGAATCCGGCCAGCTTCTGCGACAGCAGCATGACCTGCTCCTGATAGACCGTGATACCGTAGGTGTCCTCCAGATATTCGGCCATTTCCGGAAATTCGTACTCCACCTTCTCCTGGCCGTGCTTGCGGGCGATGAAGCTGGGAATGTTGTCCATGGGGCCCGGACGGTAAAGGGCGTTCATGGCTATCAGGTCTTCGAGCTGTTCGGTTTGAGAGCCCGGAGGTATTTTTTCATACCGGCGGACTCGAACTGGAAGATGCCGGTCGTCTCTCCCTTGCAGAAAAGCTGGTATGTCTTCCGGTCGTCCAGCGGGATGTTGTCTATGTCGAGATTGATGCCCTGTACGCGTCGGACGTTCTCGACCGCATCCTTGATGATGGAGAGCGTCTTGAGACCGAGGAAGTCCATCTTGATGAGTCCCACGCTCTCCACGAGTTTGCCCTCGTACTGCACCACGTTCAGGTCGGCGTCTTTGGCCGTTGCCACCGGGGCGAACTCTTCGAGGTCGTCCTTGCCGATGATGACGCCGCAGGCATGTACGCCCGTCTGCCGCACCGAACCTTCGAGTTTTTCGGCGTATTTGAGCGTGTTCTGTATCAGCGGGTTCGGCGATTCGCGTTCGCGGGCCAGCTCCGGCGAGTCCTTGTAAGCTCGCTCGAAGGGCGTTTCGCCTTTTTCGACCATCAGTTTGTCGGGAACGAGTTTGGCAAGGCGGTCGCTGTCGGCCAACGGCAGCTTTTCCACCCGCGCTACGTCCCGGATGGCGAGCTTCGGCGCCATCGTGCCGAATGTGACGATTTGTGCCACCCGCTTCTTGCCGTACTTTTCGATGACGTACCGCAGCACGTCCGCACGTCCGTCCTCGTCGAAGTCCACGTCCACATCGGGAAGGGAGATGCGGTCCGGGTTCAGAAAGCGTTCGAACAGCAGGTCGTATTTAAGGGGGTCTATGTTTGTTATCTTCAGACAGTAGGCGACGACGGAGCCGGCAGCCGAACCGCGGCCCGGTCCGACCGATACGCCCATTTCGCGTGCGGCGCGGATGAAGTCCGACACAATGAGGAAGTAGCCCGGAAAGCCCATCCATTCGATGGTGCCCAATTCGTACCGGATACGTTCGAGCGTTTTCTCGTCCGGTTCGCCGTACCGTTCCTTCGCCCCTTTCATGGTAAGTGCCACGAGGTAAAGGTACTGTTTGGATACCGTCAGCCATTCGCCGAGCCGTTCGTTGCCGGCGGCAAACGCATCGAGGTCGTCAGCGGTTTCTGCCTGTGCCTTCTCCGTCCGCAACCCCTCCATTTCGTGCAGGAGGGAGGGCTTTTTCGCTTCGTCGGCATCGGCCATCTTCTTTTCGAGGCCGCTTATCTGGCCGTCGAAACGACGCAGGAATATCCGGCGCAGCTCCGCCTGGTCGATGACGAAATCGTCCGGCAGCGGAAAGTCGGGCATCAGGGGCTTGTGTTCCAGCGTATAATGTTCGACCTTGTCCGCTATCTCCATGGTATTTTCCAATGCTTCCAGGTCGTCGGGGAAAAGCGCCGCCATTTCGTCCGGGCTCTTGAAGAACTCCTGTCCCGTGTAGCGCATGCGGTTCGGTCGTCGAGGTCGCGCCCCGTATTGAGGCATATCAGATGGTCGTGCGCCGGAGCATCCTCTTCGAGGGTGAAGTGTACGTCGTTCGTGACGATGAGTTTGACGCCATGCCGGGCGGCCAGGTCGTGCAGCACCTTGTTCACCTCTACCTGATGACGGCACGTATCGGTATCCGGTGCGCCGGAGAGTGACCGGTGGAGCTGAAGTTCCAGATAATAGTCCTCGCCGAATATCTCCTTGAACTCCTCCACGATGCGCGATGCCTCCTCCAAATCGTCGTGCATGATGGCCTGTGGCAGTTCGCCGCCGAGACAAGCCGAACTGCATATCAGCCCCTCATGATACTGCCGCAGCAGCTCCTTGTCGATACGCGGTTTATAGTAGAATCCTTCCGTCCAGGAGTAGGAGACAAGTTTGACGAGGTTGTGGTATCCCTTGAGATTCTTGGCGAGCAGGATGAGGTGGTCGCCCGCTTTTTCGTCCTTGTCCTTTTCGCGGTGGTTCTTTACCACATAGACTTCGCATCCGAGGATGGGTTTGAGGCCCGCCGCGTTGGCCGCATCGTAGAACTCCTTTACGCCGAACATATTGCCGTGGTCGGTAATGGCAACGGCCGTCATGCCGAACTCCTTGGCCCTTTTCATCAGAGAGGGGATGGAGGCGGCCCCATCGAGGATGGAGTACTGCGTATGTACATGAAGATGAGTGAATTGAGGCATATCGATGCGTATTTGTAACGACCCAACAAAGATAGCCATTTATCGCGGAATAGCCTTACGTTTCTCCGGCTATTTGAACCTTGCCGGCCGGTCGGACCTATCGGAATTATTTATACCGCCATACGGTGCAGTGATATTGCGGCCGGAAGGGCGGCGGGGAACTGCCTTTCGGATGCAAACAGGACAGGGACGGAATTTCCGTCCCTGTCCTGTTTGCATCCACCGAACGAATGTCCGGATTATTTCGTGTTGATGACGAGTACGCCGTTCATGCCCGATGCGCCGTAGATGACGCCGTTTCGGTCAATCGTAACGGACTCGATGTCGTTCGGATTGACGAGCATGTTGGCGGCATTGAAGCTCTGCATCCGGATGCCGTTCACAACCACGAGTGGGACCATACCGTCGAGATAGGCTTGGTAATTGCCGGGACCGCCTTCGATGATGAGCCGGCTATACGGCCTGTCAGGTAGTCGGCCAGGCTGGAGTATTGCAGCGAACTGGCCATGTTATTGACGCTGACATCGGGCGAGGAGACCGAGAGCGGAACGGCTTTGTAGGCGTTTGCCGGCATCTTTTCGCCGTTGCGCATGGCGGTCGCTATCTTGTCGTTTCTGTTCAGGTTGAGCTGAAGGGCGGTCATTCCGTTGGCGGGGAATTCGTATTTCCTGTGTTTGATGATGACTGCCACCGTGTCGTTGTCGGCGACGTGCTGCAGTGTCAGTTTTCCGTCTTTGAGGGTATGGACGACGGGGTTTTCGCCTTTGACGTAGGCGATGATGTCGCGTCGCGGAGCTTCCCCCTTGTTGTTGGTTACAGTAATATTTACCGGATGTCCGCCGGTTTGTGCCATTCCCGCGAGGGGAAGCAGCAGCATGAGCACGCAAAGTAATCTTTTCATAATTGTAGTTGTTAAATTGTTTGTCGGTAAACCTTGCAAGATACGTTCCAAAACAGCCGCTTTTTTCTCTTTTGTGACGGGAAACCGATGTCGGAAGGTATGGAATTTGTTACTCTTACAATTGCAGGTTATACGGAAAATCCGTATATTGGAGAATGGTAAAAACAGAATAAAAACCGTGAAGATATGAAAGACAGGGAATTTGCAACCGTAGCGAGGTTTTCCTCGATGGAACAGGCTCAGGTAGTCAAGGCGATGCTCGATTCGATGGGGGTCAATAATCAGATAGTGAACGATATCGCGGCCGATATTCTTCCGATGTTGGAGAGGGATATCCGTATTATCGTCAATACGGCCGACCTGCCGAAGGCGAAACAGCTGATGAAGGCCAAATTCGATAAGGAGAGTTTCAAGGATGCCTGGAAGGAGTAGGCCGTCGGCAGTGCATGGCACGGCTTTCTGAAGTGAAACAGGGGCGGGAAATCTTTTTCCGCCCTTTCATTTTGTGTGGCGGACGGGATGCTTTGTCTGGTCGATGAACCGCAGAGGGTCAGCGGCAGGCTGAAAGGAACAGCTTCCATGTCTCCCTGGCCTGTATCTCCAGCATGCGCCGGCCGTTCATCGTGCTCGCTCCGGCTTCCCGGCCTTTGCGCAGGAATGCGGTTTCGGGCGGATTGTAGACCATGTCGTAGAGCATGTGTGCGGGTGTGAGCCATTCGTAGGGGATGGCGGGGAACCGCTCCGTATCGGGCCAGGTGCCGAGCGGGGTGGCATTTATCAGGAGCCTGTACTTCTGCAGTAGTTCGGAAGTCAATGCTTCGTAAGAGAGGATGCCTGCACCTTTCTTGCTGCGCGAAACGGTGGCGTGTACCATGCCGAGTTCATCGAGTCCGTATGCCGCTGCCGCCGCCGCCCCGCCGCTGCCCAGAATGAGTGCGTGAGGGCATTCTCCGCCTGTCAGTGCCATGAGCGATTCGGCGAACCCTATCCAGTCCACATTGTATCCCTTCCATGTGTCGCCCTGCCGGACGGCGCAGTTCACGGCGCTATCCGTTCGGCTGTCGGGTCAATTTGGTCGAGGTAGTCCATGACGGCCCGTTTGTAGGGAGCGGTGACGTTGAAGCCCAGCAGCGGGTGTTCCGCCAGCAAGGCCGGCAGCTCTTCTATCGAACCGAGCGGGTAGTTGGCATAAACTGCATCGCGGATACCTTCCCTGCGGAACATCTCTGCGAACCATTCCGCCGAGAAGAGTGGGCGAGGGATAACCGATGAGTCCGAACGAACGCATGGAAAGGGGGTCAGAAAGCGTATTTGATGAGCAGGAATCCGCCTACCAACAGGACGGTGAAAGCTATGACGATGAGGTTGAAATACTTGTCGATGAAGCTCTTTATCGGAGTTCCGAATTTCCAGATGAGCCACCCGACGAGGAAGAAGCGCAGGCCGCGTCCGATGACCGAGGCCAGCATGAACATGCCGAAATTGATGTGGAATACTCCTGCGGCGAGGGTGAAGATTTTGTACGGTATCGGGGTGAAACCGGCCGTGAAGACGGCCCAGAAGTTCCACTGTTCGTAGATGTCGGCTACCGAATCGAAAGCCTCCTGGCTGAATACCCCCGGGATGAACCAATGGTCTATCGCATTCCAGGCCCAGAAGCCGAGCGCATAGGCGATGACGGCGCCCACGAGCGTACCGGCGAGGCAGATGGCCGAATAGCGGAACGATTTGCGCGTACATCCGAGGCACAGCGCTATCAGCAATACATCCGGCGGTATCGGAAAGAAGCTCGCTTCGGCCAAAGCGAAGAATGAACAGCGCGGCCGGCCCCCACCGGGCTGTCGGCCCAGCCGAGTATCCAGTCATAGGCCCGACGGATTATATTAGGCTTTTTACAGGTACTTCGGTCGTTCCGTTATCCATGCGTCCCTTCGTGTTTTCATCTTCCCCGCAAAGGTACGAAAAACATTGTAAACGGCTGGCTGCCGGCCGCTGTTTTTCATGGAGTGCTACTGCCGACGGCGATATCGTTTCGGTCTGTACAGGATGCTCGGGCATTTTGTACGGCGGGCGGAGTTTTCGGATATTCACGAGCGGGAGGGACAGCGTGGCCGTGCCAGGAAATGGGTATGCGGATATATAGGGCGGAACGAAAGAGGCGGCTGTTCCCGTCGCGTCCTGCTCCGGTTCCGTAGGAGAGCACCGGACTCTCTTTCGACGGACTGATGCGTCCCGTGCGGGTAGGGTGTCATTTCCTGTCGGCATTGCCGAGCAACCGGTCGTATTCGGCGGGATGCTGGAGAATTTCGACTGCCTTGGCGAATTCCCTGTCGTCCGCGCTGTTCGTTATCCGGAAATATTCGTTGCTGTCCCACAGTTTCCGGGCGATGAGCGCTTTCAGGTGCATCCTGATGTCGGGCAGCGTTGCGGCCTCCTCTTCGGGAGTGGGGAGGATATTCCGTGTGCGTCCGAGGTCGGCGAGAGCTCCAGCATGGAGGGGGTTACCTCGAACTGCTCGGCGAAGCGTTCGAAAGTGGGGTATTGTGTGGTCAATCTGCCGCGTTCTTTTTCGAGCAGCGTGTTGATGTATTCGTTGATGACGCCTCCGCGTATGAGCTGGTTCCAATAGGAGTAGTTTTTCGTTGTGTCCAGCGGAATATGGATGTCGGGTAGATGCCTCCGGCTCCGAGTACTTTCCGACCGTTGCGCAGGGTGCTGTACACCGGGGCGTCCATGTTGAGGGAGTCGGCATAGCTGCTGTCGAGCGTCCTGCGGATATGGTGAGATAGTATCCCTCAAATGTCGCCGTTCTCAAACGGACGCTGTATCACCCGCCCCGATG
>ENA-OUNI01001236-OUNI01001236.1-human-gut-metagenome-genome-assembly--contig:-NODE-1236-length-10315-cov-2.605320_pt1 | contig 10315 bp, 12 predicted proteins | sample MGYA00242499_ERZ504580 | MGnify/ENA primary metagenome ERZ504580 (study PRJEB26092, sample SAMD00036315) | human gut metagenome | host: Homo sapiens | study: EMG produced TPA metagenomics assembly of... | reverse complement strand
GCTCTGGCTCCTTACGCAGTAATTCGCCTGTGCTTGCTATAAGCCCTGCATATTAAAGTGCCCCGCCGGAATGATCCTACTACAAGGTTTGACTACTTTCTATCATATTCTTGAAATAAAAAAGAAAAGTGGACAAACCCTTCTGTTACAACAGTTTGTCCACTTCTCTTTATGAACTTTGGCTGCGGAACTAGGATTTGAACCCAGACAAACAGAGTCAGAGTCTGTCGTGCTACCCTTACACAATTCCGCATCGGCAAGAGACATTATAGTATATCATCGGGGGGTTGTCAAGCATTTTTTTAATTTTTTACCACCCTTTCCCTGTCCATCCTGCCCCGCGTAAGCCTAATGAAAGGCTCGTTTTTCATTTTATCCAATGGATTTCAAATTATTCTCTTTACTTTTTACCAGCGATTTTATACAATAGGAACAAATCGGATGCAGAAAAGGAGTAATAAAAATGTTGAAACGTCTATTTTCCCTTTTCCTCGCGCTGTTTATGGGCGTGTGGAATTTCATTGCCATCTGCTATGGCGTTGGCGTTGCATGGGGCCCAAAAATTGATCTTGACAAATTTGAGCTGACGTTTGAGGATACTTTTGACGGCGAACAGCTCGATTCTACCAAATGGACCACAAAAAAATATTGGAACAACGACCATGACTATATCCGCCAGGGCGGCTTCTGGGACCCCGAGCAGATCACAGTGAGCGACGGCACTCTGAAAATCACAACAGAATATAAAGAAAACGGTAAATACGGCCCCGGCTACTACACCGGTATGCTGAACACAAAAGGCCTGTTTGAGCAGACGCACGGCTATTTCGAAATTCGCTGCATCCTGCCGAAGGCAGAGGCATGTGGTCCGCCTTCTGGATGTTGTGCGACTCCATGGCAGATGTGACGGACGGCGGCCGCAACGGTGCGGAGATCGATATTTACGAATCCGCCAATTATCAGGATTGGAAGGTGCGCAACAGCGTTTCTCATGCCGTGCACGTGGATGGCTACGGCAGCGACCTCAAAAGCGAGGGCCAGGGCAGCACGCTTGCAAACCGCCCATATGATGAATTTAACACCTACGGCTCGAGTGGAATGAAGAGGAATATATCTTTTACGTAAACGGCCGCGTCGCGGCGCGCACCAGCTTCCAGGGCACACCAATGGTGCCGGAGTTTATGATTATCTCCTGTGAGGTCGGCGGCAGCGGCGGCGTTGCAGGCGACAGTTGGGCAGGCAACATGGCAAATAACAAAGAGGGCAACCTTCCCGCCCAGATGACGGTGGATTATGTCCGCGCGTATGCCTATAAATAACCAAGCGCCTGAAGCAGAAATAAAAAAGCGGTGTGAAACAGTTGGTTTCACACCGCTCGTTTTTCCTGTATTGATACGGATGCCATGTGGAAGCCTGCTGCGGTCAATCCCCGCCGTGAGGCGATCTTTCCGCCAAATAGCCCGACACCACATATTTCTCCCTATCCGATACAGCCACATCCACCGTCAGCGCCGGCGCCATCAGGGCGGCAAGCTGTTGTGGCAGCAGCATTGGACGGCTGACATGGCGCGCCGCGCCCGCATGGTGCCGGTGAAGCGATTCCAGCCCCATGCTGTGCGCAACCGTCAAGCGGCCGCCAGGGGCCAAAAGCTCCGTTAGGCGCGCTACCAGCCGGGCCGGGTTCTCAAAATGCGGAAAAGCGTTGTAAACCACACAACAGTCATACCTGCCAGGCAGTTCCACCGTTTCCACATCGCCGCAGAGCACCTCCACGCGGGGGTCATGTAGCTTGGCTGTCGCAATGCGGGCCATCTCAGGCGAGATATCCACGCCTGTCACCCGGGAAACACCGCGGGCCAAATAGTCCGGGAAGAGCACGCCTGTGCCACAGGCCACATCCAGCACCGAGCAACCGGGCCGAATCCCTGCCGCATCCAGAATGAAGCCTATTTTTCCATCGTCCCGGATGTTAGCTGCATCCCACTCCGGCGCGCAGCGGTTAAAAAACGCAATCACTTCGCGCTGATTCATCTTTCATCACGCCCATATTGACAGCGGTGGTATGCCAAAAGCATGCCGCTTCATTTTGATCCATTGAAAGGGCAGGCAGCCTCATTGCGCCTCCGCCCGCTCCATGGCAAGCTGGAAATCGCGCTGATCGGTAAAAATCTCGTTGCGGTAGGGGTTCTTCTTCTGTTTGACAGAGCGCCGGATAATCGCCGCTAATACGCAGACATTGGCCGCCAGCGCCAAAATGGCAATCACACCCTGCATGGTTGGGTCCGCTGCACCGGGGCGCACTGCCGGGTTCATCACGCCGTCCGTATACAGCACGGGCAACACCGCGAACACACCTGTATCCTGAAACAGCGGGAACACCTGCGCAAACATGCACCATAATGCCAGGGTGTTCGCACGGTTCTGAATCCACCCGCCTTGTTCCAGAAGGCATTGGCAAAGGTAGGAGCAAGCAGCAGCGCAAGGCCGCAATACCATGCGTGGGTGGGCAGATTGTTGTAGGTGTATTCAAAATTCCAAAGATCATAAGCAAGGATATAGCACCAGGTCATATCCGGCCAAAGCATATCGGTGTGCTTTTTGGAGGAGTAAATACCCCACCAGCCTGTCATGCAGAGGATGTTGAGGATACCGGCGAGCCCATTGACCCAGTTCCACCAGCCGCCGTAAAGCCACACATTCTCGGAAGAGAGCCACCAGCGGGTGCCGGTCTCCGCCGCCGCCATCGCACCGCGTATACCGGATTCAAAATCGCTCGCCACGGCGATCAGGATGTTGATCGCAACGATTGCAAAAGGGAACACCTTGAACCATTCTTTTTTGCCGATGCTCCATTTATATTTGAGCATCATAAAGCCGATGCATCCTGCTGTGGCCGCGTAAAGCTTTGCATAATGGAACCAGCTATTCATGTGGACGTAAGTCTGGTTATTCAGCGCCCACTCGGCTCCCATCGCCGCGCTACATAGATCGAGATGAAATACACCGTCAGTGCGGCGGGCACGATTAGGAAGAAGAAGATGCCGCCCTTCTTCGTCCGGCGGGACAGCTCGTTGAGCACGATCAGCCCCACAAAGACCATCAGCCAGCCAAGCAGCTGATAGCCGGCGTTTTCGCCATAAATTTGAAATAACACGATTGCTTCCTCCCTATTCCTAATTTCATCCATTTCGATGGATGTAAAAGCCATGCAAAATCCCTCGTCAGCACGCTTCAATCTCCTTGATATTGACTTCGTTGCCAGTGAGCAGATGCGTGTTGATACCGGCACAGTATGGGCAGGTTTTACCATGCTCACGGTGCCGTATGTTTTGCCGCAGCCCTCGCAGAGGGTCACCGCGGGAATCGTTTCGATCCGCAGGGCAGCGCCGCGCAGCAGCTCAGAACGGTCTGCCGCCCACCGCCAGCAATCCTCCAAATAAGAATTAATGACGGAAGAAACCTCCCCGATTTCCAGCGTAACCGTGGAAATGGAGCGCAGATGATTCTGCGCCCCAACCTGCTCCAGGCTGCTGATGATATGAAACACAATACCAAGCTCATGCATAGGATTATTGTTCCTTCTTCGTAAATCGGATTTTAAATTCACGCTTGAGCATATAAGGCAGGATGCCCTTCATCTTATCCTCCGCCTTCATCATCTTGCTGCATTCCGGATGCTCGCGGTAAAGGTGAATCGCATCAAATTCGCACTTTGTGGTGCACACGCCGCAGCCGATGCACTTGTTCGGATCCACCACGGATGCGCCGCAGCCGAGGCAGCGAGCGGTTTCAAGCTTCACCTGCTCCTCAGTAAACGTTTTGTGCGCATCGCGGAAAGATTTGCGGTAGTCGATGCTTTCCTCCATACCGGCGATCTGGCGGGCGGAATTATCATAGGTTTCTACCTGCAAGTTACCTTTATCCAGCTCGATAAACTGGCGGCGATTGCGGCCAATGGTCAGGCTGCTGTTCGGCTGCACAAATCGATGGATCGAAATTGCGCCCTCCTTACCGGCGGCAATCGCGTCAATGGCGAATTTGGGGCCAGTGTAAACATCTCCGCCCACAAAGAGATCCGGCTCTGCCGTTTGATAGGTAACCGGGTCGGCCACAGCGCCCTGGCCGCGGCCCAGCTCTACCTTAGAGCCCTGTAGCAAATCACCCCAGAGGATACTCTGGCCGATGCTGAGGAACACATGCTCACAGGGCACGGTTACGGTATCCGCCTCGTCATAAACCGGGCAGAAACTGCCCTCAGCGTCAAACACGGAAACGCATTTTTTCAGCACGATACCCGTGACCTTGCCGTCCTCTGTGCAGATTTCCTTCGGCCCCCAGCACAGTGAATCTGAACGCCCTCATCCTCTGCCTCAAAAATTTCTTCCTGAGAGGCGGGCATGGCATCGCGTGCTCCAGGCAATACATGGATACGCTCTCCGCCCCGCAGCGCCCAGCAGTGCGCGCCACGTCGATAGCCACATTGCCGCCGCCGATCACGACTGCCCTGCTGCACGGGGTAAGCCTCCTGTTGCCTACCTTGCGCAGAAAATCTACGGCGGTCATCACGCCGTCGGCCTCTTCGCCCGGAATCCCGACCATCCGGCCGCCTTGGCAGCCAATCGCTATGTAGAAGGCCTTGTAGCCCTGCCGGCGCAGCTCGTCGATCGTGAGATCCTTGCCAACCTCAACGCCGCACCGGATTTCTACGCCCATCTCGCGCAAAACTTCAATTTCTGCATCCACCACATTCTTCTCCAGCTTATAGGAGGGGATGCCGTAAACCAGCATGCCGCCAGGGCGCTTATTCTTTTCAAACACGGTGGGCTGGTAGCCTTTTTCCGCCAGATAATACGCGCAGCTCAATCCTGCCGGGCCCGCGCCGATAATCGCAATTTTTTCCGTGAACAGGCCACGGTTAGAGGGCTGAACGATAGGAGGAATATAGCGGTTCTCCGCATTCAAATCCTGTTGGGCGATGAATTTTTTCACCTCGTCAATGGCAACCGCCTGATCGATCGTGCCGCGGGTGCAGGCATCCTCACAGCGGCGGTTACATACGCGGCCGCACACGGCGGGGAATGGGTTTTCCTTTTTAATCAGGGCAAGGGCGTCACGATAGCGCCCCTGTGCAGCCATTTTTAAATACCCCTGCACAGCGATATGCGCAGGGCAGGCAGTTTTGCAAGGCGCAGTACCGGCGTCGTAGCAGTTGATGCGGTTGTTATCCCGGTAATCCTCATCCCACTTTTCCGGCCCCCACTTTACCGCATCCGGCAGTTCCTGCCGCGGGTAGATCACAGGGCCCTCCTTCGTGCAGAGCTTCTGGCCGAGCTTCACCGCCCCGGCGGGGCAGTATTCCACACAGCGGCCGCAGGCGACGCAATCCTCCGGATTAACGCGCGCCACATAGGCCGAACGGGAAAGGTTCGGCGTGTTAAACAGCTGCGAGGTGCGCAGGGCATAGCAGACATTCACGTTGCAGTTGCAGATCGCAAAGATCTTATTCTCGCCGTCAATATTCGTAATCTGGTGGACAAAGCCGTTATCCTCCGCACGTTTGAGGATCTGCATCACTTCATCATAATCGACATAATGGCCCTTGTGGGTTTCCACCAGATAATCGGCCATGTCGCCTACGCCGATACACCAATCCTCCGGATCATCCGCGCAGCCCTCGCCTAACACACAGCGGGACATCCGGCATGAGCAGGGACTGGCGGCATATTTGCCGTCATATTTTTTCAGCCAGTGGGAGATATGCTCTACATTCACAGACTGATTCTCCATTTCAATCGCCTTTTCCACGGGGATGACGTGCATGCCGATCCCCGCGCCGCCCGGCGGCACCATGGGCGTCACCTTCTCCAGCGGCAAGCGGGACATCCGCTCAAAAAAGCGCGCCAATTCCGGGTGCTTTTGAAGCTGCTGGCGGTTCATATTGGTAAACTCCGCGCTGCCCGGCACAAACATCGGCAGCACATATTGCTTTTCGTGCGCGGGGTTTTCCCAGTTGTATTCGAGGATGCCGATCACGCTCATCTCATACAGCAGTTTTTCCAACGATTCTGCATCCTTGCCGGTCGCCTTCACGAGCTGCGCCAGCGTCATCGGCTTGCGCACCTTCATTTTGAGGGCTACCTCGGCCATTTCATCCGTCACCACGCAGGCGAGGCCCCAGTATTCCGGGTCGTCCGCCGTCACCTTATGGCCGATACGGTCGGTGATCTTCTGCCCGAGCTTCAAAATCAACTCGCGGGGTACTTCGGTTTTTTGCGGATTGTTTTCAGCCATTTTCTTCTCCTTTCTCACACGCGCCAGGCCATCACTTCATTGCGCAGCCAAGCCGCCCATTGGTCGATCCCCTCGCCTGTTTTTGCACAGATCGGAATTACCTGCGCCTTTGGGTTGCGCAGGCGGATGTATTCCCGGCATTTGTCAAGGTCAAAATCAAAATAGGGCAGCACATCGATCTTGTTGATGAGCACCACATCACAAATAGAAAACATGAGCGGATATTTCAACGGCTTATCATCCCCTTCCGGCACAGAAGGATCATCGCATTTTTCACTGCGCCGGGTATCGAATTCCGCCGGGCAAACCAGGTTGCCCACGTTTTCCAGGATTGCAAGCTCCACGCCGCCCGTTTCCAATCCGTCCAGCCCCTGGCGCGTCATTTCCGCATCCAGGTGGCACATACCGCCCGTGTGCAGTTGGATCGCCTTCACGCCTGCCGAGGCGATCGCGCGGGCATCCACGTCCGAATCAATATCCGCTTCCATCACGCCGATTGTCAGCTCAGCTTTCAACGCCTCAATGGTGCGCATGAGCGTGGTCGTTTTTCCAGAACCGGGGGATGACATCAAATTGAGCAAAAAAACGCCCTTCTCCTTAAGCTCCCTGCGCAAAAGCTCCGCCTGTTGATCATTGTTGGCAAATACGCTCTGCTTGATCTGTAAGATTTTCACCTCGTCCACCGTTCTCACTCCTTTTTAGGTATTGTGGTTATACCAGCCTTCGTTAATAGCTTAACACTCTCAAATAGCATCGTCAAGAGCCAAAACAACCTTTTATTCTCGTTATTTTGATAAATTTGCTTGCAGAAGGGAATCATATATGATAAAATATTCTAGTGGTATTTGGTATAGCCACATCCAGAAGAAAGGGCGTTTGATGCAAAAACAGAGCCCTTTCCAACAAGGCCACACCGGCCAATGCGCAGGAAAGGATGCGTCATTTATATGGAATTTTCTAAGCTGTCCGCCCCCAGCCTGAAAGATTTATTTGTGCAGCAGTTACAGGGCATGATTCTCTCCGGTGAGCTGCCCATGGGCGCGCAATTGCCACCCGAACGGGAACTCGCACGGCAAATGCAGGTCAGCCGCGCGGTAGTGAACGGCGGCCTAGCGGAGCTCGCCAAGCAGGGCTTTCTGGAGGTGCGCCCACGCCAGGCACCTGCGTGGCCGACTACCGCCGCAAAGGCAACCTCGGCACGCTGATTGCAATCATGGAATATCAGGGCGGCGTGCTGGGCAAGGATGAAATCCGCTCCATCCTGGAGGTGCGCCGGGCACTGGAGCATCTAGCAGCGGAGCGCGCGATCCGCTATGCATCCGATGAGGCGCTTTCGCAGCTGGGGGAAATTGTGGCACGGTTAAAAGATGCGGCAAACGCTACACAGGCTGCGGAAATTGCATTCACCTTCCAGCATGAGCTGGCACTTTCCGGCGGAAACAGCATTCTCCCACTCATCTACTATTCATTTAAAGCGCCGGTCATTACGCTTTGGGTGCGCTTTTGCCGGCTTTATGGCATTGAAGCTCTGCATCACAACACGGAAACGCTGTATCGCCGCCTTTGCGCCCGCGATGAACAGGCTGCGGCGCAGTGGATCAACGCCTATTTGGAGCAAGCCATTAATGGGGATCAGCAGATTTATGAGGAACGGTAAGCAGCGTCCGACGCTTTGGGTCGAAAACGAAAGAGCCACATCCGGCACAAGGTTGCGCCTTACTGTCAATCAAATGATGCCTTTCTTAGGCTGTGGAATAGCAATTGCTGCACGGATTCATTTGCACTCAAATAATCATGCCGGCATACAATGCAATAGATGATCAATTCATGGTCACATTTTAAAGATAAGGAGCTTTTGATTTTATGCCTAATGTTTCAGATAAATCTACTTCAGGAGTGGCGCAAGTGATTATGCCCAAATTCGCTTTATCTGACGCTATTTTATCGGCACAAGTCGATACGTGTAGCCTTCAGGAAAATTTGAGCAAAGTCGTCGGTCGCTTCGTAGTTTGCAAATGTCTCGTCGGGACAAACAATATCTGTACAGTGACAGGAGTCTTGAAGAGTGTCGGATCAAGCTTTTTCATTTTGACCGATCCCTGCACGAACGCAGAAACCACCTGCGATTTATACTCTCTCAAATTTGTTACATCTTATCCGGAGGGTGTCCCGAATTATCAAATGTATTGTAACCAGCGGCTGTATGACAATGAATGGACATAAAAGCAAAATTAGCCCGCTCTCTCCACTGCGAGGAGCGGGCTTTGCTTTTCATTCATGTTTACGTGGTTGCTACGATAAAAAGAATGAGACCCGTTCTTCGATGACGAGATCAAAAAACAGGTCTCAAGCAGTTGGGAAACACCACTCAAAATTACAAAATATTGGTGTATGGCATGACAAGAAAGGGGAAATTCAGCGAATCCGAAGGGAGACTAAGGTTATTCAATATCGAACTGAGTGCCCGCAAATAAGTCCTCCATCGAAACGTCAAACACCTTTGCGATTACATACAACTCCATATCCCGTACATACCGGTGTCCATGCTCCAGCAATTGCACAGCATTCTTATCAATATCAACACCATAATTTTGAAGCTTAATTGCCAGATCTGTTTGCGACATGCCGCGGTCTTTGCGCAATTCGGCAATCCGCTTTCCCACCCAATTCTTGTTGCCATCCGGTTGCTGCATTTTCTCATTGCTATTCTCCCATTTTAGTCATAGATACTATAAGTATATATGTAGTTTGGGAATCGTTTGGCATAAGACAAATGGAAAGAAGCCGTAAATTGAATTATTTTTGATATTTTTATCGTTTTTTATCAAACTAGGAAATTACTCTCCTCGTCTGCAATCCGTTATGGAACCATGAATAAAAACCCCGCCAAGGAGGCGGGGTTTTACATGCGTTTGTAAGTTGAGATGGTTGCAAGTGTGTAGCAAATAATACGGTTGGAAATACTTTTATCGCATTCCATCCAAGTGGAGTAAAGCGATTAAAAAAAGAAAAGCCTGCGCCGCACAAATCAAAGAGGATTTCATGCAGCGCAGGCTGTGAGCTAAAAATATGTGAGAAAGACATAATCAGCAACGACAGCATCGAATTACAGCGCATCGGTGATTATAGTATGGCCGAAATAGGGCAATACGATAGATGCTGCCGGGTTCCGCTCACTTTGCACCTCTGAGTAATTGCAAAACTTCTTCTTCCGTTGCCAAGTCGTAATCACCGAAAATGCCTTTTCTATGATAAACAACGCCTCTTTTATAGTTTCTTTCGAGGTATGAAATAAAATTATGGATACCATCTTCTTTGATGCAGCTTACAAACGCTCTCATTTTAATTTTATCCTTTGCGAGCATATCTTTTCCGCAGGGAGAATCCGGACACTCCCAGCATCCTTTTAATCCTTTTACTGTACAGCAATTATACTGATAACAACCATCCGGAGATAATCGTTTCCCGCAATGATTATCAGACTTACAGCTGCACCCGCCATTTGGATAGCAAAAATCGCAAATGAGTCCGCAATAAGCTATTGATCGCTCGTTCATGATTTCTCCCTACTATTAGCCCTATATGATATTTGACTTCTCCAAAATCACCCGCATACAGTATACCATGCGTGCATATGCTAACTGCTGCAAACAATTGCGTTGCCGCTCTGCGGCAGGAGCGTTTTACGCCGACAGGCATTTTTCCAATGCTTCAAACAAAATGTTTGAAGCTATTATACCATAGCAGACGGCAAAAAGAAAAGAACCTGATTTCAAAAGAATCAGGTTCTTTTTGGAGGCGCCACCAGATTTGAACTGGGGAATCAGGGTTTTGCAGACCCTTGCCTTACCACTTGCTATGACGCCACTTTGCAAAAAGGACGCTTAAATCGTATTTCTACCTTTTAAGCGTCCTTGGAGCGGATGACGAGGCTCGAACTCGCTACCTCCACCTTGCAAGGTGGCGCTCTACCAGATGAGCTACGGCCGCATATTGGAAACCCTGCTGGATTTCCTTAGCTGGT
>ENA-OUNI01001235-OUNI01001235.1-human-gut-metagenome-genome-assembly--contig:-NODE-1235-length-10324-cov-1.706384_pt1 | contig 10324 bp, 12 predicted proteins | sample MGYA00242499_ERZ504580 | MGnify/ENA primary metagenome ERZ504580 (study PRJEB26092, sample SAMD00036315) | human gut metagenome | host: Homo sapiens | study: EMG produced TPA metagenomics assembly of... | reverse complement strand
TTCTTTCGGAACTTTCAATTGTCGGATAACCGTATACTTGAGTACAATCAATCTATCAGGTTATAAAATGCCTTCAATTAGATGCTGTATTTCCATTATTCTAATATTTTGCAAATAGTTCAATTGAAAAGAAGATAATCTTGTGAATTGTACTACCTTTGTGGCTGAAACTCAAAGCATCAATTACATAATGGCGAAAATCATCGTTCAAAACACGCAGATTAATGTTCTCAATTTTAAGGAACAAGATTATATATCCCTTACCGACATGCTTCCGCCAAAGAAGGGGACAGCAGAGCGGCAGACGTAATTAAAAATTGGATAAGAAGCCGTTATACAATTGAATTTCTTGGCACATGGGAAATCATCCATAATCCTAATTTTAAAGTGGTCAAATTCGACCACTTTAGAAAGAGTGCCGGATTGCCATCTTTTGTATTAAGTGCTTCCGAATGGATAGAGCAGACTAATGCAATCGGTATCATCGTTAAAAAAGGACGCTACGGCGGGACGTACGCCCATAAGGATATTGCATTTGAATTCGGTTCTGCAATCAGCGTACCTTTCAAACTCTACCTTATTGAAGAGTTTCAACGATTAAAGACTGAAGAGCAACAGCAACTCGGTTGGTCAGCAAAGCGTGAATTATCGAAATCAACTATCGCATACACACTGATGCCATAAAACAAAACCTTATTCCGCAGGAAGTCACATCGGTACAAGCAAGTATTATTTACGCCAATGAAGCCGATGTGCTGAATGTAGCCATGTTCGGCATGACAGCAAAACAATGGCGGGAAGCCAATCCCGAACTGAAAGGTAATATTCGTGATTATGCCACTATTAATGAACTTATCTATTTGTCGAATATGGAAAACCTCAATGCAGTATTTATCGAACAGAGTATGACACAAAGAGAACGTCTCGTTAAACTAAACCAAATAGCCATTCATCAAATGAATATATTGGGAAACGGTGATGAAGATAACCGTAAGTTATTGAAATAAATCACTACGCATTGCTCTGCGCTGTAACTCATCACACATTTATTTTAATTTGAGCGATTATTTGTGTGATTATTCCAAAAGATTTAGTATACTTTTACATCCTTGTTTTTAGTTAGATATATGTAAAGAGAAGAAAAAGCACCAAGCTATCAAGCGTGATAACTGACTAATAGAAATCTGAAAGCGTAAACTACTTTCTCATAACATTTACGGTTCTGCCCAATCTGATATATCGACACGTAAGTTTTTAAGTACGAACCAAAGGCGAAGATGTTTTCGTCTTATAAAACTACTATAACATGAATATCATGAGAAACGCTTTCAAAAGGGCAAATTATGTGTTATGCCTGCTCCTTGCCTTATCGGGTACATCTTGTATCAACAGGCTAAATGATGAAATCAAAGAGGGCAGTATCCTCATCTCCTTTTCCTTTGAAGCAAGTAAAGCCGCTACCAAAGTAACTAAAAACACTTTCGACATAGGAGACAGAAGCGGTATCTTTGCCATGCTGACAGGCAATTCCCTGGACCAGCAGCGATACATCGACAACCTGCTTCTGGAATGCAGCGACAACAGCAAACTGATATCCAAGAAAGAAGTGTATTATCCGGAAGGAGATGCCACGCTGGACTTCATCAGCTACTATCCGTATCAGGAAGAAAACGTGTCCAAAGGAAGCTCACTGCTGGACGTCACAGTACAAGCAGACCAGAACAAGACCGCCAATTACAGCTTATCCAACTTCATGACCGCCCGCATCGGGAACGTACCCAACAGCGAGAAAACCGTAAAGCTGGAATACAAGCACCGGTTTGCCAAAATAAAGTTAGTTCTTATACCCAAGAAGGTGAAGATACGGACGAGATGCTCAAGGCCAACCCCAGAATCATAGCTACCGGTTTCAGGACACAAGCCGTATATGACCTGCAATCGGACAAGCTTTCCTCGGTTGACGATGCGAGCGAAACGGATATCATCCTTTCGGCACATGGAAGAAAGAGGGTAATACGCTGTCCGGTAAGGAGTTCATTGTAATTCCGCAAACACACTCCGACGGCGGACAGGCTTTTACCCTGGAATGGAACGGAAAAATCTATACCTGCCCTCTCCCGTCGGCACCATTGAGGAGGACACGGAACTGGAGATTTGCATCAACGCACTGCAAAGCACAAGTGCAACCCTCACCGGAGTTATCGCCAACATCAAGGAATGGGAGCTCAGCGAACAAGGAGAGAGCGAAAACCGGTACGAAATCACTGCCGTACACACAGCCTCGCTGTCATTCAGCACGTCTGATATCTACAGGATATACCATCAAGGAAAGCCCGTGGCAGAAGTATGCCGGGAGTATCTTTACACTGCCCCCGCCGATGCTGTTGCTACTAAAGCGATTGTAGCCTATTCCGTACAGGACAATGAACAGACGGACTTGACAAATGGAATCGTTTTACAACTACCGGACAAAACCGCCACGACACATGGTGGTAAAGTAAGTTGGAATGAAGCGGACAACTCGCTGACCTACATTAGCGGCCACTCCCGGCCTATCGAAAAATTCTACATAGACGAAAACAGAAAGATAGTAACGGAAAAGCCTGCCGCACCAGCACTGGCTATCAACGTCAGCAGCTACGTAATCAGAGATATACGGAACGGTATATTGCACACCTACCCCATCGTGAAAATAGGCGCACAATATTGGATGAAAGAGGATTTACAGACGGCGCATTATAATGACAGCAAGAGTATGCCTCTCAGAAAAGCTTTGGGAGATGGCGAGGGCTACCTCAAATGGGCGGGCACCAACTCCCATTTTTACAACGGCGAGGCCGTCCTTACCGGGAAATTGGCTCCGTTGGATTGGAGATTGCCAACAGAAAACGATTGGAACAGACTGAAAGAATACATAGGAGAGAATGCTTCCGCACTGAAAAAGGCAGATACCTGGAGCTCGGATGTTTATTCCGCAACCAATGAAACCGGATTCTGCATTCAACCCGCAGGGCTGCTGTTGGAAAGGGAAAACAAGACGGCCTTGGTAAACGCAAACTCATCGACCGCCTATTGGCTATATGACGGCACACAAAAGCAATTGGACAAAGTCGTAATGTTTGCGAACAGCAATAACGACATCGCCTTAAAGAACGCCGTCAAACCGGAAGGCAAAGATTATTATAATGCGTTTTCCATCCGTTGCATAAAAGAATAGCCTGCCAAAAAAGCATTTCTCATTTCTTTTTCGTATTTTTGTTCCCAATGTGCAGGATTGTGCAGGATTTTGCCAATTAGACAAAGACAACGGAAAGAAATGAGAGTAATCGACCTGATAAACAGTAACGAAAAAACAGCTTTTTCTTTTGAAATATTGCCCCCTCTGAAAGGTACAGGCATCGAAAAGTTGTATGAAACAATAGATACATTACGGGAGTTCGACCCTAAATACATCAATATCACCACACACCGCAGCGAGTACGTGTACAAGGACCTCGCAACGGGCTGTTCCAGCGCAACCGTCTCCGTCGCCGTCCGGGAACGTATCCGTAGCCGCAGCCATCCAGAATAAATACAACATAACGGTGGTGCCGCATATTCTTTGCAGCGGTTTCAGCCGTGAGGATACCGAATATGTATTGCTCGACCTGCAATTCCTGAACATCACAGACCTTTTGGTGTTACGCGGAGACAAGGCAAAACACGAGTCGGTATTCACCCCCGAAAAGAACGGTTATCATCATGCCGTTGAATTGCAGGAACAGATTAACCAATTCAATAAGGGCATCTTTGTAGACGGCTCCGAGATGAAAGTCACCAATACTCCTTTCTCATACGGAGTGGCCTGTTATCCGGAGAAACACGAAGAAGCGCCCAACATCGATACGGACATTTATTGGCTGAAAAAGAAAATGGAAGCCGGAGCGGAATATGCCGTTACCCAATTGTTCTATGACAACCGGAAATACTTCGATTTCGTAGAACGCGCCCGCAAAGCCGGAGTTACCATCCCCATTATACCGGGCATCAAGCCGTTCAAGAAGCTTTCGCAACTCAGCATGATACCCAAAACGTTTAAAGTAGACCTGCCCGAAGAGCTGACAAACGAAATCTTGAAATGCAAGAATGATGCAGAAGCGCAACAGGTAGGTATCGAATGGTGCGTGCAGCAATGCAAGGAACTGATGAAGCACCATATTCCCAGCATCCATTTCTATTCCATAGGTGCAGTGGACAGCATCAAGGAAGTAGCCAAACAGATTTATTAACCAAATACCGACACCGTGTTTTTTAAAGATGTAATAGCCAGGATACAGCCAAACAACAATTGATACAAGAGGTGCGGGAAGGACGTATTCCTCACGCGCAACTGTTCTGCGGACCGGCAGGAGTAGGCAAACTTCCGCTGGCTATGGCTTATGCCCGTTACATCTGCTGCCCGAACCGCACGGAGACCGATGCCTGCGGCACGTGTCCTTCGTGTGTGAAATGGAATAAACTGGTGCATCCGGACGTACACTTCGTATTCCCCATCGTGAAAAGCGCCAAGGGGAAGAAAGAAGTTTGCGATGACTACATAGCCGACTGGCGGCATCTTGTACTAAGCAACCCCTATTTCTCACTGAATCATTGGCTGAATGAAATGGGAGCGGAAAACGGACAAGCGATTATCTAGCAAAGGAAAGCGATGAAATCACCCGTAAGCTCAGTTTGAAATCCAGCGAAGGCGGATACAAGGTAACCATTGTATGGCTGCCTGAAAAGCTGCACGAGGTCTGCGCCAATAAATTGCTGAAACTGCTGGAAGAGCCGCCTGAGAAGACCATCTTCCTGTTGGTTTCCGAAGCACCCGAAATGATATTGTCTACCATACTCAGCCGTACACAACGTTTCAACATCCGCAAAATAGATGAGGCAAGCATGGCAAACGCGCTGCAACAAAAGTACGGCGTGCAACCGGCGGACAGCCAGACCATAGCCCATCTGGCAAACGGAAACTTCATCAAGGCGTTGGAAACAATCCACCTGAATGAAGAGAATGAGTTGTTTTTCAATCTGTTCGTCAGCCTGATGCGCCTCTCCTATCAACGGAAAATACGGGAAATGAAGCAATGGAGCGAACAACTCGCGGCTATGGGGCGCGAACGCCAAAAGAATTTTCTGGAATACTGCCAGCGCATGATACGGGAAAATTTCATCTATAACCTGCATCGGAAAGAGATGAACTACATGACCCTGCCCGAACAGAACTTCGCTACCCGGTTTGCCCCGTTTGTCAACGAACGGAATGTTATGGGTATTATGGATGAACTCAGCGAAGCGCAAGTGCACATTGAACAGAATGTGAATGCCCGTATGGTATTCTTTGATTTTTCACTGAAAATGATTGTTCTGTTAAAACAATAGAAGAATCCTTTTCAACTAACATATAACATAGTAAATCATCAAAATAACAGATAGAATGATGGAATTTAAACTACATAACGGAAGCGGCGGTCTCTGCTGCAAAAGCTGCGGCAGGCAAGACAAGCAACTGAACACTTACGACTGGCTTGCCGACATTCCCGGCAATGCAGAGGAATCGGACATGGTGGAAGTTCAGTTCAAAAATACCCGCAAGGGTTATTTCCGCAACAGCAACAAAATTCCTTTGGAAAAAGGCGATATAGTAGCGTGGAAGCTACTCCCGGACATGATATAGGCGTAGTAACCCTTACCGGGCGGCTTGTACCGCTACAGATGCGTAAGGCAAATATCAAGTCGGAAGCGGATATCAAGCGCATCTACCGCAAAGTCAAACCGGTGGATATGGACAAGTATAACGAGGCGAAAGCGCGTGAACACAGCACGATGATACGTGCCCGCCAGATCGCTCTTGACCTCAACCTCAATATGAAAATCGGGGATGTGGAATATCAGGGAGACGGCAACAAAGCAATCTTCTACTACATTGCCGATGAACGCGTAGACTTCCGCCAACTGATTAAGGTGCTTGCCGACGCTTTCCATGTACGCATCGAAATGAAGCAGATCGGTGCACGTCAGGAAGCCGGCCGTATCGGCGGTATCGGACCTTGCGGCCGTGAGTTGTGTTGCGCTACCTGGATGACATCGTTTGTTTCCGTTTCGACCAGCGCCGCCCGCTACCAGGATATTTCACTGAATCCGCAAAAGCTTGCCGGACAATGCGCCAAACTGAAATGCTGCCTCAACTACGAAGTGGACTGTTACGTAGAAGCACAAAAACGCCTGCCTTCCAAAGAAATCGAATTGGAAACCAAAGACGGCGTATTCTATTTCTTCAAAGCCGACATTCTCAGCAACCAGATAACTTACTCCACCGACAAGAGTATCCCTGCCAATCTGGTTACTATCAGCGGAAGACGCGCCTTTGAAGTTATCGGTCTGAATAAAAGGGGCATCAAACCGGAGAGCCTGTTGGAAGAGACACATCGCACCGAACCCAAGAAACCGGTAGACCTGCTGGAACAGGAAAGCCTGACCCGCTTCGACCGTAACCGCAAGAACAAGAACGGCGGAGACGGCAACAATGGAAACGGTAATGGAAATAACGGCGGCAACCGGAATAAAAAGAAGAAAAAGACTCCCAATAACCGACCGCAAGGCGGAGAACAGTCTGCCGCTCCGCAACAACAAGAGCAGCCCAGACAGCAGGGAGACGAAAAACGGCCGCAAGGAAATGAAAGACGTTCACAACGGAATAGCAACAACCGTAAACGTCCTCACAACAACAAGCCCAAACCTCAGGGAGATAAACCTGCTCAAAATGACAAGCCTGCTCAAGAATAAGACAAAGACTCTGAGATATATCATACTGCTGTTTATCGTAAGCGCATTAGGCGCTTGCGATAAACAGACTGTATATCATGCATTCCAATCCATTCCGCAAGAGGGTTGGAAACGACAGGACACACTCCTTTTTAATGTCGCTGTACCCGATTCGCAAAACTTACTACAAACTGATAGTAGAAATTAGAAACCGCAGCACTTACCCTTACCAAAACATCAACTTATCCGTCTGCTATGACAGTCCGGAATTGAAAAAGCTACAGACAGATACACTGACAGCGTCTTAGCCGATAAAGAAGGCATATGGAAAGGAGATGGCTGGGGCGGTTTATATCAGTCTGCATTTCCCGCAGGAAACATCAAGATAGGGAAACCCGGTGACTACCTTTTCAAAGTAGCTTATACATTACCCGACAGCCTCCTGCCCGGCATCAATGATGTGGGAATCAAATTACAACGATAATATTATACCAACCTTCTATTTCTCCCCGCATCAATACGCAGGAATATAAACAGCAGTATCGTAAAGCCCCATAACGAAGACCCCCCATAGCTGAAGAAAGGCAACGGAATACCGATAACAGGCGTCAATCCGAGTACCATCCCGATGTTTATGAAAAGATGAAACAGAAAAATACTCAGCACCGAATACCCGTATACCCTGCCAAATGCGGACTGCTGCCGCTCTGCCAACGCTATCAGACGAAGTATCAAAGCCAGGAACAAGAGTAATACAGCCGTCGAACCGATAAAGCCTTCTTCTTCGCCTACGGTACAGAATATGAAATCCGTGTCCTGTTCGGGAACATATTTAAGTTTGGTCTGTGTACCGTTCAAAAAGCCTTTCCCAGTCAAGCCGCCCGAACCGATAGCAATCTTCGATTGATTTACGTTATATCCCGCTCCTGCCAAGTCCTCTTCCATGCCCAACAGAACCTTAATGCGAATCTGCTGGTGAGGTTCCAATACTTTATTGAAAAAATAGTCGCTGGAGTAGAGAAAACCTATCGAACCTATGGCAAACAAACCAATAAGAAAATAACTCCAATGGCGTTCACTCAAAGCAAGGAAGAATAAATAACATGTTACAACCACACACAATCCCCATTGCACCCATACCAGATTAAAAGGGGTTATATATTCCGAAACCAGATAAGCGACAAGCAATACGATAAAAGAACCGACGATGATATTCCGAACCGGCTCCCATTTCTTCTTATATACCATACCATTCCACCGGCAAAGAGCAAAATCATCGACAGTACCACAAACTCTCCGATAGGTGTTGGAGTATCTGCAATAAAGACTTGATCAAAACGGATACCCACCACAAAATATACCACAGCGCAAATACCGGAGAAAAGCACTACTCCGGCATACCTTCACGATAAAGCATCAGGAAAAAAGCCATATAAACCAATGCAGACCCCGTTTCCCGCTGAAGAATAATCAGCGTCATCGGCAGAAGAATAAGGAAAGCCAGCATCAACGCGCTCTTCCAGCTTTTTATAGTGAACGAATAGGCGCTCATATACTTGGCCAACGCCAATGCCGTGGCAAACTTGGCAAATTCAGCCGGTTGTAGACTGACAGGCCCCAAAATCAGCCAAGACCGTGAGCCTTTGGTATCAGGAGCAATAAAAATGGTGACAACCAACAAGAGAATGAGTCCTATATATATAATGTAAGAGAACATATCATAAAGCGTGTCTTCCAGCATCAGCAGAATAAATCCCAACCCGAATGAGCAGACAATCCACATGAACTGCTTGCCGGCACGGGTAGAGAAATCAAGAAAATCACGGTCACCATAGTCGTAACTTGCCCCGCAAATACTGAACCAGCCGAATACAATCAACATCAGGTAGATTATAATCGTCACCCAATCCAATGATTTCCATATACTGTCTCTTCTTACCATTTATACTGCTACTGTTTGACTGTTTATTACCTTTCTTCGTCTCCGTACAGAATTACGCGGTTGCTGAATTCCTCCGCACGTATCTCATTCTCCGGCGATAACTTGCCATGCAAGTACTGATCCATCATCATCGCACCGATAGGGACGCCGTAGGTTGCACCAAAACCGCCATTTTCCACATACACCGCAATAGCAATCTTAGGATCATTCATCGGAGCGAATCCCATGAACACCGAATGGTCTTTACCGCGATTTTGTGCCGTACCGGTTTTGCCGCATGCCTCTACACCCGGCAGGATTGTGCCGACCATACGGCAGGTTGCACTACCCGTACTACCTGTAACAGCGGCACGCATCCCCTCCACAACTTCATCGTAATATTCCCGGTCGATTGACGTGACGACGGGGGTACGTAGATACTGTCCAATTCATTATCCTGTATCTCCTTTACAACATGCGGAGTAATGAAATGCCCCCGGTTGGCAATGGTTGCACCCAAATTGGCTATCTGCAACGGGGTCGCAAGAATTTCTCCCTGTCCGATAGCGATACTGATTACCGTAAGTCCGTTCCAAGAGCCCCGATATGCTTTATCATAAAACTTGGCGTTAGGAATCAAGCCGCGCTGCTCTCCGGGAAGGTCGGTACCAAGGCGATAGCCGAATCCCTGCGACACCATATGGTCTTTCCATACGGTAATGGCATTTTGCGGAGAACCGTACTTCTTGTCGCTGAACATACGGAACAGCCCCCAACAAAAATAAGAGTTGCACGAAGTGGCTATTGCCGGAACCAAAGGCAAAGGAGAACCGTGCCCATGACAGCCTACATGCAAACTTCCATAATTGAAACCGTGTGCACAAGGGAAAGTAGGATAATCTTCATGGATTATTCCTTCCTGCAAAAATGTCAATGCCTGCGCAGTCTTGAAAGTAGAGCCCGGCGGATACGCACCCATGATTGCGCGGTTCAGGAGAGGTTTCCGCTTGTCTCTTTGCAACATCCGGTGATTCTTTCCACGCTGGCGTCCAATCATCAAGTGAGGATCGAAAGTAGGAGAAGAAACCATACAGAGTATCTCTCCCGTAGCCGGTTCAATGGCTACGATAGCTCCGATTTTATGCTGCAACAAACGCTCACCTAACCTCTGCAACTCAATATCGATACCTAAAGTCAGGTTCTTACCGGGCACAGAGGGACGGTCGAGCTTCCCATCCATATAATGCCCCTGAATACGTCCATGCGCATCACGAAGCAGAATCTCCACCCCTTTTTCGCCACGAAGATACTTTTCATAAGATTTCTCAATACCTTGCTTGCCTATGTAATCTCCGCGGATATAATAATTATCCGCCTCAATATCTTTCTTTGACACTTCACCTATATCCCCCAACGCATGTCCGGCAGCATCGTAAGTATATTGCCGGATAGTACGCCGCTGGATGTAGAAACCGGGAAACTTGAATAGTTTCTCCTGAAACACACCGCACTCTTCTGCCGAGAGTTGCGTCATAAACACCTGATGCGTATATTTGGAATAACCGGGATTCATCCAACGGTTCTTTACATCCTTCATCCGCTTCTGGAACTGCT
>ENA-OUNI01001234-OUNI01001234.1-human-gut-metagenome-genome-assembly--contig:-NODE-1234-length-10325-cov-11.702098_pt1 | contig 10325 bp, 14 predicted proteins | sample MGYA00242499_ERZ504580 | MGnify/ENA primary metagenome ERZ504580 (study PRJEB26092, sample SAMD00036315) | human gut metagenome | host: Homo sapiens | study: EMG produced TPA metagenomics assembly of... | reverse complement strand
AAACGTATCGTCGAACTGCCCGAGGTCGCCGATATCGACATCACCGGGCGCACGCATTTCCCCATGCCCGACGGGCGGCCCCGTTACCAAATCATTCTCCAGTTGATTATCAATCAGACGATTAGAAAGGCTGTAAATCATGGTTAATTCCACAACCAACGATTCCACCATGGTGTCGTTGGGCAAGTTCAAGGTCGGCGGCTACGCCTACTGGGCACCCGCCGGCACCACACTGCCCACCGACTCCGCCACCGCACTGCCCGCCGAGTACAAGCTGCTCGGCTACCTGTCCGAGGACGGCCTGACCAACACGACCGACACCGACACCGCCGAGATCAAGGACGCGAACGGTGCCACCGTGATGAAGATCATCACCAGCTACGCCGAGTCCTACCAGTTCGCCCTGCTCGAAGTGCTGCGAGCCGAGGCCGCGAAGCTCCGCTATAACTCGGACGCGGTCACCGGCAACGACAAGAGCATGACCATCAAACACCAGATGCCCTCCGACGAGGACTTCGTTTTGGTGTTCGAGATCGCGATGAGCGGAGATGTGAAGGATCGTCTCGTGATCGGCAACGCGACCCGCGCCGAGTTCGGCGACCGTCAGGTGCATGCCGGCGACCCGCAGGTGTACGACATCACCGTCTCCGCCAACGACATGGGCAACGGCGTCACCGCCATCGAATACATCGGCATCGCCGCGTCCCGTAGCATTGCCGCCACCGAGGCCCTGGTCGGCAAGGTCATTGATCCGGTCAACGGCGACGAGACCGCCGAAACCGGCGAAGGGACCCAGGCCGCCGAATAACGGTTCTTCCCGCGTCATGCGTTCGACGACTTCCCCGTGACGCGGGAACCCTCATTTTTTCAACCCTCGAAGTCGTCCATGGTTTTTTTGGAGAAGTCATTATGTCACGAAACCGTCATCATCGTTACGGTAATACCGCCAGCAACAACGTCCCCGGCAACCGTCCGCAGGATCATAGGCCCGCGCAGGGCAAGCCGCGCACCGTCACCGTCAAGGGCATCTCCCTGACCATCGACCCGAAGGTGCTGGACGATTGGGAGTTCGTGGAATCTCTCTATGACCTTCAGGCCGACCCGAAGGGCAACGCCTTGCAGATCATCCCGTTCCTGCGCCGACTTCTCGGCGACTCATACGGCAAGGCCAAGAACGAATTACGAGGCGCTGACGGTCGTATCGACGGCGAAACCATGGGAGCCTTCCTGAACGAACTGTTCGAGGAGATGGGCAAGGCTTTCCCAAACTCATGACGCTCGTGCTCCTGCTCGTCCGCTGCCCAAACCAACTGGCGGCGGACATGAGAGGGGAGTACGGGCTTGCCATCCATGATCTGCCGCCAATGCAGGTAGCGCTATTGGCCGTGAATCTGCCGGACGGTTCGCTGGTCTGGCAGGAGTTGAACACGGCGCGAGCGTGGACGTTCGACCAGTATCTCGCCGTGCTGCGCATCGAACAGATGAACCTGTGGATGTGGGCCAACACTGATCCGAAAAAACGTGGCCCGCGACCATGTCCGCTGCCACGGCCGGGGAAGCCCGAAGTCAAGCAGGAGACTGCTCCCGAGCCGCACAACGAGGGCGGGGGCACGGTGCGGCGAACGCGCACCATCAAAGCGGTGGGCATGAGCGTCGAACAGCTCGACCGATTCATGAGCCAACGGTTCACGACCGTGAACCGTGTGGAGAACCGGCCGCAGACCGGACAACCATAGCCAAACAGAGGAAGGCGAAACAATGACATATAATCTCGCCACCGCATTCGTGCCCATCGTCCCCTCGATGGAAGGCGTCGGCAAGGCCATCGAAAAGGCGTTCGGCGACGTATCCCAGAACGCGGGAAGCAAGGGCGGCGTGAATGCCGGCAAGGGTTTCGCATCCGGCCTGCTCGCCAAAGGCGGCATCATCGGTGCAGCTGCTGCCGTCACGACCAAGGCCATGAGCGTCATCTCAGGCAGCATCGGAAACGCGGTCAGCCGCGCCGACCAGATGAACAACTTCCCGAAGGTCATGAAGAACCTCGGGTACAGTTCGCAGGACGCGGCCGCATCCATCAAGAAGATTTCGAACGCCTTGGACGGTCTGCCGACCACGAGCTCGGCCATGACCGGCATGGTGCAGCAGCTTGCACCGTTGACCTCGAATCTTGACGAGGCCACGAACATCGCCCTCGCGTTCAACAATGCGATGCTTGCGGGCGGCGCTTCGACCATGGAGCAGGAGAACGCGCTCACCCAGTACACGCAGATGCTGAGCGCCGGCAAGGTCGATATGCAGGCATGGCGTTCGATTCAGGCCGCGATGCCCGGCCAGCTCAATCAGGTCGCCGAGGCCATGCTGGGCGCAGGGAAGAACTCAAACGACCTGTATGAGGCCATGAAAAACGGGTCAATCAGTTTCGATGATTTCAACAAGAAGGTCATGGAACTGAACCAGAACGGTTTCGGCAAATACGCCTCGTTCGCCCAGCAGGCCAAGGACGCGACTCAGGGCATCGGCACGGCCATGGAGAACGTGCAAAACCGTGTCGCCAAGGCCGTGCAGAAGGTCATCGAAGCGGTCGGCGTGGAGAACATCGCCGGGGCGATCAACGGTTTCAGCTCCCAGTTCGGCAAAATCGGCGACGCGGCGGCGGGCATGGTCACCGGCGTGAAAGGCTGGTTCGGCAAGGCGGCGCAGGCCGCGCAGCCGCTTGTGTCGATCTGGCAGTCCGATTTCGGCCAGCTCGGAGTGTATCTGAAAGGTCTGGCGTCGAACGCGCAGGCGTTCGGCGGGAGTCTGCTCGATGTCGTCACGAATGGCGGGGGCTTGCAGAACTTCCTCACGGGATTGAACAACATCATCTCACCTCTCGTCAACTGGTGGATCACGCTTACCCGCAACGTGAGCATCTTCATCGGCACGCTTTCCGACAGCGGCGGAGTGCAGGCGTTCCTCGCGTCGCTCAGCGAACTCTGGAAGGGGCTCACGCAGCTCGGTCAGGGATTGGCAGACGCAGTAACCGGTTTCCTTGCGGTCGGTCAGAACGGTGGCGTCGCAGCCTCCATCGGCCAGCTTGTGGGCGACGCCTTCAACGCCGCCGCGCCGTTGGTCAAATCCCTCGGCTCCGCCTTGCAGTCGGTCGGTGATTGGGCGAGCGAACACGGCGATGCGATACGAACCGTCATCGCTGGCATCGCAGGTGGTTTCGCAGCGTTCAAGACGGCGAGCCTCATATCCGCAGCCGTCACCGCATTGAAATCGTTCGACGTGGCGGCGAAGATCGCCGCAGCCGGACAATGGGTTCTCAACGCGGCAATGAACGCAAACCCAATTGTTCTCGTTGTCACCGCGATAGGCGCGCTCGTGGCCGCGCTCGTCTGGTTCTTCACGCAGACCGAGACGGGCCGCAAGGCGTGGGCCTCGTTCACCTCGTTCCTCTCCTCCGCATGGCAGTCGGTGGTTTCGTTCGTCACGAGTCTCGGCCAGAACATCGCCAACTTCTTCACGCAGACAATCCCGAACGCGATCCAGTCTGTCATTCAATGGTTCCAGCAACTGCCTTCCGCGATCGGGACGGCGTTGTCGAACCTGATTACGTCGATTGGCACGTGGGCGGTGAGCTTCGGCCAGTCGGCGTTGCAGGCGGGACAGCAGTTCGTCTCGAACATAGCGAACTTCCTCACGAATCTTCCGGCGACGATAGCCTACTGGCTCGCCTATGGCATCACGTTCGTGGTGCTGTGGGCCGCGCAGCTCGGCTCTCAGGCGATTTCTGCGGGCCAGCAGTTTCTCGCGAACCTCGGCACGTTCTTTGTGCAACTGCCGGGCAATATCTGGAACTGGCTGACCTCCACGGTTGCGTCGGTGGCGAGCTGGGCCGCGCAGATGGGTGCCAACGCGCTTTCCGCAGGCTCCCAGTTCCTCAGCAACGTCGGCACGTTCATCTCCCAGCTTCCGTCGAACGTCGCTCGTGGCTGAGCGGGGCCGTAAGCGCCGCAGCCAGCTTCGTCGGCCGGATGGCGTCGAACGCGGTCAACGCCGGTTCACGGTTCCTTTCGTCCATCGGCTCCTACATCTCGCAGGTGCCCGGACGCATCGGTGCCGGGCTTTCCGGCGCGATAAGCGCGGTCGGCTCGTTCGCCAGCAGCATGGCATCCGGCGCGCTTCGCGCGGGCCAGCAGTTCCTGAGCAATCTGGTCAACACGCTTGCATCCATACCAGGACGCATGGTGTCCATCGGCTCGCAGATCGTGCAGGGCATAATCAGCGGCATCACGGGCAGCATCGGCAAAGTTGGCAGCGCCATTCTCGGCGGAGTGAAAGATGCCATCTCCAACGTGAAGAACTTTCTCGGCATCCACTCGCCGTCACGACTGTTCCGCGACCAGATAGGTCGGAACATCGGTCTCGGTCTCGCCCAGGGCATCAGCAACAGCCAAGCCGCCGTCATGTCCAGCATGAACGGCATGGCCTCGGACATCGCCTCCACACGGTTCACGACTCCCGATGTAGCCACCGGCTACGGTCTGAGCCCGACCAGAGCCTCCGTCTCGACTGGCGGCGAACCGTTATCGGGCGAACTGCTCGGCGAACTCCTGTCGGAACTGCGCGCGCTGCACGCGGATATGCCACTGATTATGGAGAAACTTGGCATCGAAGTCGATGGTCGTGAACTCGGAAGGGTGATACGCAATGCGATCGCTTAGTTATGTGTGCGCCTCGACCGGTGAGACGATCCCACTGGAAGGGCCCGATATCTGGGCTCAGACGGCGGAGGGGCTGCGCGGCCGTGAATGGTCGTACACCCTCGGATACCGGAGTCTAACCGGAGTAAGTCGCACGGCGCGCGAGGCCGAGCTTGACCTAACCTATGTCCGCTGCCCCGAGAAGGTGGATTCGACTCGCCGCCTGTTCGACGCGGACGTGGCCGCCGGAACGCCCGGCACGTTCGACGCGGACGGATGGACCACGCGCGCCTACGTGGTCAAGGCGGAACCGCAGACCATCACGCCGGCGATAATCCAACAGAAGCTCACCGTCGTCCTGTTGGACGGCATCTGGCGCAAGGCCGGATCCGTGCAGCATTTCTTGTCGGACGCGCTCACGCCCGGCCTCGACCTCGACTATCCGCACGATTACCCGCATGATTATCTGATGACCACTCGAAACGCTACCGCGAACAATCCCATGCCTACGGCCATGCCGTTCCAGATGGTGATATACGGGCCCGTGTCGAACCCGCAGTTCACATTGGGAGGCAACCGGTACGCGCTCAACATGGAGATTCCGTCCGGCTCCTACGTGACCGTCACTTCGATTGCAGGCCTTCGCACCATCGTCATGACCGCTGAGAACGGAGACAAAACCAACGTGTTCGACAAAGGCCGGCGCGGAACCGGGCTCAACGGCGGCGAATACATATTCCAGCCAATTCCGCCCGGCGACAGCACCGTGGAGTGGAATGGCTTCGGTGTTGATCTGACCGTCTACGCGGAGGAAAGCGAACCGCCATGGCCGAACTGATTATCACCGACGCGCAAGGCGTTGACCGTGAAAGCGTCGCTGATTACAAGCTGGACTCCGCATGGGGTTCTGACGAAAACGATTTCGAGCTCACCGTTAGCGGCAGACTCATCGAATCCGGCAGCTACGTCTACCTTGACGGCGGCGAGTGCGGCGGCGTGGTGGACGCGCTGAAGGACTCTCTGAAACGTGGTGAATCCACCCTCACCTATTCCGGCCGCACATGGCACGGCATGCTGGCTAATAAGATTCTCGCCCCCGACTCAGGCAAGGATTATCTGACGGTTTCCGGTTCCGCGTCCTCGGTCATCGGTTCGCTCATCAGACGTGTTGGTCTTGACGGCGTGTTTGACGCGGTGGATTCGCCCACTGCCGGCGCGCAGACCATCAAAAGCTACCAGTTCGACCGTTACGTGGATGCGTATACCGGTTTGCGAAAGATGTGCGCAGCCAACGGACTGAAACTCAAGCTCGCCTATGCGTCCGGTCAGGTCAACATCTGGGCGGAACCCATCGCGCATTATGGCGACTCGATTGACAGCGACCTCATCGATTTCGACGCGACCCGCACGTGGCGCAAGCCGAACCACATGATCGGCCTGGGCAAGGGCGATTTGGCCGCGAGAACCGTCGTCCACTGGTATGCGGACGCCAAAGGCAATGTCAGCCAATCCCAATCGCTCAAGGGCGTGGACGAGATAACGCAGGTCTACGACTACAGCAACGCCGAAACCGCCGAGCTGAATCAGAAGACACGTGATAAGTTGCAGGACTTGCAGTCCGAGGGTGATGTGAAGGTCACCGTCCGTGATGACGCGAACGTGGTGTTCGACGTGGGCGACACCGTGACCGCGCGTGACAATCTCACCGGCATCACCGTCAACGCCTCTATCACCAAGAAAATCGTCAAGGTCTCGGGCGGCGTCTTGTCCGTCGATTACGAGGCCGAATAACAAGGGAGGACACGCTATGGCGCGTATCGACAATGCGACGGTCATGCAATGCGACCGGTGCGGGAAACACAAATGGTACAAGGACTTGGACGACCCGGATATCAAGACGTGGTACAACGTCAACCGGCTGGACTCCACCGGCACGGGCCACGACTACCTGTTCTGCGACCAGGATTACAAGGAATACGCGAACAAGCTCAAGGACTTTGATAACAGCTTCGACAGTTGGATGCAGAACGGAGGCAAGCAGAATGGCTGAACTCGTAACAGGACACGCGGGCAAGGCGCACGTCACCCCGGAGCAGGCCGCGGGATTGAACGCCGGCATCCTCGGCCTCGACGACTACGTGCTCAACGTGCACGACAAGTTCAAAATCTCGGTCGTCTCGGCCAACAAGGTGACCATCGGCACGGGCGAGCTGGTCATGCAGGGCCGACACGTCAACCAGGGCAGGCCCGAGGACTGATCGTCACGAACGGCTCGCAGGGCATGAAACGCAACGATCTGGTCGTATGCCGGTACACGAAAGGCAGTCAGTCGATCGAATCGGCTCAACTGCTCGTGGTCAAGGGCACGCCCACCACGGGCACGCCCACGGACCCCACGATCAACACGACCAGCCCGTTGGACGGCGGCACCACCTACGACATGCCCCTCTACAGGATTCCGCTCGACGGCATCACCATCGGCACGCCCGTCGCACTGTTCAACGTCCTGAAGCCGATGAGCGACGTGTGGGATTCCCTAACCCAGACGCCTCTCATCGCGAAATTCAAGTGGCAGAACACGGGGTCGTTCGTGGCGGACAGATACGGCGGCGGCATGGGAATCATCGTGGACCGGCGCAACCGGCTCCTGCATGTGGACCTGAGCGGTTTCCGCAGCAAGGTCACAGTCGGCAACTTCCCGGTGTTCCAGTATGCGTCCGGCCCGCGGCCGTCCAAGACAATCAACCTTGGTTGCCTGTGGTCGATCCCGAACGACAATTACGGCAAACAGGCGACGTGGGGCACGGACGGCATTATCGCGGTTATCGGAAGCCTGGCGGATGGTGACCGGTGCATACACACGCCCCGCACGCTACCCATCCCCGACGGGGTCACGTTCGCCTAGGAGCGGTTCCACACGGTAATCCAGCAGCCGGAGACGCCGATGAATCGGCCGACATTGCCGGTGCCGTTCAACCGCATGCTGCCGTCGGGACTCACGACAAGGTAGAATGTGGCGTCGCCGCCGTTGTCGGAGCCGTGCAGCACCGCGTTAGCGCCGTCCGCCGGACGGAATCCCTCGGGAATCTTCTCGTTGACCGCCACGTTGCCGACGCTCTTGAAACTACCGGTGAGCGTGATGTACGCGTTCGCGACGACCACGCACCCTACCTTGGTCAGGGTGATGGTCCTGTCGCTGTACGGCATCTTGAGCTGCCCCGTCTCAAACTGGGTTAGGGAATCCCACAGGCTATCAAGGCTCGCTCGAAGAGGCGCTGTGCGTCACGCAGGCTGAGATGTCCGGTTTGAGGTAATACTTTGCGGTGGTTTTGATGTCGCTGTGTCCGAGCATTTTGCTCACGATGGCGATATCGGCTCCCGCCGCCAGCGTGTTCGTCGCCCACGAGTGGCGTAGGTTCCTCGCGGCACGTGCGGTAGATTATGCCGCTTGCACCATGACACGTAGGCTCTCGCGACCTGCGGGGGCGTGCGCTCGCCGATAAGCGACCACCGTCGCGCGGTTTGAGCTCGCGCAACCGTTTGACCGCGAAACGCGGCAACGGCAACGTTCGGCGGCTCAGCTCTGTCTTCGGCTCGACGACGACATCGTGGCCTTTGACCCATTGCAGGCCGCGCTCCACGTGCAGGACGCCACGGCGCAGGTCAAGGTCGGCCCATTCGAGTCCCAGTCCCTCCTCGGTGCGCAATCCGCATGATGCGGCGCAGATCAGCCATGCCTCCAAGTCATGCCCGTAGAAGCCGCGCAGCATGTCGCGCGTCTGCCGCGTGGTCAGCAGCCGCGGCTCGTAACGGCGGCGTTGAGGCAGCCGGATGTCACGTCTCGTGATGTCCACGTCCAGCAGGTTCCAGCGTATCGCCTTCCTGAGCATGGCGCGTAGGACTGCCCATGCTTTGCGGGCGGCTCCCGGCTCGTCGAATCGGGCCAGCCACTTGTCCACGAGCTCCACGCTGATCGCGCCCAGATCCATGCCACCGAAAACCGGCATGACATGCAACCGCCATGCGCTCTCGTAGCCGACCCACGTGGACTCGCGCAGATTATCGACGCAATACGGCCAAAACCGGTCGTTCCAAAACTCTTGCAACAACATCTCTCAACCTCCAAAATCCCACACGCATAACGGCCTCATGGAACGGCCGCACCGTGTGGGATTCCCGTTTTTTAGCAGAAAGAAGGCATGATGCCACCATTCCAGGAATTGTTCGCGAGCCAGGAGTTCTGGACGTCGATCATCCTCGCGCTCATCGGCGGCGGCGGTGTCGGCGGTCTTGTGGGAGCGTGGAGCAACCGCAGGAAGACGGAGGCCGACATAGACGGCATCACCGCGGACGCGCCGACAAGGCCGTGAAGATCCTCACGCAGAGCATCATCGACCCGCTGCAGGAGCAGGTCGCCTATCAGGAGGAGCAGATCAGGCATCTGGAGCGGGTGCAGCACAAGTATTTCACGGCGGTGGGGTACACGCGCCGCCTGTTCCACTGGCTGCAGGATTTCTGCGAGCTGGTCAAACCGGATTTCCTCGTCCGGCATCCCAAGCCGTCGTTGCCGGATGAGCTGCGCGCGGACATCGCGCCCGAAACCATGTCCACCACCGATAGCCAACCAAAGGAGCGGCACAATGACAACGATTAATCTGAGCGTCAAGCGACCGAAGGCTGACGGGAGCCTCGACCCGGTGAGGGGTTCCGCCGAGTTCTCGCCGGTGCGCCGCCGATTCGACGCCCCGGCCTGTTCTCGTTCGTCATGCGCAACTTCGCGCCATGGGACGCGGCCATGAACGGCAACCCCGCCAACCCCGTGCTCACGGCGCACCTCACGGCCGGCAGCTACACGCTCAAAATCCGCGCCAGTTCCGGCAAAACCTACGCGAACGCCCATCTGGCGCCCGACTCTATAAAACCAACTAAAGCCCCACACCCCGTGGGGCTTCTTCATGTAAGGAGAACCATCATGGCAAACACGCCAAACCAGCCCGACCACAAGGCCGTCAGCCCGTCGATTCCCGGCCTGACCGTGGAACGCACCAAGGCAATCGTCCTGCTGATCGTCCAGCTCTTCAGCGTCGCGCAGACCGGCCTGAGCATCGCCGGCATCAGCCAGCTGCCGTTCACGTCGGATCAGGTGAGCACCGCGATCACCGGCGTCATCGCCGTCATCGCATCCGTCTGGCGTGGTGGCGCAACAACAACGTCACCACGGCCGCCGTGCAGGGACAGCAGCTCACCAACGCGCTCAAAGCCAACATCGTCGCCACCACTACCGACACCACAGGCGAGGCCACGCAGGTGGCGCACGCCGTGTCCGACTCCAAGGGAGCCGACGCGACCGCCGACGTGGCACCCATCGAGGAGGTGACCTATGGCGACGGCGAGTGATGTCCTCAGGATCGCGGCGGGCGAAATCGGCTACAGCCGCTGGACCGACCCGCAGCCCGGCACCAGATACGGCCGCTGGTACGCGCAATCCCACGGCTCCTACTACGGCGCGTCGGGAGTCCCGTTCTGCGCCATGTTCGTGTCATGGGTCATGAGCAGGGCGGGCCAGCCGTTCCCCGGACTGCCCGCCGCCTACGTGCCCTACGTGCTGTCAGCCGGACGCTCCCGCGCGGTCAGCAC
>ENA-OUNI01001233-OUNI01001233.1-human-gut-metagenome-genome-assembly--contig:-NODE-1233-length-10330-cov-2.845928_pt1 | contig 10330 bp, 13 predicted proteins | sample MGYA00242499_ERZ504580 | MGnify/ENA primary metagenome ERZ504580 (study PRJEB26092, sample SAMD00036315) | human gut metagenome | host: Homo sapiens | study: EMG produced TPA metagenomics assembly of... | reverse complement strand
CCAGATTTCAGATGGAACCTTGCTTCCCTTACTTGCCAGCGGTGAAAGAAGCAGTTCCTGCGCCTGCTCCCGGTTGAGTACATCTGCCCCCGGATGGGCTTCCCGTGTCACGGTCACAGTTCCATCTTTTACCGTCACGGTCAGCGGCTGTCCCTCCAGTACGGCGAACCACGTTCCATCGCTGATGCCATCGTCTCTGCTTTCATGGTCAGCATTGCCTCGATGACGTCTGCAAATCGGAAAATACGGTACATCGCGGAACCGCAGCGCTCTTTTGTGAAGCTTTCGCAGACTTCCGATAACGCTGCTGCTTTTCCGGTCTCATACACCGGAATGGAAATGAAAAGAGAGTCAAGCGCATTTTCTTTTAAATAAGCGGCAAGTGCAGGAACGAAATCCTGTTCCTCCAACACTTCTGCTTCCACAACCTGGTTTCCGCCGCAAAGTGCCAGATATCCGATCCGCTCACCGTTTTTCCAGATTGCAATTGCCTGCTCGCCGAACGTTTTCAGGCAGGCTTTCACATCCTCTCTTACCACGTAAAGCGGTTTTTCCTCATTCAGCTTCTTTGCAAAGGCTGCCGCCTCTTCGTCCGCTTCGCCGTTTTCCGGAAACAGCGGCGCAAAGGTGTAAGCGGAGAGTTCCCCGTTTTTCCAGGTATGGCGCACATTTGCCACATCCAGGTAAAACGTGTATTTTTCACTTCCCGGCGTAAAGCCAAAGTAGGCATACCGCTGTCTCTGGCCGTCCAGTGCCAGAAGATCACACGTTCCTTCCAGATCCGTAATCCAGTCGCCAAGAAGACGCTTCATGTGGCCTTCGCCCCTTGCCTTTGGATGCACGGAAACGCTTCCCACATATCCTGCGCGGAGCAGCTTACCCCCTGCCGCCATTTGCTGCGGAAGCACCGCAATCTCGGCCCGGAGTCTGCCGTTTTCCGCAACAGCGACGCGGTGGATCCGTGCCATTTCCGGTCCTGCCTGATAAACCCTTGGAATTAACTGCTCAAAGTCGTGCGGACGTGTGCCGTGCTGAACACGTAGTTTGCAAGTTCAATGCAGTCCTCCCACTCTTCCGGCTTTGCAAGTCTGTACTCTGTCATAATGTAAAAACCTCCTGATCCTAAAACCCTTTTGTTTTTGCTCTTCTTTTTCTCTATCCTAACGGATTTTTGTCCTTTTGTCACGAAAATTCCGAACAAATTGCAATATTTTTGCTATATCTGGTAAAAAAAGGAAACGCGCCCGGAAATTTTCATTCCAGGCGCGTTTCCCTTTTCTCTATGTTTCCTGTTTTACTGGATTCCTTTTACGGTGTAATCCTGTGCCTCTACGGCTGTTTTCAGCACATCGTCTGATACCGGGGCTGTCAGTGTTACAACGGCTGTTCCTTTTTCATGGCTTACTTCTGCGGATGCAACACCCTCAATTGCCTCAAGTGTTTTCTTCACTCTTGCCTCGCAGTGGCCGCACATCATGCCCTCGATTGTCATGGTTTTTACCATTCCCTGTTCTGTTGTCATGTTCAGATCCTCCTTTGGAATTTCGTTTTTGATTCTTTTATCTTTTGACGCGTCGTGCATCCGAAACAGATTCAGACGCAGGGCGTTTGTCACAACGCAGAAGCTCGAAAGGCTCATCGCCGCCGCACCGAACATCGGGTTCAGCTTCCAGCCGAACAGCGGGATCCATACGCCCGCAGCCAGCGGAATACCGATGATATTGTAAATGAAGGCCCAGAACAAATTCTCGTGAATGTTCCTGAGGGTCGCACGGCTTAAGCGGATCGCTGCCGGTACATCGGAGAGGCGGCTCTTCATCAGACAACGTCTGCCGCATCGATCGCGATATCGGTTCCTGCTCCGATGGCAATACCGATATCCGCACTGGTCAGAGCCGGTGCATCGTTGATGCCGTCTCCTACCATCGCTACTTTTCCTTTTTCTTTCAGGCGGCTGATGACCGCTTCTTTCCATCCGGCAGAACGCCTGCGATGACTTCGTCCACACCCGCCTCAGCGCCGATGGCACGCGCGGTGCGCTCATTGTCTCCGGTCAGCATCACGACACGGATTCCCATATTCTGCAGCTCTTTCACCGCACGCGGGCTGTCCTCTTTGATGACATCCGCAACCGCATCATACCGAGCATCTTTCCATCTTCACTGAAGAACAGCGGTGTCTTTCCTTCTTCGGAAAGTTTTGCTGCCTGCTCTTCCATCTGTTTCGCGAGAACCGCTTTTTTCGTAATCAGTGCGCGGTTGCCTCCGCAGAGCTCTTTTCCGTTCCGTTTTGCCACAAGACCGTTTCCAGGAAGCGCAGAGAAATCACTGACTTCTTCGCGGGCCAGGCCTTTTTCCTCTGCAAGTGCAAGAATCGCACGGGCCAGCGGATGCTCACTTTTCTGCTCCAGTGCAAAGGCACCTTTTAAAAGCTCCTCCTCACTTACACCGTCCGCCGGGACAAGATCGGTTACCTGCGGCTCTCCGCTTGTGATGGTTCCAGTCTTATCGAGTGCAACGATCTGTGTTTTTCCTGTCTCCTCGAGAGAAACTGCGGTTTTGAACATCGTTCCGTGTTTTGCTCCCATTCCGTTTCCGACCATGATCGCAACCGGTGTTGCAAGGCCGAGCGCACACGGGCAGCTGATAACGAGAACGGAAATACCTCTTGCAAGAGCAAAGCCGACGCTCTCTCCTGCAAACAGCCAGATCACAATCGTAGCAAGTGCAATGCAGATAACGGCCGGCACAAAAATACCGGAAACTTTATCGGCCACTTTGGCGATCGGCGCTTTTGTCGCTGCCGCATCGCTGACCATCTGAATGATCTGGGAGAGTGTTGTGTCTTCTCCGACTCTCGTCGCCTCACAGGTCAGGAAACCGGACTGGTTTAAGGTCGCCGCCGATACGCGGTCGCCGGCCTCTTTATCCACCGGAATACTCTCGCCAGTCAGCGCGGATTCGTTGACGGCACTCGTTCCCTCCAGGACAACGCCGTCCACCGGAATATTTTCGCCCGGGCGGACGATGAAATGATCGCCCTTTTTCACCTGATCAATGCCGACTTCCACTTCTTTTCCGTCTCTTAAGAGAACGGCGGTCTTCGGAGCCAGCTTCATCAGACTCTTTAACGCATCGGTCGTTTTTCCTTTGGAAATCGACTCCAGCATTTTTCCGACGGTAATCAGGGTCAGAATCATGGCTGCGGACTCGAAGTAAAATTCATGCATATAGCTCATGACTGCATCCATGTCCCCCTGTACCTGCGCTCCCGTCATGGCAAACAGGGCGTAGACGCTGTATACAAACGATGCGGTAGAACCAAGCGCTACCAGCGTGTCCATGTTCGGTGCTTTATGCCAGAGACTCTTGAAACCGCTGATAAAGAATTTCTGGTTGATGACCATGACCGCAATGGTAAGCAGGAGCTGTACCAGTCCCATTGCGATGTGATTTCCTTCAAAGAATTTCGGCAGCGGCCATCCCCACATCATATGGCCCATGGAGAAATACATGAGCGGAATCAAAAGAAGAACGGAGCTCAACAGACGGCGTTTCATGACCGGTGTTTCCTTGTCTTTCAGCATCTCTTCGTATTCTGCTGTGGAAGCCGACTGTGATGTGCTTCCCTTCTCGCCTTTTTTCGACGCACCGTAGCCTGCATTTTCCACGGCGGCAATAATCTCTGCCGGGGAGGCCGTTCCCTCCACGCCCATGGAATTTGTCAGAAGGCTGACTGCGCAGGATGTGACACCGGTACCTTTGACACGGCTTTTTCGACACGGGTCTGGCAGGCGGCGCAGCTCATGCCGGTTACATTGTACTGTTCCATCGTATGTCTTCCTTTCTGTAGTTCTGGATTTTCTATTTCATATACCCTAATGGGGTATCTTGTTTTCTTCTACACTATATACCCTGTCCGGGTATTTTGCAAGTGTTTTTTCAAAAAAATTTCCACTTCTCTTCTGCCATCCCCCGCACAATCCGGCCGACCATCCTCAGAAATCCCTTGACAACCCGGCGCATGTATTTTATATTGAAGCATCATGGATGATTTTTTCTTCTTCATCCTTCGGAGGTTTTTATGATTACATATGATTATTATCGCATTTTTTACTTCGTAGCACAATATCACAGCTTTACAAAAGCCGCGGAAATTCTGAAAAACAACCAGCCCAACATCACACGGTGCATGAACAATCTGGAAAGTGAGCTTGGCTGCAAACTTTTTATCCGTTCCCACCAGGGTGTCACACTGACAGCGGAGGGCGAAAAGGTGTATGAGCGTGTGGCCGTTGCCTACGAACAGCTCCGCACGGTTGAGGAGGAGCTGGCTCTTGAGCGGTCTCTTGAGAGCGGCCTTATCACAATCGGTGCGAGCGAGACGGCACTTCGTCTGATGCTGCTCTCCCGCCTGGAGCACTTCCACACCCGCTATCCGCACGTCCGCCTGCGCATCTCCAACCACTCGACGCCGCAGGCCATCCAGGCGCTCGAAAACGGTCTGGTCGACTTCGCAGTCGTCACAAGCCCGGTGGAAATCCGCAAACCGCTGCACAAGATCCCGATTTTCCCATTCCAGGAAATTCTGATCGGCGGATCGAAATATGCATCCCTTTCCGCAGAGCCGCATCATCTCGGCGAATTGTCAGAATATCCTTTTATCTCGCTTGCCAAAGACACCGGCACGCGGGAGCTGTACGCCGAGTACTTTCTGAATCACAACCTCGCCTTCCACCCCGATATGGAGGCGGCGACAACGGATCAGATTCTTCCTATGGTCGAGTATAACCTCGGCATCGGATTTTATCCGGAGGAGCTGGCACGCGATGCCTTAAAGAGCCGTACCGTCTGTCGGATTCCGCTCATCGAGGAGGCCCCCAAACGTGAAATCTGTCTTATCATCAACCCGCGGCAGCACCAGAACGCGGCGGCAAAAGAGCTGATCGAGGAGCTTCTGGAACGCGTATAAGATTTTATGAACTTTTGTTTGAAACAGAAAAAGACCCTGTCTACCGGCGGACGGAACATCGCTGCTCCATCCTTCCCGTATACAGGGTCTCTTTTTATTTATGCCTGCTGTCCGGCAATCTGCTCTTTTTTATGCGGCATGGCAAATACCATCGCCGTGTAGGAAAGCATTGCGCCTGTGATGTAGAAGAACATCAGAAATCCGCTCCGGTTCAGCACAGCGATGCGGACAATTCCAATCCAGAAACCGACGTTGGACGCAGGGAGAACACACGCGCAAACATCATGTTTTTCTCCTCACCCTTTGCCAGGCGGACGATCAGCAGCAGCATGGCCGCTGAAAAGAATAGTGTCATACAGCACTCCAGAAATACTTCCATTTTTTCAGCCTTCTTTCTTCACTCTCTCTTATTTCTCAGCGGTACTTTTCCAGTGACATCAGAAGGAAGCTCACCAGAAGAAGTCCGCAGGAAATCCAGATTACATGGATTCCATACAGCATGGAGAACACGCCTCCGATTCCGGCGCCGATGGCGAAAGCCAGAATCACGCCGAAATAGTATCCGGCCTGACGGAGCTGTTCTTTTTTCTTATCCCGCATATACATAGACAGCGCTGCGGTTCCGCTTCGCAGGTTTCCGATGCACATGGTGCTTGCATACGAATAACCGCCGACCTTGCGGAAGGTCTGTACCTGAATCGCGCACGCAAACGATACAAGCATCGCCGCGAGCATATTATAAGAAGACGGAATAAATCCGACGATCGCAAGGATCACAATTTCCGCCGCGAGAAGTACCTGCCGCCAGTGCAGCCTCTTTGCATACCGGTAATGCTCCTGGAAATTTTCTGCCAGAAATACACCCATCGCAAAAAAGAGGATCGGGAAGAGATACCGAAGACCTGCCGTAAAGTTTCCTTCCAGAAAGTTCTGGCTCATCAGCACAACGTTTCCCGTCTGGGCATTTGAGAATACTTCATCTCTGCAATTGTACGTGTAGGCATCCTGAAAACCGCCGGACAGCGCCAGAAACATACTGTTGATAAATGCTTCCGACATCTGATTTTCCGAGAGCAGGCGTCCTACAAGGCTTGCTTTCTTTTCCATAAATTTTCCCTTTCTTTCAACAGACGGCCCGGCTTTTTGGTGCCTGCCGTTTTGCTTCCCTTATTATAACCGCCCGCTTTTTGAGATGGAAAAACGGATATCGTATTATGCTCATATATTTTTCATATGACTATATTGATTTAAAATCATTTTAATATGATACACCGTAAAAAAAAGGAGAAATTTTGTCACTTTGCACAAACAAAATTTCTCCCTTTTTGTAAATTGTCTTTATTGTTCTAAAATTTTCTTACTTTCTTCCTCTCTGTTTCTCACTCTGCTCGCGGTGGTACTGCAGCGTGTAGAGCTGGTAATATCTTCCCTGCGCTGTTAAAAGCTCCTGATGCGTTCCATGCTCCACGATTTTTCCGTGGGACAGTACGATAATCTCATCCGCATGCTGGATCGTCGAAAGACGGTGCGCTACGATCAGCATCGTTCCGATGTTCTTCATCTTTTCCATGGATCCTGGATCAGAAGCTCGGTTTCGGTGTCGATGTTCGCCGTCGCCTCGTCAAGGATCATGACCGAAGGCTTATGGATGATGGTACGCGCAAACGAGAGAAGCTGGCGCTGTCCGGCGGAGAAGTTGTTTCCTCTCTCCCGCACCGGCTCGTCGAGGCCGTAATCCAGCTTGTTGATAAACTGGTCAGCATTCACGTAATGGCAGACGTCCATGATCTCTTCATCGGAAATCCCCTCCTCGCGGAGAATAATGTTGCTACGGATCGTTCCCGAGAACAGGAAGACATCCTGCAGCATCTGGCCGAATTTTTTCCGCAGGGAATCGATCTTGATCTTTCGGATGTCGATGCCGTCGATCAGAATCTCACCCTTCTGGAACTCGTAGTTCCGGCAGATCAGGGAAAGAATCGTCGATTTTCCGGAACCGGTGGAACCCACAAATGCGATTGTCTCTTTCGGGTTGACGTGGAATGAAACGCCTTTTAACACCCACTCGCCCGGGATATAGGAAAACCATACGTCGCGGAACTCAATTTCGCCCCTGATGTCGGTAAGCTCGATCGCATCCGGCGCATCCTGCATTTTTGGCTCGAGATCCAGAATCGAGAATACTTTCTCGGCGGATGCAAATGCGGACTGCAGCCAGTTGAACTGCTCCGCCAGGTTCTGGATCGGGTTGAAGAATTTTGAAATATACATGTAAAAGCTGACGATCATACCGCTGGTAAGCGTCTGGCCGAGGAACGACGTTCCCTCCAGATAGCCCTTGCCGCCTAAATACAAAAGGCAGAGCACGGAGCTGATATACAGCATGTAGACGAGCGGACGGAAAATACCAAACACGAAAATCTGCTCCTGCTGTGCGCGGCCGAGTGCGTTGCTCTTGTCGGTAAACTCGCGCATCTTGGCATCCTCGCGATTGAAGATCTGTGTGATTTTCATACCGGAAAGGTTCTCCGACAGATACGTGTTGATGTCCGTAGTACAGTCTTTTACTTTCCGGTGTGCTCTTCGCGAGAATTTGCGGAAAATAATCGAGAACAGCATGATAAACGGCACGAAGCAGAGCACCATCAGCGTCAGCTCATAGTTCAGAAACAGCATCGCAATCAGAATACCGATGATCACGAAGAAGTTCTTCAGAAGATTGACCAGAAGGTTGGTGAACATCAGCGAAATCGCGTTCGTATCGTTTGTCGTTCTCGTGACAAGCTTTCCGACCGGAATCTCATTTAACTGCTCGTGGGAAAGGCGCTCGATGTGGACGAACAGATCCTCCCTCATATTGGAAATAATTTTCTGACCCGTCTTCTGCAGAATCACGGCCTGGAAATACGTGCACGCCATCGAGACAAGAAGGATTGCCGCATAGCCCGCTACCCACAGAAACAGGGCATTCAGCGCGAATTTTCCAACGACGAGCTCCTCAATTTTGCCGACGATCAGCGGCGAAATGATATCGTACGCGATCGAAAACAGCATCAGAAAACCAACAACGATAAACTGGCGGTAAAACGGCTTTGCGTAATCCATCAGACGCTGCATGATTTCACTGTCTTTCATGTTCCGCTCAAAGCCGGTTTCTTTTTCTCCATCTTTCACTACAAACGCGGCCACAATCAGCAGGGTGGAAATCACGCCGATGATCGCGCCGACCCAGAGAATCGGATAATAATTGTGCATTTCTACTCCTCCCCCGCTTCCTCTTCAAGTTTCTGCAGATCGACCATCTTGCGGTACGCCGTGCAGGTCCGGTACAGATCCTCGTGTTTTCCGACTGCATGGACTTCTCCGTCCTCGACGAACACGATCTTGTCCATCTGCTCCACCGTTGAAATCCGGTGTGCGATCAGAATTGTCGTCAGTCCCTCACGTTTTTTGAGATTGTCGAGAATCGTGCGCTCTGTTCTGGTATCGACCGCAGAGACGGAATCGTCGAGAATCAGAATCGGTGCGTGTTTCATCAGCGCACGCGCAATCGAGATTCGCTGCTTCTGTCCGCCGGAAACCGTCACACCGCGCTCGCCAAGAACGGTGCGGTAGCCCTCTTTGAACTCTGCGATATTGTCATGGACATCGGACATCATCGCCGCATCCTCAATGGCCTCCTGGTTTTCGTCATCAAAGGCGAAGGAAATATTGCCGGAAATCGTGTCGGAGAACAGGAAGTTGTCCTGCGGCACGTAGGCACAGCCCTCACGCACGGAGTGGATGGAAACGGTGTTGACATCGTGGTCATCAATGAACAGCGTTCCGTCCGGCACGTTGTAGGTGCGGAGCAGCAGATCGACGATGGTCGTTTTTCCGGAACCGGTCTTTCCGACGATGCCGACACTCTCGCCCGGCTCAATGGTAAACGATACGTTTTTCAGCACATCGTACTCCCCGTCTGGATAGCGGAAGGTCAGATTGCGGAACTCGATTTTTCCATGGATGGACGGCAGATCCTGCACACCGCCGCGGTCCTTCACATCGACTTTTGCGTCAAGCAGTTCCGTAATACGGTTTAAGGACGCTTTTCCACGGGATGTCTTCTCAATCAGCATGGAAACCGCCATGATCGGCCATACAACGGCCGAGAAATAGCCGATATACTCGACAAGCTGGCCGGCGTCGAAGCTTCCGCAGTAAACGAGATAGCCGCCGTAGCCTAAGATTACGCAGATAACGGACTCGACGAACAGCGTTACCATAATGTTCAGCAGTGTGGAAATTTTGGTATATTCTACGTTGATGTCCTCGTTCTCGCGGTTCAGTCTACGGAACATCATCAGCTCTTTCGTCTCTTTGACGAATGCTTTGATGACAGCAAGACCGGAATAGTTTTCCTGCGCGAAATCGGACAGCTCGGAAAAAGCCGCCTGGCGCTCTTCCCACTTTTTCATCAGGTATTTGCCGAGCGTTGTACCGGCGGCCATCAGAAATGCCATCGGATCATGGAAAGGCCGGTCAGGAAGTGTTCATGCGCCACATTTTGATCACGGCAAGCAGGCCTAAAAACAGCGCATCGCAGAACATCAGAATACCGTCGCCGAAGCACTCCTGCACGGTATCGAGATCGTTCGTGTAAAGACTCATCAGGTTTCCGACTTTGTTGACCTGATAATACTCCTGGGACAGCTCCTTGCTGTGCGCGAACATGCAGGTACGAAGATCGGTCACCACGCGGATTGCGGAGCCGAAAAAGCAGACTCGCCACAGGAAACGGCCGACTACCATGACGATAATGGTAATAATCATGGGCCGGCAGACCTGATCCAGCAGAAATTCCATATCAAACACCGCCGCCTGGCCGTTGACCAGAACAGGGTCGCCGTTCATGCCGTTGATGACCATGCGGTACAGCTCCGGTATGAAAAGCTGGAAATAATCTACGAGAATCAGCGCTGCAAGACCGAGAATCAGAATGGGCGCATTCTTCAGGTAGTATTTGTTAATGTACTTTCCAAATATCATATATTTTCTCCCTCTTTTTGTTTTTGCCATTGTCTGCTATGATCTTTCTGACCATAACAGTCCTTCCCTTTTCCAAAGCGTTTTCGCCCCGGAATGCCTCCTTTCTTCTCCTGCATTTCACAGCTCCGATGCAATTTTAACAGAGATAAACAGAAGGAACTGGACTTTGAAAAATCCAATTCCTTCTGTTCCAATTCACATTCCTGCTCCAAAAGCGTTCCGCTTCTTCTTTGCAGGACACCGTTGTCCTGTGAATGTTTGTTCTATTTTTTAGTATACGGTTCTTTTTCTCTCCCGTCAAGCATTTCACGCGTTTTTCTGTTTTCTTTTT
>ENA-OUNI01001231-OUNI01001231.1-human-gut-metagenome-genome-assembly--contig:-NODE-1231-length-10334-cov-2.026648_pt1 | contig 10334 bp, 15 predicted proteins | sample MGYA00242499_ERZ504580 | MGnify/ENA primary metagenome ERZ504580 (study PRJEB26092, sample SAMD00036315) | human gut metagenome | host: Homo sapiens | study: EMG produced TPA metagenomics assembly of... | reverse complement strand
AGTCAACGCCTTCCCGGGGTCAGGAAGACAAGTATTAATCTTACATTTTTTTTTTCAATAAATGAAAACCAACTATTTATTGGCAGCCATACTGTGCTGCCTGACACCCCTGCTCCATGCCCAAACCGCATTGAGCGGAAAGGTGGTGAGCGCCGACACGAACGAGCCTCTTGCAGGGGTAAATATCCGCGTAGACAACAGTCTGACGGGATGCACCACCAACGGAAAAGGAGAATTTATCATCGACAATCTGCCCGACGGACAACACACGCTGCGCTTCTCCTACATCGGCTTCACCCCCAAAAAATACACCGCGGACGGACAAGAAGAAAACATCCTTGTAAAGCTGGAGGAGAGTTACAGCAACCTCAGCCAGGTGGTAGTGACCGGAACCGGTACGCACCGCCGCATGACAGACAGCCCCGTTCCCGTATCCGTAATCACGCCAAAGAAATAGGCAGCGCAACGTATCTACGCTGGAAGAAGCGCTGGTGAAGCTGACGCCCAATATCTCTTCCTACACCAACGGCATGGGCACTACCATGAGCCTGAACGGCATCAACGAGGACTACATACTGATATTGGAAAACGGCAGACGTCTGGCTGGTGAAGACCGCTACACGCGCATCAACGTGGCCAACATCAAGCGCATCGAGATACTGAACGGCGCGGCATCCGCCCTGTACGGAAGCGATGCCATAGGCGGTGTTATCAACATCATCACGGACGATGCCCGGAACACCGTGAACGTATCCAGCTATACTCACTACTCCGGTGAGGGACGACTGACGGAGAGCGTCAATGCCGATGTCAATACAGGCAAGTTCGCCTCTTATACTTCCTACCAGCGCCGTCAGGCAGGAAGCTGGCAGAACAACAACATTGACGAGAACGGCTACGAAACGGGACGCCCTACTTCCGTAGCTTCTACTCCAACACCGTAAACCAGCGTTTCGTGTTCAATGCCACAGACAAACTGTCGTTCTACGCGCGCGGTACTTATTATGATAACAAAACCCGCCGTCCGCAGGACGCCACCTACTATGCCAAAAGCAAAGGCCAGTTCGTGCAGAAAGACGCCTATACCTACAATCTGAAACACGAGACCTATACTTATGGCGCCGGCATGAAGTACATGATAAACCGTTCGGCCTACATCGACGCGGAATTCTACTCGGACAATTTCTCGTCGGACTATATGTACTTCAAGAAATCGGGCAGCTATCTGCCGGGCGACCGGGTGACCCGCAAACAAGTGCGATACTACAACGGAAACATCAAGGGTATTTTCCGCCTGGGCAGCCGCAACAAACTGTCTGCCGGCGTAGAATACGTAAACGAGGGGCTGGAGAGCGAATCGGACAACATCGACTCCCGCCACATGTACACCCTCGCTTTCTATGCGCAGGATGAAATAAGCTGCCCCTAAACCTGCAAGCCGTACTAGGCATACGCTACATCTACAACGAGAACTTCAAGAACTACGCCACCCCAAATGTGTCGCTGATGTACAAACTCGGCGGACTGAACCTGCGCGCCGCCTACGCGGCAGGCTTCCGCACGCCTACCTTGTCGCAACTTACGCCACCGACGAATCCAAGACCAGCAACCGCTACACCACGGGCAACGCCGACTTGAAGCCTGAAAAGAACAACTTCTACTCACTGAATGCGGAATACAACTACCGCCGGATTTCCGTGTCCGTCACCGGATTCATCAACGACATCCACGACATGATAAACTATCGCACCCTCTCTGACCAAGAGATACACGACATGGGGCTGGACGACAAGCACGCCGCTTTCGACGAGATACGCCAGCGCGACAACGTGGACAAAGCCAAGACCAAAGGCATCAGCCTGAACGCCAGCCTGAACCTAGGCGCGGGCTTCAGGGCAGGCGGCGGATACACGTACATGGACACCGAGGCCAAGCAGTTACAAGCCGACGGCAGTTACAAAGTGTCGCCCATAGACAAAAGCGTCAGGCACATGGGGAACATCAACGGCCAGTGGGAACACGCTGGAGCTTCTACCGCCTGAACGTAAACGTGCACGGACACCTGCAAAGCGAACGCTACTCGCAAACGTACGGTTACGCTCCCAAATTCCAGCAATGGGATTTGAATACCCGCCACACCTTCAATCTGCAATCCGTGGTTCTGGAACCGGGCGTAGGTATCGAGAATATCTTCGACAAGAAAGATGACCGCCCCTGGAACAATAACTTCTCCACGCTCAGCCCGGGACGCTCGGTATACGTGAGTTTGTCGGTACGGTTTAAGAAATAAAAAAACAGCAATCATTTTACAAAACAGTAATTACTTTTATTTATGAAAACATCTCTCCTTTCCCTGCTCCTTGCCATTTCTCTCTTCTGCTCCGCTCACGAAGGGGGAAACTTCGTGTCGAGCGATATGCTTGCAAGCATGAAACCTGGCGAAAAGGCCGCATTGCTTATGGTACACTTCGGCACGACGCACGATGATACACGTACGCAGACGATTGATGCTATCAATGCCCAAGCACGCAAGGCTTTTCCCGACCTGGAGTTTCGCGAAGCCTATACTTCGCGCATCATCATACGCCGCCTCAAGACACGCGGCGTTGTCAAAAATACCCCGCTGGATGCGCTACTCCAACTGCGTGGAGAGGGCTACACACACATTATTGTACAAAGTACCAATATCATTGACGGTGTGGAAATGGAGTCGCTCCGCCGTGATGTGGAAAGCGTGCTGCCTTTCTTCAAGGAGATACGCGTAAGCACTCCTCTACTCTATTCGGTGGAAGATGCGAAAAAAGTAACTGATATTTTAGGACAACGCCTCAATGCTTCGGTGCAGCAGAGTGCAAAGAAAAAGGGTAAAGAACACTTTGTATTGGTAGGGCATGGCACTTATACGCCCGGCACTGCTACATACAGTCAGATGGACTATATGCTGAAAGTAGCCGGATTCGGTAACTTCCATGTAGGGACCATCGAAGGCTATCCCACCTTTGAAACCATGTTGGCACAACTGAAAGCGGCCAAAGCAAAGAGTGTGACACTCGTTCCTTTTATGTTTGTAGCCGGCGACCACGCCAAAAACGATATTGCCGGAGAATGGCGGGAGATGCTTGAAAAAGAAGGTTATACCGTTCATGTGCGCATGGAAGGTTAGGGCAAATCCCTGAAATACAAAAGATATTCGTAGACCATATCCGTTTCGGACTGAAGCACCGCACACAGGGCATCATGGAAAAGAAAGCGGTATATGCGGCAGGGGAAAAAAACGAGTGAGAAAGTCACCTTTTCATGCCATAATGTGATAAATAGAATGTATCTTTGTGAACTGCAGGCGTAACACTTACCATGCTCTGCAGAACAGACAGCAATAAGTCAGATAGCAAATGAAACAACCCAAAATAATCATCGCCGGCATCGGTCCGGGCAATAAGCAAGACATAACACCCGCTGTTGTTGCCGCTTTACAGGAAGCGGATGCAGTGGTGGGCTATAAATACTATTTCCGCTTTGTCACTCCGTACCTGCGCCCCGATACGGAATGTATAGATACAGGAATGAAACGCGAACGTATCCGCGCCGAGCAAGCTTTCGAGCTGGCGGAGCAGGGAAAAACGGTGTGCGTCATCAGTTCGGGCGATGCAGGGATTTACGGTATGACGCCGCTTGTGTATGAAATGAAGCGGGAACGGAACAGTAACGCAGAGATTATTTCCCTGCCCGGTATCAGCGCATTCCAGAAAGCGGCTTCCTGCTGGGAGCTCCTGTGGGACATGACTTCTGCGTTATCTCCCTCTCAGACCTGATGACCCCGTGGGAACGCATTGAGAAACGTATCATTGCCGCTGCCGCAGCCGATTTCGTGACAGCCGTCTACAATCCCAAAAGTGAAGGCCGCTATTGGCAACTTTACCGGCTGAAAGAGTTGTTCCTGCAAGAAGGACGTTCACCACAGACCCCCGTAGGCTATGTACGCCAGGCAGGGCGTCCCGAACAGGAAGTGCACATAACGACGTTGGAAGCGTTCGACCCCGAAAAAACGGATATGTTTACCGTAGTACTGATAGGCAACTCGCAATCGTACGAATGGAACGGTACGATGATTACTCCGCGGGGATATTACCGGGAGGAGGTTGCGACCGGGAATACCCAGTATGGAGCTAGTAAAGGGCAGGACATCATGATACGGAGCTTCCGTACCATCGAGAAAGAGCTCAGGAACCGGGACATTCCCCTCGACCATAAATGGGCGTTGCTACACGCCATCCACACCACCCGCAGATTTTGAAATGGAAAAGCTGTTGCACACAGACGAAAAAGCAGTGGAAACACTATATCAAGGTATCATCGGGAAACGCATACGGACCATCGTTACAGACGTGACAATGGCTGCCAGCGGCATTCGTAAAGGAGCTTTGGAACGTTTGGGCATAAAGGTGAAATGCTATCTCGGCGATCCCCGTACCGCAGCAATGCAACGGAGAAAGGCATCACCCGCACACAAGCGGGCACACGCCTTGCCGTTGAAGACCATCCAGACGCCCTTTTTGTATTCGGCAACGCTCCGACAGCGTTAATGGAACTATGCGATCTTATACGCAAAGGGAAAGCGCATCCGGCTGGGATTATCGCCGCTCCGGTGGGCTTCGTACACGTACAGGAGTCCAAGCACATGACAAAGCCTTTCACCGCCATCCCGAAAATAATTGTAGAAGGACGCAAAGGCGGAAGCAACCTTGCTGCAACATTAGCAAACGCCGTTTTGTGCTACAATGATGCGGAACAGTTACGACCGGGACGAGATGTGTGAAACAACGATTAAGAATTAACGATTAGTGGTAAGCGAATGGTTATACAACGAAAATTTATCATTATAGGAACGGACGATAACCGGACGCCTTTCTTTCCGCCGGAAGTATTGGAACACATACGGCACGGGAAAGTATTTTCGGGAGGAGTGCGACACAAAGAGATTGTCGGAAACTTGTTGCCAGATGATGCGGAATGGATTTCCATTACCGTACCATTGGACAACGTATTCTCACAATATGAGAAAGTGTTCAGCAGTGACGGATACGAACAAACGGATACCGTCCCCCGCAAATTATCGTTTTCGCTTCGGGCGACCCGCTGTTCTTCGGCTTTGCCAATACGGTAAAACGGAAATTGCCGGATGCTGAAATCAAGCTATACCCCTCTTTCAATTCTCTCCAAACATTAGCACACCGCCTCGTAATGCCTTATGACGATATGCGAACCGTTTCGCTGACGGGACGTCCCTGGCATGAATTCGACCGCGCCCTGATTGAACGCGCTCCCAAGATAGGCATCCTTACCGACCGGGAACATACGCCCGCCACAATCGCAGCCCGCATGCTGGAATACGGATACAACCGTTACACCATGTATGTAGGCGAGCATCTTGGCAACCCCGAAAAGAACGCATCCGCCACATGACACTACAGGAAGCAACGCAAGGCGGATTCGAGCATCCCAACAACCTGTTGCTTTGCGCCACCTCTTTTCCCGAAGCCCGCCCTTTTGGTATCCCCGACGAACAATTCGCACATTTGGATGGACGTACCCGTATGATAACCAAAGCACCTATCCGCCTGCTTACGTTACAAGCGCTGGAACTGAACCGCCGCCGTGTATTCTGGGATGTCGGTTTCTGCACCGGGTCGGTTTCCATTGAAGCCCGGCTGCAATTCCCTCACCTCACGGTCGTTTCCTTTGAGGTACGTGCCGAGGGCGAAGAACTGATGAATATCAACAGCCGCCGCTTCGGTACGCCGGGCATTACGGCAATCACAGGCGATTTCCTGCAAACAGCGACCGATACTCTCCCCCGTCCCGATGCCGTCTTCATAGGCGGGCACGGCGGACATCTGCCGGAAATGCTGATGAAGATAAAGGAAGTGTTACAGCCCGACGGTTGTATCGTTTTTAACTCCGTATCGGCAGACAGTAAAAAAGCATTCATGGAAGGAGCCGGAGCCGCCGGGCTGATACTGCATCCGTCAGCACGCATCGCACTGAATGATTATAACCCTATTGAAATCATGAAAGCAACACTTTCATAAAATAACAAGACAAGCTATATTCATTATAAAAACAAATAACCTGTATGAAAACAGAAACATCCCACATAAAGACGGCCATCATGCTCGTTTCGGAAACCGGAATGCTTCCGCCCGGCTGTTGCTCAAAGAATTTCCCGAAGCGGAGATTTTCACTCCCCGCTATGAAAGCGGATTTACGCACATCGAATCGACCGGCAGTTTCACTGTCAAGAATTTCAATCGTTACGACGCGTTTATCTTTATCGGAGCCTTAGGCATCTGCGTACGTTCCATCGCCCCTTGCGTGAAGGACAAGTACACAGACCCTGCCGTAATTTGCGTGGACAGCACAGGTAAACATGCCATTTCCGTCCTTTCCGGACATATCGGCGGAGCCAACGAACTGACCGAGGCAGTGGCCGGTGCATTGGGAGCCGAACCCGTGATAACCACTCAAAGCGACCTTACCGGACTGTGGGCATTGGACAAACTGCCCCAACGCTTCGGCTGGTCTCCGACCATCTGTGTGAGCCCTTCCACCCACCTGCTGGCAGGGCTTACCCAAACTCCCGACGACCAGATGAAGGCGTGCATGAACGAGGCTATCAGCCTTTTTGTAACCGGACAGCCTACCGCATTGCTGTTGGAAATCCGCGACAAAGGAACCGACTGGATGGAAGCGAACCTTCCCCCTCATGTAGAGGTGTTCTATCAGATGAAAGACATCAAATTATCCCGCTTCAAGCTGGTACTGATCGTCTCTCCGCGAATACATTATATAAAGGACATACCGTCCATCTGCTATGTGCCGCGCGTGGTGCACGTCGGCATCGGACTTGCCCGGCAGGCAAGCCCCACGAGAAAAGTTGTGAAAGGCATTATAGAAAAGCTGGAAGAGTACAACATCTCCCCGCAATCCATCATAACCATATCTACGATTAACGTCAAGCGTGACGAACCGGTAGTGAAATCGCTCCAAAAGGAATACGAAGTCTTCTTCTATACGGCCGAGGAACTGGCGACAATGGACGTGCCCCACCCCAGCAAAACAGTGATGAAGCACATGGGTACGCCCAGTGTAAGCGAGGCAGCCGCATTGCTGTCCTCCGGAAATAGCCAACTGATAATGCCGAAACGCAAAGGCGAGAACTATACGGTAGCCGCCACCCTGGACATCTGCGCCCAGCGCCGGGGGCACATCGAGATTGTAGGTGCAGGTCCCGGCGACCTGACCTTATCTCCGTGCGAGGACGGGCGATGCTGGAAAAGGCAGACCTCATCCTCTATGCAGCAGCCTCGTGCCCCGTGAACTGACACTTTGCGCCAAACCGGGCGCAACAGTCCGCAGCTCCGCTTCCATGGATTTGGAAGAACAGTTTGCACTGATGAAAGAGTTCTACGACCAAGGAAAGTTCATCGTACGCCTGCATACGGGTGACCCCTGCATCTATGGTGCGATACAGGAACAGATGAACTACTTCGACCGATACGGCATGAGTTATCATATCACTCCGGGCATATCTTCTTTTCAGGCAGCAGCGGCGGCTTTAAAGTCGCAGTTCACCATCCCGGAGAAAGTACAGAGCATCATACTGACCCGCGGCGAAGGACGGACACCCATGCCCGAACGGGAAAAACTACATCTCATGGCACGCTCGCAAAGCACCATGTGTATCTTCCTTAGCGCAAGCATTGCAGAACAAGTGCAGGCGGAACTTCTGCAGGAGTATCCCGAAACAACCCCCGTAGCCGTATGCTATCACCTCACCTGGCCGGACGAACGCATCTTCCGGGGAGAGCTGAAAGACCTTGCACGGATAGTAAAAGAAAATAACCTGACCCTGACAACCATGATTGTCGTAGGCGAGGCTATCGGCAATCGCAAAGGACTGTCGCGACTGTATGCACACGAATTCAAACACTTATTCAGAAAATAAAAAATGATATTAGTATTAGGCGGTACAACCGAAGGACGCATAGCTGTCCAAACACTTGAGGAAGCTGGAAAGCCCTTCTATTATTCAACCAAGGGCAATGAACAAGAAGTTCCTCTGCATAACGGCATCCGCCTGCAAGGTGGCATGGATAAAGATAGTCTGGAGTCTTTCTGCCGTAAAGAGAACATCTCGCTGCTGATAGACGCAGCGCACCCTTTTGCCGAAGAGCTGCACAGGAACGTCAGTGAAACTGCTGACATACTTCAGATTCCGGTCATCCGTTATGAACGCATTTACCCCCGTATAGAGAATAATGAAGGCATTGTATGGTGCGACAATTATGAAGACGCTATCCGCCAAATAAAAAAGGAAGAAGTCTATATAATACTGGCACTGACGGGAGTAAACAGCATAAGCAAACTGAAAGCTCTATGGATGGAAAGCAGCCGTTGCTATTTCCGTATTCTCGACCGTGAAAGTCGCGCGAATCAGCGAGAAACCAGGGATTCCCCGAAGAATATTTACGTTACTACCATACCGGAGAAGACGAACGCCTATTGATGCAGCAAATACGCCCCGAAGCTGTCATCCTCAAAGAGAGCGGTGCTTCCGGCGGATTTTCCGAAAAACTAAAAGCAGCTCAGGAACTGGGCATTCGCATCTTTGTAATAAAGCGCCCGCCGCTTCACCCCAACTTCTTGTCCGTAAACGGGAAATACGGCCTACGTAGAACGGTAGAGCAATACTATCCCGGCTTCTACCCCCTGCGCAGCGGACTCACTACGGGAACATGCGCAGCAGCCGCAGCTGCGGCTGCGATATGGGATATATTCAACATTCAGGGAACTCCCCGTCCCCCGGAGTTTGCAGTAATCCTACCCAACGGAGAATTGATAGATGTTCCTGTAGAGCCGCAGCAGAGATATCCCCGTTCCAGTTCCATAAACAACAATTGGATAGTGGAGTCGGAAGCAGCGTCATAAAAGACGCCGGAGATGACCCCGACATTACCAATGGAATGCGGATAAAGGCGGATATCATTCTTCCGATCGATATAGATGAAAACAACGATGAAACATCGCAAAAAGATTTTAATATCATCATTGCCGGCGGAGAAGGAATAGGCATCGTCACCATGCCGGGATTAGGATTGGAATTGGGAGCGCCTGCCATTAACCCCACGCCACGCAAGATGATAGAAGACAATGTAAGGATGTACCTCGACTACGTCGGCATGCCTAAAATGAGCGATCCCATTGTTGTGACCATCTCCGTACCCGGCGGAGAGGAAATAGCCAAGCGTACTTTCAATCCGCGTCTGGGCATAGAAGGGGGAATATCCATCATCGGCACATCAGGCATTGTGAAGCCGTTCTCCAGCGAAGCTTTATAAGCTCCATCCGAAAGTCGATGGAAGTGGCATGCGCCACAGGCAGCCCGCGTATAGTTATCAGCTCCGGAGCAAAGAGCGAACGTACATCAAGGCTTATTATCCCGAACTGCCGGCACAGGCCTTTGTCCATTACGGCAACTTCATCGGCGAGACGCTGAAGATTGCCGATAAGCTGAAACTACCCCGTGTCACGCTGGGAGTAATGATAGCAAAGCCGTGAAACTGGCGGAAGGTCACCTCGATACCCATAGCAAGAAAGTGACGATGAACAAGGAGTTCATTCAGGACATAGCGCACCGGACAGGATGCAACGAAGATGTATTGACCGCTATCCGGAATATGAATCTGGCACGGGAACTATGGGATATTATCCCTGCGGAAAAACTGGAGACATTCTCCAAACTGCTGACAGAGCATTGCAAACAATGCTGCGCTCCCCTGCTGCCCGATGGAGAACTCACGATTTTATTAATCAGCGAAGACGGAAAAATATATGTATGAAAAAGGCATTGATGATAATGTACATGGCGATTGCCGTATCGACCGCACAGGCACAATCTCCTCTCTCCTTTTATGCAGAGGCGGGAATCGGAACTTCCCGCCTCTACGGAAAGCACTCTTGCTGTGATACGCGAATAGCCTGCAAAGCGGGGATAGGCGCGAAATACGCACTGAACAAGACCTGGGTCTTGCAATCTGCTTTGGAGTTTGTATCCATAGGCGGCAAGGATGATATGGACTATGTGAAGAACGCCAAGATGAACGAGCTATACTTGCAGATACCTATCAGAATAGCTGCAAGGTTGCCATTGGGAAAAGATTACCATGCCTCGCTGAATGCCGGTCCGTACATTGCCTGCGGCGTGGGCGGGAAGACATCCGGCAGCATCCCGTATTATCACGACGCCGGTTCTTCCAGCGGGAACCGGCTTTTCA